>ERZ795056.592-NODE-592-length-45154-cov-8.909510_pt1 | contig 45154 bp, 40 predicted proteins | sample MGYA00375140_ERZ795056 | MGnify/ENA primary metagenome ERZ795056 (study PRJEB30185, sample SAMN05720227) | activated sludge metagenome | isolation source: Anaerobic digester | place: USA | collected 2015-03-09 ...
AAACTCTGGGTCGCCCTGAGCTGCCCCGTCAAAGGGCTCGAAATCGACGAGAAAACACTCGCCCTCATCGACTCCGATAAAGACGGCCGCATCCGCGTCCCCGAACTGCTCGCCGCCATTCGCTGGAGTGCCCTCTACCTGAAAGATACCGCCACCCTCCTGCGCGGATCCGACGCCCTCCCCCTCGCCGAGCTCAACGACGCCACCCCCGAAGGCCGCGCCGCACTCGCCTCCGCTCAACGCATCCTCCAATCCATCGGCAAAGCGCCCGCCGACCCCATCACCCTCGCCGATGTCGCCGACACCGGCAAAGTTTTCGCCGCCAACAAACTCAACGGCGACGGCATCCTCCCCGCCAGCGCCACCTCCACCCCCGAGACCGCCGCACTCGTCACCGAAATCATCGGCTACGTCGGCAGTGTCTCCGACCGCTCCGGCCAGCCCGGACTCGATCAGGCGAAACTCGACGCCTTCTTCGCCGAGTTGACCGCCTTCGCCGCATGGGCGGACCAAGGCGCCTCGCCCGCCATCCAGCCCCTCGGCGATAAAACCGCCACGGCTGCCGCCGCCATCGCCGCCGTGCGCGCCAAGATCGACGACTTTTTCGCCCGCACCCGGCTCGCCCAATACGACGCGCGCGCCCTCGGTGCCCTCAACCGCAGCGAGAGCGACTACCTCGCCTTCTCCGCCAAAGACCTGACCATCTCCACCGCCGAGATCGCCGCCCTGCCCCTCGCCCGCATCGAGGCCGGCCGCGCACTCCCGCTGCTCGACGGTACCAACCCCGCCTGGGCCGCCGCCCTCACCGCCCTGCACCGCGACGCCGTCGCGCCCCTCTTCGGCGCCACCAAAACCACGCTCACCGAAACCGAGTGGGCCGACCTCGTCGCCAAGTTCGCGCCCTTCGCCGCCTGGCAGGCCGCCAAGACCGGCGCCAGCGTCGAGAAGCTCGGCCTTGCACGCGCCCACGAGCTGTTGTCCTCCACGGCCAAGGCCGATCTCACCGCGCTCATCGCGCAAGACCTCGCCCTCGCCCCCGAGTTCGAAGCCATCGCCGCCCTCGAACGCCTCCTGCGCTACTGCCGCGACCTGCGCGCGCTCCTCCACAACTTCGTCAACTTCTTCGATTTTTACTCCCACGACCGCTACGCGATCTTCCAGGCAGGCACACTCTACCTCGACAGCCGCAGCACCGAGCTGTGCATCCGCGTCGACAACGCCGGCGCGCACGCCGCCCTCGCCGCCATGAGCAAAGTGTACATCGCCTACGTCGATTGCCGCCGCCCCGGGGAAGCGCCCCTCACCATCGCCGCCTGCTTCACCCAAGGCGACAGCGACTTCCTCTTCGCCGGCCGCAACGGCATCTTCTACGACCGCAAAGGCCGCGACTGGGACGCCACCGTCTCCAAGATCATCGATAACCCGATCTCCATCCGCCAGGCCTTCTGGTCTCCGTACAAAAAGTTCATCCGCATGATCGAGGCGCAGGTCGCCAAACGCGCCGCCGCCGCCGATGCTGCGGCCGACGCGAAACTCGCCAACGCCGCCACGGCCACCGCCAACGCCGACAAATCGGCCCCTCCCGCCGCCCCCAAAAAATTCGATGTCGGCATCGTCGCCGCCCTTGGCGTTGCCATCAGTGGTTTGATCAGCGCGCTCACGCTCATCCTCGGCTACGTGCTCGGACTGAAATTCTGGCAATACCCGCTCGTGCTCGCCGCCATCATGCTGGTGATCTCCACGCCCTCGATGCTCATCGCCTGGCTCAAGCTCCGCCAGCGCAACCTCGGCCCGATCCTCGAAGCCAACGGCTGGGCCATCAATGGCCGCGTGATGATCAACATCCCCTTCGGCGCCACGCTCACCGACCGCCGCACGCTGCCCGCCGGCGCGCGCCGCTCGCTCGCCGATCCCTACGCCGACAAATCCGCGCAGAAGGCCCGCGCGTGGTTCTTCGCCCTCCTGATCGTCGCCCTGCTCGCCGGCCTCGGCGCGGCGTACTGGTTCAAGACCTGGCCGTTCAAGCCCCACGCCCCCGAGCCCGCGCTCACGGCGGTCCCCGCCGCGGCATCCCCGATGCCCGAAGCGGCCGCCGCCAAACCTTGAGCGCCCCGCAGCCCGCCTTCACACGGCGGGCTTTTTTGCGCCAACACGCCGGCTCAGCCGCGACCGCCGCGCAACAGTTGCAGATGGTCGATGCCGTTCTTCTCAAACTCGGCCCAGTAGCGCTCCGCCAGGCTCTCGAGTTTCTCCAGCTCCGCCGGCGTCGGCTTGGCGCTCTCGGCGGACTTGCCCTGCTCCACCTGCAAATCGCGCGCCGCCAGACGCGACGCGAGTTGATCCCAGAAAACCTCCTCCTCGAACTTGTCGAGCAACGCGCCCGCCGGCGAGTGCTCCAGCTTTTCCGACATCCACCAGCCGCGCCCGTCGCTCTCGGCGAGGTCCGCGCAGCCGTGCGCCTCGGCCAGGCTCAACAGCTTTTGCACCAGTTCCTCGTACCGCTCGGAGCGTTTCTCGTCCGTCTCCATGCGGCCATCGACGACCGCCTGTCCGAGATAGGCGAGCTCCAGCAGCCGGGCATACTCCTTCGTGGTAAACGCGATTTTCATGCGCTCCATGGGCCGTATTTCCGCGGCGACCGCAAGCCATCCCGCGCGGCTTCTTGCGTCTTGGCCCGCAGCCGGCCGCTGGCATAGTCGCTCGCGCATCGTCGCCATAAAATGTCTTTTTCCGCCCGCCTCCGCGTCGTCCTTCAACTTGTCCCGCTCGTCCTCCTGAGCGGCTGGTCCGCCGTCGCCGGGCGCGCCGAGGTCGCGCTCGCCCCGCTGTTCACCGACGGCGCCGTACTCCAGCAGGGCAAGTCCGTGCCCGTCTGGGGAACCGCCACGCCGGGCGAACGCGTTCACGTCTCCTTCGCCGGCCAGACCGCCTCCACCGTCACCGATGCCGACGGCCGCTGGCTCGTGCTCCTGGAGCCGCTCGCGCCCACACTCACCGGCGCCGACCTCGTCGCCGAGGGCTCCAACACGCAGACCGCGCACGACGTGCTCGTCGGCGAGGTCTGGCTCTGCGCGGGCGACGAGATTTTCGAGCGCCCCGTCGCGCAGGCGCCCGACGCCGCGCACACGCTCGCCGGCGCGGCCCAGCCGTTGATCCGCCAGTTCACCGTGCCGCGCGCGAGCGCCTCCGCCTCGCCCGCGGGCCGCTGGCAAAGCGCCACGCCCGGCTCGCTCGCCACGTTTTCCGCCGCCGGCTATTCCTTCGCGCGACAACTCCAGCCCCGGCTCGGTGTCCCCATCGGCATCATCCAGATCGCCTGGGCGCGCTCGACGATCGCCGCGTGGCTGAGCCCGCACACCGTCGCCACCGATCCCGCCGCCCAAGCCACGCTCGCGAGCTGGCGCCAGACCATGGCGGACCACCCGGCGGCACGCGCCCGCTACGAAGCCGAACTCGCCGCATGGAAGGCCGAAGCCGCACGCCACCCGTCGCCGCTGGACCAGGCCGCCTTTCTACGCAAACGCCCGCAGCCCGCGCCGCCGCTCGGGCCCGACGATCCCGCCCAGCCCGCCGCACTCTACTCCGGCATGGTGTCGCCCATCGTGCCCTGCGCGCTGCGCGGCATCCTCTGGGGCCAGGGCCAGGCCGACGCGCTCCAGCCGGAAGCCCACGGGCACTTCCTCGCCGCGCTCATCCCGAGCTGGCGCGCCGCGTTTGGGCAGGACGCGCTGCCATTCTATTACGTGCAACTCGCCGAGGTCCGCCTCGCCACCGAGGCCGGCAACGCCTCCGCCGCCCGCCTGCGCGAGGCGCAGCAAAAGGCGCTCGCCCTGCCCGCGACCGGCATGGCCGTCTCGATCGACACCGGCAACTCCGACGCGTCCACGCACAACACGCCCGAGATCGGCCGCCGGCTCGCGCTGCTCGCCCGCGCCGCCACCTACCACCAACCCTGCGACTACACCGGCCCCGTTTTCGTCAGCGCCACTCGCGAAGGCTCCGCCATGCGCCTACGATTCACGCATGCCGACACCGGCCTCATCGCCCACGACCGCCCCGTGCAGTCGCTCCTGCTCGCCGGCGAAGACCGCCGATTCTACCCGGCCGAAGGTCGGCTCGACGGCGCCACACTCCTCGTCAGCTCCCGCCAGGTGCCCAACCCCGTCGCCGTGCGCTACGCTTGGACCGGCGCGCCCGGCGCCAATCTTTTCAACGGCTCCGGTCTGCCCGCCGCCCCTTTCCGCTCCGACGCCTGGTGATCGCCTAAGAAAACCGCGTCTGGAACGTTTTACCCCTGCAACGCTCTCATTGACCACGCTCTCATGAAACCCAGCCATCCCAATCGTCTCTTCGCCCTTCTCGGGCTTTTCCTCGGCGCGCTCCTGCCAGCGTTTGCCGCCGGCACCGATTCGCGCATCTCGGCCGTCACCGTTTACGCCGACCGCGCCGTCGTCACGCGCACCGCCACACTCGACATCGCCGCCACCGGCCAGCAGGAGCTCGTGTTCAACAACCTCCCCGCCACACTCGTCGAGCAGTCGCTCCAAGTCTCCGGCCGCGGCACCGCACAGGTCACCATCCTCGACGTCGCCGCCAAAGCGACCTACCTCGACTTCACGCCCAACGACCGCGTCAAAACCCTCGAAGACGAGCTCCGCGGCCTCGAAAAACAGACGCGCGGCCTCGACGACTCCGGCAAACTCCTCGACCAGCAGGAGCAGTCGCTCGTCCGCATCGAAGGCGCGCTCACCGCGCCGCCCGCCAAGGAGACGCCCCGCGCCTCCCTCGACGAACTCGCCAAGCTCCTCGCGTTTCTCACCAGCCAACGCGCCCAGGTCTCCAGCGACCGCGCCGCGCTCGACACCCAACGCGAAGCGCTCCAGGCCAAGATCGAAGCCGTGCAACAACAGCTCAACGAGCTGCGCGGCGCCGGCGGCCGCAGCGTGAAAACCGTCACCGTGCGCATCGCCGCCGCCTCGACCGGCCAGCTCGATCTCGCGCTCAGCTACGCGCTGCCCGGCGCCGCCTGGTCGCCCGCCTACGACGCCCGCCTGCGCACCGACGAACGCGCTGTCGAGCTCACCTACTTCGGCGTCGTCCGCAACAACACCGGCGAAGACTGGAAAGCCGTCGCCCTCACGCTCTCCACCGCGCGCCCCTCGATGGGCGGCGGCGCCCCCGAGCTCGCTCCGTGGATCGTGGATGTGATGCAAGTCCGGCCCATGGTGACAGGCCGGGCCAGAGAAATGGCCGCCGATGAAGATGCCACTCCGGCCATGCAGTTGTTTACCAGCAACGTCGCCGCCAAAGCCGCCGCGCCCGCGCCGCGTCCCATCGTCGAAGCGGCCACGATCTCCGCCGCCGTCGAGTCCACGGCCACCAGCGCCACCTTTAAGATTCCGGTCGCCGTCACGCTCGCGTCGGACAACTCCACGCAGAAGGTCGGCATCACGACCTTCAAGCTCGCCGCCAACCTCCAGTACCAGGCCACGCCCAAGGTCCGCGAAGCCGCGTTCCTCAGCGCGTACACCACCAACACATCCGACTACCCGCTGCTCGCCGGCGCGATGAACACGTTCCTCGACGGCACCTTCGTCGCCACCAGCCAGCTCAAGACCGTCATGTCCGGCGAGAAGTTCGAGCTCGCGCTCGGCGCCGACGAGGGCGTCGCCATCAAACGCAAACTCGTCAACCGCTTCACCGAAGACACCGGCCTGACCTCCAGCGGCCGCCGCACGACCTACGAGGTGCTCGTCACCGTCACCAACAACAAGAAGACCGCCGAGCGCGTGGTCTTCAAAGAAGGCGTGCCGCTCTCGCGCGACGAAAAGATCGTCGTGAAAATCCTCACGCCCGCCGAGCGCGACACCGGCACCAAGGCCGCGCCGAAGGAAGTCACGATGGAGGAGGACGGCAAACTCGTCTGGCGCCTCGACCTGAAGCCCGGCGAAAAGCGCGAGATTCCGCTCAAGTACTCGATCGAGCACCCGGCCAATCTCGCCGTCACCGGCATCGAATAACCGCCGGCGATCCGCCGACCGTTTCACCGCCGGGGCCTCGCCGCCCCGGCTTTTTTGCGCCTGGACGGCCGGCGACGATTCCGGGCGGCGACGCGTTTCGCGCTTCCCTCCCGGCCCGGCCCCACTACTGATGCGGCATGGCGACAGATTTCGGTTGGTGGAATAAAGACGAGTCGGGCAAATATCAGGTCAACGTCGAGGTACACGGCGGCAACATCGCGTGGACGCGCAAGCAGGGCCACCACACCTCGTGGGAGAAACACACGCCCAACGACGACGACTGGGATCGCCTGCTCTTCGAGGCCGACAAACGCGTGCCGCGCCGCCTGCTCTCGCCCAAACAATTCGCCGAGATCAAACGCCTCTGCGACGAACGCTAGGCCAGCGCGCCGGCGGCGGGCGCCGCACTGCTCACGGAAGCTCGTCGCGCACCCGCGGCCAGAAATAGCGGAAGGAGCCCGCGTAGGTGTCGGGGTTTTCCACGATGCCCTCGGAAATCTCGTCGGGGGCAAACCACGCGCCCTCGGAAATCTCCGCCTCGTTGAGCGTAAACGGCCCCTCGCTCTGCATGCGGTAGATCCAGACGAACTCCATGCCGGTGTTTTCCGAAGCCGACAGGCGCAGCCAGCGCTCCGGCTTCTCGGCGCATTCCAGGCCGATCTCCTCGCGCAGCTCGCGCACCGCGGCGGCATCGTAGTCCTCGCCGGCGTCGAGATGGCCCGAGCACGAGGAATCCCACGTGCCGGGGCAGCTATCCTTGCCCATCGCGCGTTTCTGGAGAAACACCGCGCCCTTCTCGTCAAACACCAGCACGTGCACCGCACGGTGGCGCAACTGCTTGGCGTGCACCTCGCGGCGCGGCGCCTGGCCGACCACACGATCCTGTGCATCGACCACATCGAAGAGTTCCTCGGGATTTTGCCCGGCCTTTACATTCGCATCCATTGCGTGCTCATTCGTGGGCAAATCCCTTTCCGTTTCCATGGCAAAAATCGAAATCAACCAGGTCGCCGAAATTCTTAAACGCAACAAGGTGGAGTCCGCCCTGCTCCGCTCCGTCGTGGAAGAGATGAACCTGCTCGCCCAGGCCGCTCAGGAGGCCGACGAGGACAAGCCCAAGGCCGTCAAGAAGCAGAACGTCATCCTGATCTCCGACCCCGAAGGCCGCTTCCCCAAGGAAGATTTCGCCGGCTGGGTGCTCCAGATCCCCGACAACGAAAGCCCGGTCACCACGTTGGAGCGCATCTTCCGCGGTGCCTACGATTTCAACGCCAGCAAGAAGGGCCGGCTCTACCCGGCGAAAACCGTCGGCGAAGCCATCGAAAACGTGCCAGCGAAGTTCTTCAAAGAAGCCGAGGTCTGGGTGAAAAACAAAACCCCGGTGCTCGTGCTCAAGACCGACAACATCATCCCGAAAGACGCCGGCGGCCGTCGCGACCGCGAATAAGCCCGCCAGACCACCGAAGGCCGCCACGCCGTGGAGCGCCCGCTCCGATGCGCCTGGCGGCCTTCGGCGTTTCACGAGGCGACCGCGGGCGCCATTCTTCGCGACCAACGACTTACGGAGACCGCGCTTCTTTATAGGCGCTGGCGATAGCTAAAAAGCGATTGAGCCCATTCTCTTTATAGAGATCCCATGTCGCGCATTCAGACGTGCGCCCGGCTTTTCAGTTCAGGAAGGGCGAATCTCTCCGATATTTTATAACTCACTCTGCACCTCTCCCTGCGCCCATGATATCATCTGCATTTTCCGGCCGTGAGAAGACATTCGCCAACGACGAGATCATCGTAAGCAAGACGGACCTCAGAGGCGTCCTCACCTACGTGAACGACGTCTTCATCCGCGTCTCCGGCTACCCTGAGCGCCAGCTGCTGGGCGCACCGCACAACATCATCCGGCATCCGGCGATGCCGCGAGCCATCTTCAAATTGCTCTGGGAGACCGTGCAGGCGGAAAAGGAGATCTTCGCGTACGTGCTCAACCGTTCGAAGGACGGCGCCGGCTACTGGGTCTTCGCCCACGTCACGCCCAGCTACGACCTCAACGACCAGCTGATCGGCTACCACTCCAACCGCCGCGTGCCCTACCCCGACGCCCTGCCACGCGTGAAAGAGCTCTACAGCACCCTGCTCGAAGAAGAGGCGAAATACTCGAACCGTCGCGAGGCCGCCGCCGCCGGCCATGCCCTCCTCCTCGACCTGATCGCCCAGCAGAATCTCGACTACGAGCAGTTCGTCTTCGGGCTCTCGCAACACACACGCCTCGACGCCGCCACCAAATGACCACGCGCCCGAAAAACCCGGCACGCCCGAGCCGCGTCGCCAGTTTCCTGAAACGTGTCTGGCGCGCTTCGTCCGCGCCTGCGCAGCCGCACCTCCGAGGTTGCCGAGATCTGCCGCCGCGCCGCCGCCGGCGACCTCGAAGCCCGCATCACCGGCATGGGCACGCGCTCCGATTTCGGCAAGATGTGCCAGGCCATCAACGCCACCCTCGACATGGCCGACTCGTTTGTCCGCGAGGCCTCGGCCGCAATGGAGCATTGCAGCAACGACCGTTTCCACCGCCCCATCCTCCTGCGCGGCCTCAAGGGCGCCTACCACCACAGCGCCAGCATCATCAACCAGGCCGGCATCAAGATGCAGGAGCACCACGCCAACATCCTCTTCGTCCAAGGGCAGGCCGCCGAAAACGCCGACAGCGTCTGCCGCGTCGCCGCCGCCTGCGAGGAGCTCAGCGCCACCACGACGGAAATCTCCGGCCAGACCAACGAAGCCGCCAGCATCTCCAGCGATGCGGTCACCGGTATGGCGCAGATCACCAAAACGCTTGAAGAGCTCAACGTCGCCGTAGGCAAAGTCGACCGCGTCGTCGAAGTGATCAACAACGTCGCGCTCCAGACCAATCTGCTCGCGCTCAACGCACTCATCGAAGCCGCCCACGCTGGCGAGCAGGGCCAGGGGTTCGCGGTCGTCGCCGGCGAGGTCAAAAACCTCGCCTCCGAGACGCGCCACGCCACCGACGAAATCAGCGTCGAGATGAAACAAATGCAGGACACCGTCGCTCAGGTCACCGGGTTGATCACGCAGATCCGCTCCACGATCGAGGGCGTACACCAGACGGCCAACGCCATCGCCGTCTCAGTCAAAGAGCAGGTCCAGGCGACAAACGACATCAGCAAGACCATCACCGAGGTCTCGAAAAACACCGACGAGGTCTCGCTGCGTCTCGCCCAGGCCAAAGCCAAGGACGCCCCGTCCTCAGGCGAAACGCCCGCCGAATAAGTCTGGACGCAACTCCACCGCCTTTAGCCGGGCCGCCTCGCCACACGGGGCGGCCCGCTCTGTTTAGAACCGGCCGAGCTCCAAGGCAAAGTAGCGCGCGGCGTTGTGATAGCAGATATCCTCGACCATCGAGCCGAGCGCCTTCTTGTCGGCCGGGATGAGGCCGGCCTCGATATCGGCGCCGAGCAGGTTGCACAAGATGCGGCGGAAATACTCGTGCCGCACGTAGCTCAGGAAGCTGCGCGAATCGGTGAGCATACCCACAAAGCGACTGAGCAGGCCGAGCTGTGAGAGCGCGTTGAGCTGCCACTCCATGCCCTCTTTTTGATCGAGGAACCACCAGCCGGAGCCGAACTGGATCTTGCCCGGCATGGAGCCGTCCTGGAAGTTGCCGATCATCGCGGCGAAGGTGTAGTTGTCCGCCGGGTTGAGGTTGTAGAGGATTGTCTTCGGCAGGGCGCCTTCGACATCGAGCGCGTCGAGGTAGCGCGACAAGGTCTGCGCCTGCGGCAAATCGCCGATCGAGTCCACGCCGGCATCCGCGCCCACGCGCTTGAGCAGCCGCGTGCTGTTGTTGCGCAGGGCCCCGAGGTGGAGCTGCTTCGTCCAGCCGCGCTTCGCATCGAGTCGCCCGAAAAAGAGCATCATGAACGTGGCAAATTGGCCCGACTCCGCGGCGCTGGCGGCCTGCCCCGCACGCGCACGTTTGAAAATGCCCGCGGCCTCTTTCTCCGAGCAAGGAGAGAAGGGCATATACTCAAAGCTGTGGTCCGAGACGCGCGCCCCCAGCGAGTGGAAAAACGCGTGCCGCTCGTCGAGCGCCGAGAGTAGATCGGCGAGATCGGCCACGCTCCGGCCGCCGCGGGCGGCGAGCTGGTCGCACCATGCGTTGAACAGCTCGGGCGTCTGCACCGCCATGGCCTTGTCCGGGCGGAAGGTCGGATAAACGCGCGTCTTCAGGGCCGACTTCGAGACCGCCACATGGTGTTCCAGACTGTCAGCGGGGTCGTCCGTCGTGCAAAGCGCCGCGACCTTCGACTTGGTCAGGATGCCGTGGACGGAGAACTCGGGTTTCGCCAGCAGGGCGTTGGCCTGCGCCCAGATCGCCGGGGCGCTTGTCTCGTTGATCACCTGCTCGATGCCGAAATAGCGGCGCAACTCCAGGTGCGACCAGAGGTAGAGCGGATTGCGCACGAACTGCGGCACGGAGCGCGCGTAGGCGTTGAACTTCTCCAGATCGCTCGCGCCGCCCGTCACCAGCGACTCATCGACGCCATTGGCGCGCATGCCGCGCCACTTGTAGTGGTCGCCCGCCAGCCAGATGCGTGTCAGATTCTCGAACTGCCGGTTGGCCGCGATCTCCTGCGACGGCAGATGGCAGTGGTAATCGATGATCGGCATCCCCTCCGCATGCTCGTGATAAAGCTTTTGCGCCCACGTAGTCGTGAGAAGGAAGTCGCGATGCAGAAAATCGGAAGTGGGCATGGAGCAGAATTCGAGGATTAAGACACCGGCGTAGGGCGCCGCGCCTTCGCAGACAATCTTGATGCGAAATCTTGCCATCCGCCGGAGCGACGGCGAACGTCTGCAAACTTTTTCATGGAAACCCCGACGCCATCCTCGCAACCCCGAGTGACCCTCAAGGACGTCGCACGCGAAGCCGACGTCCACGTCTCCACCGCCTGGCGCGCGCTGAGCAACGACACCTACGTCTCCACGGAGAAGCGCACGCGCATCCGCGCCATCGCCGAACGCCTCGGCTACACACCCGACCCGATGCTGTCGGCGCTGAGCAGCTACCGGCGCAAACAGCGTCCGCCGGCCTACCGCTCCACCCTCGCATGGGTAAACAATTTCCCCACACGCCAGGACTGTTTCGGGCGTACCTACATCCAGGGCTTTTTCGAAGGCGCCAAAGCCTACGCCGAGAGCATGGGCTTCCGCTTGGAGGAATTCTGGCTTCGCGAGCGCGGCATGACGCCAAAACGCGCCCGCGAAGTCCTCCTCGCACGAAACATTCGCGGCCTGCTTTTCGCCCCGCAGCCGATGGCCGGCGGCTCGCTCGACATGGAGCTCGACGATTTCTCCTGCGTGAGCATCGGCTACTCGCTCGCCTCGCCCCGCCTCCATGTCGCCTGCAACGACCAGCACGCCTCGACTCTCCTCTGCCTGCGCCACCTGATTGAAGCCGGGCACCACCGCATCGGTATGGTGACGGCCAGCGACACGATCCGGCGCACGGTCCACCATTTCGAGGCGCCGTTTCTGGTGTTCCAAAATGCCCTCCCGCCCAAGCAGCGCGTACCCCTCTTTCTCGTCGAAGGAGCGGAAGAGCCAGGCGACCTGGCCCGATGGAGCAAACACTTCGCCAAGTGGTATGCCACCGAACGCCCCACGGCGATCATCGCCACCTTCACAGGAGTCGTCCCGTGGATCGAGCAACTCGGGCTGAAAGTCGGCAAGGACATCAGCCTGGCAACACTTTCACGCACCCAGCAGCCGCGCTGGGCGGGAATCGACCAACAGGAGCGCATGATCGGCGCGCGCGCCGTCGAGCTGTTGATCAGTATCTTCCAGGCAGGCGAGCGCGGAGTGCCCGAGACTCCGATACGCCTGCTCGTCGAGGGCAAATGGGTGCCGGGAGAAACCGTGTGCAGCGTCGGTGAGCCGGCTCCAGAACTGCTCGCCGCACTGGAATAAACGCCCGGGGAGAGCCCCGGCTCATCCGGACACCGACCGCTTGGTTCATAAAAAAGCCGCGTCCGGAAGTGGACGCGGCTCGAAAGACAAACGTTCGATCAGAGCTTCGGACCGCCCTGAGCGAAATGGCGGGCGCGCAGGCGCAGGCCGTTGAGGCGGATGAAGCCGGTGGCGTCGCTCTGGTTGTACCAGCTCTTCACGCCTTCCATCGAAGCGACGTTCATGTCGTACAGGGAGTACTTCGACTTGCGGCCGCAGGTGATGATGTTGCCCTTGTAGAGCTTGAGGCGGACGGTGCCGGTGACGCACTCCTGGCTCTTGTCGATGAACGCCTGGATGCACTCGCGCTCGGGCGCGAACCAGAAGCCGTTGTAAACGAGCTCGGCGTACTTCGGCACGAGGCTGTCGCGCAGGTGCATGACCTCGCGGTCCATCGTCAGCGTCTCGACCTGGCGGTGACCCTGCATGAGGATCGTGCCACCCGGAGTCTCGTACACGCCGCGCGACTTCATGCCGACGAAGCGGTTTTCAACGAGATCGACGCGGCCGATGCCGTGCTTGCCTCCGAGGGCGTTGAGGGTCTTGAGGACGCCGGCGGGCGTCATCTTCTTGCCGTTTACGGCGACGCAGTTGCCCTGCACGAAATCGAGTTCGACGTACTCGGGCTTGTTGGGCGCATCTTCCGGAGAGACGGAGAGCTTGAACATGCCCTTGTTCTCCTTGGTCGTCGGGTCGAACCACGGATCCTCGAGGATGCCGGCTTCGTAGGAGATGTGGAGCAGGTTGCGATCCATCGAATAGGGCTTCTTAAGCGAGGCCTCGACCGGGATCTTGTGCTCCTGGCAGTAGGCGATCATCTCGGCGCGGCCAGGGAACAGGTCGCGGAACGTGTCGATCTTCCACGGGGCGATGATCTGGAGATTGGGGGCGAGCGCCATGTAGGACAGCTCGAAGCGGCACTGGTCGTTGCCCTTGCCGGTGGCGCCGTGCGCGACGGTGTCGGCCTTTTCTTTCTTGGCGATTTCGATCTGGGCCTTGGCGATGAGCGGGCGGGCGATCGAGGTGCCGAGGTAGTACTGGCTCTCGTAGATCGCGTTGGCGCGGATCATCGGGTAGATGAAGTCGCTCGCGAACTCATCCACGAGGTCCAGCGTGTAGTGCTTGGAGGCGCCGGTCTTCTTTGCCTTCTGGGCCAAGCCCTTCAGCTCTTCCTCTTGGCCGATGTCCGCGGCAAAGGTCACGATCTCGGCGTCGTAGGTTTCCTTTAACCACTTGACGATGACGGAGGTGTCGAGGCCTCCGGAGTAAGCGAGCACGATTTTCATAGGTAAAAGAGTGAGCAGGATTGGCCCATCCGGCCGGTCCGCGCAAAGCAAATCTGGGGCAGCGCCTTTTACCCTGAGTTCATAACTGGCCCGTTGCGGTCCCTCGGCGGGGAGATACCCTTAACGGCGTCAGGTCCGAATATTATTCCATCATTATACCCATGTCAGTGCCTCCCCATGAACTCTCCAACCACGCACGATCCTTGTCGCCGCCTTTTGGGCACGCAGGGATTTACCCTCGTGGAGATCATGATCGTCGTCGTGATCATCGGTCTCCTCGCAGCTATGGCAGTCCCCGCCTTCCAGCGAATCCGCCGTAACGTCCAAAACAAAACCTTCGCCAACGATCTGCGCCAGATCCGTGGCGCCGCCGATCAATACATCATGGAGTACAGCGCCTACCCCGAAGACGGATTCCCCGGCTCGCTTCCTGTGGGACTGGCGGAATACCTGCCAAGTGGTTTTGGCGCGCGCAACACTCCTGTCGGCGGCCAATGGGACTGGGATTTCCAACAATTCGGCTGCACCGCCGGCATTTCTGTCTATCAACCCATGGCCGATGCCGCCCAGATGCAGGAGCTCGACGCGTTGATCGATGACGGCGACCTCAGCTCGGGCAACTTCCGAACCCGATCCGACGGCTACATCTACGTGATCGTGCCCTGACCCGGGCCACGAGCACTGGAAACTTCAGCACCCGCAGTTCGCTGCGGGTGCTTTTTTGCGCCTCAGCGACGCGAAGCCGCAGCAGCCTTGGCCAGCATGACCATGATCGCCTTCTGCGTGTGCAGACGATTTTCCGCCTGGTCGAAAATGATCGAGCGCGGGTTATCGAGCACCTCCTGCTGCACTTCCTCGCCGGCATGGGCGGGCAGACAGTGCATGAAGTAGGCATCGGGCTTGGCCGCGGCGAAAAGTTTTCCCGTCACCGAGTACGGCGACATCAGGCGGATGCGCTCACGCGACTCCTCCTCCTTGCCCATGCTCACCCAGACATCGGTGTAAACGACATCGGCATCCTTCACCGCCTCGAACGGATCGGTGGTGAACTGGTAACCGCCCGAGAAGCCCTCTTTGGCGAGCAGCGCATCGAGATCGGCGCCCGGCTCGAAGCCCTTGGGGCCCGCGAGCGAGATCTTCATGCCGAACAGATTGGCGCCGAGCACCCACGAGTTGGCCATGTTGCACGCCGTATCGCCGAGGAACGCGATCTTGCGGCCCTTGAGCGACGCCAGCAGATCTCCGCCCGGCGCCGTCCAGCGCTCGGCCATCGTAAAGGCATCCGTGTAAATCTGGCAGGGATGCGAAAAATCCGTGAGGGCGTTGATCACCGGGATCGAGCCCGCCGCCGCCAGCCGCTCCACATCGCTGTGGTCGTAGGTGCGCACGATCAGCCCATGCACGAAACGCGAGAGCACCTTCGCAGTGTCCTCGATCGTCTCGCCCCGCCCAAGCTGGATGTCGTTGCGGTTCAAAAACAGCGGATTGCCGCCCAGCTCGTGCACGCCCACCTCGAATGAAACACGCGTGCGGGTGCTAGATTTGGAGAAAATCAAAGCCCACGTCTGCCCGGCCAGCGCGGTCTGCGGCTGCCGTCCGCGCTGCTGCTTCAGGTCTCGGATAAGCGCGAAGACTTCGCCCAATTCACGGGGCGTAAAGTCGGTCTCTTTCAGGAAGTGCTTCATTGGGGAAACAGAGACCCTAAACGGTACTTTCCGCCGCGTACCAGAGAAAATTTTCCCTTAAGCCCTGGCGATTTTGCACTCCCGCCAGCCCGGACTGCTCACATGTACGAGAAACTACGCCGTCGCGAAATGCACGTCTCCGCCAAGGGTCCGCCCAATCCGGCCGAGATACAAATCATGCGACTCTTTCCCCAAACCCTTCTCACACTCTTCCTCACTCTTTCCACTGCCATGCACGCCCTCACTCCGGTCAACCCAGACGCCACGCCACGCACCCGCGCCACCCTCGACTTCATCGTCGGCCTGGAGCCGCGCACCGAAAAGCGCCTGCTCTCCGGCCAGTTCGTCGGCTTCGGCCCCGGCGCGCAACTCGCCCTCATGGACCAGATCCACGCCAAGACCGGCCAGTGGCCCGCGATCATCGGCGTCGATTACGCCAACTTCAACGGCAGCACGATAAGCCTCGAAACCACCATCCCCAACCGCGTCGCCCTCGCGTACGCGCGCGCCGGCGGCATCGTCACCGTCAGCGCCCACCTCTACAATCCCGCCAACCCCGCCGACTACGGCCTGCGCGACAAGGGAGTCGACCTCGACACGCTGCTCCAGCCCGGCACGCCTGCGCACGCACGCTGGATGCACCAGCTCGACGAGGTCGCGGCCGGGCTCCAGGAGTTGCGCGCCGCCGGAGTCGTCGTCCTCTGGCGCCCCTTTCACGAGATGAACGGCGACTGGTTCTGGTGGGGCGCCAAAAAACCCGCCGCCTTCGTCCGGCTCTGGCGCCACATGTTCGACTACTTCACCACGACCAAGGGGCTCGACAACCTTCTCTGGGTTTACGGCCCCAATCACATGGACAACACCGCCGACTACTACCCCGGCGACGACTGCGTGGATATCGTCGGCTTCGACGCCTACACCGACCACATCAACCCCAAGCGCATCCACGGCTATCCGGCACTCGCGAAGATCAAAAAGCCACTTGGTTTTACCGAGTACGGTCCATTCGGGTCCAAAAATCCTCCCGGCGACTACGACTACCGCCGCTTCATCGACGGCATCATGAAGCACTTCCCTCGCTCCACTTTCTTCATGTGCTGGGACGACAACTGGAGCCTCGCCTCCAATCTCCACACCCGCGAGCTCCTCGCCCATCCGTGGGTCGTCAACCGCGACGACCTCCCGGCCGCGCTCGGTATCCAGTGATCGGTTGAACCACGGTGACACCGAGGGCACGGAGACGAGCCCGGCGGGGAGCGAAGGCCTCCGCTACACACGACCTCGGTAGCGGAACGCGTACGCGTTTCGCCGCCCCTCAAACATTCTCCGAGCCCTCCGTGCCTCGGTGGTTCAGTTAAAAGAGGCACAAAAACGGCGTGGAGCGCTCAGCGCGCGCTCGGACGCCAACGCCCACGCACCAAGCCCGTGCGCGGCGTCTGTTTCGCCGTGCTGGCTCCGCCGGGTGTCGGCGACATTGGCTTCGGCGCCGGACGCGACTCCGCCGCAGGCGCGTGCGGTTTAGCCCCGCCCGACTGAGCCTGCCTCGGCTGCGAGGACTGCGAGCGTTGCCCGCCGCCACCACCGTGCGGACGCGGCGAGTGCCCACGGCCACCCGCGTGGCCGCGCTGGCCTCCGCGCGACGGGCCAGGTTGCCCACCCCGTCCGGGCTGCACCTGAAACGTCGAGCGCGGCGTCTGCACCGCCGGCGCATGATAGTCGAAACCTTCGAGCCGCTGCTGCGGAATCTTCTGTCCGATGAAGCGCTCGATCGCGCGGATGTCGCTCTCCTCCTCGGGCGTCGCGAGCGTGAAGGCATCGCCCTCCGCCGCCGCACGGCCCGTGCGGCCGATGCGGTGCACGTAGTCCTCCGGGTTGGCCGGCACGTCGTAGTTGATCACGTGCGAGACGCCGGCGACGTCGATACCGCGCGCGGCAATATCCGTCGCCACCATCACCTCGTAGCGGCCCTTCTTAAATCCATCCAACGCCTCCACGCGCTGGTTCTGCGAGCGGTTGGCGTGCAACACCGCCACCGTGTGGCCGGCGGCCTTCAGCTTACGCGCGATGCGATCCGCACCGTGCTTGGTGCGCGAGAAAACCAGAATCGAGTCGAAGTCGGTCTGCGTGAGCAACGCGAGCAACAGGTCGAACTTCTTCGCCTGCGGCACGGGATAGACCGCATGCGACACCGACTTGTTGACCGTCCGCGCCACGCCGATCTCGACGCGCTCCGGGTTGCGCAGCGCAAACGACGCGATCTGCGCGATCTCCGGCGGCACCGTGGCCGAGAAGAACAGCGTCTGCCGCTCCTTCGGGCAGCGCTGGAGCACGCGTTTCACGTCGTGGATGAAGCCCATGTCGAGCATGCGATCCACCTCGTCGAGGATGAGAATCTGGAGCCCGTCGAGCTTCAGAGTGCCCTCTTGCAAAAAGTCCAGCAGGCGACCCGGCGTCGCCACGACGATGTCCGTACCCGCGCCGATCTCGCTGCGCTGTTTGCCGTAGCCCACGCCGCCGTGCAGCACCGTCGCACGGATGTCCGTGAAGCGCCCGCAATCGCGGAACGACGTCTCGACCTGCGCCGCGAGCTCGCGCGTCGGCTCGAGCACGAGCACGCGCGGCCCCTTGGCCTGATGCGCGCCGAGCAGCGTGAGCACCGGCAGCGCAAACGCGGCCGTCTTGCCCGTGCCCGTCTGGGCGGAGCCGATCAGGTCGCGTTTGGACAACACCACCGGAATCGCGCGCAACTGAATCGGCGTCGGGTCGGTGTAGCCCATGGACTGCACCCCGCGTAGCACGTTGGGCGAAAGCCCGAGTTTTTGAAATGGCATGCTCCCATGCCCGGCGCACCGCCCGCCAAACGCGAGTCAAAAGCCAAAACTGGCATGCCCCCGCCGCGCCGCGTAACCCTCCTCAACCCTGAACAAACTCGACTCACCCGACGTCCCCTATAAACAGCTCGCACAGCCAGAAAAATCGCCTCACCAGCGAAATCCTCTGCAGCCCTTAATCCCTGTCGCATGAAATCTCGCCCCCTTCTTATTCTCGCCGCAGTCGTGGCACTCGTCGGAATCGCCTTGTGGGTCGGCCGAAACCACCTCGGCGCCACCGCGCATGACAAGATTGATAAGAAGGCACCTGCCACAGACAACAAGCACACTACGCCTAGTAGTCAAAAGCCGGCGAAAGTAGCCCGCACCATAGAGGCAGTAGCCAAGTCTGAGCCAATCGCCAACGATAGCGCCCCTTCCGTCCCCGCCACACCGGAGCCCACCAAATACGAAAACCCAGAAATAGGGCTCGGTTATACTAATTTCATACATTTTAACTTAACCACCCGTTTGAGGGATATCCAATTAACATCCGATCAATGGAAAGAACTGCAAGATGTATACTCCACAGCCGTGCACGCCCGACTGCAATATGAACTCTCAATCCTAACTGCCACAAAAACTTCGGAACGAGAAACAGAAATCGAAATCCCAAGCTACCCCGCGTTTGGCCAGAAATTAAAGGATCTCTACCTTTCATCCTTTACTGACATACTTGGCACCGAGCTCGCCTCGAAAGTGATCGACCGGCTGGGCGGGAGTATGGATGGTCACAATTGCTTCTGGGGCGAATCCCCACAAAGGATCCACATCACCTACGTCCCAGAGACGAAAGAGTACCGCATCTCCCACGCCATAAACCCGGACGGATCAACCACCGGAAAAAAGCTATACATGCAAACAACTGCGCAAGAAGCAGACCTCGACACTTACACAAAGTTCGCCCCATTTTTTCCAAAAGCAGAATAATATAAAGGCGACAACAACGGTTGCGCGATGCAACCGACCCGCAAAAACCTTTCGAATATCGCCCGCAACAGACAGGACCACGCGGGGCGTCACCGTCCGTGCGGACTGACGAGCGACAGCCCTACACTGAAGCTCACGCCAAAGAGGGGAAGGCACCGGGCCGGTTGCGCCTTGCCTCAAGAGCACGCCGTATCACGGCAATGCCCATGCCAACGATCACGCTTAAGCTCTCGCCACAGGAGGCCGCCGCACTCCGCCGCCGAGCACGAGCCGAAAAGAAAACGGTCTCGGCTTACGTACGTGCCGCCGTGTTGCCCGACACCGAGCCGCCAGCCGGCCAATACCACACGAAAATCGACCGCGCGACCGGACTGCCCGTCGTTTATGCTCCGCCCGGAATTTTTGTAACGGGTGAACAAGTGGCGTCACTCATGAGCGGTTCGCATTAAAGAACGATACCGGAGCGGTCATTCCAGCCACCGCAATAGCCGCACAAACCGGAGTCGGTCTTGGTCTGGCCCCTGTCGTGTGCGCACCGCACTTCAGCCCTCCATTCCAAGCATTTCCCCTCGGACGCCCCGTCGCTCCCGTATTCGTGGCCATTCGTGCCGATTCGTGGATGAACTTCGTCGGCTTCGCGCGGCACCCCGAGCCGAGCCAACCGGCGCGCGTGGAGAATTGTCTCCGCTTTCGCCGGCATTTCAGCAACCCTGCCTCATGGAAAAACTCCGTTTCACCGAACTCGGCCTCTCGCCCGAGCTCCTCAAGGCCGTCGACAAGATGGGCTTTGAAGAGGCTTCGCCCATCCAGTCCGCTGTCATTCCCACCATTCTCGCCGGGCGCGATGTCGTTGGCCAGTCCTCGACCGGTTCCGGTAAAACGGCCGCCTTTGCCATCCCCGCGATCGAGCGCACCGATCCGCACGTAAAGGCCGTGCAGGTGCTCATCCTCTGCCCCACGCGCGAACTCGCCGTGCAGGACGCCGAGGAATCGGCCAAGCTCGCCGCCTTCAAGCGCGGCATCCACGCGGTGCCGATCTACGGCGGGCAATCCTACGAGCGGCAGTTCCGCGCCCTCGAAGCCGGCGCGCAGATCGTCATCGGCACGCCCGGCCGCATCATGGACCACATGGAGCGCGGCACGCTCCGCCTCAACCAGCTCAAACTCGTGATCCTCGACGAGGCCGACCGCATGCTCGACATGGGTTTCCGCGAAGACATCGAGCACATCCTCTCCGCCGTGCCCGAGCAGCGCCAGCTCCTCTTCTTCTCGGCCACCATGCCGCGCATGATCCAGGAGCTCATCCGCCGCTACAGCCGCGACCCGGCCTGGATCAAGATCGAGGCGCTCGCGCAAAACGCCCCGCAAGTCGATCAGGTTTACTTCGAGGTGGACCGCCGCTCGAAACTCGAAGCGCTCACCCGCATCATCGACCTCCACGACTTCCGCTACGGCATCATCTTTTGCAGCACGAAGATCATGGTCGACGACCTCGATGAGCACCTGCACGCGCGCGGCTACGCCGTGGACCGCCTGCACGGCGACATCAGCCAGGCGCAGCGCGACCGCGTGATGGATAAGTTCCGCAAACGCGGCTTCGAATTCCTCGTCGCCACCGACGTCGCCGCACGCGGGCTCGACGTGGACGACCTCGAAGTCGTCTTCAACTTCGACCTGCCCAACGACGCCGAGGACTACACGCACCGCATCGGCCGCACCGGCCGCGCCGGCAAATCCGGCAAGGCCTTCACCTTCGTCTCCGGTCGCGAGCTCTACAAACTCCAGAGCATGGTCCATTTCGCGAAGCTCAAGATTCGCCGCGAAAACATCCCCTCGCTCGACCAGGTCGAAGAGGCCCGCGAAAACGTCTTCTTTGAGAAACTCCGCGCCACCCTCGACTCGGGCGAGTTCCGCAAACAGGACCGCATGATCGACCGCCTGCTGGAGCAGGGCTACGCGAGCACCGACATCGCCTCCGCGTTGATCCACATCCTCCAAGGCCAGGGCACCACCGCCGCCGCAAAAACCGACGGTTACACGGCCGACACACCGACGCCGAAATCCGCCACCAGGGCTCCGGCCCCCGCACGCGCGGCGCAACCGGCACCCGAGGCCGAAGCCGACGACTCTAGCGATGAGCCCGAGGCTCACGCCGCGCCCACTCCGAGCGCCCACCCGCGCAGCAAGCAAAAGTACGAGCGCCCCGCGCGCACCGGGCGCGAGCCGGGCAAGACGCCGGTCTTCTTCAACATCGGCCGCAAACAGCTCGTCACGCCCGCCGACCTCGTTGGCAAAATCGCCGGCGTCACCTGCCTGCCGGCGAGCATCGTCGGCGCGATCGACATCCACCAGCGCCACTCGATCGTGGACGTCTCCACGGAGCACGTCGCCCTCGTCCTCAGCAAACTCGCAGGCATCCGGCTGAAGAGCCAGAAGCTTGAGCCCACGCTGGCGAAAACTGAGGAGTCTGGCGCCGAGCCGGCGGAGTAACGCCGCCACGAGCCAAAACAAAGCGGCCACACCTTTTCGGCGTGGCCGCTGTGAAAACGACGCCCGGAATGTCCGGGCGTTTTTATTTGGAGCGAGAGAGGCTCAGGCCTTCTTCACTTCGGCGTAGGCCCAGTCGATCCACGGAAGCACCTTTTCGATGTCCGAGGTTTCGACGGTGGCGCCACACCAGAAGCGCAGACCGGCCGGAGCATCCTTGTAGGCGCCGCAGTCGAAGGCGGCCTTCTCGGATTCGAGGAGCTTCACCATCTTCTTCACCTGGTCAGGGGTGAGATCGAGCGTGAAGCAGACCGAGGTGTTGGAGCGCTGCTCCTTTTTCTCGGCGAGGAAGCGGATCCACGGGCGCGTGGAGACGAACTGCTCGAAGACGGCCAGGTTGGCCTCGCTGCGTTTGATGAGGCCCGGCAGACCGCCGATCGACTTGGCCCAGGCGAGCGCGTCGAGGTAGTCCTCGTTGGCCAGCATCGAGGGCGTGTTGATCGTGGAGCCTTCGAAAATCTCCTCGAGCAGCTCGCCGCCCTTGGTCATGCGGAAAATCTTCGGGAGCGGCCAGGCGGGCTTGTAGGTCTTGAGACGCTCCACCGCGCGCGGGGAGAGGATGAGCATGCCGTGCGCGCCCTCGCCACCGAGCACCTTCTGCCAGGAGAAGGTCACGACATCGAGCTTGGGCCACGGAAGGTCCATCGCGAAGACGGCGCTCGTGGCGTCGCACAGCGTCAGGCCCTGGCGGTTGTCGGGAATCCAGTTTGCGTTGGGCACCTTCACGCCGCCGGTCGTGCCGTTCCAGGTGAAAACGCAGTCGCGGGTGCCATCGTACTGCGCCATGTCGGGCAGCTGGCCATAGGGAGCCTTGAACTCGCGGACATCGGTCAACTTGAGCTGTTTGCGGATGTCGGTCAGCCAGCCTTCGCCAAACGATTCCCAGTGGAAAACGTCCACGCCGCGCGCGCCGAGCATCGACCACATGGCCATCTCAAAGGCGCCCGTGTCGGAGGCGGGCACGATGCCCACGCGATAGTCGGCGGGCAGGCCGAGGAGGCTCTTGGTCTCCGTGATCGCCTTGGCGAGCCGGGACTTCCCGAGGCTGGAGCGATGGGAGCGACCGAGGATATCGGACGGCAGCGCGCTCAGCGCGTAGCCCGGGCGTTTCGAGCACGGACCAGAAGAGAAGTTAGGATTAACCGGTTTTACCGTAGGCTTCATAAGCTCAGAGTCGGATTAGGTGAAAAATAACGAGCGCGGCATTGGAGCGGGCAAAAACGCCGGGCGCAACTCTCGGTTTCAAGGGCGCCCCCAGCGCGGTCCGCACCACGGCGTTTTTCACAACGGTACAATTCGGCCCCGCCGGCACCCGACCTCGCTGCACCGGAGGAAACATTCCGGGCCGGCGCGCGTCTGAAACCGAGCATGAACAACCGCCCCCCTCCGCTCTCCCGCGAAGTGATCGACCAGGATCTCCAGATCATGCACGCGACCCTTTCCGTGCTGTTGCAAGACATTCGCCACATCTCCGTCCAGGCCGCCGACTCCGTGCAAAACGCCGTCGCCCAGCTCGACCAGGCCCGGCGCGAGTTTGCCCTCCGGCGAATTAAATCCTGACAGGAAGCGCGCTTCCGCATTGCCGAGCAGCCACCGAACCGCAAGCTCCCCACGCACTATGGGACGTCAGTGGCTCCACGCTAAACGCGCGATCGTTAACCTCAAAAAGGGGCAGATGGTCGGCAAAATCGTCAAAGAAATCACCGTCGCAGCGAAGCTCGGCGGTCCTGAGCTTGAGGCCAACGCGCGCCTCTTCGCCGCCGTCGAAAAGGCGAAAAAGCAGAGCGTCACCCGCGACGTCATCGAGCGCGCCATCAAAAAAGGCGCCGGCATCGGCGGCGAAGGCATGGTCCTCGATCACATCGTTTTCGAAGGCTACGCCCCGCACAAAGTGCCCGTCATCGTCGAAGTGATGACCGATAACAACAACCGCACGGCCGGCGAAATCCGCGTGCTCTTCAAGCGCGGCATTCTCGGCGCGAGCGGCAGCAACAAATTCCTATTCGACCACGTCGGCATCGTCGAGGCCCACACGACCGCAGCGAGTCCCGATCTGGAAGCGGCCGCCATCGAGGCGGGCGCCAACGAATTCGAACCCCTCTCCCACGCGCAAAACGACGACGTGCCCGAGGAGGCCACCGGCGCGCGCTTCCTCACCGACCGCACCGCCATCCACGGCGCCGCCACCTGGCTCAAACAAAATGGCTGGTCCGTCATTACGGCCGAAATCGGCTACGTCGCCAAGATGTTCCCCGAGCTCGACGATACTGCGCGCGCCGAGGTCGGCGAGTTCCTCCAGGCACTCGAAGACCACGACGACGTCCAACGCGTCTGGGCCGCCCTCAAATAAGCGGTCGCCGCGTCCCTCGCACTTTCAGCCAAGCGCCGACGTTTTCGCCGGCGCTTTTTTACGCCCACTCACCGCACGCCTCCACCGTCCGGCGGAAGCGTCTCGGAGCGAATCATGGCATTTCGTAGATTTCGGCGAGGCCGACACCCGTCGTGCGCCCGACACCGCTCACCTGCGCCGTGTAGATGCCGGGATCCAGCGTCAGCACCAAGGCCGCGTCCTTCGAGTCGTTGCCCAGTTCGCCCATGCTCGCGGCCTTGAACAACGCCGCCGTCGCAAGCGTGTGGTCCCAATCGTCGTTCTCGCCGGACAGCGTCCATTTACCCGTCACAGTGTTCAGCTTCCAGACCTGCAGCTGCGGGTCGCGCAGATAGCCATTCACCGTGGAGATGCCGGGGCCCACGCCTCGCACGATCACCTGCTTCGGCGCATCGCCCGCGATCACAAAACCTGCGATCAGAATCGCATCGTCCACGCCCACCTGATTGCGCACCGAAAGCGCCGTGAGGCGCTTCGTCTTGTCGGAAAAATCCGCGTCGTACGCCTCCGCCAGCGCCACGCCGGTCGTGCCATTCGCCCCGCTTACATGGGCCGTGTATACGTTGCCCGTCAGATTTTGGAGCAGCGCCGCGTCCTTCGAGGCAGGATCGAGTGCTCCCGCGCCCGTTTGCACAAACGCGTCCATCAACTCCTGGGAGCCAGGCCAGTCGTCGTTGCTCGCCACCTCGACGCTCCCCGACGTGTACACTCGCAACTGTGGATCCATCATGTACCCGCTCACCGTGGAGATGCCCGGCCCCACACCGCGCACCAGCGTCGGTTTGCCGCCACCGGCAAACACGAAGCCAAGGATCAGCGTCTGCTCGCCCGTCCCCGCCGGCGCACGCGCCGAGAGCGCAGAGAACTGGCTCCACTTCACCGCGAGCGCCGCCACCGCAGTCGTCACCGCGGGATTGGCACCATCGGAAATCACGCAGCGAAATTGATAGCCGTGCATCGCAAGCGGCGCCGTGCGCACCGTGAGCGTCGACGTCTCCGTGCCGATAAACTCCGGCCCCTCGGACGCCGCGCCCCAGCTCGCTCCGCCATCGGCAGAGTACTCCCATTGGTAGGCGAGCGTCACCGTGCTGTTGGCCGCGACGGAAAAACGTGCTCCCCGGCCGGCCGTCGCCGTGACCCCTGCGGGCGGGGTTTCGACCGTCGGTGCCACTGCGCTCGCGACGACTGTCAGCGTGCCCGGCTCCAGCACCAGCGCGTAGGTTTCGTCGGTGCCTCCACTCAAGGTAATCGGGTAGGTGCCAACGGGGCTGGCTGTCGTCGCGGGCGTGGAGAGCGTCGGCAGCTCGGCGAGCGAGGCCACCGAATCGCCGTCGAGCCAGCCGGAGTAAGTGCAGGAAAGCGCCGGATTGACCGCGCCGGCGACCTTGGCCTTGTCGTCCGCCCGCACGGTCAGTGTGGGCTTCGTCACCGTCAGAACCGCCGGAGCGCTTTCGACGCTGCCGCCGAGACTGCGCACCTCGACGGTGTACGAAAAGGAGCCGACTGCAGGCTCCGTCACCTGCAAGCGGTCGGTCGTCGCGCCGGCGATGGCCACTCCGTCGCGTTTCCACTGGTAACTGTAAACTGTGCCCCCGGACGCGGCCACGGAAAACTCGGCATTGCGCCCCACGTACGTGCTCGCGGAGACCGGTCCCGTCGCGATGACCGGCGGCTGCGCGGCCTTGATCTCGTTGAGCCACGCAGTGGCGCGCGTCGAGTAGGCATCGTGCCCGACCTGATGGTCGGCCTTCGGCATCGGCACGATCTCCTTACCACCGGGGATCTGGTTGTAGGAGGCGTAGAGGCCGGGCGCAGGCACGACCGTGTCGATCAAGCCGGCACCGATCAGCGTCGGGCAATGGATCTTCGGCGCGAAGTGGACGACGTCGAAGTAGAGGCAAGCCTGGCGCACCTTCGCGAGATCGCGGTCCCAAGCCTGCGAAAGCTGGGTGGGGAAACTGGCGAGTCGACCGACATCAGGGCCCCACTGGTCGCTGCCCGCCGGCACCTCGGCGACGACTGCGGTGACGCGGGGATTGAGCGCCGCCGCCACGAGCGACTGCTGCCCGCCCTGACTGGCGCCCGTCACCACAATCGTCCGACCGTCCCAATCGTCGCGCGTGGCGAGATACTCGACCGCGCGATGGCACGCCAGGTACATGCGCAGGAAATAGCTGGTCTCGCGATCCTCATTGCCGATGCGGTAATACCCGCTAAGCGCGCCCTTGTCCAAATCGGTGTAATAGGAGGCGGACTCGGTGACGGCGATGTCGTGAGCCTGGATGTTGAGCGCCAGCCAGCCATTGGCGGCGCGCCACTCCACCCAGTCTTTTTCGAGCCCGTAAACGCCCGCCCATTGGAATATGACTACTGCGGGGAACTTGGTGCCGGAGGTCGGTCGTGCGAGCTGGCCGCGAATGTGCGTGCCGTTGATGTTGTCCATCGTCACCAGCGAGTACTCGACGCCACTCCGAGTGGCCGTGCCGGGCGTGACGACCGCGTTCATCGGCACCGCCGCCAGCTGCGCCAGTTTATCCACCCAAAACGCGTCAAAGTCCGCCGGCGCCGTCGAAGCAGGCGTGATCTGCTCGGGAGAAATCAATGCGCCGCCGTAACCCGTCACCGTGGCACTACTCGTGTTGGTACCCTGTACCTCGAGCAACACCCAGCCCGGTGTCGTGCCGGCCATCGTCGAGACCGTCGCCTTGCCATTCGTCAACGTGAGCGGCGTCCAACTGGGCACGTCGAGGCCACCCGACTTCACCTTATATTTGGGACTGCCCATCGTCGCCGAACCGGCCACGGCCACCTCCCAACGGATCGTCTCGCCGGGAATGTAAATCGCCGAAGCCCGCTCGGGCGTCACGGTGAAGGTCTGTGCTCGTACCCACGCAGGGCACGCGCAAAAAACGGCCGCCAACAGCCAAGAAACGAGACGGCCGCAACCGGGCGCGGACAGGACACGACGAAGGAACGACATGAGGGGATGGGGTTTCCTAAACGCGCCCAGAAGAGAGTCCCGGCCCCGATGCGTCGACGTATTTTGCCGCCCGGTGCACTTTCGCGGAGCGGCGGCGCTACGTGAAAATACCAGCCGTCTCCTGCAGCCGAAAAATGGGGCGCTCGTTTGCGCGCCGCCGCCGTCCGACTTCCTTGGCCCTCTCTTATACTTCCTTGGCCCTCTCTTATCTATGAGCAACGCACCCGCCACCAACAGCCCGACCTCCCTCGTCACCCAACCCGTGCCCGACTTCACCGCCGCGGCCGTCATGCCCAACAACGAGATCGTCGAGCAGTTCAACCTCAAGTCCTACCTCGCCGGACACTACGGCCTGGTCTTCTTCTACCCGCTCGACTTCACCTTCGTGTGCCCGTCCGAAATCCTCGCGCACGACCACCGCCTCGCTCAGTTCAAGGAGAAGAACGTCAAAGTCGTGGCCGTCTCCGTCGACTCTCACTTCACCCACCTCGCATGGAAAAATACACCCGTCGATAAGGGCGGACTCGGCCAGGTCCAATTCCCCATGGTCGCCGACATCACCAAGGACATCGCACGCGCCTTTGGCGTGCTGCTGCCCGGCGGCGTCGCCCTGCGCGGCACCTTCCTGATCGACAAAGCCGGCATCGTGCAATCGGCGCACATCAACAACCTCCCGCTCGGCCGCAATGTCGACGAAGCCCTGCGCCTCGTCGATGCGCTGCAATTTCACGAGTCACACGGCGAAGTCTGCCCGGCCAACTGGCAAAAGGGGAAACCCGGCATGACCGCCAGCCCCAAGGGCGTCGCCGACTACCTCGCGAAAAACGCCGGCGCCCTCTGAGCGCCCGCACCACGCCCCGACCGCCACACGCGCGCCGGGGCGACTGCCCTCAACGCCGAGGCTCCCGTTTCCGATAGAGCACGTGCGGACGCAGCTCATGCCCCGCCGGGATATTCGGATGAGCGAAATCCCCCGCGGGATCGTGGACAAAGCCCAGGCGCTCCATCAGGCGACGCGAACGGAGATTCCCACAGCTCGTAAACGAGACCAACTCGTCCAGCCCCGCCTGCCCGAACCCAAAGTCCACCGCCTGCCGCGCCGCCTCGAAGCCGACGCCGCGCCCCCAAAACGCACGCGCCAGCCGCCACCCCGCCGCACACGCAACGCCCCCGAGGAGCCAATCACCCCTTTTTCGACGGCTTCGGCTTGGGCAACTTGAGCACCTGCCGGGCTACCTGCTCGAAATCGGCGTCCACCGGGCGAGGCAACGCCGCCTGCGCCGCCTTGAATTTGTCGTACTCCAGCTCGGCCTTCTCGACCGCAACCTCGTGCGAGATACTTCCGGCATGCGTGAGAATCTCGCGTTCGTTGAGCGTGAGGAAGCCATCCAGTTTCTTCACCCAGTCGGCCATGTGCATGGGCACCCGCCGCATCGCCTGGCCTTCGGCAAAAACGAGGTACTGTTCGACCAGATTGTTCAACGCCGCCAGCTCTTCTTCGCCGAGGTAGTTCTTGGCGGTGCCGACATCCTGCTTGCGAATTGTCGCACCGCGCCAGTTCGTCAGCCCCATGTTAGGCTTGGTGGCATCCACCCGGGAGTGCACGATCTCCGCAGCGGTCTGGCCCGTGATCGCCCAGTGCACCTTGTTCTGGACGGTTTTGAAGAAGCGGATGCTGACCTCCTGCGTCGGATCGTAGTCGATGCTGGTCGCGTAGATGTCCGTGATCTTTTGGTAGAAGCGCCGCTCCGAGGTCCGGATGTCCTGAATCCGGCGGAGCAACTCCTCGAAATAGTCGAAAGGCGCGTCGGGGTTCTTCAACCGCTCGTCGTCGAGCACGAAGCCCTTGACGATATACTCGCGCAACCGCTGCGTGGCCCACATGCGAAACTGAGTACCGCGAAGCGATTTCACTCGGTAACCGACCGAGATGATCACATCGAGATTGTAGAATCTCGTGGTGTAGCGCTTCCCGTCAGCGGCAGTAGTCAAGGATTCCTTTACTACTGAATCCTCCAGCAACTCGCCTTCTTCGAATATGTTTTGGATGTGCGCGCTGACGTTCTGCTTCGTGGTCTGGAACAGCTCCGCCATGTGCGCCTGCGAGAGCCAGACGGTCTCGCCCTCGAAACGCACGTCGATCTTCAGCTTTCCATCCTCGGTGCGGTAGACGAGGAACTGGCCACCAGGCGGAGGTTGTGAGGCAGATTCGTCGCTCATAGGTCGCGCCGGACTATGAGCCCGTCCGCGCAGACGAAGCAAGGCAGGTCCGCGAGCCGGGCCTGCCGGCCTCCATCGAGGCCGCCAGAAAAACCTAGGTCGATTCAGGCCAGAATGGCCTTCAAAGCGCCTAACAGCTTTAGCGACTCTTCCTTATTCAGAAATGGGGGCTTCATCGTTTTTGCCCACCAAAAGTTAAACCCCATTGTATCTTTGATCTGCGCTGCCGACATCGCACGCAGCTCTGCGCCTTTTCTTGGAACGGGAGTCATCCATTGCAGATCACGGTAGAGAGCATCCTTAACTTCATCCGCCTTCACGTCGCTCTTCACCTTTCCAACGGCAACGATTCCCGATCCTTTGTGGTATAGGAAGACAATGTCGCCCTTGTTGAACGAATGTACAATGCCCTGGATACCGCCAAAGGCAGCAACACGACTGTGCTCACACATGTACCAGATCGCCTCCTCATCGTAACTCCGGTTGGTGTCAAAGATGACACCCTTCGCATCGCCCGGATTCGAATGCTGATCATAGGGCAGCGAGAAGAACTCAAAGAAGGACTCACCGCCAATGCGATAGATGCGGTAGGGGATGAAATCGACCGGCAGGCCCCGGGATCGCCAGTACTCTACATTCCGAATCAGTTCCGTATCCCCGGCGGTGCCAATTATGACCAGCCGTTGTCGGATATTAAACTGCGACTCAGGCAGAGCCGGTTCCAGGTCGAACGCCACACTGTGCTCTTTACTCAGGCAGAGCGAGTCGTCCTTTCGGTACTTGCGAAGCATTTCTTCCAGCTTCTCGTATCGATACCGTGACGCCTGCTCGCAATAGCGGAGCGCTTGATGGACGGCTCCGTTGCCGGCTGCGTCACGCTTGAGCTCGAAAATCACGAGGTCGCCCTGCCGGTTGAGAGCATAAATGTCGGCCTCGGGCTGCCATGCACGCTCTTGGCGAATCGACATGAGATTGTTATTTTCGAAAAGGACATCCCAGAGGTTCTGAGCAATGAGATCCTCCAGCGCCTTTTCCTTGGGGAACCCCTCAAAAGCGATAGGATCAATGGCCTCAAAGCGAGCGCCGGATGATTGAGTAAGTTTGTACAGCATGGGGAAAAATGTTTCAGCCGGCTTTCTATCGATGTTGCGAAAGGCTTATTCGAACAATGGGGGGCGGACGCCGAAAGTGAGACGACCCGTGCGAAAATGGAAGCGGGAAGGAGTGCTACAGTGTAGCACCACCCCCAACAAAAACGGCCCCGGAAAAACGGGGCCGTGAGATTGTGGGAAAACTGTCCGCGGGGCGGAGGCGTTTACAGGGGCAGGTTGATGCTGGCTAGGGCGGCGTAGTAGGCATCGACTAGGCCGGTCGGCGCGACGCCGAAGAAGACGATGCCGGCGATCAGGGCGACGCACAGCACGCGCGTGCCGAGGTCGAGCTGGATCGGGGCGACCTCGGCAGTCTTTTCGCCAAAGACCGCCTGACGCACCACTTGCAGGTAATAGTAAACGGCGATGGCCGAGTTGATCATCGCGATGATGACGAGCGCCAGGTGGCCTTGCGCGAGGGCGCCGGTCAGCAGGCCGAGTTTCGCCATGAAGCCGACGAAGGGCGGGATGCCCGCGAGGCCAAAGACACCCACGAGCAGCGTCACCGCGAGGAGCGGCGAGCGGCGGTGCAAGCCGGCGAGGTCGGAGATGGCGATGTTGGTGCCGTCGCGCGACACGCGGGTGATCACCACGAAGCAGGCGAGCACCATGAGCACGTAGCCGGAGATGTAGAAGATGGTGGCGGAAAAGCCGGTGGCGTTGAGCGCCACGAGACCGACCAGCGCGTAGCCGGCGTGCGCGATGCCGGAGAAGCCGAGCAGGCGCTTGAAGTCTTTTTGCACGAGCGCCACGAGGTTGCCGTAGAACATCGACGCGATCGCCAGGCCCGTGAGGAGCGTGGCCACGGTGTGGTTGTCCGGACCGGCGAGCGAGACGAGGCGGACGAGCACGGCGACGGCGCCGAGCTTGGGCAACGTGGAGACGAAGCCGGCGGTCTCGTTGGAGGCGCCTTGATAGACGTCGGGCGTCCAGAAGTGGAAGGGGAAGACGGCGAGTTTGTAGTAGAGGCCGCAGCAGGTCATCGCGAGGCCGGCGGTCGCCAGCGGAGAGGTCGCGAAGAGCGGGGCGAGTTTCTCCACCATGCCGGGCAACGAGGTCGTGCCGGTCAGGCCGTAGAGATAGCTCAGGCCGAAGAACATGATGCCGTTGGCGGCGACGCCGAACATGATGTACTTGATGGCCGACTCCATCTGGAGGCGGAAGCCCGCGCGCTCGCGGCGCATCGCCACCATCAGGTAGAGCGGGAACGACGAGAGCTCCAGGGCGACGATCATCGTGAGCGCATCGACGCAGCTCACGAGGGTGACGAGGCCGATGGCGCTGAGCGTCAGGAAGAGGAAGTACTCGGACTTGATGCCGGCGCGGATGTCGGGGAGATCGGCGCTGAGCAGCGCGACTCCGACGAAGCCGCCGAGGAGCACGACCTTCAGCAGTTGGGAAAACGCATCGACGCGGTAGGCGCCGTCGAAGAGCACGGCGTGTTGCCCGACGCCGATCACGGCGGCAATGGCGGCGGCGAGGCCGACGATCAGGGTGAGCCGGCGCGCCAGCGCGCCCTGCGATTCGCCGAGCGTCACGCAGAAGAGGCCGAGGGCCCCGGCGAGCAGCACGAGCTCAGGAAGAAAAGCCAGTAGGAACGAGGTCATGGCGACGGACTAGAAGCGGTTGGCTTGTTCAAGCAGGTGCTGCACGGTGGCGTGCATCACGCGAACGAAAGGCTGCGGCTGGAGGCCGATCCAGAAAACGAAGACGAGGAGCGGCGCGAGCGTGACGATCTCGCGGAAGTTGAGGTCCGCGAGGCCGGAGTGGTCGGGGTTTTGCGTGCCGCCATACGCGAGGCGTTGCAGCATGCGGAGATTGTAGGCGGCGGCGGCCACGATGCCGGGGACCGCGCAGACGAGCACCCATTTCGAGACGGCGAAACCGCCGGTCATGACGAGGAACTCGCCGATAAAGCTGTTGGTGCCGGGGAACGCCATCGAGGAGAGGCAGAACACGCCGAGGAAGGTGGCGAGGATCGGCAGGCGTTTGCCGATGCCGGCCGCCTGCGCGAGGTCGCGGGTGTGGATGCGCTCGTAGATGAAGCCGACGCAGATGAAGAGCGCGCCGGTCGTCACACCGTGGTTGAGCATGATGAGCGTGGAGCCCTCGATACCGTTCATGTTGAGCGAAAAGATGCCGAGCGTGGCGAAGCCCATGTGGCCGACGGACGAGTAGGCCACGAGTTTCTTCATGTCGGACTGGGCGAGCGCGGCGCAACCGCCATACACGATGCCGGCGACGGAGAGCCACATGAGCGCGGGCGCGAAGTGGTGCGCGGCGAAGGGCGTGATCGTGAGGCCGAAACGGAGGAAGCCGTAAGTGCCCATCTTGAGGAGCACGCTGGCGAGGATGACCGAGCCCGCCGTGGGCGCCTCGACGTGCGCCGCCGGCAGCCAGGTGTGGAACGGGAACATCGGGACCTTGATCGCGAACGACAGGAAGAAGGCCGCGAACACCCAGAGTTGGAAGGTGTGGCTGTAGGGCTGGCCCATCATGCCGGGGATGCTGAAGCTGCCGGTGTGCAGGCGCAGCGCGATCAGTGCGACGAGCAGGAAGATCGAGCCCGCCATCGTGTAGATGAAGAATTTTAGCGAGGCGTAGATCTTACGCGGGCCGCCCCAGACGCCGATCATCAGCGCCATCGGGATGAGCATCGATTCCCAGAAGACGAAGAAGAGGATCGCATCGAGCGCGGAGAACACGCCGACCATCGCAGCCTCCATGACGAGCATGCAGACCATGAACTCCTTCACGCGGGTCTTGATGTACGTCCACGAGGCGAGCACGCACAGCGGCGCGATGATCGTGGTGAGCAGCACCAGCAGCACGCTGATGCCGTCGACGCCGAGCGCGTAGTTGAGCCCGAGGCGCGGGAACCACTCGACGTTTTCCTTGAACTGGAAAGCGGCAGAGTCGGCGTTGAAGCCGGTGTACAGGCGCAGCGAGTAGAGCGCGAGCGCGGTGGTCGCAATGAGCGCCCACCAGCGCTGTGCGCGTTCACTGCGCAAGAGCGCCGCGACGGCCGCAGCGGCCAACGGGGCGAAGATCAGGATGCTGAGAAGTCCGGGAGAAGTCATCTCGCGAAAGCGTTAGAGGAAATACAGGATGCCGAGGAGGAGCAGCGCGCCGAGGGCGAAGGCCATCGTCAGGTTCTCCTGGAGCGCGCCGCGTTGGGCGAGCCGCAGGCGACCGCCGATGTTGCGCACCGTGGAGGCCAGGCCGTCGATGAAACCGTCGATCACGGCGCCGTCGAAGATGCCGACGTCGCGCGAGAATTTCATGGCGGGGATCAGGCCGGCCACGCGGTAGAGTTCGCCGACGCAGGTGTCGATGCACTGGATCGGTTTCTTCGCGAGCCAGAGGAAGGCCTGACCGCCCTTGCGGTAGAAGTAGTCGAGGTCGACGCTGATTGTCGGCTCGGGCGCGAGTTTCTTCACGAAGAGGAAGAAGCCGACCGCGGTGAAGAGGAGGATCTGCATCGTCTCCGAGACGTGATACGACGTGTAGGCGTTGTACTCGACGGGGAACGGAAGCATGGCGTAGAGCCAGCCGGGATTGCAGCCGATGAAGATGCAGAGGAAGGCGGTGATCGCCATGGCGGCGTTCATGTTCCAGCCCGGATCGGCGGCGCGCTCCCAGGTTTGCTTGGAGCAGTTGTTTTTGCCGAACCAGATGAAGTACGGAACCTTCAGGCCGGTGTGCAGGAACGTACCGGCGGAGGCCAGCATGAGCAGGAAGCCGACCCAGAGTTTGTGGTCCTCGAAGCCCGCCTGCACGATCATGGACTTGCTGACGAAGCCGCTGAAGAACGGGAACGCCGAGATGGAGAGGCCGCCGATCAGCGTAAAGAGGAACGTCCACGGCATCTTCTTATAGAGGCCGCCGAGGCCGGTGAACTTGCTCTCGCCGGTCATGTGCAGCACGGTGCCGCAGCCCATGAAGAGAAGGCCCTTGTAGAGGATGTGCGCGAAGGCGTGGGCGCAGGCGCCGTTGATGGCGAGCTCCGTGCCGAGGCCGACGCCGGCCACCATGTAGCCGACCTGAGAGATGATGTGGTAGGCGAGCAGCCGGCGGCTGTCGTTTTCCAACACGGCGTACACGACGCCGTACAGCGCCATGATCACGCCCATCGGCACGAGGATTTCCAAGCCGGGCACGCCGCGGATGAGCGCGTAAACGGCGGTCTTGGTCGTGAAGGCGCAGAGGAAGACGGAGCCGTTGAAGGTCGCCTCGCCGTAGGCGTCGGGCAGCCACGCATGAAGCGGCGGCACGGCGGCGTTGAGCAGGAAGCCGGCGGCGATCAGATACGTGGCAAGCGTCGGGTTGGCGACGTCGAGCGACACGAAAGCGAGCGAGCCGGTGGCCTTGTAGTGCAGCATGATGCCGGCGAGCAGCGCGACACCGCCGGCCATGTGGACGAGCAGGTAGCGATAGCCGGCACCGAGCGAGCGCTCGCGTCCGCGGAACCAGATGAGGAACGTCGAGGCCAGCGCCATGAGTTCCCAGAAGAGGAAGAGCGTGAGGAAATCGCCGGCGTAGATGGCGCCGAGCGAGCCGGCGACGTACGTCCAGGCAGCGACGTGCTCGGCGGTGCGTTTCACGTGCAGGCCGTAGAGCGTGCCGATGATCGCCATCAGGCTCATGATGTAGCCGAAGACCTGGCTGAGGCGGTCCACGCGGCCGAAGGTCAGCGTCCAGTCGAGGAAGCGGACTTCGCCAAAGGTGCCGTGCGACATCGAGAACACGCGTGCAAACGCGGCGATGGGGACGAGCAGCAGCCAGCCCTTGCGCAGGCGCTCGGGGACGAGCGGGGCGATCAGGGCGCCGACCAGCATGATCAGCGCGGGGTGAAGCCAGAAATTATTCACGGTAGAAATCCTCCCGCTTCATGATGCCCGAGTGGCCAAACCACTTGGAAACGAAAATGATGATCGTGCAGGCCAGGAAGCCGAAGACCGACCAGAAGCCGGGGATGTGCTCCGGCGCGGTGTGCGCGTGGTGCTTGTCCACGAGCGCCGGAATGGCGTCGATCACGACCAGCAGGCCGAGAATCACCCAGCAGATGCGGATCACCAACGGCAGGCGATCGCGCAGGAAATCGATGAGACGAACGAGGTTCATGACACAACAGCCCGGGCAAATTGCATGAAGAAGTCGGGGAAGACGCCGACAGCGACGGAGAGGAGCGCGGTGATGCAGAGGGGAATCAGCATCGAGAGCGGCGCCTCGCCTTGGTGGTGATGCTCACCGTGGCCATGGGCCGCCGCCGGCACCTGGCCGAAGTAGGCTTTATAGACCACGGGGACGAAATAGGCGGCGTTGAGGATCGTGGAGGCGATCAACACGCAAAGGATGCCGATGGAGTTGGCGTCCATCGCACCGACGAGCAGATGCCACTTCGAGACGAAGCCACCGACCGGCGGCACGCCGATCATGCTCAGCGCGGCGAGCGCGAAGGCGCCGAAGGTCCACGGCATCGAGCGGCCGAGGCCGCTCATCTCGGAGATGTCCTTTTTGTGGGCGGCGACGAAGATCGCGCCGGCACAGAAGAAGAGCGTGATCTTGGCGAAGGCGTGCGCCGCGATGTGGAAGAGACCGCCGGCGATGCCTGCCGGCGTGAGCAACGCCACGCCGAGGATGATGTATGAGAGCTGCGAGACCGTGGAGTACGCGAGCCGCGCCTTCAGGTTGTCCTTCGAGAGCGCGATGATCGACGCCACGAGGATGGTGAACGAAACGTAGTAGGCGGTCGCGGTGCCGAGGTGGAGCTTGTCCATCAGATCGACGCCGAAGACGTAGAGCATCACGCGCACCGTGGAGAACACGCCGACCTTCACGACGGCCACGGCGTGGAGCAACGCGCTGACCGGGGTCGGCGCCACCATGGCGCTCGGCAGCCAGCTATGGAGCGGCATGATGCCGTTCTTGGCGAAGCCGAGGATGCAGCAAGCGTAGAGCGCGATGATCACGCCGTTGTGCACGCCCGCGGGCAGGATACCGGTGTGGATGTTGGTCGCGAAATCGAGCGTGCCGGAGAGCACGTAGATGAGCGCCATCGCCGGGAAGATGAGAGCCTTGGCCGTCGAGGTGAGGTACGTGATGTACTTCAGGCCGCCCGCGTAGCCTTCCTCGTCCTGATGGTGGGCGACGAGCGGATAGGTGCAGACGCTCACGATCTCGTAGAAGAGATAAAGCGTGAGGAGATTGGCCGAGAAGGCGCAACCGATGGCGCCGAAGATCGCGAGCGCGAAGCAGGTGTTGAAACGCGTCTGGTTCTCCTCGTGGTGGCCGCGCATGTAGCCAGCCGAGTAAAACACCGCCAGCACCCACAGGAACGAGGCGACGAGCGCGAAGATCATCGAGAGCGCGTCGGCGCGCAGCGAGAAGCTCAGGCCCGGCAGCAGCTGAAACAGCGTGTAGTGCAGCGTCTGGCCGGCCTTGATCGCCGGGACCAGCGAGAACGTGAGGCCGAAGAGCGTAAGCGCCGCGACGAACGAGCAGGCTTCGCGGAGATTCGGTTTCTTGCCCGTGGCCATGACGAGGCCGGCGCCTGCGAGAGGCGCGAGCAACGCGAGGACGAGCCGGTAATCAGTGACGTTTTCCATGGCTCAGCCCTTCATCTCCGACAGCTCCTTCGAGACGATGGAGCGGTAATTGCGATAGACCGCGATGATGATGCTCAGCGCGATGGCGACCTCAGCGGCCGCGATACCCATCAGAAAAAGGACGGCGATCTGACCGGCGGCCGGATCGGGCGAGACGAAGCGGCTCATCGCCACGAAATTCAGGCCGGCGGAGGCGAAGATGAGTTCGCCGGAAATGAGCATGCCGATCAAGGTGCGGCGGCGCATCAGGCCGAAGATCCCGGTCGCCAGCAGAAACGCGGCGACGACGAGATAGACGTCGGGTTGTTCGTAGAGGTGTGCGAGCGTCATTCTTTGGTCCTCCCGCCGCGGGCAATCACAAGCGCCCCGAGGATGGCCACGAGGAGCACGAGCGAGATCAGTTCAAAAGCCATGCTGTAGGTGGAGAGCAGCGAGGTGCCGATGGCGGCGACGGAGCCGTCGTTGATCTTGGCCACCGGGGCTTCCCACTTGTGGCCGAGCGCGAGCTTGGCGAGGCCACCGAAAATGCCGGCCGCGATCACCACCGCGACGAGCGGAGCGATCACCGGATAAGGGCGCTTGTGCGTCTCCGGCGCCGGCTCGTCGGGCTCGGCGAGCATCACACCGAAGATGATCGTGACGCAGACCGCGCCGATGTAGATGAGGATTTCCATCAGCGCGAGGAACGGGCTGTGGAGGAAATAGAACAGGCCGGCGAGGCCGACGCACGCCAGCGCGAGGCCACTCACGCTGCGGATGATGCGTACGGTGTTCACCGCGATCAGCGCGCCGGCGACGGTCGTCGCGACGAACATGATAAACAGCCCGAGAGTGATCCAGTTGGAGGCGGGATTGGCCGAGGGAGCCGCCACCGCGAGAAGCGGGGTCAGGTTCATGATTTTTTTGCCTGCAAATCTTTATATCGCTGCACGAGGTCCATGTCGGCGTAGTCGTTGGTCGTGCTCGCGAGGTTGTAGCGTTTGGTAAATTCGATGGCCTTCACCGGCTTCACCGGGCAGGCCTCGATGCAGAGGCCGCAGAGGCTGCAGGTGCCGAAATCGAGGCGGAACTCGCTGACCGTCTTGCCGGGGCCATCGGTCTTTTTCACGCCCTCGACGATGATGCATGCGCTCGGGCAGGCACGCTCGCAGGACTTGCAGGCGATGCACAGCGAGGCCCCGCCGTCGGGATTCTGCGTCAACTGGATGTGGCCGCGGAAACGCGCCGGGATCGTCTCGGTCTGGCGCGGATAGTGCGTCGTGATGGTCGGCTTGAAGAATTCACGGATGGTGATGCTCAGACCCGTGAACAGGCTCTTCAGACCGAGGAGGACTTCCCAAAAAGTTTTCATGTGCTCAGAAAAGGTTGGGCAGTTTGAGCAAACCGGCCGTCAGCAGGAGCGTGACGAGGGAGACCGGGATGAGAATCTTCCACGAAAGATTGAGCAGGTTGTAGAACTGCGTGCGCGGGAAGGTCCATCGGATCCAGACCACGCAGAAGATGAGGAAGTACATCTTCGCAAAGAAGAATCCGGTGCCGAGCAAGGTGCCCCACCAGCCCCACTCCGCCGGCACAGTGCCAATCGGGCTCTGCCAGCCACCGAGGAAGAGCAACGTGGCCAGCGCGCAGCCGACGACGATGTTGGCGTACTCCGCCATGAAGAAGACGCCAAAGCCCATGCCCGCGTACTCGGTAAAGGCACCGGCGACGAGCTCGCTCTCCGCCTCCGCCATGTCGAACGGCGCGCGGTTGGTCTCGGCGAGCATGCAGGTGTAGAAAATCAGGAACGTGACCGGCACGAGAATGTTGCCGCCGATGTGGCCGGCCTGGAAATCCCAGATGCCGCGCACGATGTTCCACTGCCAGAAACCGCCGGCCTGCTGGTGGATGATCTCGTTGAGATTCATCGTGCCGGTGATCATGAGCAGCGTGATCACGACGAGCAGCATGGGGATTTCGTAGGCGACGTTTTGCGAGACGACGCGGGCCGCGGAGATGATCGCGTACTTGTTGCGCGAGGCCCAGCCGCCGAGCATCAGCGCCATGACGTTGATCGAGCCGAAGGCGAACACCAGCAGCAGGCCGATGTTGAGATCGCAGGCGAGGAGCTTGTCGCCAAACGGAATGACCGCCAGGCACATCATCGGAGGCATGAGCACCAGCGCGGGCGCGAGGCGGAAGAGCAGCGCATCGGCGCCGGGAGGCGTCATGACCTGCTTGGCCATGAGCTTGATGCCGTCGGCCGGCGGCTGGAGCAGGCCCCACGGGCCGGCTTCGTCGGGACCGGGGCGGCGCTGGAAGCGGCCCGCGCCCTTGCGCTCCACCCACACGAGGTAGGCGGCGTTGGCGCCCACGAAGGCGAGCGTGCCCACGAGGAACAACACGAGGCGCACGTAGAACCAGACTGGTTCCTGCGTGAGATAATCGAATATGGCGCTCATCGATCGATGTCAGGAATGACGAGGTCGAGGCTGCCCATGAAGGCGATCGCGTCAGCTAGGAGCATGCCCTTGGACGCTTCCTCGAAGAGGGAAAGGTTGGTGAAACACGGCGTGCGAAGGCGCACGCGGTAGGGATTTTCTTTGCCGTCGCTGGTCACCCGCACGAGCAGGCGACCGCGTGCGCACTCCGTGGCGTAGCAGAAATCGCCGACCGGCAGCTTCACGATGCGGGGCGCTTTGCCCATGGTCGGGCCGTCGGGAAGTTTCGCGATGGCCTGCTCGATGATGCGCAGGCTCTGTTCGATCTCATCCATGCGCACCAGATAGCGCGCCATGGAGTCGCCCTGCGGATAGTGCGGGATGTCGAAATCGAAATCCTTGTACACCGAGTACGGCTCGGCTTTGCGCACGTCGTAGGCGACGCCGGAGCCGCGCAGCACAGGACCGCACGCACCGTAGCGACGGCACATCTCGGCGCTGACGGGGCCGATGCCCTCGAGGCGCTTCCGGAGGATGATGTTATCCGTGACGAGGCGCTTGTACATTTTCATGCGCTCGCGCATGTACGGTACGAAGGCCTTGGTGCCGGAGACGAAGGCTTCGTCCACGTCGTTGCACAAACCGCCGAAGCGGTAATAGCAGAACGTCAGGCGCGAGCCGCAGATGCCCTCAAGCAGGTCGAGGATCTTTTCGCGGTCGTCGAATGCGTAGAGGATCGGGGTGAACCCGCCGAGATCCATGACCCAGGCGCCCCAGCCGACCAGATGGCTCGCGATGCGGTTGAGCTCCGAGGTGATCACGCGGATGTACTCGGCGCGCTGCGGCACCTCGATCTTCAGCGCACGCTCCACGACGCCGACGAAGGCGTGCGTGTAGGTCATCGCGGAAAGATAATCGACGCGGCTCGTGTTGGGCAGGTACTGCGCCCACGTGCGGTTCTCGCCCATCTTTTCGTGCATCCGGTGGATGTAGCCGATGACAGGCTGGGCGCTGGTGATATACTCGCCGTCCATCACGAGCTTCACGCGCAACACGCCGTGTGTGGCGGGATGCTGTGGCCCAAGATTGAGCGTGAATGTCTCGTCGGCGGGATCGCCAACGGGGATGAGATTGAGCGCCTTCACGGGTTAAAGTCCTTCCGCAAGGGGTGGTCGGTGGAGTCCTCCGGCATGAGAAACGGCGTCATGTCGGGATGGCCGATAAACTCGATGCCGTACATGTCGTGCGTCTCGCGTTCGTGCCAGTTTGCGCCGGGAAACACGCCCGAAATCGTCGCGATCTCCGGCTTCGCACGCGGGATGCGGGCCTTTACGACGGCACGGAGCCCGGTGGGAAAATGCAGGAAATCGTAGACGACCTCCATCAAGCCTTGGTCGAGCCAATCCATGCCGGTCACGGCATCAATCGCGAACCCGTGCCGGTCCAAAATCTGGGCGGCTTCGACGACCTTGTCGGCCGGCACCGTGGCTTCGAAATGAAAGCCCTTTTCGGCGAAATTGTAGACATCGACAGCCTTCGGCGGGGGAGGCGGCGGAGCCACGGGGACCGCAGGCGCCGGCGCAGGTTTCGGCGCAGGTGCGGGAGCTGGCGTGCCATCGGCAGCAGGCGCCGCAGGAGCGGCAGCCGGAGCCGGTTTGGGCGGCACGGGCTTCGGAAGAGGTGGCAGCGGGATGAAATCGGCCGCGGCGAGCGGCGCGAATTCCGCGGCGAGTTGCTCGGCGGTCACGCTCATGGGATTTTCACCTCCGGGAACCGGCGTTTGCCGGTGAGCTTCTTCTCCAGCTCCAAAATGCCCTCGATGAGGGCTTCGGGGCGAGGAGGGCAACCAGGCACATACACATCGACCGGGAATAGTTTATCTACGCCCTCCACGACCGAGTACTGGTTGGGATAGACGAACGGGCCGCCGCAGATGGCGCAGTTGCCAAGCGCGATCACCCACTTCGGCTCCAGCATCTGGTCGTAAAGCGTCTTGATCGCCGGCGCCATTTTCTTGTTCACCGTGCCGGCGACGATCATCACGTCGGCCTGGCGTGGCGATGGACGAAAAACCTCCGCGCCAAAACGCGACAGGTCGAAACGCGCCATGCCGGTCGCCATCATTTCAATGGCGCAGCAGGCCAGACCAAAGGTCAGCGGCCAGAGCGAGTTCGCCCGGCCGAGCGCGAGAAGGTCGTCGAGCGTGGCAAACTTGACGATCTGCGAAGTATCTACCGGCGTTTCCATTCGAAGATTCCTTTCTTGGCCGCGTAAACGAGCACGAGGGACAAAATACCGATGAAAATCACCACTTCCACGAAGTCGCGGACAGGGTACTGAGGCAGGCGATTATAAACCAACGCCACAGGAATGAGATAAAGTACATCTACCGCAAAGGCCACAAACACCAGCGCGTAAAGATAGTACAGCGCACTGTAGCGGATCCACGCATCGCCGATCGGCACCATGCCGCACTCGACGAACTGGCCGTTTTTCCCGGCCGACTCGCGCAGCCTCCGTGGCGAGAGCAGATAAACCACGATGAATGGGCCCACTGCAAACCCCAGCCCGCCCAGGCAGAAGGCGAAGATGTAGATCAGGTCGTATGTTGAAACGGGGTCCATAACAAAAAACTTTTGGCCATTATGAACCCCCGTCAATGGGTTCACTCCGCGCAACCGTCAAGCGCGGAGCAGATGCGAGCGTTGAGTAGTGGACTGACATCCACCGACCCAAAACCACTCTTCAGAATCCGGCAAATCGCCCCATCTGAAAACAGTTGAGAGCTCTAAAAACAGGAACGTAAGAAAGCAGATCCAATAGGCTTAAGACTTAGCAAGGACGGTACTAGGTAGGATTACGGCGCCTCATAAATCTCGACGAGCGCCACGCCAGTCGTGCTGGCCACGCCGGAAACCTGTGCCGTATAGACGCCTGGCTCCAAATCTGTGATCAGCGCCGCGTCCTTGGATCCTGCGGTGAGCGCGCCCATGCCCGCATCTTCGAAGGTCTGACTGGTCGCCGCCGAGCCGTCCCAATCGTCATTTTCCGCGACCTTCGTCCAGCCGCCTGTCCCGAGCTTGTACACCTCAAGCTTGGGATCGCCCAGATAGGAGGGGACCACATTCGAAATTCCCGGCCCGACGCCACGAATGATGACGCGTTTCGGGACGGAATCCCCCGCGAGCACAAACCCCACGATCAAGATGCTGCTATCCGTTCCCACATGGTTGCGGACCGAAAGGGCCGTCAGCCGCTTGGTCTTGTCAGCAAAATCACCGTCGTAGACCTCTGCGAGCGCAACACCAGTCCCCGAGACACCACTGACGTGCGCGCTGTAAATCCGCCCCGCAAGCGAGGTGGCATAAATCGCGGCATCCTTAGAGCCATCAGCCAATGCCCCCAAGCCAAGCTCAACAAATTTTGCCCGCGTGCCAGCGGAACTGTCCCAATCGTCGTTTGTGTCGACCAGCGTCCAGCTGCTCCCCCCATAGGATTGGAGCTCGAGTTTGGGGTCCACCAAGTAAGTCGAAACCGTCTCCGAAATTCCCGGCCCCACACCACGCACCATCGTCGGCTTTCCACTACCCGCGAAAACAAATCCCACGATCAGCGTCGCATCGCCCGTCCCCGCCTGCGCCCGCGCCGATAATGCCGAGAATTGAGTCCAGCCGGCGGAGAGAATCGCGACCCCGGACAGCCGCGTGCCAGTTGAGTCAGTCGTCGCACAGCGATAACGAAGGCCATTCATCGCCGAGGAGACCGAGCTCACCGAAAGCGTCGACGTGCCCGCTCCAGCATAAAAACCCCCATCGGTCACGTCTGTCCACGTAGCACCACCGTCGCTCGAAACCTGCCATTGATAGGAGACTGTGCCGGAGCCAGATGCGACCACACTAAACGTCACCGGTGATCCGACTGGCGCGCTCTCATTGGACGGTTGTGTGGAAATGCTCGGCCCCGAGGGGAAAACCGGGGCGAGAATCGTCAGCGGCCCCCATTCCATGGGGTACTGTTGGAAAAGCACCGGACACGCTTGCAGACCAATTTGCGCCGCCGCGCTTGGCGTAAAGGTAAACGAGGTCCCTGCGCTTACACTCTGGGACGCCCCCAAAGTTGCAGTGCTCACACCGGAGATCGCGACATTATCGATCCGCCAACCGACCGACGCGTCCGTCTGCGGATAGCGATTCCCACCATCAAACGAATAAAGAAAACGGAAACGAACAACGCGGCCTGCATACGGAGCGAGCGAAACCGTCCTCGTCGTAAAATTACTCTCCCCCGCCCCCCCTGAGCCACTCTGGGTGTAGAGATCCCCCCACGAGATCCCCTCATCGAAAGATATCTGAACATGTGCAGTCTGGGTAGACGACGCCCACGATAGGCGACTCGCAAAGGAAAGCGACGGCGCCCCGACCGTTTGCACATGATAAGACCCCGGGACCGTCAGCGTCTGCGAATCCGGCGTGGGATGGCAAAGGTGGTAACTGGCGGCACCGGATGATGACAGCGCCGAGTCGGAAATAGCATACGTGCCAGTGGTCACTCCGACAAGTTCTGGACTCGTTCCTATCTCCGCGCCCCACATCGAGGGCCCTGCGGCAAGCAACACCGTCCGCCAAGAATAAGTTGATGCAAAACCGGGCAGGGTGACCGTGTAACTTTCGGCAGCCCCGACGGTAGGTTGCAGGGCACCACTAATCACAGCACTGACCTCGCCCGGGCCACTGACATCCGGATCGTAAACAATCACTTGATAAGAGTATGAACTCTGCGGCGCACCAGAAATCCCCGTGATCGAGACAGCATAGGTCGTATCGGCAGTAGGTTTGGCATGCGGCTGCAGGCTGTCGGTATCGAGCCCATCCACGATCCAGACCAAAGAGTTTTCGCCCACGTTGTTCGTGATGGTCTCCTTGACGGCCGAGACGGCCACGCCGTTTTTGGTGACCGACACGGATGCATTCGAAAAATTCGCATTGGGGTAGCCGAATGACCAGCGCGCCGGAATCACCGTGTAGGGCACATAGCCCTTGGTCGGCCACGCCACGAACGAATCGCGCACGGCGGGACGCGCATTGTAATAATTGCTGTCTTGTACCCAGGTACTGTTGGCCGGCAAGAAATCGCCGGATTGAGGGACATCACCAGTCCCCATGGTCTGAGTTTGCGGATAAAGAATCCAACGGCGATGCCCCGCCGCCGTGTTATTCGAATAGGGATCGACCATGTAGCCATTGATCGCATCGACGCCGCACGACCCTAGGGCGAGGTTCGAGCTTCCCGCAGCCTCGTCACCATCAGCCGTATAGAGCAACCATGTGGTAGGCGGTTCATGGCTGAGCGTGTTGTTTGCCGACATCATGAGTGCGGCCTGCTGACTTTTCGCGCTGTAAGTGTCGTTGAACGTGATCGCGGCGGGCAGGCCCGCCATCGCCCGGTACCAGTTGATCCGTGTCCGCACCGCTTCCTTAAACCCAGCCGCCGTTGTGCCCGGAGTCCCCGTCGCGCTCGTACCTGGCGTCCCCGAAATCGAGCCGGTCCACTGGATGGGCTCGTTCACATCCGTGAAAAAAACCGCGCGGTAAAAGGCCCTCGATTCCGCACGTGTCCCGGGATTGACCACCATCGGCTCACCCGAGCCGCGCGAGGCAAAACGCCCGGAAGAAGACTCCATGCGTCGCATCTGCTCGACCAACTCTGGTGTCGGCGCAGTGGGCTGGGCGAACACCGAACACAGCGCAGACGCAGCCAACGCTGCGCCCCAACGAACCAACGAAGAAGGGGCATTCATGGGGAGAAAATGAAAGCCTGATTCGTCACAAAACAAGGCGAGCAAAGAGGTCTTTTGTCTCAACCGCGGGCTAAACGCGTTATTTCGGCCCCGCATCGGGAGGCTACAGAAGGCGAGTGCCGCGAAAACAGCCGCGGCCCGGGGCGGGTGATATCGCGAAAGGATTGGCCTCTGTAAAAAAAGAAGGCCCGGTCATTGCTATCGCAACAACCGGGCCATAAACCTGGCAA
>ERZ795056.593-NODE-593-length-45134-cov-13.101644_pt1 | contig 45134 bp, 29 predicted proteins | sample MGYA00375140_ERZ795056 | MGnify/ENA primary metagenome ERZ795056 (study PRJEB30185, sample SAMN05720227) | activated sludge metagenome | isolation source: Anaerobic digester | place: USA | collected 2015-03-09 ...
TACAGTAATTTGGGTAATAATTATTGGCAACAAGCCGATTATAAGCTTGCCATTCTAAATTTTAGCAAAGCCCTCGAAACCTTTGAATTCATTGGTGATGAAAACGGAAAGGCCGGCTCTTATTTAAATTTGGGAAGTGTTTATGGAGAATCGAATCAATTAGCTCAAGCGGAATTTTATTTAAAAAAGGCACTCGAATCTATTCACTCATCCAATAATAGAGAACTCAAAATGCAGGTTTATAAGAGCCTAAGTATGTTGAATGAAATCAAGGGGAATTACGAGAAAACGTTTGAGTATTATCAACAATTTGTTGCCTACAAAGACAGTTTGTTTAACGAAGAAAATACTCGGAATTTAGTTCGTACCCAATTGCAATATGATTTCGATAAAAAGGAATCCTTAGCAAAGGCGAATCAGGATAAGAAAGATGCACTAGCATTCAAAGAAATGCAAAGACAAAAACTATGGAGGAATTTTTACTTGATTGGATTTGTGGTGGTATGCATTTTTGCACTCGTTTTCTTTTCACAACGCAATAAAATCAAATTAGGTAAAAAGCTAAGTGATGAATTATTATTAAACATTTTACCTTCAGATGTAGCAGAAGAACTCAAACAATACGGACGTGCCGAAGCGAAGCAATTTGACGAAGTAACAGTAATGTTTACCGATTTTAAAGGCTTTACACAACTTTCAGAACGCTTATCACCTGCCGAATTAGTGGCCGAAATCGACATCTGTTTTCAAGCATTTGATCGTATTGTAGAGAAATATAAAATTGAGAAGATCAAGACGATTGGCGATAGTTATATGTGTGCCGGTGGATTGCCCGTTGCAACTAAAACACATGCAGAAGATGTGGTACGTGCAGCATTGGAGATTCAAGCATTTATGAGAAATCATCGTTTAAGCCAAGAAAAATCACTCAAAGAAGTTTTCGAAATTAGAATCGGAATTCACACTGGACCAGTAGTCGCTGGTATAGTTGGACTAAAAAAGTTCGCCTACGATATTTGGGGCGACACTGTAAATACTGCATCTCGTATGGAAAGTAGCGGCGATGTGACATTCATCAATATAAGTCAGAACACGCATAATTTAGTCAAGGATAAGTTTATCTGCACCTACCGTGGAAAGCTTCAAGCTAAGAATAAAGGAGAGATTGATATGTATTTTGTTGAGAGGGAAATGAGAAGTGTCTGATTCATTTCTTCGTTTTGAATTCGCTACTATAATTATACCGATACAACAATTATTCAATTTTAAACAGATATGTAATTTTCCCATGCTGCTTTTCGAGGGCATATCTCCAGAAAAAATCTAGATGTTAATTTTCATTCAAAACCAGATTGAGTGTGGATCGGCACTCGTTTATTTTTTATCAAACCACACATTCCGAATACGACTCAGAGTTACTGAAATACCAGTAATAGTTCCGCTTTCGTTTCGTTTGTATTTAGAGACGGCCGTTCCCGACCAACTGAGTACATCTTTTTTAAGTACTTGAATTTCAAATTCTCCAAAACGACTGTGATAACCATACAATGCCCCGTGTTTTAGGGATATGGTGTAAGAAGTTTCTAATTCATCGCTGTAAAAGCAACCTGTGTAGGAAAGTAACTCCTCTTGGCTCAGCGGTTTGTCTTCGTATTTTTCAAATGTATCGACGGAATTTTCTGCCGAAATTAAAAGCATAGTAGCTGATTTCACCTCAAAGTGCACGTATAGTTTTTCATTTATCCCTCCCATTTGAAACGCTATATCGGATATGGGATAAAGCGGAGATTTTCGATTGTTATTCCGCATATACCATAAGGTGTCGTTTTCGACATATACCTTTCGTATTAAATTGGTTTTATCGTTCCAATACATTCCTTCGAATTTTCTCATACTGTCACTGCTCAGTTTTAGGGGATTCACTACTTCTTCAATGGTTGCGGATGCTGTTTTTTGTTGAAGAAATAACTGACTGATGAAATCGGCTATTTTTGATAATTGAATGGATGAGTAGTTCGAAAGAATAACAATTTGCACATCATCGTCTGGATAACAATACATCACCGATTGAAAACCGGCAATACCACCTGTATGCTGAATGCGGCGGTTTCCCCAGTAATCGTCGACAAAAATTCCAAAGCCATAATTATTTTTCTTTCCCGAATTTAAATTCGTTAATGTTTCCAGCAGTTTGAACGCTTTTTGCCAATCGTTGGGCGCTTCATGATAGTTTTTCGACCATTTTAATAGGTCGCCACAGGTAGAATAAACGTTCGATGCTCCATACGTTAAATCGGTGTTTTCAACGGTTTGAAAAACGGAAGCTGCTGTTTGGGTATACGAACTTGCTATTTGTGACGTGATTTTAGAATAATCTTCTTCAATAAATGTAGCATTCATGTGAAAAGGTTGAAAGATTCGTTCCTCCATAAAGCTTTTGAACTCCTTTTTCGAAACGTTTTCAATGATTTTCGCCAGTAGTATGTAGCCCGAATTTGTGTACATATACTCGGAATTGGGTTCGAAATTCAAGTCGTGCTGCTTTTGTAAATACCGATATACATCCTCGTTAGAAAAAGCGTCACCATCGCGCCAACCCGCAAGTCCGAGCAATTCGGGAACGGATCTTATTCCGCTTGTATGATGCAGTAACTGTCGAATAGTTATTGGTTGAGTAAAATTGTGCAATTCGGGCAAGTAGGTATGAATAGCGTCGTCAACTGATAGTTTTCCTTCAAGCTGCAATAACACAATTCCCATTGCGGTAAATTGTTTGGCTACTGATCCAATATTGAAAACAGTTGCTTGAGTATTCGGAATTTGATACGAAATATTGGCTAAACCGAAGGCTTTTGAATAAACGGTTGTGTTTTTACGCGCTACCATCACCACTCCTCCGGGTGTGTTCTTATTTGTCCATTCGGTAAATAAGCCATTAATAAGCTTAGTAGGATTTTGACTTTTCGCTGAAAATATAATGAGCAAAGCCAGGTTCACCAATGCTATTCGTTTCATGTAATCATTGATTTTAGTTAACAATGAAACAAACGTCGGTGGATATGTACTCTTCTAAAAATGGATTATGCAAACGCCTGTTTTTTGTCTGCAAAACAGGAAATCAAGAAGATTCAACTCTTTATATGCGAAAAAAAGTGATCCCTGTAGGTATCTGAAATAGGAATAAGTTGATTTGAAATTTTAATTCTACTTCGTTCTATTTCCTCTATTTTACTAATAGCCACCATGTAGGATTTATGCACCCGACAAATCACACTTGCTGGAATAAGTCGTTCAAACTCCGAAAAGTTTTGAAGTGTCATGATGCGTTTTTGAAGGGTATGTATTCTTCTGTAATCCCTCATTCCTTCAATATACAGCACTTCGTCAAGGTTAACTTTTTCTAATTTGCCTTCGGTTTTCACAAAAATATACTTGCTATTTAATTCATTCGAAATAGCCGCTGTCTTTTTTTGAATGGTGTTTACAGCCTTTAAAAAGCGATCGAATGTGAACGGTTTTAATAAATAATCTGAAACGCGGAGTTCATAGCCTTTTAAAGCATATTCGGAATATGCGGTTGTGATAATTACATGGCAATCGAGTTGAGCACTTTCAAGCAATTCAATGCCTGAAATTTCGTCCATATTGATGTCTAAAAAAAGCAAATCAACTTTGTTTGACTTCAAAAATGTTAATCCATCAATGGCGTTATCAAACGTCGCTAGTAAATTCAAAAAAGGAATTTTCTCGACAAAACTCTTGGTCTTCTCTAAGGCTAAAGGTTCGTCTTCAATGATGATGCAGGTGTAATTAGTCATTGCTCAAAATTAATTTTACAGTATAACACGCATCTTGTTTTGTGATAGATAATTGGTGTTTCCCGGGATACATAAGTTCAACACGTTTACGTATCAACGTATTACCGAGTCCATTCGCATTCACTTGTAGCTTGTTTTCATCGTATTTATTTTGGCAATCAAAAACAATCCTGTTCTCTTCTATAGCGAGGGAAATCGTAATGGCATTCTCATTTTTTTTATTGCTAGTATGCTTAAATGCATTTTCAATAAATGGAATTAAAATCATGGGCGAAATCATTTTATTACTCATTTTTCCGCTTAAATTAAAATGCACAAAATTTTCGTTAGATGTTCGTGTTTTTTGCAAGGCTATATATTTTTCAATGTATTCCAGCTCCTTTGACAATGCTATTTTTTCCGTTTTGGTTTCATAAAGCATAAAGCGAAGAATATCTGATAGTTTATTTAAGTATTCAGAGGCAACTTCGGGGTCTTTGAGTATTAAAGCGTCAATGTTGTTTATCGTATTGAATAAAAAGTGGGGATCTAATTGTGATTTTACCAGTGCGAGTTCAATTTGATGATTCTTTTCAATCAGCTCTTCTTTCAATTTTATCTCATCATACCAAGTAATAAACCCTTTAATTAAAATGCTCATAACACCCGCGAACACAGCAAAAAGTGTCATTAAAATAATTTCCGAAAAAAAGGAGACAAAACTGTCTTTAAACATGGAGTTGGAATCGAATAGTAAGGATAAAACCAAACCTCCAACAAGTGCTGAACTTATAGAAAACAGAACACCATAAACAAATGCCAGTAATTTCTTTTGGGTTTTAATGTATTTAGGGAACAGATTATAATAGAACAGATAAAACGTTATAAATGATGGCAATACAGCAAAAGAGAATCCTACTTTGGCTATGTATTTAGGAGGTATGTCTGTTGAAAATCCATTCGTTACAGCAGCCACAATAATTACGAGCAGCGATAAGTAAGCAAGCCAAAACCCTGCATGAATAACAAAAACAACGGCCTTTTTCATAATCAGCAAACTTAATTGAATAATGTATGAAGTAAAATGCAACGATTGTATGACTGTATCAAAACCATTCTGCAAAATGAACTATTTCATCTGCAAAACGGATAGCCCAGCCACATTCGTATTGATGCATTCGAAATAGAACGCATCAACCTCTGCATAGGAGAAACAGATTTTTCATTGCAATGTAGAAGCGCGCAAATCGGAGTTAGCAGGTTAAAGGTTTAGCTAGCTCTGAATAAAAAATCCCGGTTTATGCCGGGATTTTTTAGAGAAATTGGTTGGAGAAGGTGAATGTAGAAATGAGGATTGCTTTATTTTATCAATTCTTCTATCCACTTTATGCAGTCATCAGTATCTATAATTGACCAAGAATGGGGATGCCTTGATCCGTCGAGTCTGTAACCTTTTCCAATACACGATTTGAAGTGTGCATTGTTGTTCCCATTTAAGGTTAAGAAGTTTATTAATGCCGTTTGGTCTGATGCGTTTATATGGTATAAATCTCTTTGTCTGTTCGTTAAATGCCAATTAATGTCTGGATCGCAATAGATTTTGACAGGCGTTTTAAGTAAATATTTGGCGTTGCCTCCATCTTTTTCTGTTCGTATATAGGGCGAATGGAGAATGTAATTGTTCGGGAATTGGTCTGGTGAACCTCCATACATTTCTATAAAGTCTGTTGTAAGCATCTTCCCTTCAGCCAAAGCGTTTTGTTGGCCATTACTTAATTTTATGCTATCGGCTTGATATAAATTGATCTCGTCTATTGCTCTTTTATAAAGGCCTATTTCATCAACAGGTGGGTCAACTCCAATAACTGCTAAAGGCTTAATACTTGTCTGATAATTAGCGTCCTGTGACATTTCAGTATATCGCAATGCATTCATTCCTCCCAATGAAAGACCGCACACTATGAATTTCTCTTTCGGTACGTTGAACGTTTTTATTATTTCAGTAAATGTTTTATTTATGTATTCAAATGCGAATTTGTCAAGGCTTAAACTTCTATTGAAATTCGAAGACAAAACAACAGTCATTATTCCTTTGTCATAGCATTCTTGTATTAGGTTTTTATTACTACTTATTACACTTTCACAACTTTCGAAAGAAGATGGAAATAAGACAATTACAGCTTTCGTAATTGGCGGAGTTAAGGTGTAATAAAAAAGTAAATTACTGTCTCCGTCTCCTTGATAAATGTTTGCTGAGTCAATTAAACTACTTCTGTTTTTCTTAAGTAAACTCAAGTAAGGATCGCTTAAATCCAATAAAATTCCATCTGAAAAATTCCCTTTTAATTTCCTTCCATCCGTATAAATAATTTCTCCTTGTCCATTTAGGACACCCTTTATAAATGTGCCTATTTGTTTTTGCCCGTAATTAAAATATTCAGCTTCACCAAGCCCATTTAATAGCCCATCTACAAAATCACCCTGTAAAATCCCGAAGTTGTTAATGATGTATTTTCCTTTGCCATTGGGATTTCCATGCTTCATTGTTCCAACATAAGTTGCAACAGATTCTTGATGCTGAAACCAGGTCAACGTCCCCCACCCTTCTGCATAATTGTCTTTGCAATCACCTTTCCATGAGACGCTGTCGTCTGGCGAATAATTGTCACTCCAAACCTGGCATCCGCTTTTGATATCTTTTACAAATTGTCCAATGCTCTGAGCAATCGTATTTGTGGTGAGTAATGACAAAAGCCCCCAAAATATAAATCTCATACGCTCTTTCTGATACTGTTAAACTATTGATGGGAAATTACACATAAAGATCCTTTCTTGCTGAATTTAGGGTTTGACAAGCAGAAAACGTTGGTAGCGTTATTTAGATTTTCTTATAAATGCTTACCATAGATAATTTTTCTAATTGCTTTTAATGGTATAGAAATGTCGTCTTCGTGATTCTGTAGAATGATTATTGTTTTATCATTTTCAATGTGTCTCTCCATATAAGCAACATAGCCAGGCCAACTTCCTCCATGACGTGTCATTTTGCTATACACATCAAATTTTTCAATTTCCCATCCAAAAGCATAATCCGTTTTTGTTTTATTGTTTAATGTAGCAACTTCAAAAATTTCTTTCATTCCATTTTCAGAAAGCAACTTGCTTGTATATAAGGCTCTATCCCATTTTAATAAATCAATCACAGTAGAATTTACAGTTCCATCCCCCACTATTCCATCAAGCCAAACGACATATTTTGTTTCATCAAAATCATCAGGCAAAATATAACCTGTTAGACTATCCGGACTGATATACCCATATGCATAGTTTGAAAGTGTTTTAGGTTGTAATCTTCGGTTATAAACAAATGTGCTACTCATATCCAACGGCTTGAAAATGAAATCATTCAAATAGTCAGCATAGGACATACCTGAAACATTTTCTATAATGGTAGCCAATAAAGCATATCCTGTATTACTATATTCAAATCTACTATTGGGCTGAAATTGAACCTTGGGTTTGTATTGATTAAATAGTGATATGATGTCTTTGTTTGTTGCAATTTGTGTTTTATCAAATAAACTATCCATCAATTCCATATAATCTGGAAGCCCACTGGTATGATTTAGTAAATGCCTTACTGTAATTCCATCATAGTTAGAAAGTTCAGGGATATATTTCTTGATCTCATCCTCTAATTTTAGTTTTCCACTTTCCTTTAAAATCATAATAGCCATTGCAGTAAATTGTTTTGAAACAGATCCCGTTTCAAAAATTGAATTTTCTGTCAATACCGCCTTCGTTTCTTCATTCGCATAACCAAAACTTTGACTATAAAGTATTTTTCCTTCTTCGGCTACTAGAACATTTCCATTGAAGTCATGCGTGCTATAAAGAACATGCATTAAACTGTCAATCAGCTGAGCCTTCGTTTGTCCATATACACATTGACCAAAGAATAGGAATACTAGTGAAAATGCTACTTTCATTTACCTTGAATAATTAAATGAAGAATTACCAATACAATCTGCAGCTTTGAAATAAGCCGAATTGGGAATCACAATGGGCAAATTTTGTCCAATATACCAAAAGAATCGAAAGCCTCACTCTCCCGAAATGCTTGGCTTTGTTGGTGAATGCTATTTAGATACTTTGCAACTATACCTGTTTTTAATTGTCTGATATCGCTAATTTCTTCGTAAAAATGATCTTATTATCCTCCATCAACTTAATTATATATAATCCACTTATGAATGCATTTTCTCTTTCTAAGTTGAATGTCTCCCCCGAAATATTCGAATAGTGCTTTACCAATTGTCCTTGCGTAGTGTAAATGAATACATTCCCATGCTTCACTATTCTATTAAATTTCAGAGTTGTGTTTGTGGAAAATGGATTAGGGAAAATAATTCCATCATTTTGCTCTTTTGGCTCATTTATGTTTGTCAAAATCTGACAAACACCTGATAATTGGAGTGGTATGTTGCTGTTTGTTATGGAGTCCATTCCTAATTGTCCGTAGGTATTATCGCCCCATGTCCAAACACTTTGGTCTTTACTTACTGCTAAAGAATGAATCCATCCACATGAAATGGATGTGATGTCCTTAAGTCCGCTCACCTGCATAAATACATTAGTATTCGTATTACTACCATTCCCGAGTTGTCCGAAATAATTATCGCCTGTAGCCCAAACATTGCCATCATTTTTGAGAACCATTGAATGCCTATTTCCACCTGCAATTGCAACAACACCCGAAATTTCAATCATCTGCATTGGAGTATTGATGTCGGTGGTATTCCCAATTCCAAGTTGCCCCGTCGAATTGTATCCCCAAGCCCAAGCTGTTCCGTCGTTTTTCACCGCTAAAGAATAATAGGGTGCACCTGCTATGGATACAACTCCTGAAAGCCCTACTACTTGAACGGGGACATTACTCTCAATGGTATTTCCAGTGCCTAGTTGGCCCTCACTATTGCGCCCCCACGCCCAAACAGTTCCGTCATTTTTTAAAGCAAGAGAATGAAGATAACCACCCGAAATAGCTATCACTCCTGTAAGTCCAGTTGCTTGCACTGGTGTTAAAGAGGCAAAAGGAATAGATCCATTCCCAAGTTGACCATTTGAATTATAGCCCCAAGTCCAAACTGTACCATCCTCCAGCAAAGCCATTGAATGATCTCCTCCGCCTTCTATGGCAATTGCCGGTGATAGTAAGTTAACCTGTATAGGGACATTGCTACTTACTACCGTTCCATTTCCTAATTGTCCAAGTGTATTATCGCCCCAGGCCCATACCGTACCATCTGCTTTAAGCGCTAATGAATGCACATCACCACCAGCTACTGCAATAACTCCTTCTAATCCACTTATTTGTGTGGGAGGAATAACGCTATTTTGACTCGTTCCATTTCCAACTTGCCCTTGATAATTATAGCCCCAAGCATTGGCTAAATTCGTGTTGCAAACGGCAAGCGATTGATTTCCTCCAGCTGATATTAATTGCGCAAAAGAATTCTGGAAAATCATACCAAGCCCAATACTGATGCTGAATGAAAGTGATTTCAGATGTAGTCTCATAATTCGAATAATTAACGGTTTATTTTTTTTTGTAATTCTTTTTGAAGTCGGATGATTGCTAGTTGCATTTGCTTTTCGTTACACAGATACTTAAAAAGCTAAATGATTGAAATGGTTAGCATTAATGAAACAAAAGCATACCCCCAATTTATTCACCCCAATTAATCCATCACACAACGAACCGAACACCCAACTTGCCCCGAACTTCCATTTATCTGAATTAAACCACTATCATAAGATAGCATACGCCCCCAAGCAAAGTCTGTTGCGTATTCTGTAGCACTCCACCAATAGCCTGAGTACCCCATTTCACTATAAATGCCACCGGCAAAACGGGCACCTCCTGGCAGTGATGAAAAACCGCTTTCATTGCTTGCGTCTAGATTTGGACTTATCCAATAGTCCAATCCCGAAGATTTCAATTTCCCTCCCGTTAATGAATCATTAACTAAATAGGCCGAAAGCGTTGCCCATTCTGCATCCGACGGTACGTGCCATCCAGCTGGACACACATTCCGGGAGTCGTTTACTGCACTCCAATTGTACAACTTACCATATGGACAATTGTAAAGGCTATTGTTGTTGTAATAGGCCCATGCACCTATATTTGAATCATTGGCAATTGGCCATTCGGAGTCAATTAAATTCGTTGCTATTACATCACCATTTCGATAAATACTTGCTTTAAGGTTCTCTGCCATCCATTCTTGGCTTCCAATACTAATTGTTTTATAAACATTGCCTTCTTGGTCAACTAATTGGCCGTAGCTCACATTTGGGTTGAACACATTCGTTGCTAGACAACTATCTTGGTTGGCAGTGATAAAGTTTACATTGATGATATCTGAAATAGCATGCGATGCTACCGTTCCATCTTGCAAAATCACTTCCATAATAGTAAATGAACCCGTAAAGCGAATACTATCTATAGTGGTGATGATAGTGGAAACAGTGCCCGTGTTTTTATGGATGTTTTGCTGCGTTTGGGCTGTAGCCAATACACTAGAAAATAGCAGCAGGGAAAAGAGGTGATTTCGCATGCGCTTATTGAATGACAAATGGTTTAGAGATGCTTTTGTATTTGGATACAACACGGCATACATACATTCCACTGGGTAAATCGTTTGTCCAAGTGTAGGTGTGTTTTCCTTGATGCATCCCTTCAAAAAGCGAACGCACATGCTTACCATTTATATCCACTAATTCAATCGTAATTTTGTCTTCTTTTATGGACCAATATTCCATGCTTAACTGATCGGATACAGGGTTTGGGAAAATGCTTAATTGATTTTTTATTGACTCCGCTGAGCCAATAGCATTCGCACTTTTGAACGTATAATCCGTAATATCATCGATGCCCCATGAACTTTGAACGCCATTGTTCTCTGTAACAATCATGTTATTGTTTAGGAATTTTATGCTCCGAACATTTGAAACATAAAAGGCATCTGATTGTCCAGTTGTTAGGCTGACAATAAGCTGATTTTGTGCCTGAATGACCGTACTTGTTATAACCAGTAGAATCAACACACATTGAAAAAGTAGTTGTTTTCTCATAGGATTAGCGTTTGAAATTTGTTATTTAACTAATCTGAGAATTAATACCGAGCGGAAACTCAATCACCTTAAGATTGGGTAGTATTTAGGGTAGTTAGGTCAAAATATAATGAGAAAAAAAGGTTGACGGATGGTATGATTTGATCAGGATCAATAAAACAGGATGTTGCCCCTTTTCATTAAAGATGATTTTGAAATAGAAGGTATCCATCGTTCGGCACAACTGAAGAGCCCAATGAAATAATTGAAATGATTTAGAAAAGATGAATAGAAAATAATGACCCAAACTCACCAAATTTTAGGCTTTGCTAGTGTTTGGTGTTAAGTGTAGTTTTTTTCACTTTTGCCAAGTGCCTTAAGGCTGAACAATTCATAGCTTTTGCGATAAGCCGTATTAGTCTTTTTTGTAAATATTGTATCCGCCAGTGTTATTCTTTTGATAAAAATCTGTCTTTCGCGGTAACCCAAATTCGTCTATTTGGTAAATGTCATATCCTCCAGAGTTGATTGGCTGAACGGTTCCTTGCTTTTGCGGTAAGCCGTATTGGTCTTTTTTATAAATATCATATCCGCCATTGGTATTCTGTTGATAAGAATCAGTCTTTCGCGGTAAACCAAATTCGTCAATTTGGTAAATGTCATAACCGCCAGAGTTGTTCGGTTGATACGAAACGATCTTTCGCGGTAAACCATATTCGTCTATTTTGTAAATGTCATAACCGCCAGAGTTGTTCGGTTGATATGTACTTTTCTTTCGTGGTAAACCATATTCATCTATTTGGTAAATGTCATAACCGCCAGAGTTGTTCGGTTGATACGAACCTGTCTTTCTCGGTAAACCATAATCGTCTATTTGGTAAATGTCATAACCGCCAGAGTTGTTCGGTTGATAGGAGCCTATCTTTCGCGGTAAACCAAATTCGTCTATTTGGTAAATGTCATAACCGCCAGAGTTGTTCGGTTGAAACGAGCTTTTCTTTTGCGGCAAACCATACTGGTCTTTTACATAAATTTCGTAGCTGATTTGAGAAAAAATAGTGGAAAGTCCAGCCAAAAGCATTGCGATAATAAGTGATACTTTTTTCATTTTATTTATTTAATTCTCCCTACTCCATTCGGTTTTTGGCTACTCGTTTTTTGTGAAGTTACACATATCATTCCGCAGCTTTGCGATGAGCGGAATTGGTGAACGTAATGCTTTAGATTAGACGAATATAACAAGAAAAACGACTGCTTCAAACTCCCGGAATGCTTGGCTTTGCTGGTGTGTGCTGCTTTTTGTCTTAATTCCCAAACTTCCACCAAAACAGAAATGGCAAAATTCCAATAGTAAACGAAATCAATAAAGAAACTAGACCATCATTCCATGAATATCCGTTACCAAAATATTTATCATTTGATGAAAAATAGTATTCATTCCACTCTCCTCTCCAAATTCCAATTACAAAATCATTTTTCCAATCAATGTTGTCAAGAACACTTTGATCTTCGATTCCGAGTTCGCCAATAACAACATCACTACTTTTTCTAATGTATGGACCACCTGGAGCAATTAGTAAATCATTTGATTGTTTCAAATCGCTTGAGTAGTCTTTATGATACTCTCGCCTCCATGTATAGTATTCTCGATTTAATGGAAGTCTATCATTCTCAGTTCTGAACTTCTTAATAAATTCGACTGAGGGCTTGATTTCATTTTCTATGAATTCTTTATCCTGATTTATTTGATTTTGCGTATCTGCAAACATTATTATTCCAAGTATTACCCAAAATAATAACCATGAGTAAATTGAAACTTTAATCAAAAGCCTCATTAGTAAGAATTTGATTGTTTAAAGTTGCACATAACTAACTGATTCCCGCAAACTACCTTCGCATTTACCCGCATAAGTATCACCCCACACAAATAAACTTAATCCTCCATCAAAAGCAAAATTATTCTCTCTAAACTGCCTTATACTAGCCCATTCATCAATTCCAAAAGGACATATTTATTCCCTACTCACATAAGTGTCGTTGTGTATACTTCAGGTAAAATAACTCCATCACGGATGCAAAATCATCAACTTCTCTTGCCAAGTGCGTTGTGGGGAAATGAATTCCAACAGGTAGAGTTCGTTTGCTAAAGTAGCAGTCGAGAGCTGCAGAGTTTCAAAGGCTAGGAGGCTTCTTTCCTGTACCAATTGTCCCGAGAGTGTCCAGAGTTTTACAGTGATGGTTGTTGCCGAACGCGAGCTGATTTGAAGCAGTTGATCGGCGGGGTTAGGAAAGAAGCTGTATGGACTTGTGGTAATGTCGTCAACCGAAGTGATGCAATCAATTACCCAGAGCGTGTCTTTTGCGGTGCAGCCTGATGCAGTTGTTGCAACCAACGAATAGGCTCCTATAGCGTTTACATTAATGCTTTGTGCGTTAGATCCATTGGACCAAGCATAAATGCTAAATCCACCTGGTGCCGATAGTGCAAAAGGCAAGGCGTTTTTACACAGGGTATCGTTGCCTTGGTAATTCAAGTTCAGAGGCGGAGCTGAAGCTTCAGTAATATGAATGGTATCGGTACTACTTGTACATCCATTACTTCCAGAAACCCAGTAAGTACCTGGTAAAAATGCTGTATAGGTTGAATTTTGCGAGCCATCCTGCCATTCATAATGTGTGTAATTAGCATCGGTCGCATTCAGAACCACCGTTTCGAACTGACAAACATTTCTATCAGGTCCAAGATCTGGTTGTGCTATTAGCGGTGCGACAAACACTTCCGTAGTATCGTTAATTATACATCCAGATGCCCCTTTTACGCGCACCCAGTAAAGGCCAGCTTCGGAAACGCTATAGATGGGTGTGTTTGCCCCATCTTGCCAGTAATACGATAGAAAATCATTTCCCGGATTAAGAATCAGGTTCGTATCGCAAGCAAATCCCGTCTCTGGAAGCACCGTTATTTCGGGGCTGTTCGTGTGAATAATGATGGTGTCTCTAGTAATTCCGCATCGTCCATAAACTGTAACTCTAAGTGTATCTGTACCTGTATTGTTTGAACTTATAATTGTTGCAGTATTATTCCCATTGGTGGCTTGCAAAGTACCCGAACCAGAATGGCTCCAAATAGAAGAATCTTCAGCCGATTCAAACGTAATTCCGAATGTATAAGGTAATCCTCCTTTGCACATGTTTAACGGACCTGCAATACTAGGTTCATGCGCGCTAAAAAAGCCCTGCAGCATATTGGGTAAACTGGTATAAATCTGAGGCGGTGGCAATGTCACAACATTTGATTGATAACCACAGGCTAATCCAGCCAAATTAGGGTTAGGAATGGCATCCAATTGACCACCTGCATTGATGTATATTTTCCCATCGGGTGCCAATAAGAGATGTCCGAAATTAATGAACTCATAGGGGTCAATTGTGACCCGTGAAGCCTGTATTTGTGCTGCTGTAGTATAGCTCAAGTCGTACTGAAAAATATTTCCGCCAATAATAACACTCACATACAGCTTCGAATTATCGGGTGAAAACTCAAGACCAAATACCTGTTCGTTGAATTCTGAACTAAGGATTAGTTCCGTGGGATTGGAATAAACACCCGTCGATTTATCAAAGTCGGCAAGCATAACCCTCCAAGGCCATTCGGTTAACATACATGCTGCTATCCGATTTCCATCATGCGAAAATTTCATAGCACCGATAGCTACTTGAGGTGCTGTTCCAATATTCGACACCACCGGCGTTGCATGTACTCCAGCATCATCAATTAAAAAGGCATACCAGGCATTGCTGTGCCCTGCCCCTGTTCCAATCCAAATGTCGTGTCCGTTGGCATGCCAAGTAGCGCTTAGTTTTTCGTTAGTACCGGTAAGGAGCAATACGTTTTTTGTTTCGGTCACATCGCCCAAACCACCATTAAGCTGCATATCAACAATGCTGTAATGCAAGCCCACAGTAAAATCGTTTTCAAAGGCATCGCTAGTAAATACAAAGTACTGATGCGGATTTCCTGGATGCGGAACAATGATAGAACCCTGTGTAGATGAATAATGCCCTAATAATCCCGTACCGTTAGGCATGAGGTTTTCGTTTCTGTCCCACACGCTTAATCCATCCGAGAAAAAGAGCAGGTTTCCATCGGCATCTGAAATAGTAGAACTGCTTTCAACACCATCGGGCATAATGGCGTTTGAACTTGTATGAATCAATTGACCATCGGTTTGAAACGTGAACCTATTCTTATAGATTTCCCAATTGCGCGTCACACCCGATAAGTCGCAATTTCCCACCTGAAAGAACTTCGTTGATGAAGTATCGCTGCAGGTGGCCCCTGTAGTGATTAGGTAAAGAGAATGTCCACCCGGAGTGTTAAAGGTTTGTTGCCAATTGAATCCTGAGGAGAGCACATTTCCATCGAGATGCCAGGAATAGGAAATGCCGTTTATCGAAGTATTGCTGGCTGTTACAGGAATACCCGGCGTGAAATAGCTGCCTGTTGTATTTAAATCAAAAAAAGCCCGCGCAGCACAATTTACCCGAATGTTCATTGAGCGCACTTGTGTACATGCGGGATCATTGCTATAGGCTGTAAGTGTTACCGTATACGTTCCCGGCTGATTGAATTGCCATGCGAAGTTGTTACTGCTTGCTACTGCATTCGAATTGATTTGCCATTCAACATTCACTGGAAATGTCGTTGCGCCAGTAAAATGAATGGAATCTCCCGCAGTGATTTCAGTGGCATCGGAAGAAAAGTCTGTGATCACAAACTGATTTAAACAAGGAGTAATACATCCATCCGATTCAAGTAAGATGGCCCGTTCGGTCGTTAATGCCGCATTCATCCGATCGGACTGCCCAGATGAAAATTTGAACTGACAACTTTGATAACCATAGTCCATGTAATTCTGGTACATATCCGGCTGATCGCCCACACCTCCATTTACAACCGGACGAAAAGGATTATTCGCACTCAGGTCATCGTCGTCGGAAGTACAGGTATTCACAGTTCCTCCACATACAATAGGTTGAGTGGAATTATCGGGAGGTGTATCACACACTCGATCACCATCGGTTTGACAATTGGTATTCGCACATGAACCTTCAAACGTGTGGTAAAGTCCTAGATAATGTCCAGCTTCGTGAATGTGAACTTTTGAATTATCTGTTGTGCTACCAAAGAATCGAGCTTCGTTTACTATTCCATCTTCGCTCTGTCCTTGAGAAGTAGGAAAATAGGCATAGCCTGCAATTCCGGTCCCCATCGAGAGCGACGTAATTTCGTTCACTAACCAAATATTCAAGTACTTATTTGGATCCCAACGAACGAGGTTCTTCAAATCAGCATCTTGCGTTTCGGTTGTTAGATTGGTCAAGGCAGATTGATTGCGCGTAATTCCGTTCGTAAATTCCCCCGCTGGCCCTCTCACCGCTAAGCAAAACTGAATATTGGTATTTACCCCATTCGGATTAAAGTAGGCACCTTCATTTGCAAAGGCTGCATTTAAATCAGCAATTCCTTGATGAATCTGAAAATCGGAAATATTCTCCAATCCATTCTCATGGATCACATGTACCACAACAGGTATGGTTAGAATATCGCGCTGAATACCGGAATTGATTTTTTGTCCAATTCGCGTATTCATTATCGACACTCTTGCCTGAAACGAAGGATTGTTTAACCGTTTAATTTTCAGTAGTTCATCCGTAAAACATCCCGGAATTTCGGGTTGTTGAGTTGGATTTGATTGCTGAGCTACTAGTTGGGTCGACAGCAGAAATAGAATGGAAAATAATCTAAAAACACACCTCATATGAAATTTTATCAATGACTGAATTAAAATTCCCCCTTAAGTATTTGAATTAAATACAATCCATCAGCGCAGGTGAATCTCGATTTTTCAAAGATATTCTATTCTTTGTTTTTGCAAAGGTTTATTCTGGGACCTCTGTTAGTATATTAATATGGGGAAATATAATATTGATAGATCACTATTAACTGTTTTTGACACTAGTGAAATAATGATATTCGATTAATCAACAAATAAATAATTAACATAGGATAGCACATATGAAATAGTATACTTCATATCACTAGTATTAGTTATATACAACTAAATTTCATTAGGATAGTTTTACACTTTATTTCATAGACATGAAAACGTGTATTTCGCTTTTAATTTTTTGTTTGACGTATTTATCTGTTCAATCTCAAGGTTGGACTCAACTAACCGATATTCCGGGTGCTGGAAGGTTTTGGTCTGCAAGTTTCTCAATTAATGAAAAGATATACACAGGAACAGGTAGGACTGGATTTAGTGGTGACCCAACTTCCGACATGTGGGAATATTCTCCAACTACAGATACGTGGTCGCAAGTTGCTGACTATCCAGCTGGGAATCGTGAAGGTGCCGATGGTTTTGGAGATGGAACACGAGGATATTTAGCTTTTGGAACTCAGTTTATTCAATTTACGAACACGGTTTATGAGTATATTCCAATAACTAACACTTGGGAGCAAAAAACTTCCTGTCCTGCACCTTTTGCTTATTCTCATGGATTTACGCTTAATGGAAAGTATTATATAGGACCAGAAAATGGGAATAATAAAGTATATGCATATGACTTCCAATCAGATGTTTGGTCTGAAGTAGCTCCATTTCCAGGACAAGACCGAAGAGCGCAAGTAGCATTTTCGGCCAATGGTAAAGGATATATTGGTATGGGTATGTATGTGTTTGGTAGTGTAATAGGCGATTTTTTCTCTTATGATCCAGTTACTGATACTTGGGAAGAAATAGCATCTATGAACACATTAAGCGATCAATCATGCGCTACCAGCATCAACGATGTTGGATATGTGTTTAATGTGGGGCAGAATGGAAAAAACGTGTATAAATACGATGCTATTTTAAATGAGTGGATATTGGTGAGTTCTCATCCAGGAGATAGAATTGCTAACGCCACTTTTATTGGACTAAATAATGCAGCCTATTTATTATTTGGTGAACGAACAAATTCTGGTGGTAATATTCCATCTCAACAAACATGGAGATATATTCCTTCAGATGTTGCAGTAAATGATATAACTGAGAAAAGTGAAATCAGTATTATTGGAACCGAAAAACATTCTATTGTTTTGAATTCCGCTTATAATCAGGTGGTTAAATTAAGTGTATGGAGTTTAAATGGAAATTTAATTCAGGAAAGTGAGATTAATTTGATTGAAGGAACGCAATCTATTTCTATTCCTTCTGATGGATTAGTATTGATTAACGTAACAACACGAAATGGAAATAATATCTCAAAGAAATGCGTGTTATAGTTATTGTTTTCGGTTTCATTCTCTTGTGTTTGTTTAGTTTCGCTTGCAACCATTCAAAAACAGATATCAAAATAAAAAACGAACTTGTTAAGGATACTTCTCAAGTTATTTATACTGGGAAAGTGTTCAGAATTCAACAAGAGGAGGCTTATGGATACTCTATTTCAAACCAATCGAAGGTTGTTATAAATCAATTGTTCTTACCTGCCATGCAAGGACGAGTAATCATTTCTGATTCAATTCAAGCCGATAAATTAATGAATATCAACCTAGATAAAATAAGGAAAGGACAATTCCCTCCTTCACTCACTCAAACAGAAGTTTTACAAGTGATTAATTCAAAGTAAATTAGCGTTGCTTGATTATTACGATTGAAACACTATCATTCTTTCTTTAGTCTACTAAGTGAACGGAATTTACTTAATAGATTATAAATACAACCCTCTCACTATTAACTATAGGATATTCATTAATCATTAAGTTTATTTGGATTAATACAATTTGATTAGTTAGAATCACCAAGTATTTTATTCCTGATTTTCATAAATGGTTTTTCAATAGTTCTATTTAAGAGTATCGCAAACCCTAGACAACTAAGCATACTAAGCAGTAACAGGAGATTAGTATCAATGGAATATTCATTCAAAAGTTGATGTGTAATATGAATAATTCCTTTATGTGATAGATAAAGTGAATAAGAAAGTGTAGCAATGAGTGTTGTTATTTTCGAGTTCCACTTGTATAGAAAGCTCGAAGGACTTAATGCTCCCATCACCAAAAGCCCATATCCACAAGCTATTAAAGGGAATCCAAAAACAGAGGAATAATAGGTCATCTGATCATAACATAGAAAATATGCACCGGTTAGAACTAACAAACTCAAACCAATGAGTGAATTCCCATATCTCGATATTTTATTCCAGGTAGAGGGCGCAAACTGAAATAATGCAGCAATGGAAACACCAACTAAAAGTCCATCTAGTCGGTTATAGGTTGGATAATACACAAATTTATACCACAACATCTTAGCATTTTCATCTTCTATATGTAGCATATATAAATGATTGAAACTATACATCCGAACGATAAATCCGAATAAAAACAATGCTACAAGTAACCAATATGATTTTTTAAAATAATTTGTGCTGAGCACTGAAATTAAAATGATAGGTAAAAAGATATAGAAATGTTCTTCCACACATAAAGACCAAGCATGTGAAAATGTACCAAAGTCTTTCAGATTTAAATCGAGATTTTGTGTGAAAGTCAAAAACTTCCATAAAGGCGGCAAATGCTCTTTTTCACGGAAAAAAGGAACACAGAAGTAAATTCCCAGAACAACAAGGTAAACAGGTATAATTCTAAAGAATCGTTTAATATAAAATTGATTTAATGAAACATGTTGTCCATTCTTGATACTAGCGAATAATTGGGAGGAAATTAAAAATCCACTTAACACGAAAAATAAATCAACACCAGTCCAGCCCAATCGAGCAAATTCAGGTAACCATTCCGGTTGTCCTCCACTTAGAATGAAATAGTGAAACAGAAACACAAGAACAATAGCTAATGCTCTTAAATGATCTAGTCCATTAAATTTGGCAGATAGGCTATCGCTCAAGTGTTTTAATAATTTTTTGAATAGATAAGTCATAAACACTTCAGGGAAACTCCTTGTATGTGTTTAGAATGTTCTAGTGATGTCGAATATATTGAAATATAAAAAGCATGAAAGAACTTCATTACATTTTAATTGCTTTTCCCTTTTTATTGAATTCAGCAAACTTACTTACTCAATTTAATTTCCTTTCCTTATCAATCGCATCTAACAGCCCATTTCTGTATGCATCACCATTCAATTTCCAAAACATAATTCCTCCCAATTCCTTATCCAGTGCGTACTTTGTTTTGAGTGCAACCGATCTTTTATCATCAAATGTGACAAATGTTTTAAGCTGATTGTTATACAGATAGGGAGCTTGTGCAATGCTGTCCCAATAAGAATGATAGCCCTCTTTTTCGGTGTAGGATTCGAGTAATTTACTATAATTCACATTGGATTTAATCTTACCCATTCGACCTAAACCATTGTTGATACTATCGACCTTTTCAGCAACAAAAGAATAAAATGCAGCACCAATAATAATCTTGTTCATGGGAACATTTAAACTATCTAAGGTCTGAATAGCTTTATCGATGCTCTCATCTTGATTAGGTGATGAATATAAAGCAGTATGATGTCCGGTTTGTCCACGTCCATTGCTGGGTAAACCGTAAGTCATCAGATTCACAAAATCAACCACTGGCATAACTTCTTTCCAATCGATAGATAAATCCAAGAACTCTTGGAAGGAATTCGCATCAAAGCAGATTTCACGATTTGCAGGGAGTGTGTTTCTTAATTCTTTAATTAGTGAAGTGAAATTAGCTTTGTCGTCTTTAGAAGCTTTGTGGTTTTTGAATCCACCTATGACAGGACTTTCCCAATCAATATCAATTCCATCAACCTGATATTTTTCAAGTAAAACCTTAACCGATTGAGCAAATTCTTTTCTGCCACTATCGGAAGCAAAAACATCCGAACAGGTTTCACATCCACCCCAACCACCAAACGAAATAAGCACTTTCAATTGAGGATGCGTTTTCTTTAAAGCAACAAAATGGTTTAGCACTTTTTCGTCTTCAGGACTTTTTATCTGGATTTTATTGCCATTCAAATTGGTGAAACAGAAAATCAGATGTGTCAGTTTATCTAATTCATATTTTTCGATATCACTACCATTGCCATGATAAAAACCAATAACACGAAAGGGTGATTGCGTTTTTTCTGTTTGTCTCACAGTTGGCTGAGCTTGGCAACCAAGTGTAAATAGTAATAGCAATGTTAGTAAGCGATTCATTGTTGTTTCAAGAGTTTAATTGTGTTGCAATTCGCTATTACTTGACCAAATTAACATGTTCCGGAATTACATGATCAGGATGTTTATTAAATTCAATCCTGTTTATTTCACATACTATTTTACGGATTTAAAACAACATATGAAAACATAAATTGAGGAATTTGATTATAAGCAAGAGGTATTTAGACTTTATACTATTTAATCTTAATTGTATCTGAAGCTGATTTTCGATTTAAATACTCATTCATTTTTTCATGACTCCCCCACTCTGCTTCGGTAAATGGTCGTTCGAAATACTCTTTGCCATCTTTCCAATTATACACACCGGGTTGTTCGCGTAAATACTGCATACTACGATGTCCATCGGGATATCCAGCTGTGTATGGGATTCTTTTTCTGTCTTTGTAAACTTCTATATGCTCAATAAAATCCTTGTCAAAGTATTTATATATCACATTGTCGGGAACTACAAGTGAATCATTATTCAATAAATACTTGCCGCTTTTATAGGTGGTAAAGCCTTTTTTGCTGACAAATTTCCATTCGTAATTCGGCCAAAGCTCATAAAACAATACCGATTCCTGAAGGTCGTATGTGGAAGATTCCTTTGAATTATTTTGCTTTTTATACGTATCAATTTGAGCTAATGTGCGCTTACCATTAGGATAACCATATATTTTGCTGGTATTCCAGATCTGTCCGTTCTTTTTGTAATAATGATTTTTCGGCCCAGCTGAATAACTACAGCCACATACTAAACATGCAATAAGTACGAAAAAGGAGTATATAATTTTCATGCGATTGAATCGAATTGTTGAATATACGATTTCCCCAGCAGGAATTTCTACCATCCATTTATCAATATCAATCATGCTTAAAATTTAATTATTCTTTATAATTCATAATCATAATTCTCCCTTTACTTTCATTAATTAATAAATTATTCTCTAATATAAAATTCTCCGCATATCCGTTTCCATCTTGATATTCAAAACTAGAAAGTACTGTACCTTTATTATCAATCTGTACATATTTTAGCTTTTCAGTTTCGGCTTCTTCAACTATAACCCAAGTAGATGAGCCGATTGAATAAGCATCAAACCGAATTTCACTCCAACCATAATTCTTATAGGGAATTGTCTTATTGGTAATCACTTTTGTATTTAGATTCATGTAATAATAGCGTAGATATTGGGATTTATTCTCATAAGTGCCGGGGAATACACAAACAATAGTCAATATGCTATCTGATATATAACTATCGATAAAATATTCCGATAATTTATGTTTTATGTGAATTTCCGAAAGCTTCCCATTTTTGCAAACAAGCACATTAGGTAAATTCGGTTCGATGTATTGGCCAAATAAATAGTAATCTGTTTTGTTTACGAGTATTTTATCAGCACCAGATATATAATGCACACTTTTGAATTTATCGAGTTTTTTAGTACTTGTATTGAATCGAGCAATCACCGAATAGGATTTACTGCTATATCTAATTCCATCAGAAATTTGATAGCCAAATACTAACAAATCACCACTCTTAACAAAGTGAGTGGTTCTTGAAAATGACTTCCCCACATGCACGGTATCTTCTATTTCACCATTTAAATTAAGTGTATACAAACACAAATACACATCCTGAGTTAATGGTTGAATTTTTCCTTGTGTTACCAGTGCATAGAGTTTATTGTTATGACCTATTATAGCATTTACCTTATTGGAGTACTTATTATTGATTTTCGTTGACCACTGTAATTTCAATGTCTCTTTATCGTACTTCTCAATATATGCATCGGATGAATTTCCATCATTGAGTGCGGTATTGAACGAATAACCTGCGCAGTATATCCCGTTTTCATATAGTTCAAAATCGTCGGAATGTTGTATATATTTAAAGGGAGTTTTTAGTTTAATCTTTTGTCCAAAGCTATAATTAGCCAGACATACCAATACAAGGAATACACTAAATAATCTCATAGAATTGTGTTTTGAAATAGGTACTTATTGATGATGATTTAAACAGGTATGAAATGGAATTCCTTTCAAAATAAACACATTCAAATCAGAATGGAAAATGTTCTGTTATTCTCATTCGATTACATCATCAAAATAATTTGAAAAAATCGTTTGGAAGTCCATTATAGCTTGAAAGATTTAAGATAAAAACACGAAATCTCCCCTAGCCTATCCCAATGGTTCCACAAAATACATTTCGATCTCGCCCTTACCTTTCGCTGTTATTTTACCACGATATTCGCAAGAAAATGAGTCTTTTACTTTCGCATACGTCGTGCTGCTTATATTCACTTTCCCAGGTTCTCCTGAAGATTCCATGCGACTGGCTGTGTTTACCGTATCACCCCAAATATCATAAGCGAATTTCTTAACACCTACAATTCCCGCTACAACTGGACCTGAATGGATTCCAATACGAATCTCGAAAAAAGGTAGATTATTTTCAATTTTCCGGGCTTTACCTTCGGCTATAAATTCACGTATTTCAAAAGCTGCTTTTATAATGTTTACGGCATGATTCGGACATTCAACCGGAATGCCACCAGCTGCCATATAGGCATCACCAATGGTTTTAATTTTCTCAATTCCATATTTCTCCATGATATGATCGAAAGCAGAAAAACACTCGTGAATATCGCGCACTAAATCTTTCGGACTTAACTTTTCCGACATAGCCGTAAAGCCTTTGAAATCGGTAAATAAAACCGTTACGTCTTCTATTAAACGAGCTTCTGCTTCGCCCTTTTCTTTTAATTCTTCAGCTACTTCTTCAGGGAGAATATTAAGTAATAATTCATCACTTCGTTTTTTCTCTTTACCAATACGGTTGCGCTGTTTGAAGAATATTCCGGCAAATAGTAACACAATAATAAATCCGCCAATAAAGCTATTTCGTACAATTTTTTGCCGACTAATTTCTTTTTGCTGAATCTCTTTATCCTTGGTCAATAAATTAATTTCCGATTCTTTCTTTTCCAAGTCAAATGCAAATTGCAACATCCCTAATTTCTTATCGGTATTGACGTTGTAGATGGTGTCTTTTACCTGTAGGAGTAGCGTTTGATAAGTAAATGCATTTTCATATTCACGTTTGGCGGAATATGCTGTACTCAAACCTTCGTAAATATCTTTTATTTCGGTAATAAAATTAACCGGACGAGCAATATCTAATGCTTTAAGAAATGCCTGAATAGCCGATGTGTAATCCTTTTGAGCTGAATATGTTTGAGCCAATCCAATAAGCGATTGAGTCATGTCGAGTTTGGTATCGAGATTTTTCGCGTATTCGTATGCACGTTGATGTGTTTCGAGTGCTTTGCTAAAATCCTGTTTACGGGTATACACTTTACCCATGTAATTTAATGCTCCAGGCAAATCGGGTGTACCATCGAAAGCAATGAGTGCTTCTTTGAGATACACGAGCGATTGTGCATCATCATTCATTTTGTAATACGTTTCACCCAAATTAACCGAAGCTGTTCCAATTAAATATTGGTCCTTGATGGCTTTGCTTAAGTGATATGCTTTAGTGAATTTCTCAAGTGCTTTAGGGTACGTGCTCGTTTTATTGAGGTATAATGTTCCAATATTATTGAGCGATGTTACGATTCGTAGTGTATCGTTTATCTCTTCCGAAATCTTTAATGCTTGAAGATCGTATTCGAGCGACTTGGCTTCATCCCCTTGGTTGAAATAAATAGCCGCTTCATTACTCATCATATTGGCAATTCCACGTTTATCGCCCAACTCCGTGAAAAGCGCTAACGCTTCTTCCCATGCAGTTAAAGCTTCCAGGTATTTGCCTTGCAGATAATACCCCATTCCAATGTTCTTATTGGCTAAAGCTAATCCACGTTTGAAACTAACCTTTTGTGCTAATTCTCTTGCCGTATAAGCAATTTGAATAGCACTATCGGGTGAATCATTCACATATTCCCGACTCAGTGAATTGAGTGTATTTACACGCGTTGTATCAGGTATTTTAGTGGATAAAACCTTCCATAAATCGGTCGATTCATCGGCTTGGACCAACTGAATGAATCCAAGTAAACAGATTAAAACGAAAAGACCGGACTTAATTCGAAGCATATGAAATCAACACCGTGGTAAATCTATGAAAATTTCAATTCTTTGTTTCATCCATTACAATAGCCCTAAAATGAAAGAAGAGAGGATTTCCTCTCTTCTTTCTTATGCTACTTAATCGGTTAATACCATTTTGACAACCTGTAATTCATCAGCAATAGTGCATCGAACGTAATAAATACCTCGTGCCCAATTTCGACATTCAATTTCGAACAGTTTTTCACCTGCCGGAATTTGTTCATCCAGAATTACCTGATGTACCAATGCTCCTTTCATATCGTAAATACGAATGGTTGCTTGTGCATCTTGACCAACATTCAGTTTCAAATAAGCTACATCACTGGTAGGATTTGGGAATAATGTAATTGTGTTAGGAACAAAATTCACTTCGTTTTCAGTCACTTCTTCCTCATCACTTAAACGAGCCGAAACATTTTGCGCACAAGTAGTATTGCAACCAGTCAAGATATTATTGATTACGGAAACCATTGTTGTATAGTATGAATTGGTTTGTCCATTAATCAAACCTTGTCCTAAAAGTCGATTAGCTTCTGTTAAGATATCACGGAATTTCCAGCCATTAAATGGAGCTGCATTGTATTTCAAATCTCCAAAAGTTACGGTTGATGAAGGAGAGAAATTCGGATACTTTTGATCAAAACCAATATTCAACGCTAAAGCAAGTGTTTTTGAAGCCAAAGTATTGGTGTATTTTGCTCCTAAAGTACCACAAGGCAAAGACGTATAAGTTGGATTATTATTGGCTTTCGGATTATTGATATTTCCAGCATTTAAGCGCGTGGATGTTCCCGTTGCTGGTAAATAATTCGTCACTGCCTTAGCACATCCGAAATAGAGCGTTCGCCCATTACTTCCAATGGTAATTCCACTTGGGAAAACAGTACTGAAATATGGATGTAACCAATCGTTCGCCACATTGCTACAGTTTGGAATTGCTCCCCAACCATTCGCTTCAGCATCGGTATACTTGGTATAAGTTCCACAAGCATAAGATGGTTGAGTGATCATAACTGTTTTAGTAATGGAACAACCATTTGAAGAAGTAACTGTAACGGTATAACCCTGACTACGGTAACTCAATCCAGTTGCAGTTTGAGTTGTTTGAACTGGACTAGTATTCCAATTGAATGTGTAAGGAGCAACTCCACCACTCACATTAACAGTAGCTGAACCATTGCTTGCATTCCAATAGCTCGCGTTAATTTGAGTTGTAGTAGCTGTAAGCGATGTGGCAAGTGTACCAACAACAACTGTTTTACTTGCGGTACATCCGCTACTGTTTGTAACTGTAACAGTATACGTTCCAGCTGATAAACCGGTAATTGTTTGAGTCGTTTTATTACCCGGCATCCACAAATATGTAAAGCTTCCAGAACAATTATTGGTAACAACTGTAGCTGTACCATTGCTTAAACCACAACTTGCTGGAGTACTACTAGCTGAAATTGATAATGGTGCAGGATTCACTAAATTCAAGGTCACCACTTTCGTACAACCACGAGAATCGGTTATCGTATAGGTTTTTAATCCAGCTGTTTGATTCGTAAATGTTCCAGTTCCTGTATATGGCGCAGTTCCGCCACTTGCTGTAACTACTACTGTTGCTTTACCACCATTACAAGCTATTGCACCGCTTGCTGTTGCTTGTAAAGCTGTTGGTTGTGTGATTGTTCCTGTTACAGTTTTCGTACAGCCACGTGAATCGGTTACTGTAAAGCTATATGCACCTGCAGAAACGGTTTTTAATCCTGTTCCGGTGTATGGAGCTGTTCCGCCTGTTGCTGTTACGTTTACTGTAGTAGTTCCGCCAAAACATGCAATAGTTCCAGCTACGCCTGAAGCTTGTAAAGCTGCAGGTTGAGTGATGTTTCCGCTGACAACCGAAGTACATCCACTGGCATCTGTAACAGTAAAGCTATATGCACCGGCAGAAACAGTTTTCAATCCAGTTCCTGTATAAGGTGCTGTTCCTCCTGTTGCTGTTACATTTACTGTGGTTGTTCCGCCAAAACATGCAATAGTTCCAGCTACACCAGATGCTTGTAAAGTTGATGATTGGGTGATGTTTCCACTAACTATAGAAGTACATCCATTGGCATCTGATACTGTAAAGCTATACGCTCCTGCAGAAACAGTTTTCAAACCTGTTCCGGTGTATGGAGCTGTTCCGTCTGTTGCTGTTACGTTTACAGTTGTTGTTCCGCCAAAACATGCAATAGTTCCAGCTACACCCGAAGCTTGTAATGCTGTTGGTTGAGTGATGTTACCGCTTACTATGGATGAACATCCATTAGCATCTGTTACTGTAAAGCTATATGCACCAGCAGAAACCGTTTTCAAACCTGTTCCGGTGTATGGAGCTGTTCCGCCTGTTGCTGTTACGTTTACTGTAGTTGTTCCGCCAAAACATGCAATAGTTCCGGCAACGCCTGAAGCTTGTAATGCTGCAGGTTGAGTGATGTTTCCGCTTACTACGGATGAACATCCACTTGCATCCGTAACTGTAAAGCTATATGCACCTGCAGAAACAGTTTTCAATCCTGTTCCTGAATAAGGTTCTGTTCCGCCTGTTGCTGTTACGTTAACTGTTGTTGTTCCGTCAAAACAAGTAATTGTTCCAGCTACTCCTGAAGCTTGTAATGCTGCTGGTTGAGTGATGTTTCCGCTTACTACGGATGAACATCCACTTGCATCCGTAACTGTAAAGCTATATGCACCTGCAGAAACAGTTTTCAATCCTGTTCCTGAATAAGGTTCTGTTCCGCCTGTTGCTGTTACGTTAACTGTTGTTGTTCCGTCAAAACAGCCTATTGTTCCAGCTAATCCAGTTGCTTGCAATGCTGCAGGTTCTGAAATCGTACCGCTTACTTCTGTTGTACAACCGTTTGCATCAGTTACAGTGAATGAATACGGTCCTGCTTGTACGGTTTTAATTCCATCTCCCGAATAAGGTGCTAATCCACCACTAACTTGAATGTTAACAGTTGTACTTCCGCCAGCACAGCTTATTTGTCCTTCTGTTGCACTTGCATTCGGACCTTCGCTTACCGTTAATGTTCCCGGAATATATACAAGCTGATAGTTTGCCATGGAATCGATCAATACCACATTGCTTGGAACAATCTGGTACGTTCCAGCAACCAACTCAAGTGGTAATACAACTTCTCCCGCTGTATTAACTAAAGTATAGTCTGGACCGCTTGCAATGACTGTACTGTCGGCTTGTTCGTATTGATATATTTCTTGGACAGATGTAAAAGTTGGAAGTCCCGAAGTGCACGTTTTAACCTGATCGTTTGCTTTTACTTCAAGTGTTTCTGGTGTGATTGTTAAGTGACCTAATCCGTACGAAATCGCAAAGTTTTCCGACATCAACACACCCGGAGCAATAAACCAATTTCCTACCGAAACTCCTGTTATGAGGTTCATGGAAGTATATCCTACAATTGAATCGTTCGCTACTGTATTATCGCCATCCGAATCTTCAGCATCGAGCGAATCGAGTAATACAACAGCATTATCGTTACTGTTTTCGTTAAATGTGCTGCTGTTAACTGCGCGACGACCATTCACCGCACGACGACCATTTACTGCCCGACGTCCGTTTATCATCACTTCGCCATTTACCGCACGACGTCCATTTGCAGCTGCTAATCCATTAACTGCGCGACGACCATTTGCTGCCGATAGTGCGTTGTAAATAGTTGTATTGGCATCATCAATTTGGTAATCAAAAATGGCTTCTGAAGCTAGAGGAACGTATGATGTGGTATCGAAGGTAATACCATTTACTGCGCGACGACCGTTAGAAGCCGATAATGCATTTGCAGAAACACGACCGCTGGCTAGGAAGCTCATGTTTAACAAGTCGGTTTCGGATAAGGTGCGACCATTTACAGCACGACGACCATCAACCAAAACAACTGTGCGTGAAAGAGTAGATTGATGCGTGGTTTCGATTGAATCTAAGAAATTAACCTGATCGGCTGGATCGATATTCGAATTATCATACGCGTAATGAAATCCGAATGCTTTACCGTTGATGGCTGCTCCATATACTAAACTTGTGTCGCGTGGTGTAACTTGAAGCGGCATGCGGTTAATGGTGAGCAATCCGTCAATAAACTGGTAGTTATATAACAATGCCAATTGCTGACTTGCAAACAAGCTCAAATCGGTCACATTAGAATGCGCGCGGCGGAAATACAATCCCACATTGGATAGATTTGTTGCCGAAGAACTGAACGTTAAATCATCTAATCCTAATTGTTCGAGCGATAATCCGCTAGAAGCTAAAGGCTGATTATTCACGGTGATTGCAACTTCATAAGCAGGAATTTTCTCCCCATACAATTTCACAGCGTCATTTACTTTCACTACTACGTTGAGAGGAATATTTCCGAAGAAATAAAGCGAATCACTCATACCACCATCGTTACCATTAGTAGAAATAGTAGGATTGTAGATGGTAATTGGTGGATTTCCAACAAATGGAGGAATTTGAGCAACCAATTGAGAATCACTTAAGTATTCAGCTGGAATGGTATCGTATTGGAAAATGATACTGGCTTCGGAATTGAAATAATTACCGTTGAAAATAACCGAGATTGGATCTTCACCCGGTGTTAAAGAAGAATCAGACAATTCAATGGTTAGCAACTCTGGGCGAGGATTAGCGAATTGTTGCAAAGCATTACTTACACGAATAAAACCACTACCAGAAGCTACATCATAGCCTGGACTTTCCATATCTAAAGCGGATGATTTAAGAACAGTTTTCATTTCTGAACCAGACAGTTCGACTGATTCAAATCGCATTTTCGCTTCCTGAATCAATGCTGCAGCACCAGCTGCATGTGGAGCTGCTGCAGATGTTCCAAAGAAATTCGGAAATCCATCTCCATCGATATTTACTCCACCAAAATTTACAGTCGTGTTAACCCCATTTGGTGCACAGAAATCAGGCTTCTGACGGTCGTTTCCATTTATGGATAATCCACCACGTGATGAGAATGTAGCTGGCGTTGGTGGATTCACACCATAGGATGGAGTGTTGGTGTAAAGCACTGCTCCTACTGTCATGGCACTTGCAGCATTAGCTTGAGCAACTACAGTGGATGTTCCTTGTTCGTGTTCGTTAAACAGAACATTACCACGGAATACGATGTATTTGAATTTCACATTGTCGCTACCAGACTTACGGGTAACAATGAGGTTTGCATCGATGGTAGTTCTGACAACAAATGGCAGAATTTCGAGTGGATCGCCACCCAAGTTATTTCGGTTAAACCCAAATAATCGGTTACCGAATTTATCAACCAAGTATATATCGAGGTCGTTTTGAGCACCTGATGATTGTCCTAAAGAATAGAACTCATCTTCCCATTGAAGTGCAATGGTGTAAGTGCCTTGTTCCAGTGAGATACTTTGGAAAACATCGCCACTGCCATAATTGTGAGCAGTACCCGTGTATCCTGCAGGTGCTGCTGTTGGTGTAAACACACCTTCATACGAACGTGAGCCAAAGTTTCCGGCAGAAGTAAAATAATTCACTCCTTGAGATGAAACGCTTTCAACCGCTTGTGCAATTACACCATCTTGGTAGTATGGTTCGGTGATGTACGTGATATCATCCACAATAACTTTACATCCCGAATCGGCTAATTCCTTGATTCCTTCAGCAAAATTTCCCGGTGATATAAATCCAGTACGGAAATATAATTCAGCATTTGGCGCTACATCGTGTATAATCTGCAGCATAGCACGTCCTTCGTCGGAAGCACGACCAAAGCTGTATTCTCCCGTTACAACAACCGGTTGCGTATAATTTGGATTATAAGTACCCGGTAAATCACCATTAACCACATCTAATGCAGCTGGATCACCTGATTTAGTATTATAACTATCCGATAACACTCCTACTTTCACACCTTGTCCCGAAACTTCCCATCCGTTTTTCGCATCCACTCCACCCATCACTAAATCTCCTTGAGTGCTTGTCAAACCTGTAGAAGCAAAATTTCCATTGATTGGAGAATAATACGGACGAACATAGTTGATGAGTTCGGGAAGCGAATCGAGTTTGATTAGGTTAGCAATTGGATATAATCCACTGATAATTAAGGTTGAATCACCATTATCGATAATATCATGTAAACCATATTCAGGTGTTTGAAGTAAGGTGAGCAAAGCATCGTATTGTCCCGAATTAGCGATAATTTCAATTAAGACTTCTCCATCTACATCACTAATGAGAAATATCTCGTTTGCAGTGGTTGAATCGGCGAAGCTTTCAGGATAATAGAACAACTGAGTAAGTTCCGAACCAATAAGATTACTGATGGTATCGTTTACAGGAGGTTGATAATAAGGAATGATACAATTGGTAACAATTACTTCAACCGATGTGCTAGCTTGGCAACCATTCGCATCAATTACTTGATACGCATACACACCTGAAGTCAAATTGAGTGTATCTGCACCGCTGAACGTATATGGAGCTAACCCGTCAGTTACTACTAATTGAACATTTCCAGTGTTTTGATTATTCTCCAAACAAACAATCAAGGTATCTCCACTTGCGGCTGATAAACTGATGTTACAAACGATGTTTTCATCTATTTGTTCGTTGCAATTATCATCTATTCCATTTGCAATTTCAGTTGCGTCTGGATTAACAGCAGGATTTTGATCATCGCAATCATGTCCAAAGGAGATATAATCAAATGGAACCTGACAAGGAGAGCTAACTTCCATATAGTTCGATTGATCACCGTATCCATCACCATCGAAATCGGCATAAACCACTCCGCTGTATGAGTTTGCCCAATTAGAACCTTGAACATCACTGCTGAAAGCGAAATTCATTAAAGTTCCGTTTTGATTGTTGACCTGATCTATCAAAATAGTCACATCACCATTCTCGCCATTTGCGGATCCTTGGTTAAAAGTGTAATTGCGAAGAATGCCTACATCTCCATTGATTTGAGCAATCTGATTACTTCTGATTTCTACATCTGTACGTGCATTATTCCAATAACGTAAATCGTCCATTGAACCATGAAACCAAGCTGTATTAATTGTTCCCCAGCTTCCTAACCATACATTATTATCAGATGAAATTATATTACGTGAATAATCGTTAGCCGTGCTTTCTGGTATACCGTTGATATAAAGTTTGATTTGATTTTGAGCATCACGAGACAATGCAATATGGTTCCAAGTACCAGCTAAAACAACTGATGTTGAATACATGAACAATCCTGAAGGTTGATTGGCAAGTCCGAATTCTACTCCAATAGTTCCTGATGGCAATAAACTGATTCGATACCAATTGCCCACATTATCTATTTCGGTCGAGCGGTTCGAAACTAAATATGCTTCATTCACAGGTAAAGCATCTGGACGCATCCAAAACTCAATAGTGAAAGGATTTGTACCAATATTAAAATCAGGAATAGTTACATAATCATCAATACCATCAAAAGCTAAGGCATTGTTTTCGTCGATTGAACCTGAACAATTATTATCAATCCCATCACAAATTTCCAAGGCATCTGGATTGACTTGAGCATTATTATCATCGCAATCATCGTAATTACTTGTATAGCCTGCTGGCATATCACAAACACCATTCACCCACATCATCGACTGGAATAATCCATATCCATCACCATCAGCATCTCTATAAACTGGGAAAGATTCCATTCCCGAGCAACTTTGTCCAGATGTTACACCACCAACTGGAATCCAGTTTGAAGTCGTTCCTTCTAGTGCAAAATTGAGCAAGGTTGCATGATTATTATTTCCTGAATGATCAGGTAGAAATAAGGCTTGTGCATTCATGCCAAAACCTATTCCTTCGTTAAAGTTGTATGCAGCCACAAGACTAGCAAGACTGTTTGTTACCTCACAATTGTAGCGAGAACTAATTTCATAGGCACATAATGGACGAGTCCAAACTAGCACTTCATCAATATCACCCTGCCAGTTTTCAACGCTTGGTCCTGTCCATTGTCCACCAATATAGAATCGAGCAACAGGCTCATCATCTATTGGTTCTGGATTAGGAAGTGAGTAATCGACTGAAGCAGCTAAAGCCCCGTCGATATACAATTCCGAAGCGTTTGTATTTCGAACAACAATGTAATTATGCCATAATCCGTCGGTAGGAAATGAAACGGTTGTCAACCAAGCATCACCCACTCGAATCTTTCCAAATTGATCGTAACCAAGATAAAATTTACGTCCCTGTGAAATGATTTCGCTGATTTGTCCGGGCACAACTTGATCGGTACGAGCCCAAACCGATACTGTATATGGATTACTTGAATTCGGTATCAATTGATCAGGACCTTGAACGATATTAGAGAAACCTGTGAAATTTAAAGCAGCTCCTGGTAAAAGGGATGCAACTTCTTCTGCCACATAAAAATCTCCCAAAGTTGTTACATTCAAAGCTTGAATTGAGTTTTGAGTTACCGTTCCCAAATTCAAATTTTGCCAAGCTAAATTGCTGTATTGGGCAACTTGAAAGTTCAACGGATCTGTTCCCCCATCTAATTGTGGAGAATCAAAATTGAATTCAATATCCAAATGGTCATAACTGCTACCAACCGAGTTGATTGTCCAGTAATTATTGAGTGATTTTTGAATTTGCAATCCAGAGTTAACCGCATCTGGATGATCTGAACCAGTTGCTTGTGCCAATATGGAAACACCTTCTTCTGCTCCATCAACGTCAATTGTTAGCGGTGTATAACCTGTTGCACTACCAATTGGGAAAAATTGACTCGGATGTATATCAAAACCTCGAACGAGCTTCGCATCAATATAACTGCTCTCCGAAGCATTTAGGATGTCTGAGAACGTTCCAGCTGTAACAGTTTTAGACGGGCCACGAAGATATCCGTTGATTAGATTTAGGTTATTATTAATGAAGATGTCATTATCTAAAATCACATCTGAAGCATTATTGATGCTTAAATTCGAAAATGATCCTTCAGAAGTTCCATTAATAATTTGTTGGATTTCACCATTAAAGATGACATCCGGAAAATTCACATGACCTGTATTAGTGAGTATTTGTCCTTTAAATTCAATTGCTGAAGAACCTGTTAAATAACCTGGATCATTCACTTGAATATTTCCTTCGAAACGTTTGTTAATCGATTGTACGTTGATTTCCCCTCCATTTACAGTTAACTGAGAACCCGCTTCATTGTAAAAGTTGACATTCGGATATAGAACTGTAGTACCATTAGCTTTTGTAATTACTCCACCAGCTTGGTTACTAATAGTTAGGCGATTAAGAATACCAGAACCTTGAGAAATTGAACTTGCTTCAGTAAAATTCAGGTTGTTGTAATTGTAAATGCTCGAATGGGTTGTTTCTCCGGGGAAATTGATATTTGCATTTGAAAACAGTGCTATAGTTCCGTGATTTTGAATGGAATGAGATTCAACCAGATCAACAGAACCATAAATAACCATAGTTGAATTTGCCAGTAAATCGGTAGTTACTGAACCACCTAATTGGCCACCATACCAACTGAAAACGGTAGCATTCAACATTCGCAATGTTCCATTTCCAATTATGGAACCTGAGTTCATATCGATGGAAGATCCACCCGACATGGCGAGTACATCATTTAAGGTTACTGTAGATGAATTGAATTCAAATCGTCCCGTTCCTGAAATACTAGATCCGGTGTTGAATGTTGCAGTAGCATTCGATAAAACAATGGAAGTAAAAAGGCTCCAATTAATTGTTCCTGAGTTTATGAAGTTGGAATTGTTAAATGCAATTGCACCTGTATTTAATTGAATTTGATTGGAATTTGTTAATGTAACTCCATCTCCCAAAGTGCTTGTACCTGAACCATTTTTTGAAAAAGTACCTGCATTTTGAATTTGGAAAGTTGAAGATGGATTTCCATTATTAAATAACTGAGATGAATTGGAAATAGTGAAGATTCCATTGTTTACGAGGGTAATATTTCCACCCGAAAAGGTTATGTTTCCAGCACTAGAAGTCCAGTTAATATTCCCCGTGTTGTTGATTGTAGTGGTTCCTGTGAAGTTTTTCGAATTAGTCCCAGTTAGGTTGAAAGTACCACCATTAATATTGAGAGTACCCGATCCAGCAATAGATCCTTGGTTGAAAGTTAAAACTCCTCCATCAACTACATCCGTTACGGCTCCTAAATTCTGTGTAAGCGATCCGTTTGCAATTTGTAGCGTCCCTTCAACAATTAGATCGGTTCCTATTCCATTCTTCACTTCGAAAAAACCTGCTATGCCAATAACTACAGTCGCACCCGAGCGAATAATTGTTTGATCAACAATAATGGAAGAATCGATAGTTACTGTATGTCCTGATTGGATTTCGATACTTTGATTTGAAAAATTAGGGAATTGAGTGGCAGGAATCCAGCAGTTCCCAACTTGTGTTTCCCAAATAGCAGGATTTATCCAATTTCCAGAAGCAACTGTACGATACATACCAGTAGCAGGAATAGCACCTGAATTTACCCAATTAGATGAGGTGCCTGTTAAAGCAAAATTGTTTAAAAGCCCAGAGCGGTTATTACCACTTTGATCAAGTAGCGAGTTAATAGCTATGTTAGAACCGTTCGCAATTCCATGATTGAAGGTGTAATAAGCAACTAGATTAGGTTGAGGAGCAACAAGATTACAATTGTAATTTGAAGAAAAATAAGCCGCTGATTTGGCCACATTCCAAATTTTTAACTCATCCATGCTAAGTGGCGCAAAACCCTGCATGATATTGTTAAATAATCCGGCTCCGATACTTGAGAATGAATAGGCTCCTGCAGAATTAGTAACTACACCACTTCCAGCAGCTAAACCATCCACATAAAACAAAACTGTGGAGGCTGATTTGGTAACTGCGATGTGATGCCATGTACCATCATTCCAATTACCAATACCATCCAATTGACTAATATTAGTCCCATTACCAAGTGCTAAACGTGGTTGACCAGTATTTAATCCGAAATTGAGATAATTGTTGACACCAGGACCGCCCCAAGCAAAGAAAGTGGTATTGGGATCTGAAGTATTAAACCATGTTTCTAAAGTAAAATCACCCGAATAGGGCATCATGGGATTAACGTTCACAAAATCGTTTACACCATCAAAATTTAGGGCATTCGATTGTGATTTTGCGATGAAACTAAGTAGTATCGCAGGTACTAACAATAGGTATCTGAAATTCATCTTTTAGGATGTTTCGGGTGGGTTGGGAATGAATAGGGAAATGTCACCGACGCAATGCGCCCATGAGGATATTATCCTTTAGAAAGGAATATGAAGAGAGCTATAATTAACTTCCTCGTAGAGAATACAACATGGTCAAATTAGGTTAAGGTTAGGGATTGTAAATATAGAATTAATAACATACCCTGCCAAATCCTATGCATATATTACAATCAAAATCAGCCTAAAAGCTAATTTCATAAGTAGAAAAATATACTCAAATAGCCTATAAAAGTGGAGAATTATAAGGGTTAGTACCTAAATTAAATTTTCATCACCTAACTGTTAAATCATCTTTACGCATGTTGATTAGTATGCATGCATAATATCAAACTTTTTGCTCCTAATCAGTTGTGAATTTTTCTATGATTGCTTTATGAGTTGGGAATTCACTTGTTAATGCGGTTCTTTTGGCCAATTCAAAATCTTCAAAACTAAATCCAGGTGCTACCGAACAACTCACTAAGGCAAAGCCTGTTTCGTTCTTTAGATGTGATGCAAACCAAGTATTAGCTGGTATCATGGCTTGAGGAACTTCCCCTGAATCTATATCATTTCCTAAATAAATACACTTGAGTTCTTGTCCCTCGAAATACAGAATTTCTAATGCCGCACCTTGATGAAAATACCATAACTCATCCGATTGAATCCGATGAAAATGCGAACTGTCATTTTCTTCAAGTAAATAATAAATGGATGTACTTACTTGTCTAATTTGCTGATTATCATTCACCAAATCCACTTTTGATCGATAAGTTTCTTTGTAATAACCGCCTTCGGGATGTGGAAGTAAATTTAATTGTTCTATCAATTTATTCGAATTCATGAAAATCAAATAAGGTAGTTTGATGAAAAGATTCTTAATATTAATCAAGTTAATTATCCAGAATTAAAACTAAATAAACGAATACCCAAATACAAAAAATACCGAATATTATATTAGCATGATTTCGTGATTTAACGGAATAATATTTTTCATTTTCAAAACCAGGTTTTTCTGATTTTTTCACTAACCATCCATAGGCTAAAGCACCTCCTAACCAACCACCTGCAAGCGCTAGGAAATAAGCCATCACAATAGCAATTGGTTTGACATCTTCGGGTTGATAGCTAGTTAAATGATTGGAAATAGATTGATTAATTACTCCGATTTTCAATCCTCTTTTTTCAATAATTTTATATGCTATTTGCACATCAAAAGCATCCCATTCAGAAGCATGTTCAACAACATCCAATATATCTTCATCACTAAAACTATTCATATAATGTTCCTCTATGACATATGCCTCCTCTCCTACTTGTTCCAGTAGTTTTTCAGCTCGAATAAAATCATCGGGATGCACTTTAATTATATAATCAACAGCTGTGCTATTAGTAAATGTTATATCGAATGAGGGACGCGTATTTTCGACATGATATCGAATTTCTGAAGCATCGAATAATTCGGCTATTTGAATAATTATTTCCTCAAATGGGAATCGCTTTAATTCACGATAATTCTCGTTCATCAGTTTAAATTTAAAATTTATTTTTAATTTGAATTAATGATTGAATATCCGACCAATTATCACCATCTCTAATTTCCAAACGAATTCCTCTACCTTCTGCATTAACAGTAGCTTGTGCTAATTCAAGTTTTATTGATTCTGATATGTTCGATAGCTGAATCAATTCAAAAGCTTTATTTCCAAATACCATAGCTAATCGGAAAAAACCAGCTCTCGGTAATAAATAAACTAATACTCTTTTTTTATCCGAAATTCGAAAAGACCATCCATACTTCTTTCCTGAATATTTCCATTCAGATTGAGCATTTTCATGTAAATCAAGTGTGTACTGGAAAATCTTCTGCCATGTTTTATACGTTTCTTCAAGAGCTTTTTGCAGAGCGAATTCATTTGGTACCAAATTGGGATCTGAAAATATACTGGTCATATCAACATTTTTGTGCAATTAAACACGTATGTTCCTGCTGATTAAAATAAGGAATCTTAAAAATCTCTACAACGTTCAAATGTGCTACTTCTAACATCTGCCGCATGTTTTCATCCGAGTAATATTGGAAATTCATGCGATCTCCTTGAGAATTAGTCTTTATTTCTGATTCATTTTCCTCACTAGCTACATAACTCAAATATAAAACACCCTGCTCTTCCATCATTTTACTACAATCTAGTATTAACCGACGACAATCATTCATCGTCAAATAGGGAATGACAAATCCTGCTATTATACCGTTGGATTTCGATTGTAAGCTCCGAATATCCCTACAATCCAGCGTTTGGAATTGTGCCAATGGGACATTTTTACGCGCAAGTTCAATCATACTCGGTGATACATCCGTTCCTAAAAATTGAAATGTAGGATGTTGTTCCAATAAATACGAGCCGATCATTCCTGGACCGCAACCCAATTCTAATATACGAGCAGAATGAGGTAATAAATTTGCAAATCGATCATACGTTTTATGGTAGATATCGAGTTGCATAAATTTCTCTTCATACAAAAAAGCAAGCTTATCCCAGGTTGCGAGAATTTCGGAATAATTATGCATCTCTATTCGAATTAATCTTTCGAGCTACAATTAAACATCCACTGAATACCAAATCGATCGCAACAGCTGCCGTAATATGCTCCCCAGAACATGTCCTGTAATTCCATTTCGATTTTTCCACCTTGCGACAAAGCATCAAATAAACGCTTGGTTTCAACTCGTGTATCAGGCTCCAAACTGATGTAAATATTATTTCCCTGATTGAGCTTAAATCCCATGCTTTCTGGAGCATCTGTTCCCATAATAACATGTCCGCCAGTTATGGCTAACTCGATGTTCATGATTAGATTTTTATCTTCTTCGGGCAATGTGGGCGCTCCTTCCATGGGTGGAATATCTCCAAATCGCATTATACCATTTCCACCAAATTCACCACCAAAAACAGATTGATAAAATAAGAATGCCGCCTCGGTTGTGCGGTTAAAATTGAGATAAGTATTTGTACGTGCCATCGATTGGGGTTTTAATTTTTGAAAGATACAATTTCGATAAATTCAATTTGTATGGGTTGAGATTTTAATCCATCAGCCTCAATAACACAACCGGTTTTACTTATCAATTCAAATAAACCATATTGATTTAGCAATCAAAGGCTCAAATTCTTCAATTTTATGCTGATGATGCTGCTAGTTTGTGTATTTTCATTCTCTTAATTTTTCGTTATGATATCACGTTATGTACTAGTATTTGGATTGCTTTTCCCTGCTTGTTTTCAAGCTCAAACATTACAAGAGTTTTTCTTTAATTCGAATCTTAATCCAACAGGAAACGGTAATCCATTAACAGAATTGATTTCCTGTACCGCAGCTGCAGGATCATATAGTCAAGCCGATATCACAACTTCTGAAGGATTATGTACCAATGCAACTGCATTTTGTTTTGGTGATGGTGGCGGATTAAGCTATCCCAACTCGAGCATCACTTCTCAATACAGCATCAATTTATTTTTCAAGTTCGATGCTCTTACTGGTTATTCGCGTGTAATCGATTTTTCCAATAGCACAGCCGATGCAGGGATTTATCTATTGAATAATTGCCTCAATTTTTATCCGAACGGTAACATTGGAACGTGTCCTTTTTTTCAACCTAACTTATATTACCTCTTCACTTTTGTAAGAAATGGTGTAAACAATCAGATTTCGATTTATGTCAATGGAACATTATTCGGCTCCTATACCGATAGTGGAAATATATATCGCCCAGCAACAACCAGCACACCAATAAATTTTTTTCGTGATGATAATGCCGTTTCCTGTGAAAATGCATCTGGTTGTATAAAATATGCTTCCGTTAGTTCCAATGTGTTATCTGCAACTCAAGTAGATTCTATCTGGCAGGAGATATGTGACATTGCTTTTATTGAATGTGAAGCCGATATAAGTTATGATCAAAGTCCTTATAGTGTTAGCTTAACAAGTCCACAACCTGTTACCTTAGATGGAAATTCAAATGGAATTTTTAGTTCCACTTCTGGACTTTCAATAAATCCTCAAACGGGAGCAATTAATCCATCACTAAGTACACCTGGGACTTATGAAGTAACCTATACACTTGATGCATCTTGTAATAATTTCTCAACAACAGCAACAGTAGTAATTCAGGCTAATAATAGCAACTGTAATCCTTCTGGAAATATGTTATTATTCGCCAATTATGATGGAGGAACACTCAACATCAACATAGATCAAAATATACCGAATTTGAAAATTGGTGTTCTAACCTACGAACCCGTAACAGTTAATATTCTTGGTCCATATGCTGGAAATGTAACTCAAGTTATTCGAGCAGGATTTTCCGATACAAACCACGATCATTGTGGCTTAGGTGTGTTTACAACAAGTATTAACGGACCTATTCCAGCCAATTATTCGAACATAAATTATCCATCTGTAACACTTTCTAATGCGAATGGAAATCCGAATATTATTTGTGCCTATTCCTGCGATAATGGATCATACCAAGGTGGGTGTAATACCATAGATCAGGTAATTGATTATTTCAGTACGGCATTATCAGGTAACATGTATTCCCTGATTGTTCAATACTGCTGCTTTAATGGTTCTACCACATATAGTTACAGCGGGTTAGCTAATCAATGTTGTACATCCATAACAGGAACAGCAACAATTGCTTATACGGGCTCACCTTATTGTTCTGGTATAGCTCAAACTCCAGCCCCACTTATTACTGGCTCAACAGGAGGTTCGTTTAGCGCACCTGGCGGATTAGATATCGATCCTGTTACGGGAATAATCTCACCTCAAACGAGCAGTATTGGATCATACACCGTTACATACACTTTACCAGGTTGTCCGGGATTTTCTACTACAACTGAAGTTGAAATTGGTAGCTCTACTCCTGCTCCAACGGGTGTTTCACCTCAATCGGTTTGTCAACAAGCTACTTTGGGCGATTTAGTAGTAAATGGTACCGCCATTCAGTGGTATTTCGATGCAGCTGGAACACAACAAGCCACTCCTAATTCGGGTGTAACAGATAACACACATTACTACGCTTCTCAAACGGTCGACGGTTGTGAAAGCAGCGAATTGCTCGATATCTTAGTACAGTTTCAAGCTTCAAGTCCACTAGGTATATCACCAACAGGGACTGTAACAATTTGTAATGGAGGAACTGTCGTACTAACTGCAGAAGCAGGTTATTCCCAGTACCTCTGGTCAAATTCCGGAACCGGACAAATACAAACTATTGGAAACAGTGGAACGTATTCGGTTTCCACTTATGATGCAAATGGTTGTATGTTGGAATCAGAACAGGTAACAGTAAATGTTCAAGCTCCGTTTTCAATAAGTGTTTCACCTGCTCAACCCGAAACTGCTTGTATTGGTGAAACGGTAGTATTAACTGCTCAATCGGGATATCAAAATTATACCTGGTCTAATTCTCAACTAGGTCAAGTTTTGAATGTTACATCATCGGGATTGTATTCAGTTAGTGCTGAAAACGCAAATGGTTGTACAGGAACTTCAGGTGCCATTTCTGTTATTTTTGAACAACAACCAACAGCTGCTTTTACTTATATAGAAGGAAATGAACTCTATGAAATAGATTTTACCTGTAATTCTTCAGCTAGTTCTTATTTGTGGGATTTTGGTGATGGATATGTAAATGGAACAGCTAGTATTTCACATATTTTCCCATTTGATAATACTTGGCCAGTTTCGCTAATCGTTAGTAATGCTTGTGGAATTGACACTGTATTTCAGGATGTAGTTGTTATAAAATCAGGAATTGCAGATTTAGGAAGTTTAAAACAAGTGATATTATCACCTAATCCCGGAAGTGATCAAGTAGTCTTAAGTGGATTTAGTCAAGCAAATCAAGACATTCAACTTGCCATTTATAGTGTAGATGGGAAACGAGTAATGCAAACCCAAACTTCCGTTAAAGGAGAATTTCAAGTAGAAATTAAAACAACCGACTTACCTGCCGGATCATATTGGATTCAATTAGTTAATATAGATGGAAAAATGACTTTACCGTGGATTAAATTATAATCTCGAATATATTTGCCCCATGCAAACAACACTGTCCCAAAAACGTTGTCATTCTTGTGGTGAATGGAATGAATTACAACAAGGACAAGAGCTTTGTTCGCATTGCCACAAACCCTTGAATCCGGTTTCGGAAGCTGAAAAAGCGAACATCGAAATGCGGAAGAATTCCTGGGAAATTGCCATTCCCATATATCCCGAAGATTCAGCTTTGAAGCGTGTTTTTAAACATAGCTTTAACGCAGTTCAATTCGTATTTATGGCCATTGTGAGCTTTTTTCTTTGGCTCTTTTTACTTGGTCCCGGATGAAGCCATTACGATTGCTTTTGAAACCTTGGTTCATAGCATTTGTCCTGACAGGTATACTAATTCGATATTATTTACGACCAACTGGAATCGTATTTATAGATAGCTATTTAAATGATATTTTAAGTACGCCTATTTTATTTCAATTAAGCTTGGTAACACTGGCATTGCTCCAAAAGCGAGCGCCTCGTGCTTTAAATGGGTATCAATTAATTTTTGGATGGGTTTGGATTAGCCTTCATTTTGAATGGCTTTTTCCACTTCTAAAATCAAGTGTTACTTCCGATTGGTTGGATGTACTAGCTTATCTTGTCGGTACTGGTATTTTCTACTTTATCCAGAAACAGATGTTTAGCCCAAGAGTAAATCACGCAGATTAATTTCTCGATCTTTATCAATAAACCGAACTAAATCGGGTAGGAATTCGTGAAAAATCGATTGATAGAATAAATAATGACGCTCTAATTCTTTGTGAGCGTTTTCCATTCCCGAAGGAAAAGTACTTCGTCGAGCTAAACCCGACAAAGCTCGCTTCACACCTTCAATATGCTGATATCCTTGTAACCAATCTTGCATACTCATGTAATGCAAGGTATATCGAGCTTTTTCGGGGAATTGGTCTTTGCGTTCGTGAAGCAAAGTGTAAACCCGTTCGGTGAAGTCGCGTAAATCGGTTTTGGAATAGTCGGACCAGTTACTCGATAAAAAATGATCACCAAAAACATCCATTACTATCCCTGCAAACTTGCGGTATTTGGGACGTAATGCCTCTTTACCTCGTTCAATAATAGGATGCGTATCGGTAAAAAGGTCAATTTGTCGGTGAAGCTTGATACCACGTACTACACCTTCGCTAAAACGTTCAATTTGTTTTCCCTTTACTGCATCGGCGATGAAGTTGCCCACGATCAAATCAGGATCGTCACCGGCGAGGTATAAATGGGCAAGATAATTCATGGTTGGGTTTTCACAGGATTCTTAAATGAACCTGAATGCTGCGAAGGTAGGAATTAAGCAGGCACAAAGCTTAGCTTACCAGCGGATGAGAGCAGATGCCCATGTAAATCCACTACCAAATGCAGCTAAACACACCAAATCACCGGGTTTAATTTTACCTTCTTGCCAAGCTTCACTCATTGCAATAGGAATAGATGCAGCTGTAGTATTCCCATATCGCTGAATGTTGTTGTAAACCTTGTCTTCACTGAACTGTAACTTTTCCCGAATATACTTAGAGATACGCAAATTCGCTTGATGTGGAATAAGCATATCGATATCTTCTTTTTGTAATGCGTTTGCCGTTAAGGCTTCTTGAATAACTTCCATAAAACGCACAACAGCATGTTTGAATACCACTGGACCATTCATGTGTGGCAACATTTCGCCGTTATCAAGCATTTCATGAGTGAGTCTCGATTTCTTTAAACTACCCGGATTGCGCATATATAATTCCTCAGCATGCGTTCCATCCGAATGCAAATGGGTAGAAATAAGTACATGATCATTCGATTCACTTGCCTGCAAAACAACAGCTCCTGCCCCATCAGCAAATATGACTGCCATGTTTCTACCTTCTTCTGAATGGACAATAGCATTGGATTGAATCTCACCTCCAACAACCAAAATGGTTTTATACATGCCCGTTTTGATAAACTGATCAGCCACGCTGAGCGCATAGATAAATCCAGAGCATTGCATTTTAATATCTAATGCGGGTATTCCAGGCAATTCTAATTCACGTTGCAATAGCACACCAGAACCGGGAAAAAAGTACTCAGGCGTAATAGTAGCAAAGACAATCATTTCGACTTCACTAATAGCAATTCCAGCACGTTCGCATGCCATTCGTGATGCAGCAGCTCCCATGGAAGCAACCGTATCAACACCTTCAGTAAAGTAACGACGTTCGCGTATGCCAGTTCGTTCAACAATCCATTCATCGGAAGTAGGCATTACCTGAGCAAGATCCTGATTGGTAACTACATTTTGAGGAACATAATGCCCCACACCAGCAATACGACTATACATAATTCAAACGTTTGAGACGAAAGTAGGGAAATATAATGTGCTAATGTGCTGGTGTGCCGATGTGCTGTTTTGATTTCGTTCCGCTCGCTGAGCTTGTCGAAGCGAGCTTTGATTAATGTGCTGGTGTGTCGATGTGCTGTTTTGATTGCGTTCAGCTTGCTGAGCTTGACGAAGCGAGC
>ERZ795056.596-NODE-596-length-45042-cov-56.617000_pt1 | contig 45042 bp, 41 predicted proteins | sample MGYA00375140_ERZ795056 | MGnify/ENA primary metagenome ERZ795056 (study PRJEB30185, sample SAMN05720227) | activated sludge metagenome | isolation source: Anaerobic digester | place: USA | collected 2015-03-09 ...
GCGAGCCGTCGGGCGGTGGATGTGGATGGGCTGGGTGACCAGATCGTCAACCAGCTGGTCAATGCGGGCATCGTGCGTACGCCGGCGGATCTTTACGATCCGGCCCGGGTGAGCCAGGAGGTGCTGGCGGGGCTGGAGCGGATGGGTGAGAAGTCGGCGGTCAACTTGCTTGCGGCCATCGACAAGAGCCGGGACACCTCACTTGCGCGCTTCATCTTCGGCCTTGGCATCCGCAATGTGGGTGAGACGACCGCCAAGGATCTGGCGCGCCATTTCGGCAAGCTCGAGTTCTTCCTCGCGGCCGACGAGGCGGCATTGCTCGAAGTGCCGGATGTGGGTCCGGTGGTGGCCCATTGCATTCTCGATTTTCTGGCTGAAGCCCATAACCGGGAGGTGATCTCGGTGCTGCAGCGGGAGATGCGCTGGCCCGAGACGGAGCCGGCGGCCCGCCCCTCGGTCGGAGCCCTGAATGGCAAGAAGGTGGTGCTGACCGGAACCCTGCCGAGCCTGAGCAGGGATGAGGCCACTGCTTTGATCGAAGCTGCCGGCGGCAAGGTGGTGGGGTCGGTGTCGAAGAAGACGGATTACGTGGTGGCGGGTAGTGACGCGGGCAGCAAGCTTGAAAAGGCGCAACAACTCGGCGTCACCATTCTGGACGAGGACGGGCTGCGTTGCTTGTTGAAGCCGGCCGACGCGGGCGCGCCCGACGGCCAGGGAATGTTATTCGGAGAATGATGATGAAGAGGGTGACGAAAGCGGTCTTTCCTGTGGCGGGTCTGGGCAGCCGTTTCTTGCCGGCAACCAAGGCCAGCCCGAAGGAAATGATGCCCATTGTGGACAAGCCGCTGATCCAGTACGCGGTGGAGGAGGCCGTGGCGGCTGGCATGACTGATCTGGTGTTCATCACGGGCCGCTCGAAGCGGGCCATCGAGGACCATTTCGACAAGGCCTATGAACTGGAGACCGAACTGGAGATGCGTGGCAAGGCCGATCTCCTGAAGATCGTCCGGGATACCGTCCCGTCCCATGTGAATTGCATCTATATCCGTCAGGCGGAAGCGCTGGGCCTGGGTCACGCGGTGCTGTGCGCCGCGTCGGTGGTGGGGGATGAGCCCTTTGCCGTGCTGCTGGCCGATGATTTGCTGGATTCACTGGGCGGATCGCCGGTCATGCAGCAGATGGCCGAGGTCTACAACTACCATCGTTGTTCCGTGCTGGGCGTGATGAACGTGCCCCGGGAACAGACTCGCCAGTACGGTATTGTCAGCACCGAGCGTGATAGCGGTGAGGTGCAGCGGGTCAGCGGAATCGTAGAGAAACCCAAGCCTGAGGATGCGCCGTCCACCCAGGCCGTGATCGGGCGCTACATTCTGACCGGACGCATCTTCGATCATCTGCGACAGCTCGAGCCCGGGGCCGGTGGCGAGCTTCAGCTCACCGACGCCATCGCTTCGCTGCTCAAGGAGGAGGCTGTGCTGGCCTACCAGTTCCGCGGTGTGCGCTATGACTGCGGCTCAAAGCTGGGTTACCTGCAGGCAACCGTCGAGCTGGGATTGAAGCACCCCGAGGTTGGTGAGGAATTTGCGGCCTTCCTGGCCTCACGCGTGTGAGCCAGGGGGCATGAACCCCGCTTAAGGAGCGGGCAACAAAAAGCGCGGCCCTCGAGCCGCGCTTTTTGTTGCCCGGGCCGGGTTGCCCCGGCCTCACAGGTGCTTGTTTATGCCTCTTCGCGGGCAGCACGCTTGCGGTCGTGTTCCTTGAGGAAGCGCTTGCGCAGGCGGATGCTCTTGGGGGTGATTTCAACGATCTCGTCATCGGCAATGAATTCGATGGCGGATTCAAGCGTCAGCTGGATCGGGTTGATCAGGCGAACGGCTTCGTCGGTGCCCGAGGCGCGCACGTTGGTGAGCTGCTTGCCCTTGATCGGGTTCACCACCAGATCGTTGTCGCGGGTGTGGATGCCGATGACCATGCCTTCGTACAGGGCGTCGCCCGGGCTGACGAACATGCGGCCACGATCCTGCAGGTTCCACAGGGCGTAGGCCACGGCTTCACCATCGTTCTGGGAAATCAGCACGCCGTTGCGACGTTCGGCCAAGGTACCGCCCATCGGGCCGTAGTCGTCGAACACGTGACTGGCGAGACCGGTACCGCGGGTCATGGTCAGGAATTCACCCTGGAAGCCGATCAGGCCACGGGCGGGGATGCGATATTCGAGACGCACGCGGCCCTTGCCGTCCGGCTGCATGTCCTGGAGCTCGCCACGACGCCGGCCGAGTTCTTCCATCACGCCGCCCTGGTGGTCTTCTTCCACATCGACGGTGAGCATTTCGTAGGGTTCGCACTTGACGCCGTCGATCTCCTTGAAGACCACACGCGGCCGGCCGACGGCCAGCTCGTAGCCCTCGCGACGCATGTTTTCGAGGAGGATGGTCAGGTGCAGTTCGCCGCGCCCTGACACTTCGAAGGTGTCGGAGTCGCTGGTGAAGTTGACGCGCAGGGCGACGTTCTTCAGGAGCTCCTTCTCAAGACGCTCACGGATCTGACGGCTGGTAACGAACTTGCCTTCACGGCCGGCCAGGGGGGAGGAGTTGACCATGAAATTCATGGTCAGGGTGGGTTCATCCACGGCGATCGGGGTCATGCCTTCGAGGCATTCCGGATCGCACAGGGTCACGCCGATGTTGACCTGCTGGATGCCTGCCACCAGCACGATGTCGCCTGCTTCGGCGGATTCGGCCGGGGAGCGCTCCAGGCCCTTGAAGGTGAGGATCTGGGAGACCTTGCCCTTGCCCCGGTTCTCGTCACCGTACATGACGACGATTTCCTGATTGGGCTTGATGCGGCCGCGCTTGATGCGGCCGATGCCGATCTGCCCCATGTAGGTGGAGTAGTCGAGGGAGCAGACCTGCATCTGCAGCGGGCCGTCGGCGTCCACTTCGGGGGCGGGGACGTGCTTGAGGATGGCCTCGAACAGGGGGCGCATGTCGGTACGCTCGTCTTCCAGGTTCTCCATCGCGAAGCCGTTGAGGCCGGAGGCGTAGATGATGGGGAAGTCGAGCTGCTCGTCGGTGGCGCCGAGCTTGTCGAACAGATCAAAGGTATGGTTGATGACCCAGTCGGGGCGGGCGCCCGGCCGGTCGATCTTGTTGATCACGACGATGGGCTTGAGACCGAGGCCCAGGGCCTTGCGGGTCACGAAGCGGGTCTGGGGCATGGGGCCTTCGACGGAGTCCACCAGCAGCAGCACGCTGTCGACCATGGACAGTACGCGCTCCACTTCACCGCCGAAGTCGGCATGGCCCGGGGTGTCGACGATGTTGATGTGGGTGTCGCCGTACTGGATCGCGCAGTTCTTCGACAGGATCGTGATGCCTCGTTCCTTTTCGATGTCGTTGCTGTCCATCACCCGTTCACTGACCTGCTGGTTTTCACGGAAAGTGCCGGACTGGCGCAGGAGTTGGTCGACGAGGGTGGTCTTGCCGTGGTCGACGTGGGCGATGATGGCAATGTTTCGAATGGCGCGGGACATGGGGTTGGATACCGGAAGTACTTGTAAACCCGAGATTTTAGCACGTCTTTGCGCATTGCAGCATGGGTGGGGTGCCTTGCACGCCGTGCTAAGATTCGCGCCCGACACCATATTGAGGAGTAGCCGGACATGCTGGCAATCATCGGCGGCAGTGGCCTGACGCAGCTTGCATCCCTGGACTTGATCCGGCGGGAGGTGGTGCGCACCCCTTTTGGCGAACCGTCCGGTGCGCTCACCTTCGGCCGTTTGTGCTCGCGGCCGGTCGTATTTCTTGCCCGGCACGGCTATGGGCATACGATTCCGCCCCACCGGGTGAATTACCAGGCAAATCTGTGGGCCCTGCACCAAGCCAAGGTGGACGCGATCATCTCGGTGGCGTCTGTCGGCGGTATTCGCGCCGACCTGTGTCCGGGCTCCCTCGTGGTACCCCATCAGATCATCGACTACACGTGGGGTCGCAAGAGCACTTTCCATGAGGGATCCGAGGCGCCAGTGGTGCATGTGGACTTCACCGACCCTTACGAGCAGGCCCTGCGCCAGAGAATTCTGCGCGCGGCGGCGGCGGCGGGCGAAGCCGTCGCCGATGGTGCGGTGTACGCCGCCACCCAGGGGCCGCGGCTGGAGACGGCGGCGGAGATCAACCGTCTCGAGCGGGATGGCTGTGATGTGGTGGGGATGACGGGAATGCCGGAGGCTGTTCTGGCTCGGGAGCTCGGAATTCCCTATGCGGCGATCAACGTGGTTGCCAACTATGCGGCCGGGCGCGCGGCGAGTGCGTCCGGTATCTGTTTTGACAGCATCGACACGGTGCTCAGGGAGGCGATGGGGCGGGTGCGCAGAGTGCTCGACCACATCTGCGAGGCATGATCCGCGAAGTGTTGCGGATGGGTGATCCGCGGCTCCTGCGTCGGGCTGCGCCCGTTGAGCGCTTTGCCACACCCGAGCTCCTTGCCCTGATCCAGGATATGCGGGACACGATGGCCCATCTCAATGGCGCCGGGCTGGCCGCGCCGCAGATCGGTGTGGATCTCCGGCTGGTGATATTCGGTGGTGGTCCGAGCCCGCGTTATCCGGATGCCTCGAGCGTGCCCGATACCGTGCTGATCAATCCCGTTCTGGCGCCGCTTTCGGAGGATGAGGAGGGGGGCTGGGAGGGGTGTCTTTCGGTGCCCGGGCTGCGTGGCTGGGTTCCGCGCTGGACGGAGCTGCACTATGCGGGTTTCGATGAGCAGGGGCGGCCCTTGGATCGTCGGGCAACGGGCTTCCATGCCCGCGTGGTGCAGCACGAATGTGATCACCTGGATGGGGTGCTCTATCCCATGCGGGTGCGGGATTTTTCCCGTTTCGGCTATACCGATGTCCTGTTTCCGAACGGGATGATGACGGCCGACGATTGACCGACGGCCGCGGACTCCTGGTTCAGACAGCCAGTTTTTCGAGCAGATCGGATTCGATCTTCAGCACCTGGACGTCCTGGGACAAGCCCGGACCGCTGATCAAAAATGTGTCTTCAACCCGTTCGCCCAAGGTGGCAATCTTGGCGGTGTGCAGGTTGATCCCATAGGCGGCCAGGGTTTCAGCAACACCAAACAGCAGGCCAGGCCGGTCGGCTGCGGTTACCGACATGATGTGATGCTGACCCCTTTCGTCGGGACGAATGCTGATCTCGGGGGTAATCGGAAAGTGTTTTACCTCCCTCGACAGGCGTCCGCTGGCTGGCCGATCGACCGGGGCGTGGGTGGCCAGGCGCTCGGTGAGGTCGTGTTCGAGGAGTGTGATCAGATCCCGGTAATGTACTTCCTGGCCCGGGTCGAGCAACACGAAGCTGTCCAGCGCGTAACCATGTCGGGTGGTGTGAATCTTGGCGTCGGCAATCGAGAAGCCGAGCCGGCTGAAGAAGCCGCACAGACGCATGAAGAGGTCGCGCTGATCCTTCATATAGACCATTACCTGCAGGCCCTCGCCCACATGGCTGAGGCGTGCCTTGACGACGGGCTCTTCGGTGACAACCCTGTAGTACAGCATGCGGGCGTGCCAGGCGATCTCCTCCGGATCGTGGCGCAGGAAATACACGGTGTCGAGCTGGTCCCACAGGCTGTCCTCGGTGCCCGGGCGCAGGCCGTAGTAGCGCAGCAGGTTGCGTGCGTCGTCCTGGCGGATCGGTGTGCCCAGTGCCTGCTGGGGTGTCGCACCTCTGAGGAGGCGCTGGGCCGCAAAGAACAGGTCTTCCAGGAGCTTTCCCTTCCAGCCGTTCCAGACTTTCGGGCTGGTGCCGCGGATATCGGCGTGGGTGAGGATGTAAAGGGCGTTGAGGCGGCGCTCGTCCCCGGCGAGATTGGCGAAGCGGCGGATCACTTCCAGGTCTGACATGTCCTGCTTCTGGGCGACGTTGGACATGGATAGATGATGCTGGACCAGCCATTCAACCAGCAGGGTGTCGTTTTCCTCAAGGCCGTGGGATTCACAGAAATCCCGGGCATCCTTCATTCCCAGCTTTGAATGGTCGCCGCCCCGACCCTTGGCGATGTCGTGAAACAGGGCCGCGATGTAGATCAGCCAGGGCTTCTCGAAGCTCGTGGTCAGGCGGGTCAGTAGCGGGTACTCGTGGGCATGCTCCGCCACCATGAAGCGTCGCACGTTGCGCAGCACCTGGAGGATGTGCTGATCCACCGTGTAGACGTGAAAGAGGTCGTGCTGCATCTGGCCGACGATGCGGCGCCAGGCCGGCAGGTAGAAACTCAGGATGCCGTACTGGTTCATGCGCCGCATCTCATGCACGACGCCGCGTTTTTGCTGCAGAAGGCGCAGAAATAGCGCTCGATTTGCCGGGTTCTGCCTGAATTCGGCGTTGATCAGCTTGCGGCCGCGCCACAGGGCGCGGAGCGTGCGGGCTGTCATTCCCTTGAGTTCGGAGCGCTGTTCGAGCAGCAGGAAGCACTCGAGCAGGGCACTGGGGTGGCGGTCGAATACGCCTTCATCGCGAACGTCAAGCAGCTCACGCACGCACTGGAAACGGTCATTGATGTTGATGGCCGCGGGATAGCGATTGGGGAAGAACTCGACGCCGAAGTTGAGTAGCAGGATGGTATTGAGCTGGGTGACCTTCTTGGCTGTCCGGTAGTACTCCTGCATGAACACTTCGGAGGCCCGGCGGGCTTCCGTCGCCTCGAATTCGAAGCAGCGGGCGAGTTTTTCCTGGTGATCGAAAAGCAGGCGGTCTTCCCGACGTCCCGTGAGATGGTGCAGGCGGATGCGCGCGTGCTGCAGAAAGCGTTCGAGTTCTCGCAGCTCGGTGGCCTCGTCGTCCGTTACCAATCCATGCCGGGCAAGGTCGCGCCAGTGGGTACCCATGCCGGCTGCGCGGCTGATCCAGCCGATCATCTGCAGATCCCGCAGGCCCCCGGGGCTCTCCTTGCAGTTTGGCTCAAGGGAGTAGGGCGTCTCGTTGTGGCGGGTGTAGCGCTGTTCCTGTTCCAGGCGCTTTGCCTTGAAGAACTGCCCCGCGTTGAGTACGCCGCGCAGACGGGTCTCGAAACGCTCGAACAATTGCGGGTTGCCCAGGACCCGGCGGGCTTCCAGCAGGTTGGTCATCACCGTCACGTCGAGGGTGGCCTCCTCAAGGCAGCCCTCGATGGTGCGCACACTGTGGCCGATCTCGAGGCCGATATCCCAGATCAGACCGATCATTCCGGTCAGGCGTTCTTCCAGGTTGGCGTCCGGCTCGTCTTCAAGCAGGAAGAGCAGGTCCACGTCCGAACAGGGGAAGAGCTCTTCGCGTCCGTAGCCGCCTACGGCCACCAGCGTGGCTGAGGCAGGGAGTCCGAAATCCGCCCAAAGGTCCGCGAGCACCCCATCCACCAGCTGGGAGCGCCCGCGCAGGATGGGGTCCGTCAGGGGACGGGTCTCGTAGGCTGCGCGCAGGCTGCTTCCGCCACTCTTGAGGCGTGCCTTGTAGCGACCGATGAGTTCCCGTGCGGTGTCGGGGGGAATGATGGATGAGGAGTCGGACATCTTCGGGGGTGGTTTCTCAGGGCAGAATGTTGGCGACGATATCCGGGCGCGCCGGGGAATTCGCGGAGAGGGTCAGTACCTCGACGCCGGATTCCGTGACGAGAATCATGTGCTCCCACTGGGCGGACAGGCTGCGATCACGCGTGACGATGGTCCATCCGTCGGGAAGCTCCGAGATGGCCGCCTTTCCGGCGTTGATCATCGGCTCGATGGTGAAGATCATGCCCGGCTTGAGTTCGATGCCGGTGTCCCGCTTGCCATAGTGCAGAACCTGGGGGTCTTCGTGGAAGTTCGCTCCGATGCCATGGCCGCAGAACTCGCGAACAACGGAGAAGCCACTGGCTTCCGCATGTCGCTGGATGGCGTGGCCAATGTCGCCCAGATGGGCACCAGGGCGCACCTGGGCAATTCCGAGCCATAGGCACTCGTAAGTGACCTGGCATAGACGTCTGGCCAGGATGCTGCAGTTGTTGTCGCCGCCGACGAGAAACATCCGGCTGGTGTCGCCATGGTAGCCATCCTTGATCACCGTGATGTCCAGGTTGACGATGTCGCCCTTCTTGAGGGCCTTGTCGCCGGGTACGCCATGGCAGACTTGATGGTTGATGGAGGTGCAGATCGACTTGGGGTAGGGCTTGTAGCCCGGGGGGCAGTAATTGAGCGGGGCGGGGATGCAACCCTGGACCTCGACCATGTAGTCATGGCAGAGCCGGTCGAGTTCGCCTGTCGTTACGCCTGGCTTGACGAAAGGAGTGATGTAGTCGAGTACTTCGGAGCCCAGGCGGCCCGCGATGCGCATCTTTTCAATTTCCTGTGGTGTTTTTATGGTGACGCTCATGGGCTTCATCTATCGGGGTACGAACGCGCTAGGCTAGCTCATGCGGCGCGCGCGGGCAATCCGGCAAGAGAGTGGCCGCGCCTGGCCGGTCTTGAGGGATGTAATGGGTTGCTGCTACAATCGGCGGCTTGTCTGGTACGTGCCAGGCAAAATTCACACGTCCGGCCCATTGAGGTCCGGTGGGTCTTCCGCAAGGATGGCTCGCGGCAAGGCGTGGTTCCGCATGGGCGGGCCAGGCAGGCTGGGCGGCGGTCAAACCTCTGTATTGGAGTACAAAATGTCTGTCACCATGCGTCAAATGCTCGAAGCGGGCGTCCACTTTGGTCACCAAACCCGTTTCTGGAACCCGAAGATGGCTCCCTTCATTTTCGGTCAGCGCAACAAGATTCACATCGTCAACCTCGAAAAGACCCTCGTCAAGTACAACGAGGCCATGGATTTCGTGCGCAAGCTGGCTGCCAACCGTGGCACCGTGCTGATGGTCGGCACGAAGCGTCAGGCTCGCGAAATCGTCGCCGAAGAAGCGCGTCGTGCCGGCATGCCCTACGTCGATGAGCGCTGGCTGGGCGGCATGCTCACCAACTTCAAGACCGTCAAGGTTTCCATCAAGCGCCTGAAGGAAATGGAAGCCATGGTGGAAGACGGCTCCATCGAGCGCCTGTCCAAGAAGGAAGCCCTGATGGCCTCCCGCGAACTCGAAAAGCTCCAGAAGAGCCTCGGCGGCATCAAGGATCTGGGCGGTCTGCCGGATGCCCTGTTCGTGATCGACGTGGGTTACCACAAGATTGCCATCACCGAAGCCAACAAGCTGGGTATCCCGGTTGTGGCTGTCGTTGATACCAACCACACCCCCGAAGGTGTTGATTTCGTGATCCCGGGTAACGACGATTCGTCCCGTGCGATCCGCCTGTACGCCCGCGGCGTGGCTGATGCCGTGCTGGAAGGCAAGAACCAGGTCATCCAGGAAATCGTTGCGGCCGGTTCCGACGAGTTCGTGGAAGTGGAAGACAGCGCCGAAGAGCAGGCCTGAGTCTTACTGAATCCGATTAAACAGATATATCTAGGAGCAAGCATGGCGGAAATTACCGCAGGCATGGTCAAGGAGCTGCGCGAGAAGACCGACGCACCCATGATGGAATGCAAGAAGGCCCTGTCCGAAGCGGCTGGCGACATGGCCAAGGCCGAAGAGATCCTGCGCATCAAGCTGGGCAACAAGGCCTCCAAGGCCGCTGCCCGTGTGACCGCGGAAGGCATCGTGGGGGTGTACATCTCCGCTGACGCCAAGCTCGGCGCGATGGTTGAAGTGAACTGTGAAACCGACTTTGTTGCCAAGAACGACGACTTCCTGGCTCTGGTCAAGAATGTTGCCGAGCTGGTGGCGACCAAGAACCCCGCGGATGTCGAGGCGCTTTCCGCCCTTGAGCTGAATGGCCAGAGCGTTGAGGAAGTCCGTAAGGCTCTGATCGGCAAGATCGGCGAAAACATGACTATCCGCCGCTTCGTGCGTGTGGAAGCCCAGGGTGCCGTGGCCAACTACATCCACGGTGGTTCGAAGATCGGCGTGCTGATCGACCTGGTGGGTGGTGATGAAGCGCTGGCCAAGGATCTGGCCATGCATATCGCTGCATCCAAGCCCAAGTCCCTGGATGCGTCCGGCGTTCCGGCCGAGCTGCTGGATGTCGAGCGTCGCGTGGCCATCGAGAAGGCGCGCGAAGCCGGCAAGCCGGAAGCCATGCTCGAGAAGATCGCTGAAGGTACCGTGCAGAAGTTCCTGAAAGACGTGACCCTGCTGGATCAGGTCTTCGTCAAGGCCGAGGATGGCAAGCAGATCGTCAGCCAGCTGCTGAAGGCCAAGGGCGCTTCCGTTGCCGGTTTCACGCTCTTCATCGTTGGCGAAGGCATCGAGAAGAAGGTGACCGACTTCGCCGCTGAAGTGGCTGCCCAGGCTGCCGCTGCAGCCCAGAAGTAAGAGGTTCGCAGAACGATGAGTCAGCCCGCCTATAAACGCATTCTCCTCAAGCTCTCCGGCGAAGCCCTGATGGGTGACGACGCCTACGGTATCAACCGTGAGGTGGTCGCCGGGATTGTTACCGATGTGGTCGATGTGACCCGCCTCGGTGTGGAGGTCGGAGTTGTGATTGGCGGCGGGAACATCTTCCGTGGGATGGCGGGGGCTGCGTCCGGCATGGATCGCGCCACCGCCGACTACATGGGGATGCTGGCCACCGTGATGAACGCCATGGCCCTTGCAGATGCGTTCCGGGCTGCAGGGGTCAATGCGCGGGTGCAGTCGGCCCTGCGCATCGACCAGGTGGTCGAGCCTTACATCCGTGGCAAGGCGATCCGTTACCTCGAAGAGGGGCGTGTCGTCATTTTTGGCGCCGGTACCGGCAATCCCTTCTTTACCACTGATACCGCTGCAGCCCTGCGTGGCTCTGAAATCGGAGCGGATATCGTGTTGAAGGCGACCAAGGTGGATGGCATCTACACGGCTGATCCGAAGAAGGACCCGTCGGCAACCCGCTTCCACAAGATCTCCTTCGATGAGGCGATCTCGCGGAATCTCGCGGTCATGGATGCGACGGCCTTTGCGCTGTGCCGAGATCAGCGCCTACCCATCAATGTGTTCAGCCTCTTCAAGAGTGGGGCGCTGAAGCGGGTGGTGATGGGCGAGGATGAAGGCACGCTGGTCTACTGCTGAGGATGAAGCAATGATTCCCGAGCTCAAGAAAACTACCGAACACAAGATGCAGCGCTCCATCGAGGCCCTCAAGCAGGATCTCGCCAAGGTGCGTACCGGCCGGGCCCACGTGGGCATTCTTGATCATGTCATGGTTGATTACTATGGCAGCCCGGTGCCCATCAGTCAGGTGGCCAACATCACCCTGATCGATGCGCGTACCATCGGTGTCCAGCCTTGGGAGAAGCCCATGGTTGGCAAGGTCGAGAAGGCCATCCGTGATTCCGATCTGGGTCTCAACCCGGCGGCTCAGGGTGAGGTTATCCGCGTTCCAATGCCCGCCCTGACGGAAGAGCGCCGCAAGGAACTGATCAAGGTTGTGAAGCATGAAGGTGAGGGCGCCAAGGTCGCCGTGCGCAATCTGCGGCGCGATGCCAATGCTGCACTCAAGGATGCTCTCAAGGCCAAGACTGTTTCGGAAGATGATGAGCGTCGCGCCCAGGACGACGTTCAGAAGTTGACGGACAAGGCGATTGTCGAGATCGACAAGCTTCTCGCACAGAAAGAACAAGAGCTGATGCAGATCTGACCTTCAGGTCAGACTCTGCTTTTCCGTTCCTCTTCTTCCAGGTCGATACGATATGGTGCGATTGCCGTTTCTCAGCTCCACGCGGAGCGTACCCGAGGCCTCGAAGGTTCCGCGGCACATCGCAATTATCATGGATGGCAATGGCCGCTGGGCACGCAAGCGGCTGATGCCACGGGTCGCCGGCCATGCCAAGGGGGTGGACTCGCTGCGAGAGGTGATCCGTAGCTGCCTCGATCGTGGCGTTGAGTACCTCACGGTCTTCGCATTCAGTTCCGAGAATTGGCGTCGTCCGAAGGACGAAGTGTCTTTCCTGATGCAGTTGTTCGTGAAGTCGCTGAAGGCTGAGATCGACAGGATTCACCGTAACGAGATTCGTCTGCGCGTGGTGGGAGATCTCACCCCCTTCGACGAGGCTCTGGTGTCCCTGATCCGCGATGGGGAGGCCCTGACGGCGGGGAACGGCAAAATGAATCTCACGATCTGTGCCAACTATGGTGGTCGGTGGGACATCATGCAGGCTGTCGAGAAGATGATGGCAGCGTCGTCGACCTCTGGCGGTCGTCCCTATTCCGAGGAAGATCTGGCGCCCCATCTGGCACTTAGTTTCAGCCCCGAACCCGATCTCTTCATCCGCACTGGTGGTGAGCAGCGCATCAGCAACTTCATGCTTTGGCAGCTTGCCTATTCCGAACTCTATTTCACGGACAAGCTGTGGCCCGAGTTCGGCGAGGCTGCCCTGGGTGAGGCTATTGCGTCCTACCAGGGGCGAGAGCGGCGCTTCGGCAGGACCAGTGAGCAGCTCGTCTCCGACAAGCCCGATACCACTTCAGATCATGCTTAAGGCGCGGGTCATCACCGCGCTTGTCCTGCTTGCAGGTCTCCTTGCTGCACTGTTCCTGCTGCCCGCTTTCGGATGGCTTGTGTTTGCGTCCCTGATCTGCGCTGTCGCGGCCTCGGAGTGGGCGACCATGCTCGGCTTTGGCGGCGCATCCAGACATGTCTACGCCGGCATCCTCGGCGCCCTTTGTCTTGCTTCGGGTGCCGTGGCGGGACTGCACCAGGAGGCCACTGTCGCACCTTTTGGCCTTGCCCCTGTCTATGCGGTGAGCGCGCTGTTCTGGGTTCTATGCGTACCTTTTTGGTTGCGGGCCCGGTGGCAGTTGCCGGGGCGCGGCGCGGCCGCATTGATCGGGCTGGTTCTCCTCCTCCCGCCCAGCCTGGCCATCGCCCACCTTCGACTCCTGAGTCCCTGGCTGTTGCTGGGGGTGATGGCGGCCGTCTGGATTGCCGACATTGCCGCATATTTCACGGGACGTGCCTTCGGTCGTCGCAAGCTGGCACCCGCGATCAGTCCGGGCAAGAGCTGGGAGGGAGCCTTTGGTGCAGTGGTGGGCGTGACGGTCTATGGCTTGATTTGCCTGTCGGTAGTCGGGCATGGTCTGTCATCAGGTGGGTATTTCCTCGCCGTACCGGCGCTTGTCGCGTTTACGGCCATCAGCATCATTGGTGATCTCTTTGAGTCGCTGATCAAGCGTCAGGCCGGCGTGAAGGACAGCGGTACCCTGCTGCCCGGCCATGGCGGGGTGCTTGACCGCATCGATAGTCTGACGTCCACTCTGCCCATAACCGGGCTGCTGGCACTCTGGATTGCGTCCTGAAGTCATGAATCAAGGCAAGAAACTCGTAACGGTGCTCGGTGCGACGGGCTCCATTGGCGTCAGTACACTGGATGTGGTGGCACGACACCCGGATCGTTTCGGTGTGTTTGCCCTTACGGCTCATCGTCAGGTGGACAAGCTCTTCGAGCAGTGCCTGACGCACCGACCCGCGTACGCCGTTCTCGACAAATCCGCCGACGCCCTCGATCTGCAGTCCCGCCTTGATTCGGCGGGCTGCTGCACAGAGGTGCTGGCGGGGGCGGGGGCGCTGGCCGAGGTGGCTTCCGCACCGGAAGTGGACCTGGTCATGGCAGCCATCGTGGGTGCTGCCGGTCTTGAGCCAAGTCTGGCCGCGGCTCGGGCGGGCAAGCACATCCTGCTGGCCAACAAGGAGGCCCTGGTGATGTCGGGGGCGCTCTTCATGCAGGAGGTCGCGGCGACCGGAGCGACCCTGTTACCCATTGACAGTGAACACAACGCCATCTTTCAGGCCTTGCCGGCCGGTTTTCAGCGCGGACTCCACGATAGCGGCGTTACACGCATCCTGTTGACGGCGTCCGGCGGTCCTTTCCGGCGCAAGCCCCTGGAAGAGCTTGCGGCGGTCACGCCGGACATGGCCTGTGCCCATCCCAATTGGGTCATGGGGCGCAAGATTTCCGTCGACTCTGCCACCATGATGAACAAGGGGCTTGAGGTGATCGAGGCCCACTGGTTGTTCGGTCTGCCGTCGAGCGGTATCGAGGTGGTCATCCATCCCCAAAGCGTGATCCACTCGATGGTTTCGTATCTGGACGGGTCGGTCATCGCCCAGTTGGGCAATCCGGACATGCGAACGCCCATCGCCCACGCGATGGCCTATCCCGATCGTATTGATGCCGGGGTGCGTCCCCTTGATCTGTTCGAGATCGCCCGGCTCGATTTCGAGCGCCCCGATTTTGCGCGTTTTCCCTGCCTCGCCCTCGCCTATCGGGCATTGGAAGAGGGTGGGGTCGCACCCGCGGTGCTCAATGCGGCCAACGAAGTTGCGGTGGGGTGTTTTCTGGAGGGTGGTCTGAGGTTTGACCGCATCTCCGCGGTTATTGCGGATACGCTCGATGCGATCCCTCCGCGTGCGGCTGACAGCCTTGAGCTTGTCTTCGATGCCGATCGACAGGCTCGAGAGATCGCCGGCAGTCTTGTGCGGGAGCTGGGCGAGTGAGCGGTATGGGTCCGCTGGATTACATCCTGCCCTTTCTGCTGGCGCTCGGGATCCTGATCGTCGTCCACGAGTTCGGCCACTACAGTGTGGCTCGACTATGCGGCGTCAAGGTGCTGCGTTTTTCCGTTGGTTTCGGCAAGCCGCTTCTGCTGCGCCGCTTTGGTGCGGATCAGACGGAGTGGGTGCTCTCGGCCTTTCCCCTTGGGGGCTACGTGAAGATGCTGGACGAGCGGGAGGCGCCGGTGGCCTCGCACGAACTGCATCGGGCATTCAATCGCCAGACAGTCTGGCGCCGGATCGCGATTGTGGCCGCCGGGCCGCTGGCCAACCTGATTCTCGCTGTTGCCTTGTACTGGGGGCTCTACGCCGGTGGTGTGGAGGAACTGCGTCCGCGTCTCGGCCCTTCGGTGACGGCCAGCCTTGCCCAGCAGGCTGGCTTTGCTGACGGGGATCTCGTGCGCAGCGTGGATGGACGCGCGGTGGAGACCTGGCAGGAGTTTCGCTGGGTGCTGATCAACGAAGCCCTGGACAAGCGGGTGGTGGTGATCGAGACGATCAACGATGCGCGGGAGATCGCTTTTCGGAAGCTTGACCTGAGTGCCGCAACGGTGGACCAGGACAAACAGGACATCGCGGCCCAGCTTGGCCTGACCCTGCAGCGTCCGAAGTTGCCGGCAGTGCTGGGCAGTCTGAGCCCGGGAGGGGCCGCCGAGGCCGCGGGGCTGCGCACGGGTGATCGGGTTGTCCGCGTGGGGGAGCTGCGTGTGGACGACTGGACCGCCTTGGTTACGGCCGTGCGCGATGCGCCGGGGCAATCCCTTGAGATCGAGGTCAATCGCGGTGGGGCTCCCTTCGTGACGCGCGTCGTTCCTGCCTCCGTCGACGAAAATGGTCGCACGATTGGACGGATCGGTGTCGGCGTTGCTGATCAGGAGGGGCGACGCGAGCAGATGTTCGTGACGGTCCGATACGATCTGCTTGATGCCCTCGGCAAGGGCGTTGAGCAAACATGGGATACGGCAGCGCTGAGCCTTTCGGTCATGGGGCGGATGATCGTCGGCGAAGTTTCGGTGAAGAATCTCAGCGGTCCGGTCACGATCGCGGACTTTGCCGGACAGTCGGCGCGCATGGGTTTCTCCCATTACATCAAGTTCCTGGCGCTCATCAGCATCAGTCTCGGGGTTCTGAATCTGCTCCCGGTCCCGGTGCTTGATGGGGGGCACTTGCTGTATTATGTGATCGAGATCATCAAGGGCGGCCCGGTTTCCGAGCGAGTAATGGAGATCGGCCAGCAGATCGGAATGGCCCTGCTGGCAGCGCTAATGGCTTTCGCCTTCTACAACGACATCAACCGCCTTGTTGCTAGCTGAAATCGGATGAAATCCAAGCTTCTTTCCGGGGTGATCGCTGCGCTTTTCGTGGCATCTCCCGCATTGGCCTTTGAGCCATTCGTCGTCAAAGACATTCGTATTGAAGGTATCCAGCGGACTGAGGCCGGTACGGTCTTCAGTTATTTGCCGGTGAAGGTTGGTGAGCAGTTCACCGACGACAAGGCTTCCCAGGCGATCAAGGCCCTGTTTGCCACCGGCTTTTTCAAGGATGTCCGGATCGAGGTGGACAAGGGCGTCATCGTCGTTGTGCTGGATGAGCGTCCGGCGATTTCCCAGGTGGACTTCGTGGGGATCAAGGAATTCGACAAGGAGGCGCTGAAGAAGGGGCTGAAGGAGGTCGGTCTGGCCGAGTCGCGCATCTTCGATCGTGCCGTGCTGGAGCGTGCCGAGCAGGAGCTGAAACGCCAATACCTGTCGAAGGGGCTCTACGGCGTGCAGATCACCACCACGGTCACGCCCCTTGAGCGCAATCGCGTGGGGGTCAACTTCAACGTGGTCGAAGGCGAGGCGGCGCGAATCCGTCAGATCAGCATCATCGGCAACAAGGTGTTCAAGGAAAAGGAGCTGCTTGAGCTCTTCTCCCTGACCACCCCGGGCTGGATGACCTGGTATTCCAAGAGCGATCAGTACTCCAAGCAAAAGCTCTCCGCTGATATCGAAGCCTTGCGGTCCCACTATCTGAATCGCGGCTACCTGGACTTCAGCATCGATTCGACCCAGGTGTCGATCACCCCCGACAAGAAGGACATCTACATCACCCTCAGCATCAGTGAAGGTGACAAATACACCGTTTCCGATGTGAAGCTGGCCGGTACGATGGTGGTGCCCGAAGCTGAGCTGCAGGGGCTCGTCAAGCTCAAGGCCGGTGACACCTTCGTGCGTGACAACATCACTGCGACCACCAAGGCCATCAGTGATCGCCTGGGGAATGAAGGCTATGCCTTCGCCAACGTGAATGCCGCGCCGGAGGTGGACAAGGCCAAGCGGGAGGTGGCATTCACCTTCTTTGTGGATCCGGGGCGTCGGGTGTATGTGCGCAAGATCAATTTTGCCGGCAATCTGCGCACCCGGGATGAAGTGATCCGCCGCGAGATGCGTCAAATGGAAGGCGCCTGGTACGACGGGGCTGCGCTCAATCGGTCCAAGGTCCGCCTTGACCGTCTTGGCTATTTCGACGAGGTCTCCATCGAGACGCCGGCGGTCGCGGGTGCCACGGATCAGGTGGATGCGAATTTCACCGTCAAGGAGCGCGCCACGGGCAACCTCATGCTGGGTGCGGGTTTCTCCAGTTCCGAGAAGGTCATCCTCTCGGCATCGATTTCCCAGCAAAACCTGTTTGGCACCGGCAACGCAATGACCTTGCAGTTGAATACCGGCAAGATCAACAAGACGATAGCGCTGTCTTTCACCAATCCGTACTGGACCATCGATGGCGTCAGCGTGGGTTGGGATATCTATCAGCGAAACGTTGATCCGACCTCCCTGTCGGTGGCGACCTACAAGAGTTCCTCCATCGGTGCGGGTGTCCGTTTCGGCTACCCGATTGCCGAAGATGACCGGATCAATTTTGGTCTGTCGATCGACCAGACCACCATCAAGGTCTACGATTCCAGCCCCGCACCCTACGTCAATTTCGTCAATACTTTCGGTGACACGGCGCGGAGTCTGTTGGCGACGGCCGGGTGGGCCCGGGATCGCCGCGACAGTTTCCTGTATCCGACTTCGGGCGTGTATCAACGGGCGTCGGTGGAAGTTGCCACGCCGGTTCTGGACATGCGCTATGTCCGTGCCAACTACCAGCATCAGTACTGGATTCCCTTCGGTGGTGGCTACGCGCTGATGCTCAACGGTGATGTGGGCTATGCCCACGGCTACGATGGCAAGGAACTGCCCTTCTACAAGAACTTCTATGCTGGCGGCATTGGTTCGGTGCGCGGCTATGAGCAGAGCACCCTGGGGCCGCGTTATACCGACAGTTCGGGTTTTGTCCGTTCCCTGGGCGGCAATCGGCGCATGGTTGGCAACGCGGAGTACTATTTCCCCATGCCTGGTTCGCAGAAGGACAAATCCATGCGTCTATCCCTGTTTGCCGATGCGGGATACGTGTGGGGCGCGGACGACAAGGTCCGGGCTTCCGATTTGCGTTACAGTGCCGGCCTGGCGTTCTCCTGGAGTTCTCCCGTCGGCCCCCTCAAGTTCAGTCTTGGTCAGGCGCTCAAGAAGGAAGAGGGCGACCGTACGCAGAAATTCCAGTTCCAGTTGGGTACGGTTTTCTGATCGCGACCGAACCGTATTGCATGCAGATGGAGGTTTGAGTGAAGGGTATTGGCATTTCCATGCTGGCAGCAGTGCTGCTGGCCACGTTTGCGCAGACGGCCGCCGCCGAGGTGAAGGTCGGTTTCGTCAATTCCGACAGGGTCATGAAGGAAGCGACACCCGCCAAGAAGGCGCAGCAAAAGCTCGAGAAGGAATTCGAAAAGCGCGATCAGGATCTTCAGCGTATCGCGAAGCAACTGCAAGGTATGCAGGAAGCCCTCGAGAAGAATTCCATGACCATGGGCGAGGGCGAGCGCCGCAACAAGGAGCGCGAGTTCAATGACCTCAACCGCGAGTTTCAGCGCAAGCAGCGCGAGTTTCGGGAAGACCTGAACCAGCGTCGCAACGAGGAGCTGGCGGGGGTGCTTGAGCGTGCCAACAAGACGATCAAGCAGATCGCCGAGGCGGACAAATACGACATCATCTTCCAGGAGGCTGTTTACGCCAGCCCGCGCATTGATATCACCGACAAGGTGATCAAGGCCCTGAGCGAAGCCAAGTAAGTCGGCGAAGATGGAACTCTCCCTTGGCGAGCTCGTAGGGCAGCTCGGCGGTGAGCTTGTCGGTGACCCCACTGTTCGGGTCAGGCAGATTGCGTCCATCGAGTCGGCGGGAAGCGGGGAGCTGACATTCCTCTCCAATCCCAAGTTTGCTTCGGCACTTGCTAGCAGTGCTGCGTCGGCGTTCATCCTGTCCCCCAAGGCGGCGGATCTGACCAGCCGGCCGCGCATTCTCACGCCGGATCCCTATCTCTACTTCGCCCGGGCGGCCCAGTTGTTCAATCCGCCCCGACGTCCCGCACCCGGACTTCAGCCCGGCGCGATCGTCTCGTCCGACCTGCCCGGGTCCGTTGCGGTGGGGGCCAATGCGGTCATCGGCAGGGCGTGCAGCATTGGCGAGCGCTGTGTCATTGGTCCGGGATGCGTGATAGGCGATGGTGTGGAGATCGGTGAGGATTCGATTCTTCATGCCGGTGTCAAGGTCTACGACGGTTGCGTCATCGGCGCCCGGGCCATCCTGCATGCGGGTGCCGTCATCGGGGCTGACGGGCTCGGCTTTGCCCGGGATGGGGAGAAGCGTTGGGTCAAGATCCCGCAGATTGGCCGGGTTATCCTCGGGGATGATGTGGAGGTCGGTGCAAACACCACCATTGATCGCGGCGCCCTCGCGGATACCGTGATCGGACGCGGCGTCAAACTCGACAATCTGATCCACATCGCCCACAACTGTCATGTGGGTGACGACACGATCATGGCAGCCATGGCGGGAATTGCCGGCAGCGCCCGCATCGGCAAGAGGGTCATGGTGGGTGGAAAGGCCGGGGTCGCCGGACACCTGAAGGTGGCGGATGACGTGGTTGTGTCTGCAGATAGCAATGTGACCAAGAACATCGACAAGGCCGGGGTGTATACCTCGGTTGTTCCCATTCAGTCCCACGCGGACTGGATCAAGAATTTTTCACACCTCCGCCGTCTCGATGCAATGGCAGACCGGGTGCGCGAGCTGGAGAAGAGGCTCGCCGAAATGGAAAAGAAATCATGAGCGAAATCATCGACATCAACGAAATCAAGCAGTACATCCCGCATCGTTATCCTTTCCTGCTTGTGGATCGGATCGTCGAGATCGAGCTCGGCAAGCGCGCCCTGGGCCTCAAGAACGTGACCATCAACGAGCCTTTCTTTCCCGGTCACTTTCCGCACAACCCGGTCATGCCCGGCGTTCTGATCATCGAGGCCTTGGCCCAGGCTGCAGCGGTGCTGGCCTTCAAGACCGACGGCACGATTCCGGACAAGGACGCGATGGTGTATTTCGCGTCGGTGGACAACGTGCGCTTCAAGCGCCCCGTGGTGCCCGGTGATCAGCTCATGCTCGAGGTCGAGATTGTCCGCACCATCCGTAACATCTGGAAGTTCAAGGGGGTTGCCCGTGTCGCCGGCGAGGTGGCAACCGAAGCCGAATTCATGTGCGCGATCAAACGATGACGATTCACCCGACTGCCATTGTCCATCCCGGTGCACGCCTTGCCGCAGACGTGCAGGTCGGGCCGTACTCGGTCATCGGCGAGCACGTCGAGATCGGCGAGGGTACGACGGTTGGCCCCCACGTGGTCATCGAGGGGCATACCCGGATCGGTCGTGACAACCGGATCTTCCAGTTCTGTTCGATTGGCTCCGAGCCCCAGGACAAGAAGTACGCCAACGAGCCTACCCGCCTCGAGATCGGTGATCGCAACACCATTCGCGAGTTCTGCAGCTTCAGTACCGGCACCGTCCAGGACGGTGGTCTGACCCGGGTTGGCAACGACAACTGGATCATGGCCTATGTCCATGTTGCCCACGACTGCACGGTGGGCAACAACACCATCTTCGCGAACAATGCCACCCTTGCGGGGCATGTATCGGTGGGTGACTGGGCGATTCTCGGTGGGTTCACCGGTGTCCATCAGTTCGTCCGTGTCGGCGCCCACAGTTTCTGCGGTGTTGGCACCGTGCTTCTGCAGGATCTCCCCCCCTTTGTCACGGTGTCCGGAAATCCCGCCTCGCCCCATGGCATCAACAGCGAGGGCTTGAAGCGGCGCGGTTTTTCCAGCGACGGCATTGCCGCCATCAAGCGTGCCTACAAGACGCTCTATCGCAACGGGTTGACCCTGGACGAGGCGCGACAGCAGATTGCCGTCGCCGCGGCGGATGTTCCCGAGCTTCGGCCGTTCTCCGAGTTCATCGCCGACTCCGGTCGTGGCATTGTCCGTTAGTCCATGGCTCTGCGCATCGCCATGGTGGCGGGCGAGGCGTCCAGTGACCTCCTCGCCAGCCACCTGATCCGGGCGCTCAAGCGCCATCTGCCGGATGCCGAGTTCTTCGGCATCGGCGGCCCCAAGATGCAGGCGGAGGGCTTCAAGGTGCTCTGGCCCGCCGAGAAGCTGGCTGTCCACGGCTATGTCGACGCGCTGAAGAACTACCGGGAGCTATCCGGCATCCGCCGCACGTTGCTGAGACGCCTGCTTGCCGATCCACCGGCAGCCTTCATCGGGGTGGATGCACCCGACTTCAGCCTGTGGCTCGAGAAGCGCCTGAAAGACAGGCATATCCCTGCGATCCACTTTGTCGGCCCGTCCATCTGGGCCTGGCGCAAGGGGCGCCTCAAGGGCATCGCCCGTTCCGTCAGCCACATGTTGTGCCTGTTCCCCTTCGAGCCCCCCCTTTACCAGGCGGCGGGTGTGCCGGTGAGCTATGTGGGTCATCCGCTTGCCGACGTCTTCCCGATGGTGCCTGATCGGGCTGCTGCACGGGAGATGTTGCAGATCCCTGACGGTGTTCCGGTGTTTGCCCTGTTGCCGGGCAGCCGCCAGTCCGAAGTGCGCAATCTCGCCGACACCTATATCGCCACCGCGGCAGCGCTGCACGAACGCCATCCGGATGCCTGCTTCCTCGTCCCTCTGGCCACGCGGGAGACCCGCTTGCTGTTTGAGGAGGCGCTGCGCAGACACGCCAACATGGATCTGCCGATCCGGATCCTTTTCGGTCATGCCGTCGATGCGATGATTGCGGCAGATGTCGTCCTGGTGGCGAGCGGTACGGCGACCCTTGAGGCAGCCTTGCTGAAGCGCCCGATGGTGATCACCTACAAGATGGGCAAGTGGTCTTTCCGCCTGATGCGACGGATGGCCTACCTGCCCTGGGTTGGGTTGCCGAACGTGCTGGCCGGGCGCGAGGTGGTGCCCGAGATCCTTCAGGACGCGGCGACGCCCCAGGCCCTTGCCGATGCCCTCGATGCCTGGCTGACTGACAAGGACAAGGTGGCCGAGCTGACCCGTGTTTTCACCGACATGCACCAGCAGTTGCGCCAGGACACCGCTGCCAAGGCTGCTGCGGCCATCCTGCCTTACCTGCAGGGGCGCGGACGATGAAGGCGAAGCCCGAAGGGGCGCCGTATCGGCGGTATCTCCAGTGGGAGGAATGCCCCGGAGAGTCCCGTGGGTAGTTCTCCAGGCCTTTTGTGCGGCGTTGATGAAGCCGGGCGTGGCCCCCTGTGCGGACCGGTTGTCGCTGCGGCGGTCATCCTCGATCCGGCACGGCCGATCAGCGGTCTGGCTGATTCCAAGAAGCTCTCCGAGAAGCGCCGCGATGCGCTGGCCCTGGAGATTCGCGAGAAGGCCCTGGCCTGGTGCATTGCCGAGGCCAGCGTCGAGGAGATCGACCGCCTCAACATCCTGCATGCTTCCATGCTCGCCATGCAGCGGGCCGTCGCAGGGCTGCAACGGGTGCCGGACAGGGTGGCGGTGGACGGCAATCGCTGCCCCCATCTGCCCATGCCCTGCGAGGCCATCGTCAAGGGTGATGCCCTGGTGCCGGAGATCTCGGCTGCATCCATCCTGGCCAAGACCGCGCGGGATGCCCTGCTGGTGAGCCTCGACAAGCAGTATCCCCAATACGGGCTGGCAGCGCACAAGGGCTATCCGACCCAGGCCCATCTTGCCGCCCTGAAGGCCCATGGCGTGTGTGCGATCTACCGGCGCAGTTTTGCGCCGGTCCATGCCATTTTGGCCAACCCGCCCCTATGGACCGACGAGGACTGCCTGTGAAACTCCATCATTTTCTGCTGTTCATCCACCTGGCCGGCGTCGTGGTCTGGGTGGGCGGCATGGCCTTCGCCCATTTTTGCCTGCGTCCGGCCGCCCTGGCCTTGCCGCCCGCCCAGCGTCTCGGCTTGTGGCGTGCGGTGCTGGGGCGCTTCTTCCGCATCGTTTGGGTGGCCATCGCCGTGATCGTGGTGTCGGGGTTTGCGATGCTGCTTGAGGTCGGCTTTGCCCAGGCGCCCCGGTCATGGCATGTCATGGCCGCCATCGGCCTGCTGATGGCAGCCATCTTCGCCAGCATCTGGTTCGGTCCGTGGCGGGCCCTGCAGCAGGCGGTCGCGGCCGAGAGCTGGGCCCAGGGCGCGCAGGCACTCAACCTCATCCGCCAGCGGGTCACCCTCAACCTGGTGTTGGGTACGCTGACCGTCGCCCTCGCCACCCTTGGTCTGGCCTACTGATCGTGAAGCTGATCACCTCCCGCGACAATCCGGCGGTGAAGCACCTGCACGCCCTTGCCACGTCCGCCCGGGACCGGCGCCGGGAGGCGGAGACCCTGCTCGACGGGGCTCATCTGCTGGAGGTGGCGCTGGCGCGAGGTGTTGCCCTGCGGCAGGTGGTGGTGAGCGAAAGTGGCAAGGCGCTGCCGGAGATTGCATCCCTGCTGGCGCGCTGTGCGCCGGATGTCCTCATTGAAGTTCCCGACCGGGTGTTTGCCCACATCAGCCCGGTGGACTCGCCCAGCGGCGTGCTGGCCCGGATCGCCATCCCGGCGCAAGCCGACGCGGGGCCGCTGGTGGATACCTGTGTAGTCCTCGACGGTGTGCAGGATCCGGGAAACCTCGGCACCATCCTGCGGACCGCGGCGGCGGTCGGCGTGGAGGAGGTGCTGCTGACGCCGGGCTGCGCCCAGGCCTGGTCGCCGCGGGTGCTGCGGGCCGCCATGGGGGCGCACTTCGGCCTGCGTCTGCGGGAAGGTTGCGATGTCGCCCTCGCCCTCGCCGGTTTTCCGGGGGCGATTCTGGCTGCTGATCTGCGCGATGCGGTTGAGCTTTACGACATGGACCTGCGTCTACCGGTGGCCTGGCTGTTCGGCTCGGAAGGGCAGGGGCTGTCTCCTGCGGTGGCCGCCCTGGCCACCCGCCGGGTGCTGATTCCGATGCCGGGTGGCATGGAGTCCCTGAACGTGGGGGTCGCCGCCGGGGTATGCCTGTTCGAGCAACTGCGCCAGCGCCGTTCAGGCCGGTAGGCTGACGCTGGCCGCCGCGCTTGCGGCTTCGCCGCCAGGCTGAAAGGGAACCACGCCGAGCAGGGGTGCTTCCATGCGCAGGCGCAGGGCGTCCAGATTTTCCTGAAAGCGCAGCATGGCCGGATCCACCTGGTTGGCAATCCAGCCTGCCAGCCTCAGGCCCCGGGCCTGGATGGCCTCGGCGGTGAGCAGGGCATGGTTGATGCAGCCCAGGCGCATGCCGACCACCAGGATCACCGGCAGAGCCAGGTCACAGGCCAGGTCGGCGGTGTCGTAGCCGGCATCCAGCGGCACGCGAAAGCCCCCCACGCCTTCCACAAAAACCACGTCCGCCTGACGGGCGAGTTCGTCAAAGGCCGCCAGAATACGTCCGGCCTCGATCCGCACGCCTTCCTCGGCCGCGGCGATGTGCGGGGCAATCGGGCTGGCCAGGCAGTAGGGGTTGAGCAGGGCGAGACCGGGGTCGAAGCTGCCGGCCGCGCGCAGGCGGGCGGCGTCCTCGTTGATGAGCTCACCCTGGATCGTTTCGGCGCCGGCGGCCACCGGCTTCATGCCCACGGCCTTCAAGCCGCGGGCCCGGGCCGCGTGGAGCAGGGTGCAGGTGACGAAGGTCTTGCCGATCTCGGTGTCGGTGCCGGTGATGAAGTAGGCGCTCATGTCTTTTCCGCGAGGAGCCAGAAGGTGTCGTAGGAGGCGGGCAGTCCGGCCGGTGTGCGGTGCATCTCGTAGGCTTTGACCAGCTTGTTCCAGGCCGTCTTGCCCAGGGGCGTGCGGCGCGTTGCGCCGGTGTGGTGGGCACCAAGGGTCTTGATGTCGGAGAGCAGGCCGCGCAGGTCGGGGGCCCAGGCCTGGAGTGTGTCGCGTTCGCTGGCCAGGATGCGCAGCCCGGCGTCTTCGGCCGCGTCCTCGACCACTTCCGGCGGTTGGAAGGGCAGCACATGCTCGTGGGAGTCCACCAGCCGGAAGGCATCGCGCAGTTCATGCAGGGTGCCCGGGCCGAGGGTGGCGATCCATAACTGGCCACCAGGGCGCAGGCTGCGCGCCAGCTCGGGCAGGGCCTTGCGTGGATGACACCACTGCAGGGCATAGCTGGACCATATGGCATCAATGCTGGCGTCGGCCAGGGGCAGTCTCTCCAGATCGGCGCACAGGGGCCAGGCCAGGCCGGGGGGGTGGCGGCGCAGCATGGCCGGGGCGAAATCAAGGGCGATCAGATCGGCGTCGGGGAAGCGTTGCTGTAGTCCGGTGAGGGCGTAACCGGTGCCGCAGCCGGCGTCGACGATGCGGCGGGGCTGGAGCGTCTGGGCCGCGACCATGGCGAGCAGGTGATCGCTGGCGCTGCGCTGAACGGTGGCGACGGCATCGTAGGCGTCGGCCGCCCTGTCAAAGGCCTTGCGCACGGCGCGCTTGGGGGCAGGTGCGTCAGTCACGGGCGAAGCCCTCGATCAGGCTGGCGCAGTCCTGGGGGCGTGACAGGAAGGGCGCGTGGCCGGAATCGGCGAAGATGCTCAGGCGCCCGTCGGGCAGGGTGTCGGCCAGCCATTCGGCAGCGGCAACGGGCATCAGGGTGTCACCGGCGCCGTGGAGCAGGCGGACGGGCTGCCGGATCTGTGGCACCGCGCTGCGCAAATCGATGCTGGCGAGCAGCCCCAGGCCGTCGGCGAGGGCGGCCTTGCGGGCCTCACCCGGTGGGGTCGCGGCACGGCCCAGACCATTGACCACCTCGCGCCGGCGCGCATCACCGAGCCCCTGCAGGGCGATGAAGCGGCGCTGGGTGCTGGTGGGCTCTAAATCAAAGCTGCGTCGGAAGTCGGCCAGGGTGTCGGCGGGCATGGCGGCCTGCCAGTCGTCGGCCTGCACGAAGCGCGGTGTGGCGCTGATGAGGGCCAGTCGGGCGATCCGGTCGGGATGGTGGCGGGCCAGGTGCAGGGCGAGTTGGGCGCCGAGTGACCAGCCGACCAGCAGGCTGTTCTCCGGGAGCTGTGCCAGTAATGCGTCGGACCAGCTTTCGAGGGTAGGGCCGGCGGGGTCCGCATTGCCGTGGCCGGGCAGATCGAGGGTCCTTACGTTCAGGCTCGGATCCAGGGCGGCCTGCAGCGGCGCCCACACAGCGGATGACAGCCCCCAGCCATGGAGGAGAACAATGGCTTGGGTCATGGCTGTGCGGACTCCAGGCGCTGGAGGGTGTCCACCAGTTGATCGACCTGCTCGTTGCTGTGGGCCGCCGAGAGCACGATGCGCAGGCGTGCCGAGCCCTTGGGCACGGTGGGTGGGCGGATCGCCGGGACCCACAGCCCCTCGGCGTCGAGGGCCCGGGAGACGGCCAGGGTTTCGTGGTTGTCGCCGATCACCAGGGGCTGGATGGGGGTGTCGGAGGGCAGTAGCTGCCAGCGGCGCAGGCGGAGCCCGGCCCGGAAGCGGGCGATCAGGGCGTTGAGGTGGGCGCGGCGGTCGTCACCCTGTTCGATCAGCTCGAGGGCGGTGAGCAGGCCTTCGGCCAGCATCGGCGGTGCACCGGTGGTGAAGATGTAGCTGCGGGCCTTGTTGAGCAGCCAGTCGATCACGTCCCGCTGGCCGGCCACGAAGGCGCCGGACACTCCCGCGGCTTTGCCCAGGGTGCCCATGTAGATCAGGCGCGGTGAGGCGAGGCCGAAGTGGGCCAGGCAGCCACGCCCCTGGGGGCCGAGCACGCCGAAGCCGTGGGCGTCATCCACCAGCAGCCAGGCCTGGTGGGCTTCGGCCAGGGCGAGGAGTTCGCGCAGGGGGGCGATGTCGCCGTCCATGCTGAACACGCCGTCGGTGACGATCAGTTTGCGCGGGGCACGGGACGCGGCCAGACGGCTTTCCAGGGCAGCCACATCGCAGTGGGGATAGCGGATGAACTCGGCCCGGGACAACAGGGCGCCATCCACCAGGGAGGCGTGGTTCACCTTGTCGGCGAAGATGGCGTCACCGCGGCCGACCAGGGCCGGCATGACGCCGATGTTGGCCATATAGCCGGTGGAGAAATACAGCGCGTCATCCATGCCGGTGAACGCGGCGAGGCGCTGCTCCAGGGCCTCGTGGGCGGCGTAGTGGCCGCTGACCAGGTGCGAGGCGCCGGCGCCGGTGCCCCAGCGCAGGCTGCCGCGGCGGACGGCTTCGGCGATGGCCGGATCGGCGGCGAGGCCCAGGTAGTCGTTGGAGCAGAAGGCGAGGACGGGCTCCGCCCGGTCGGCCAGACGCGTACCGGGCCGGCAGGGCGTGGTGACGACGCGGCGGCGGCGGCGCAGGCCGGCGGTGTCGAGCTCGCCCAGCCCGGCGCGCAGTTCGTCCAGCGGGTCGAGGTGCTCAGCCAAGGCTGGCCTCCAGGGCCGCGGCGCAGCGGCTGGCGAGGAAGTCGATCTCGTCGTCGGACAGGATGTAGGGCGGCATCGTGTAGACCGTGTTGCCGATGGGGCGCAGCAACAATTCCCGGCTCAGTGCCTCGGCGAAGAAGCGGCGGGAGAAGCCGACGGGCGCATCGGCCACATCGAAGGCCAGGATCATGCCCTGCTGACGCAGGTGGCGCACCTGCGGGTGGCTGCCGACTGCGCGCCGGAAGGCGTCACCGAGGCGGGCGGCCTTGCGAAGGTTGGCGGCGATCACGTCGTCCTGGGCGAAGATGTCGAGGGTTGCCAGAGCGGCCCGGCAGGCCAGCGGGTTGCCGGTGTAGGAGTGGGAATGCAGGAAGCCCCGGGCGGTGTCGTCGTCATAGAAGGCGGCGAACACGCTGTCAGTGGTCAGTACGATGGACAGGGGCAGGTAGCCGCCGGAGATACCTTTGGAGAGGAGCAGGAAGTCTGGCCAGATGTCGGCCTGCTCGCAGGCAAAGAAGCTGCCCGTGCGTCCGCAGCCGACGGCGATCTCGTCGGCGATGAGGTGCACTTCGTAGCGCGCGCACAAGGCGCGGGCCAGACGCAGGTATTCCGGGTCGTACATGACCATGCCCGACGCGCCCTGCACCAGGGGTTCGACAATCAGGGCGGCGGTGTCGTCGGCATGGACCTGCAGATGGGCTTCGAGGGTAGCGGCGGCACGGCGGGCCACATCGGCAGCGCTTTCACCGGCTGCGGCCAGGCGGGCGTCGGGGCTGGGCACGCAGGTGCCACCGCGGACCAGGTCGGCATAGGCGTCGCGAAACAGGGCGACGTCGGTGACGGCCAGGGCGCCGACGGTCTCGCCATGGTAGCTGCCGGCCAGGCTGACAAAGCGGTTCTTGCCCGGCTTGCCCTGGTTGCGCCAGAAATGGACGCTCATCTTGAGGGCAATCTCGGTGGCCGAGGCGCCGTCGGAGGCGTAGAAGGCGTGGCCGAGGTGGTGACCGGTGAGGGCGGCCAGGCGTTCGGAGAGTTCGACCACCGGCTCGTGGGTGAAGCCGGCCAGCATCACGTGTTCCAGGGTGTCGAGCTGAGCCTTGAGGGCATTGCCGATGCGCGGGTTGGCGTGGCCGAAGAGGTTGACCCACCACGAGCTGATGCCGTCCAGATAGCGTCGTCCGTCCATGTCGAAGAGCCAGGCGCCCTCACCCCGGGCGATGGGGATCAGCGGCAGTTGCTCGTGGTGCTTCATCTGGGTGCACGGGTGCCACACAGCGGCGAGGGAGCGGCTCAGGAAGCGGGTGTTGTGTGGACTGGACTGCATGGATGGATCGGACGCGACTCGGAAAGTGAAAAGTGGAGCGGCCAGGGCATGGCGGCTCCACTCGGCGGACCGGCCTGCAGCACCGTCGGTGCTGCGTGCGGGGGGCAATGCTCAGTAGGCGTAGATGCTGGCGCTGCCGGCACCGACGGCCGTGTAGATGCTTTGGGCATTGATCAGACCGTACAGGGTGCTGCCCGCCAGCGGCGAGGTTTGTGCTGTCCAGGTGGTGCCCGTGATCTCCCGGGTGTAGATCGTTCCGTTGGTGCCCAGGGCCACCAGTCGCGAGGCCGCAGACACGGCGGTCAGGTTGCCGGCAAGGACGGTGCTGCTCCAGGTACTGGCATCATTGCTGGTGAGTACCGTGCCGTCGGCACCGACGGCTACGAAAGTGTAGGTGGTGACGCTGTTGCTGGTGGTGGCCACGGCTGCCACTGCAGTGAGGTCGCCGCTCTGGGTGGTGGCCGTCCAGTTGACGGCGTCGGTACTGGTGAGCACGGTGCCACCGCTACCCACGGCCACCCATACACCCTTGGTGGAGTAGGCCACGCCGCGCAGGTTGGCGGTGATGGCCGGGCTTACCGTGGTCGCGTTCCAGGTGATGCCGTCGTTGGAGTAGCGCAGGGCACCGTTATTGCCCACGGCCACGACGGTGGCGCCATTGGTGGCAATGGCGTTGAGGGTCTGGGTGGTGCCGGTGGCGGTGCTGGCGACGGTGGTCCAGGTGTTGATGTCGGAACTGTAGGCGGCGGTACCGTTGCTGCCGACGGCCACGTACTTGGCGATGCTGTTTGCGTATACGACGCCCTTCAGGTCAACACTGCTGTCGACGACGGTACCGGTCGGAGTGGTCCAGGTCAGGGGTTCGGACGAGACGTAGTTACGGCCGGTGGAGGTGTCCGGTGTGCGGAAGATCGCGCCACCGTCGCCAACCGCCACATAGGAATAGGTGCTGGAACCGCTGGTCGTGAGGCCGTAGGCCACACTGCGCAGGGTCTTGCCCGAGCCCAGGGTGCCGCCGGTGTACCAGCTTGAGCCGGCCAGCCGCGTGGTGGCCGTTTTCACCGCCGAGCCAGGCCCGCCTTCGCCGCCATCCTTGCGGGCATTGAGGGTGAAGGCGTACTCGGTGGCATCGGTGAGGCCGGTGAGCACGTAGGGCGGTGACACATTCAAACGGTAGCTGGTGGTGTCGCCACCCGGGGAAACGCTTGTGCCCGCCTTGAACCACAACCAGTATTCGACGCCGGCTTCGGCTGTCCAGTTGATAAAGGCCTGGTTTTCACCGGCCACCACGGTGACGTTGGCGGGCGCCGATGCGGAAGAGCCGCCCCCGCCGCAGGCGGCGAGGAGTGCAATGAGGGGGGCGGCAAGAATCAGGCGGCGTTGGGGCAGGAACATGGGGGCAGGACCATCGGTGAATGGAGCGATCCCGGATTCTACAACAGGGGGGCTGTCCTGCCAGTGCTCCCTTGCGTGGGAATGGGAGCACTGGCGGGTCAGGCGCTCTGCATGCCGCTCAGTTCCTTGAGCAGGATCTCCTGGGCGGAACGGCGCGTGGTGCGCGGGTTCTTGCGGCGATACTGGTTGTCATTGCCCAGTTCCCAGGCCTGGCAGTTGTCGCCCAGGTAGGGGCGCAGGCCCTCCTTCATTACACGCCGTTTCACTTTTGGGTCGAGGATGGGGAAGGCGATTTCGATGCGCTTGAAGAAGTTGCGCTCCATCCAGTCGGCGCTGGACAGGTAGAGCTTGTCCGCCCCGTCGGCGCCAAAGTAGAAGATCCGGTGGTGTTCCAGAAAGCGCCCGACAACCGAGCGGACCCGGATGTTCTCGGAGAGGCCGGCCACGCCCGGTTTGAGGGCGCATACGCTGCGGGCGATCACGTCGATCTCCACGCCGGCCTGGGACGCTTCGTAGAGCGCCTCGATGGTCTCAGGCTCGAGCAGGGCGTTGACCTTGACGATGATGCGACCCTTGCGTCCGGCACGGGCGATCTCCGCCTCGTCCTTGATGGCTTGCACGACATTGGGTTGCAGGGTGAAGGGTGCTTGCCAGAGGTGGCGCAGGCGCCCGGCCTGACCAAGCCCGGTGAGCTGCTTGAAGACTTCCGCCACGTCCGCACCGATTTCCTCGTTGGCGGTGAGCAGGCCGAAATCGGTATAAAAGCGGGTCGTGCGCGGATGGTAGTTGCCGGTGCCCAGATGCGCATAGCGGCGCAGGGTGCCTTCCTCGCGACGCACCAGCAACAGCATTTTGGCGTGGGTCTTGTAGCCAAAGACACCATACACGACGTGGGCGCCGACTTCCTCGAGACGGGCGGCCCAGCTGATGTTGGCTTCTTCGTCGAAACGCGCCATCAGCTCGAGTACCACGGTGACTTCCTTGCCCTTCTGGGCGGCGCGGACCAGGTGCTCCATCAGCACCGAGTCGGTGCCGGTGCGATAGACGGTCATCTTGACGGCCACCACATCGGCATCGTCCGCCGCGGCCTTCAGCAGTTCGATGACCGGCTCGAAGCTCTGAAAGGGGTGATGGAGCAGGATGTCCTGGCGGCGGATGGCGCGGAAGATGTTCTCCTGTTTCTCAAGCCCCTTCGGCCGTGCAGGCCGGAAGGATCGGTATTTGAGATCGGGCCGCTCGACCCAGTCGGGCACCTGGTTGAGGCGGACAGGATTGACCATGCCGGGTACCCGGTAGACGTCCTCGCGGTCGAGACCGAACTGGGTCATCAGGAAGGCTGCCATGGCCTCCGAGCAGTTGTCGGCGATCTCCAGGCGCACGGCGTCGCCATAGTGGCGTTGCTGCAGTTCGCCCTTCAAGGTGGCGCGCAGATCCTTCACCTCTTCCTCGTCCACGAACATGTCGGAATTGCGGGTCACGCGGAACTGGTAGCAGCCGAGTACGTTCATGCCTTCGAACAGCTCGCCCACATGGGCGTGCAGCATGGAAGACAGGAATACGAAGCCATAGTCCACGCCGGTGAGGTCTTTCGGTAGACGGATGACCCGGGGCAGGGCGCGGGGGGCCTGCACAATGGCCGCACCTGAACTGCGCCCGAAGGCATCCCGGCCCTCCAGTTCGACGGCAAAGTTGAGGCTCTTGTTGAGTACCCGCGGGAAGGGGTGGGCCGGGTCCAGACCGATGGGGGTGAGGACCGGCATCACTTCGCGGATGAAGTAGTCCCGGGCCCATAGGTGCTGGGCGTCGGTCCATACCGAGCGGCGCAGGAAGACGATGCCCTCGGCGGCCAGCGCGGGAAGGATGGTGTTGTTGAGCAGGTTGTACTGATCGGTGATCAGGCTATGCACTTCGCGGCTGATCCGGGACTGCAGTTCGCTTGGGGTAAGCCCGTCTGTGGTCAGGACGAGACTGCCCAGGCGCTGCTGCTCCTTGACGCCCGCGACCCGAACTTCGAAGAACTCGTCGAGGTTGCTCGACACGATGCAGAGAAAGCGTAGGCGCTCAAGCAACGGAACCGATGGATCGGCCGCCTGGGCCAGCACACGGCGCTGGAATTGCAGCAAGGACAGCTCACGGTTGACGAAGTGGTCGGTGCTGAAATGGCGCTCGGGCTGTATACGGTGCATGCTGGATCCTTGTGGTGTTACGGTTCGGCTTTCAGTATGTGACGTTTATGTTTCGCTTGGATGACGACGGGGCGGCCGGGTGGATTCGCATGGCCGACTCCCTCCCGGGTGCTAGAATTCGGGGCCTTGGCGCCGCTGGCGCATCTTCCGTGTGATTCATGAACCGTGAGTTGATTGCAGCCATTGATCTTGGTTCCAACAGTTTCCGTCTGCAGGTCGGACGGATCGTCAATGACCAGATCTACCCCCTTGATGGTATCAAGGAGTCAGTCCGTCTCGCTGCGGGCCTGTCTCCCGATCGCATGCTCGATGCGGCCTCCCAGTTCCGCGGGATCAGCGCACTGCGCTGTTTCAACGAGCGCCTGCGCGACTACTCGCCGGATGCGGTGCGTGCGGTGGCAACAAATACCCTCCGGGTGGCCAAGAACGCGGCCCACTTCCTTGTGCAGGCCGAGGCAGCCCTGGGCTTTCCGATCGAAGTCATCGCCGGCCGTGAAGAGGCACGCCTCATCTACGTCGGGGTTGCCCATACCCTGCCCAATCCCCATCGGCAGCAACTGGTGGTGGATATCGGGGGGGGCTCCACCGAGTTCGTGATTGGCAAGAGCTTTCAGCCAATTGCCCTGGAGTCCCTGTACATGGGGTGCGTGAGCTTCTCCCTCAGGCATTTTCCGGAAGGGCGGGTGGATCGGCGAGGTTTGCGCGATGCCGAACTGGCTGCGCAGAAGGAAATACAGACCATCTCCCACGCCTACCGCGAGGTCGGGTGGGAAGAGGCGGTGGGTTCCAGTGGGTCGGCGAAGGCCCTTGTGGATATCCTCGAACTCAACGGTCTGTCGGACGGGGGCATCACCCGCAGTGGCCTGGAGCGTCTGCGTGCCCTGATGCTCAGGGCGGGCAATGTGAACAGCCTTCAGCTTGAGGGCCTGCGGCCGGATCGTCTGCCGGTACTGCCCGGCGGGGTTGCCATCATGTGGGCGGTCTTCGAGGAGTTCGGCCTCGAGCGCATGACGTTTTCCGAAGGCGCACTGCGCCTGGGGGTGTTGTACGACCTGCTCGGTCGCTACCACCACCACGACCTGCGGGATGCCACCGTGGCGGCCTTCGTGGAGCGCTACGGGGTTGATGCCGCCCATGCCCGCCAGGTGGCCGAGACGGCGAGAGCCTTCCTGCTCCAGCTCGATCCCGGCGCGGCGGACGAGGAGAACGTGGACAGGCGCTTCCTGGAGTGGGCGGCGCAGCTCCACGAGATCGGCGTGTCGGTGGCCCACTCCAGCTACCACAAGCACAGCGCCTACATTCTCGGCAACGCCGACATGCCCGGATTCTCCAGGATGGACCAGGGGCGCCTCGCGCGCATGGTGCTGGCCCATCGGGGCAAGCTGGCCCGGGTCAGTGCCCTGGAACCCGACAGCCCTGAGTGGCGCCTCATCCTGTGCCTGCGTCTGGCCGCCGTCGTGCATCGTGCCCGCGATGGCCGCGGCGTGCCGCCCCTGCGCCTGCGGCGGGACGGGCGCGGCCATGTGGTGGTGGCCGATGCCGAATGGCTGCGCAACCTTCCCCTGACGGCGGCGGCGCTGGATGAGGAAGAGCGTCAGTGGCAGGCCATCGGGCTGCCGATGAAGGTGCGCCTCGAACGGGCATCGGCGCGCAGTCCGGCCATCACCTGAGGACGGCCCGCGATGCCGTCCGACCGTCCACCGCCGGTCATCCGGATCGATGCCGGCGGTAGCGGAATGCAGGTTGCCTTGGCGGGTGACTGGACCTTGCAAGGGCTCTGCCCCTTGCCCGAGGGTCTGCGGCGTGAGCTTGCCGTGGCTCCACCCGAAGGCACCTGGAATCTCGCAGGCGTGACCCGCCTGGACAGTTTCGGTGCGGTATTGCTGTGGCGGCACTGGGGGCGGCGGCGCCCCGCCCGCCTGGATCTGCCCGAAGCGCTGGCACCGGTGCTGGCAAGGGCCGAGGCGCTCCCCGGGGGCGATCTGCCTGCGGAGCCCGGCTACCGCTTCCTCGACGGCACGGCCCAGCTGGGGCGTGCCGTGCATGCGGCCTTGCATCATCTTCTTGGTTTCGTTGCCCTGGTGGGGCACATCCTGATCGGGCTGGGTGGCCTGCTGCGGCGTCGTGATTACTGGCCCCTGCGCGAGATCTCGGCCAACTTCTACAAGGTCGGGGTGCGCGCCATGCCGGTGACGGCCTTGGTCGGTTTTCTGATCGGCGTGGTGATGTCGTACCTGTCCGCGCTGCAGTTGCGGGCCTTCGGAGCCGATGCCTTCATCGTCAACATCCTGGGTCTGGGGATCATCCGGGAGCTGGGTCCGGTGCTGGTGTCGGTGCTGGTGGCGGGTCGTTCGGGTTCGGCCATGACGGCGCAGCTCGGGGTGATGCGGGTGACCGAGGAGATCGACGCCCTGACCGCGATGGGGATCTCCCGCCATGTGCGCCTGGTATTGCCCAAGGTCGTGGCCCTGACCCTCGCCATGCCGTTGTTGACCCTGTGGGGATCGGCCGTGGCGATCCTCGGGGGGATGGTTTCCGCGTATGTTCAGCTTGGCATGAGCTTCGACTATTTCCTGAATGCCTTGCCGCGCGCCGTGCCCGCCGCCAATCTGGTCATCGGTTTGGGCAAAGGAGCGGTGTTCGGCCTGCTGATTGCCCTGGTGGCGTGCTACTTCGGCCTGCGTGTGCGGCCCAACACGGAAAGCCTGTCGGCCAACACCACGGCCTCCGTCGTGGCGTCGATCACCGTTGTCATCCTGGTGGATGCGGTCTTCGCCATTGCCACCCGGTCCATCGGTCTGCCTTACGGATGAGCACTTTCCCCGTCGAATTGAGAGGCGTATCCACCCGCTTCGGAAAGCAATGGATCCATCGGGGCATCGATCTGGCTGTTCCTGCCGGCGAGGTGGTGGCGCTGGTGGGCGGATCGGGCAGTGGCAAGACCACCCTGCTGCGCCAGATGGTGGGCCTGCTGCATCCGGCGGAGGGTGAGGTGAAGGTATTCGGCGAGCGTCTTGATGCTGGAAGCCGCCACGAGCAGTTGGCCCGTCGCCGCCGTTTCGGAATGCTGTTTCAGCACGGGGCGCTGTTCTCGGCATTCACGGTGTTCGCCAATATCGCCTTTCCCCTGCGTGAATTCGGCGTTCGGGACGAGGGGCTTCTCAGGGATCTGGTGCTGCTCAAGATGGCCATGGTCGAGCTGGAACCGGACGTGGCCTTGCGCATGCCTGCCGAGCTTTCCGGCGGCATGGTCAAGCGCGTTGCCCTGGCCCGCGCCCTGGCCCTGGAACCCGAACTGCTGGTGCTGGATGAACCCACCGCCGGTCTCGATCCGGATCTGAGTTCCGCTTTCGTGGAGCTCATCCGTTCCCTCCACCGGGCGCTGGGTCTCACAGTGATACTCGTCACCCATGACCTGGATACGCTGGCAGCCCTTGCGACCCGCGTCGCCGTGCTTTCCGCCGGGCGTATACTGGCCTTTGGCACCCTCGACGAAGTCACCAACGTGCGTGATCCCTTCATTGACCGCTTCTTTCATGGCGCCCGCAGCCAGGCAGCACTGGCGCGGGGACTGGGGGCCGGCTGATGGAAAACCGCGCCCATGCCATCGCCACCGGTCTCTTTGCCCTCTTTCTGAGTGCGGCGGTGGTGCTTGCCCTGTGGTGGTTCTCCGACCGGCGCGAGGTCACCCGGGATCTGGTGCTGGTGAGCGCGGGTAGCGTCAACGGACTCAATCCCCAGGCGACTGTCCGCTACCGGGGCATCGTGGCCGGCAAGGTCGCGCAGATCGCCCTTGATCCGGCCGATCTGCGCCAGGTGCTGGTAACCGTGCGCATCCGTGCCGATCTGCCTGTCACAACGGCAACGCGGGCCCGAATGGCTACCCAGGGGGTGACGGGGCTGGCCTTCATAGCCCTGGATGACCCAGGCACCGTCACCGAGCCGCTGACGGGGAAAGGGGGGCTGCCACCGCGGATCCCCCTCGCGCCGAGCCTGGTGGAAGAGTTTTCGAGTACGGCCCTGGAAACCCTCCGGCAGTTGCGCGACATGACCGAACGCCTCGCGACACTGACCCGGGCAGACAATCTCAAGCGCGTGGACAACACCCTGGCCAGCCTGGAGGCGGCAAGCCGTGGATTGGACAGGACCCTGCAGGAGGCACCTCGTACCCTCGCCGCGGTACGGCAGGTCTTCAGCAAGGACAGACTGGCTCGGGTGGATCGAACCCTTCAGAACCTCGAACGTGCCAGCGCAGAGGCCGCTCCGCTGGCGATCGAGGGGCGCAAGCTGCTGGGCCGGTTGCAATCCCTGAGCGAACGCCTGGACAGTCTGGCGGGTGCGGCGGGGGAAGGGTTGGCGGGCAGCACCTTGCCACGTTTCAATCTGCTCCTGCAGGAACTCACCACCACTTCGCGCCAGCTTTCCGAGTTGCTTGACGAGATCGATTCCTCACCCCAGATGCTCATCCTGGGGCGGGGCAAGCCACTGCCCGGGCCTGGCGAGGCCGGATTCAGGGAGCCGGCGCAATGAGTGTCTTTCCACGGGAGTTCCCATCGGCCATGCTGCGCGCCACCCTAGCCCTGATTCCGCTCACCCTGGTGACCGCCTGTGGCGGTCTGCCACCGTCGACGGCCACGCTTTCGGTGCATGATTTCGGCCCCCTTGAGGCGGTCGCACCGGAGCAGGCGGACTTTCCTTTGCGCAGCGTTGAGGTGGTTCCTGCCCCCTGGCTGGCGTCCAATGCCATGGTGTATCGCCTTGTCCATGTGCAGCCGACGCGCCGGCAGGCTTTCAAGGACAATCGTTGGGCTGCCCAGCCGGCGCAGCTGGTGGAACTGGTTCTCAAGCGGGGGTTGCACGCCGGAGAGTCGGCGCTCCCGGCGGGGGGGTGTCGCCTGCGGGTCGACCTGGATGAGTTCTACCAGCGCTTCGATTCTTCCCAGGCCAGCCGGGGGAGCATCGAGGCCCGGGTTGCGCTTCTTGCGCCACGGGCTGATCAACCACTGGCGGTGCGGGCGTTTACCCTGGATCATGTTGCGCCGACACCCGATGCCGCTGGAGGGGTGCTTGCACTCAGAGCGGCCACCCTGCAGCTTGATCGTGACATCCGCGACTGGCTGCGGGGCCTTGACGGGCGTGTCGGCGCAGGTGTGCGTGCCCGCTGCGGCGCCTGATTTTTTCGTGACCGGCAGGGACTTGCCGGCATTTCAATAGCCTGGAGGAGAACACCATGAATGCAGTGCCCGACCTCAATTCCGAACCTTTCCTGCTGCGTGCCGATGCCGACGGGGTGTGCACGCTCACCTTGAATCGGCCTGGCCAGTTCAATGCCTTGTCCCGGGAGATGCTTGAAGCCCTGCTTGCCGAACTGGAGGCCATTGCCGCCGACAGGTCGGTGCGGGTGGTCGTCCTCGCCGGTGCGGGCAAGGCCTTCTGTGCCGGCCATGATCTCAAGGAAATGCGCGGCAACTACACCAAGGCTTTCCATCAGGCCCTGTTCCGTCTGTGCGGCAAGGTCATGATGCAGATCGTCAACATGCCGCAGCCGGTGGTTGCGCGCATCCATGGCATCGCGACGGCAGCGGGCTGCCAGCTGGTCTCCATGTGTGATCTGGCGGTGGCGTCGGATGTGGCCCGCTTCGCCGTGTCGGGGATCAACGTCGGTCTCTTCTGTGCCACGCCGAGCGTGGGGCTGTCTCGCAACATGGGGCGCAAGGAAGCCTTCGAGATGCTCGTGACCGGTGATTTCATCGATGCCGCCGAAGCCCGTCGGCGCGGGCTTGTGAACCGCGTGGTGCCGCTTGAGGCGCTGGACGAGGAGGTGGCACGCCTTACGGCCTCCATCTGTGCCAAGTCTCCTGCGGCCATCGCGATGGGCAAGCAGATGTTCTATGGCCAGCTCGAGATGGGGCTTGATGCGGCCTATCAGCACGCGGCTGAAGTGATGGCCTGCAACATGATGTGTGAGGACGCCGCCGAGGGCATCGACGCTTTCATGGCCAAGCGCAAGCCCGTGTGGACGGGGAAATGAGGCCTGCGCCGGGCAAGCCGTGCTGATCGATACCCACTGCCACCTGGATGCCGCCGAGTTTGACGGTGATCGGGTGGCGGTGCTCGATGAAGCGCGCCGCGTCGGGGTGGGGGCCTTTCTGGTACCCGCGATCGGGGTGGGCAACTTTGATGCCGTGGCGGCGCTGAGCGCCGTCCATCCCGACTGCTGCCATGCCTACGGCATTCATCCGATGTATGTGCGGCAGGCGCAGGCATCCGACCTGGAATGCTTGCGTCAGCGGCTGGCTGAGGGGGGAGCGGTGGCGGTGGGCGAGATCGGGCTGGATGGCTTTGTGGCTGACGGTGACCTGCCCCTTCAGACTCGCTATTTCGAAGCGCAGCTCGGGCTGGCGCGGGAATTCGACCTGCCGGTGGTCCTGCATGTCCGCCGTGCCCAGGATGCCGTGCTCAAGCAATTGCGACGCTTCCGTCCCCGGGGCGGGATTGCACACGCCTTCAACGGCAGTCGTCAGCAGGCCGAGGCCTTCATCGGCCTGGGGTTCCGGCTTGGGTTCGGGGGTGCGATGACTTACAGCGGATCGACGCGCATCCGTGATCTGGCGGCAAGCCTGCCCCTGGAAAGCATTGTGCTGGAAACCGACGCGCCGGACATTCCCCCGGCCTGGGGGGCCGGGCAGCGCAATGCCCCGGCCAATCTGGGCCGTTTTGCCGAAGTGCTGGCAGGGCTGCGGGGGATCACGGTGGAGGAGGTGGTGCGGGTGACGGGGCGCAACGCCATGGATGCGATTCCCGGTCTGGCCCGCGTCAATCCTTTGCTGATGCCTGGGGTGTCTGACTGTGGGCGATGAGTGCCCGGATGTCGTCCTTCATGCGTGCGACGTCGCCATCAAATTTTTCGTAGTTCATCATCGAAACGCCGAAAACGTAGGCATACAGGAGCATGCTGCGGGTGGACGCCTCGTGCATCGGCACACCACAGGCCAGGAACAGCTCTCGGGCGCAACGCAGTCGCCAGGTGTCCACTTCCTCCACGATGGCTGCGGCCGCCTCATCGCGGCGGGCCCATTCGCGCATGGCCAGCTCGATGAGGATGCCCTTGCGGTTGCGGCTGGTGCTATAGACATCGATGACCCTGAAGATCTGTGCTTCCTCGCTTCCGGCTTCCGGGCGGGTCTGCTTGATGATGTCGCGGATGCGGCCGTCCTTCCAGGTTTCCAGAACGCCCGAGAGGAGATCCTGACGGTCTTTGAAATGCCAGTAGAAGCTGCCCTTGGTGACATGCAGCCGTTTGGCAAGAACCTCCACGCGCACCCCTGTGACGCCCTCGTCCGCGAGGGTGTCGAGGGCGGTCTGGATCCAGGTTTCGCGGTCAAGCTGGGCACGCGGTGTCTTTTCCATACGGCGTAGTATTGACGGTTTGAGAACCATACGGTACCGTACTGAAAGTGACAAAGCAAGGTAGCCTGTGAGAAGCTGGCAACTGCTGTACCGAACTGGTGTTCGCGTGTCGTCGCGCCCCAGCTCGGGGTCGGAGAAAAGGTTTGCGGGCGGCTCCCCTTGCGGGAGGCTTCGTATCGCTGCAAGCCCATAAAACTGGTGGAGAAATTCCAATTTCAAGGAGCACAGCATTGAAGATTCTGGTTCCCGTAAAACGTGTGGTTGATTACAACGTCAAGGTCCGCGTGAAGAGCGACGGTACCGGCGTGGATATTGCCAACGTCAAGATGTCCATGAACCCCTTTGACGAGATTGCCGTCGAGGAGGCCGTGCGCCTGAAGGAGGCCGGCGTGGCCACCGAGGTGGTTGCCGTGTCCTGCGGAGTGGGTGCCTGTCAGGAAACCCTGCGCACCGCCATGGCCATCGGAGCCGACCGCGGCATCCTCGTCGAGACTGACGCGGAGCTGCAGCCCCTGGCCGTGGCCAAGCTGCTCAAGGCCCTGTGCGACAAGGAGCAGCCCCAGGTGGTGATCTGCGGCAAGCAGGCCATCGACGATGATGCCAACCAGACCGGTCAGATGCTCTCGGCGCTGATGGGCTGGCCCCAGGCCACCTTTGCCTCCAAGGTGGCGGTGAGCGCGGGCAAGGCCACCGTGACCCGTGAGATCGACGGTGGCCTCGAGACCCTCGAGATTGCCCTGCCGGCCGTGGTTACCACCGATCTGCGCCTCAACGAGCCGCGTTACGCGACGCTCCCCAACATCATGAAGGCCAAGAAGAAGCCGCTTGAAACCATCAAGCCGGCTGATCTGGGGGTGGATGTGACGCCCCGTCTGACGACCCTGAAGGTTGTCGAACCGCCGAAGCGCAGCGCCGGCGTGATGGTGGCTGACGTGGCTCAGCTGGTCGACAAACTCAAGAACGAAGCGAAGGTGCTGTGATGACGGTTCTGGTTATTGCCGAGCACGACAACGCGTCCCTGAAGGGCGCAACCCTCAATACGGTTACGGCTGCAAGCCGGCTGGGTGGTGACATCGCCGTGCTGGTGGTGGGCTCTGCTGCGGGCGGCGCCGTCGAGGCCGCCGCGAAGCTGGCGGGAGTGAGCAAGGTGCTGGTGGCCGACTCCGCCGCCTTTGGCGACCAGTCCGCTGAAAACGTGGCCGCCCAGATCCTCGCTGTCGTTGGTGCTTCTGGCGCATCCATCAGCCACGTGCTGGCACCCGCCACCACCTACGGCAAGAACGTGCTGCCCCGTGTCGCGGCCCTGCTGGATGTGGCCCAGATCTCCGAGATCGTGGGCATCGAGTCCGCCGACACCTTCGTGCGCCCGATCTACGCCGGCAATGCCTTGGCAACGGTCAAGTCTGCCGATCCGGTCAAGGTCATCACCGTGCGCACCACCGCTTTCGAAGCGGCGGGCGACGGCGGGGCGGCGACTGTCGAGCATGTCACTCCGGTGGCCGACTGTGGTTTGTCGAAGCTGCTCGGCCGTGAGCTCACCAAGTCGGCCCGTCCCGAGCTGGGTGCCGCCAAGATCATCGTTTCCGGCGGCCGTGGCATGGGCAGCGGGGAGAACTATCAAGCCATCCTCGCGCCCCTGGCCGACAAGCTGGGGGCCGCCCTGGGTGCCAGCCGGGCGGCAGTGGATGCGGGATACGTGCCCAACGACTACCAGGTGGGGCAGACCGGCAAGATCGTAGCGCCCCAGCTCTATCTGGCCGTGGGCATCTCCGGTGCCATCCAGCATCTGGCCGGCATGAAGGACTCCAAGGTGATCGTGGCGATCAACAAGGATCCGGAGGCGCCGATCTTCCAGGTGGCCGATTACGGTCTGGTGGCCGACCTGTTCGAGGCGGTTCCCCAATTGACCGCCGCGGTCTGAGCCGGCGAAACGACCCCCGGGGCTGGCCCGAGTGAACCTTCAGCCCGACCTCTTCTCCGGAGCCTGGCATGTCTTTGCCGCGCTCTGCGGGTTGGGGGTCGCGCTCTGGATCGCGCGGACGGCGCCGTGGCGCCGCCTGCTTGACGGGCATCAGCTCAACGCCATCCTCGGCGCGGCTGTCATCCTCACGCTGCTGTGGAGCCTCAACGCCGGGGTCTACCCCGGGCTGAACCTCCATCTGCTGGGTGCCATGGCGGCAACCCTGATCTTCGGGCCGCAGTTGGCCCTGGTGGTACTCGGCCTGGCCCTGGCCGGCGTGACCCTCAACGGCAGCGTCGAGTGGGGCGCCTACCCCATCAACTTCCTGGTGATGGGCGTCATCCCGGTGGCCTTCGGCAGCCTCTACTTCACCCTCATCGAGCGCTGGCTGCCGCGGCACTTTTTTGTCTATATATTTGTCAATGCCTTCATCGGCGCTGCGGTGATCGTCCTGCTCCAGGGCCTCGTCGCTTCGCTGGCCCTCTTTGCTGCCGGTGCTTACCCGGCGGACAAGCTGCTGTCCGAATACCTGCCTTTCTTTCTGCTGCTGGGTTTTGCCGAAGCATGGCTGTCGGGCATGGCCCTGACCCTGCTGGTGGTGTATTGCCCCGAGTGGGTGGCGAGTTTCGATGACAGAAGTTACCTGATGAACAAGTAAGCCGGCCTGACGGGTCGTAAAACCTAAAACAACATTCCGTGGAGAAAAAACAATGAGCAGTTATTCCGCACCCATTCGCGACATGCAGTTCGTGCTGCGCGAACTCGCCGACCTGGACGCCGTTGCGGCCCTGCCGGGCTGCGAGGACGCCTCCTCCGATCTGGTGGACGCCATTCTTGAAGAAGCCAACAAGTTTGCCAGCGGCGTGATCGCCCCCCTCAACTGGATCGGCGACCAGGAAGGCGCCACCTGGGACAACGGCGAGGTGCGTACCGCCACCGGCTGGAAGGAGGCCTACACGCAGTTTGCCGAGGCGGGCTGGACCGCACTGGCCTGCGAGCCGGAATTCGGCGGCCAGGGCCTGCCCAAGCTGGTCTCCACCGCGGTGATGGAGATGTGGAAGTCGGCCAACATGGCCTTCTCCCTGTGCCCGATGCTGACCAACGGCGCCATCGAGTCCATCAAACTGCGGGGTACCGACGAGCAGAAGGCGCTTTATCTGCCAAAGATGGTGAGCGGCGAATGGACCGGCACCATGAACCTCACCGAGCCCTCCGCAGGCTCCGACCTGGCCGCCGTGCGCACCCGCGCCGTGCCCCAGGGGGATGGCACCTACAAGATCTTCGGCCAGAAGATCTTCATCACCTACGGTGAGCACGACTTGACCGACAACATCATCCACCTGGTGCTGGCCCGTCTGCCGGACGCACCGGAGGGGGTGAAGGGCATTTCCTTGTTCGTCGTGCCCAAGTTCCTGCTCAAGGCCGACGGCACCCCCGGCGAGCGCAACGATGTGCACTGCGTGTCCATTGAGCACAAGCTCGGCATCCACGCCAGCCCGACGGCCGTGCTGGCTTTTGGCGACAAGGGCGGGGCCATCGGCACCCTGGTGGGGGAGGCCAACCGCGGCCTCGAGTACATGTTCATCATGATGAACGAAGCCCGCTTCGCCGTCGGCATGGAGGGCCTGGCCCTGTCCGAGCGTGCCTACCAGCAGGCCCTGGCCTATGCCAAGGACCGCATCCAGGGTACCGAGGCCGGTGTGCGTGGCGGCCCGAAGGTGAGCATCATCCATCACCCGGATGTGCGTCGCATGCTGATGAGCATGAAGTCGCAGATCGAGGCCCAGCGCGCCCTGGCCTATGTGGTGGGTGCGGCCACTGACATGGCCCACCACCATCCCGACGAGTCCGTGCGCGCCCAGAGCCAGGCCTTCATGGATCTCATGATCCCGGTGGTCAAGGGCTGGCTCACCGAGGCCTCCATCGACATCACCTCGACCGGCGTGCAGGTGCATGGGGGCATGGGTTTCATCGAGGAAACCGGTGCGGCCCAGCATCTCCGTGATGCGCGCATCACCTCCATCTACGAAGGCACCACGGCCATCCAGGCCAACGACCTGATCGGTCGGAAGATTGCGCGGGAAGGTGGCCAGACCGTCAAGTTGGTCATCGCCGAGATGCGCCGGGTCGAAGCCCAACTGTCGGAAGCGGCTGGCGAGGAGTTTTCCGCCATCCGCAAGTCCCTCTCTGCGGCCGTGACTGCACTGGAGGAGGCTGTCGCCTACATCGTCGCGACCTACGGGAACGACATCAAGGCGGCGTCGGTGGGCTCCGTCCCCTTCCTCAAGCTGCTGGGCATTGTTGCCGGCGGCTGGCAGATGGGGCGTGCTGCGCTGGTGTCGGCCCGTCGCCTGGCCGAGGGCGGGGGCGATGCGTCCTTCTACACCGCCAAGATCGTCACCGCGCGTTTCTACGCCGACCACATCCTGGCCCAGGCACCCGGCCTGGCCTATTCGGTGGTCAGCGGGGCCGCGGGTGCCCTTGCGCTGACGGAAGATCAGTTCTGATCCTCAGCCAGTCCCGTCTGGAAGCAAGGGGGCCGTAAGGCCCCCTTTCTTCATGTGTCGGCCTCGGGCGAGACCGCGCCGTCCGTCATGCCGACCTGTCGCAGCAATGCCTGCCCCATGCGAATCGGGGTTCCGTCCTCGATGCCCGGGCACAGCGCGAAGCCCGGTGGCACGAAGACAATGATGGTTGAGCCATGCTCGAACCAGCCCATTTCCTGCCCCTTGGCGAAGTCAGCCTGCGAGGGGATGTGCTTCGGGCCGCGGTAGCCCGGACGCAGCAGCCCATCAAGCCAGTGCAGGCGGATGCTGGCCACCAGAATGGCGGCCACCGGGACAAGCGTCAGCACGGCCCCGCTGTCCTGGAGGCGTGTCCGGATCACCGCCCGCTCGTTCTTGCAGAAGAGTCTCTCGACCCGTTTGAGGGCCGCAGGATTCACGTTCCAGGTGTCACCGGAAAGGTAGGTCACATGTTCCACGCGGAGGTCGGCCGGAGCATGGAAGCGGTGGTACATGCTCGACTTGAGACGCAGGGTGACATACAGACCATCCCGGTAGGTTTCCACCTGCTCCGCATCCCCGAGCAGGTCCGTCAGGGGATAGGGTGCGCCCTTGGCCTGCAGGGCATTGATGCCTTCGAGGGTTCCGCAGGCGCCGACGATGGCATCGCAGGGGCTGCTCAGCACGCCAGGGGTCGTGTCGATGGTCCGGGCGCCAGGTTTCAGTGCCCGGGTAAAGCAGGCGTGCATGCTGCGGAATTCCTGATCGCGTGCGTCCGACAGGTCCAGATCGGCAAAAAGTCGCCAGATCCGGATGGAGAGGGCCGCAACCACCGGGTTCTCGATCTTGCTGAACCAACCCATGAAGCGGGTGAGGAGGGCGCGTGGCAC
>ERZ795056.597-NODE-597-length-45024-cov-6.442038_pt1 | contig 45024 bp, 42 predicted proteins | sample MGYA00375140_ERZ795056 | MGnify/ENA primary metagenome ERZ795056 (study PRJEB30185, sample SAMN05720227) | activated sludge metagenome | isolation source: Anaerobic digester | place: USA | collected 2015-03-09 ...
TCTAGAAAAAACAGGCGCAATTACTGAAAGAGAAGCTAAAAATCAAGTGCTTGACGATATGGACTTGGAACGGGAAAGAGGGATTACTATAAAATCCCATGCTATACAGATGAAATATAAATCGCAAAACAATGAATTTTACACTTTTAATTTAATTGATACACCGGGACACGTTGATTTCAGCTACGAAGTATCACGCTCGCTTGCAGCTTGCGAAGGAGCAATTCTTGTTGTTGATGCAGCACAAGGTGTTGAAGCTCAAACAATAAGTAATCTTTATCTTGCAATTGATGCAGGACTTGAGATTGTTCCTGTAATAAATAAAATTGATTTACCGAGCGCCGAAGTAGACAAAGTAAAAAGCCAGATAATAGACTTAATCGGCTGCAAAAGCGAAGAGATTCTTCCCGTTAGTGCTAAAGCAAACCTCGGCTTTGACGAACTTCTAGAAGCAATTGTAAATAGAATTCCGCCTCCGAAAGGAGATTCATCAGCTCCTTTGCAGGCGTTGATTTTTGATTCTGTTTTCGATTCGTACAGAGGGGCAATTGCGTATATCAGGATTTTCAACGGAACATTAAAAGAGAAAGATAAAATTCGTTTCTTTGCACATGATAAACTTTATGATGCTGAAGAAATCGGTATCCTCGGATTAAAGAAAATCAAAACTTCCGAATTAACTGCCGGCTCTGTGGGATACCTTATCTCAGGTATAAAAGATGTACATGATACGAAAGTCGGTGATACAGTTACCCATCAAAAAGGTGGTTCTAAAGAGCGGCTGCCGGGATACAAAGAAGTCAAACCGATGGTATACAGCGGGCTTTATCCAACCGACTCGGAAGAATTTGAAAATTTACGCGATGCACTCGAAAAATTTAAGTTGAATGATTCCGCACTTGTATATGAGCCTGAAACTTCGGCAGCACTTGGTTTCGGTTTCAGATGTGGATTCCTCGGTTTGCTGCATATGGAAATCGTTCAGGAAAGATTATTCAGAGAGTTCAAGCAGGCAATTATTACAACCTTACCAAACGTTGAATATATAGCATATAAAAAAAATGGAGAAAAAATAACGGTTGATAATCCAGCTACTATGCCCGCAGTCGGTGAACTTGATTATATCGAAGAACCTTACGTTAAATCGCAAATTGTTACCCCCAGCGAATATGTCGGCAACATAATGAAACTTGCTATGGATAAGAGGGGTACTTATATAAACACAACTTATCTTGATCCAACAAGAGCCGATTTACAATTTGAATTCCCGCTATCGGAAATTATATTTGATTTTTATGATAAGTTAAAATCGACTACACGGGGATATGCTTCTCTTGATTATGAGTTCATCGGTTATAAAGAATCTGACCTCGTTAAACTGGATATACTTCTTAACGGCGAGCCGGTAGACGCGCTTTCTATGATTGTTCATAAATCAAAATCTTATGACTGGGGAAGAAAAGTTTGTTCCAAGTTGAAAGACCTTATTCCACGCCAGTTGTTCGAAATATCTATCCAGGCGGCTATCGGAACTAAAGTGATTTCCAAATCTGTTGTAAAAGCCCTTCGTAAAAACGTACTCGCCAAGTGTTATGGCGGTGATATTACACGTAAAAGAAAATTGCTTGAGAAACAGAAAGAAGGAAAGAGAAGAATGAAACAGGTCGGCAATGTGGAAATTCCGCAGGAAGCTTTTCTTGCAGTTTTACAGATTGAAGAGTAAGACTTCTTTAATGTTTTTTTTCTTCTTCTCCGAAAAAAATAATGCGGGACGATGGAAACTCCGACTATAAAAAGAATTATATCAAAGATAAGAGAATATGTAATAATCTTATTAGTCGCCGTCTTTGCTGCGCTGGTTATTAAAACGCTGTTCCTTGAAGCATTTAAAATTCCTACTGCATCCATGGAAAACACGCTGCTGGTTGGGGACTATATTCTTGTCAATAAAATAGTTTTCGGTGTATCTACTCCGTCCAATCTTCCGTTCACAAGTATTGAAATTCCTACTTTAAGGTTCCCGGCATTCAGAGAACCCGGGCGTAATGACGTTATTGTATTCAAGTTTCCGGGAAACCGTGATGAACTGAATCCTTCAAGTAATCTTAATTATATAAAAAGAGTTGTAGGAATGCCGGGTGATAAAATCCAGATTATAAATAAAGTTTTATATGTTAATAATAAAGTAGTGGACCTTCCCGAAAACGGAATTTTGAAATCATCACGCATCAGGATACCGGGAGACGGAGACAGCAGAATTTTTCCGAAAGGAAGTAATTGGAACGAAGATTTTTATGGTCCGATTACAGTACCTAAAAAGGGGATGAAAATCGAATTAACTTTTGATAATTTTTATACATGGCAGACCATAATCGACAGGGAAGCCGGTGAAAGAATAAGCAGCAACGATGGGAAACAAATTACAATCAACGGCGTTGAAGCTACCGTTTATACATTTCAAAAAGATTACTATTTTGTACTTGGCGATAACAGGGACGATAGCATGGACAGCCGCTTCTGGGGCTTTGTTTCTGATGATTTGATTATCGGGAAAGCTGAATTCATCTACTGGTCTTTTGATGAATCTTTAATTGAGAAAAGTTTTTTCAAATTACTATCCGGGGTTCGGAAAGATAGAATTTTAACAAAGATAAAATAAAAAAGCTGTTCCTTTTCGAATAAGAAACAGCCTGGAATTTTTAATTTGCAATGAATGATACAGCTATATGCTATTCTTTCACTCGCTCAACGTATTGACCGGTTCTTGTATCTACCTTTATCAAAGTTCCTTCTTCAACAAAAAGCGGAACATTAACAGAAGCACCGGTTTCGAGTTTCGCCGGCTTAAGCACGTTCGATACCGTATCTCCCTTCGCCCCGGGTTCTGTTTCAACAACCCTAAGATTAATAAAAATCGGAATTTCAACTGCAAGTATAACTGAGCCGTCAAACAGGATATCAATGTTTGTATTCTCTTTAAGGTATTTTTCACCTTCTCCGATTACTTCGGGAGATATGTTCAACTGTTCATAAGTTTCGTTGTCCATTACAACAAAATCCGCCCCTTCTCTATAAAGGAATTGGAAGGTTTTTCTTTCAACCCGTACAGCATCAATGCTTTCGCCGGATCTGAATCTGTTCTCAAGTACACGCCCTGTTTTTAAATTTTTTAATTTTGTTCTTACAAATGCGCGCCAGTTGCCTGGATTAACGTGTTGAAATTCAACAATAGTATAAAGGTCGTTATTCCAGCGGATTACCATGCCGGGTCTGAAATCTGATGTAGATGCCATTAATTCTTTTTCTCCGAAAATTTGATAATTAATTGTGCAAATATAATAATCAGGGCTTTAATTTTAAGATAAATTTGGAAGTTAAAATGAAACCTTGTCCCAATATACAGATGGAATAAGCGCACAATGTTCCGGCTGACTAATATGCCGGGTAACTATACCGATCAAGATCGTTTTATTCTGTTGTTTCTTCTATTGTTTCTTTGAATTCTTTCCCGCTTAAATGAAGGTCTGTTATATCCCTTGAAAATAAAATAATTTTCGGCGGACATTTGCTCCCGTGTCCCGGAATAATTGTGTAATTATTCTCCCATGTTTTATCAAAACAAACGTCTTCAAAATATAACGGGGTACCTGACTCTATCAACTTATCGAAAAACATTTTTCTGTGTACGGCAGATTCTTCCGGTAGTAATTTGAAATAGTTAAACTTTGTCAAGTCTTCTTCAGGTTTATTCAGGAAAGAGGAAAAACTGTTTCCGTAAAAAAGTATGTTCCCATTTTGGTCTGTAACCACTGCTGTATGCAATAATGAATTCAATAAGCCTGTAATAAGGTTTTCGCTCTCACAAATTTTCTCTTCTGTGCTTACCCTCTCCGTAACATCGGAAATAGTCCCGCCAAGTATAAGCGATTCCTGAAGTTTCAACGGGAAAAAGCGTGTAAGAATAACTTTTCTATTTCCGTCGAGATTCTGAAATGTTATTTCACTCCAGTGAAAAACCGGCTCTCCTTCCGGGGCAGCTCTGCCCCTATCAAGTATATCTCTGAACTCTTCGTATGTCAGCAGTCGATGGTATTTACTGGGCGATAGTTCCAGTTGAACATTCCAGAGAAACTTTCCCATCACTTCCCGTTTAAATACTCCTGTTAGCTGTTCCAATTTGTAGTTCCATTCAAGAATAATGCCCTGTTCATCAACCATTAAAATACCATTAATTGATTTCTCGACAAATCCCCGGAACTTCCCTTCGCTTTCACGCAGCCTGTTTTCTATGCTTTTTCTTTTTGTTATATCTCTGAATATACTTAGCAGTAAGGTTTTCCCTTTTCCCATTTTAATAAATGAATTGGAGAGTTCAAACCAGACTCTTTTTCCGTTCCAAAGTGGCAGCTTTCTTTCGAAGTGGGATTCGATATTCCCCGTCCGGAATCGCTCGCAAATTTTAATGAACATATTCTCCCTGTAACGCATATCATAAATAATTGAACAGGCTTCTCCTTCAAGCGATTCTTTTGTTTTACCAATCATTTTACAAAAAGCATCATTAACAAGAAGAACTCTCCCGGTTTCATCGATTAACCGCATTCCGTCAAGCGTGTTATCCCATATCTCCTTAAATGGATTTTCAATATTTTCGAACGAGTTTTCTTTGTCTTTCATGCTATTCACCGCTGCATTTATTCTATTTGTATAGTTATTAAAACAGGTTGCCGATACTTGTTGATTTTATGGTTAAAGAAATCATTTATGCTGAAGGGAATTTAATCAATTGGGAATATTGATGCAATACAATTCTATAAAAAGGTTGACAATTTTTGACTGCGCATCCACATTACCCGGAGTTTATAATTGTTGTTGAATCTATTCCTTTACCGCTTGACAAAAGAATCACTTTTAAAGGAAGGTTGCTGTATGTTATCAAATATTCGGAACGTTTAGTTAATTATTCTACCGCATAACAAGTATTGAATAATCCCGCATATCGGACTATTTATTTTTGCATCGTTATTTTTCATGGATTTAAACTAACGAGGTTTATGATGAGTCGGAAAATTTTACTGGCTGTACTAATTTTATCTTCAGTTGCAATATACGGAAGTTCGGAAACCGGGTTTCTACCCGATCCTAAACCCGGTACGGTTGAGGGAGTTATAATTGATTCTTTAGACGGAATACCGCTTCAATATGCAAATATCACTTTACACAATAGAGTTGATTCGTCCTTTGCTGCTGGTTCGGCAACCGGAATTAAAGGAGAGTTTTTATTCCCAAATCTACCGGAAGGAAATTACTACTTAAAAATCAGTTACATGGGATACGGCAGTAAGTTCATTCCGAATATTACAATATCCCAAAGTAAGAGTAAAGTAAACCTTGGAGAAGTAAAACTTCTAAAAAATGCCGTTGAGCTTGGTGAAGCAAAAGTAAGCGGAGAAAAGCCGGTTGAAGAATTCCAGCTTGATAAAAAAGTAATTAATGTTTCGGCAGATATAAATTCATCAGGTGGAACCGTACTTGACGTGTTAAGAAATCAACCTTCGGTTAGAGTCGATGCGGACGGGAACGTCTATTTACGGGGAAGCGGTAATTTCACAATACTCGTAAACGGCAGACCTTATGTATTGCAAGGCGCGGATGCATTGAGGCAGATTGCAGCAAATTCAGTTGAGAATATAGAAATAATTACCAATCCTTCTGCAAAATACGATGCGGAAAGTGCGGCTGGTATAATCAACATTAATCTTAAAAAACAAGCCGAATATAGTCTTAGTGGAATCGCTAACGGAAGTGTGGGTTCACGCGATAAATACAATTCGGATTTTTCAGGAAATTACTCTATTAACGGTTTAAATATTACAGCCGGTGCAGACTTTAGAATAAACAACTATTTTTCAAATCAGGAAATGGATAGAAATACCGTTATCCCTTCCGGGCTTTTGAACAATCTAACAAAAATTGACAGAAGAGACAGAAGAGATCAAACAAACGTAAGAGTTGGCATTGACTACACTATTGACCCCAAAAACAGCTTTGCGATAAATGCTTCTTTCGGTAGTATTGACATGGGGAGAGATTACAATTCCAAAGTTCATCAAGTAGAACCGGGATTGGAAAAATACGCATATATAAAGAACAGGATGGACCTGTCGGCGAAGTTTTTTACTTCTTCTTTATATTATACGCACAAATTTGAACCGGATGTAAATGATATTATCTTCGAGTTCTTTTATACAAAAGTCGACATGCCGAATGTTCAAAAAACTGATGAGCATTCAACCGATAACACTTTTTCAAGAACACTAACTCCGTTGATGTCGGAATTTAAAAACGGCACCAATCGCGATGAAGGAAGAATTAAAGTAAATTATTCGCATAAATTCGATCCAACAAGCTCACTTGAAATCGGTGTTCAATCGAATTTCTCGTACCGCTACCTGGATATCGAATACAAAACCTTTAATTGGAACAATCCTATATGGGTTATTGACAATAATTTGACAAACAATTTCAATTTCAGAAATAATGTTTACGCCGGGTTCGTTACTTATTCAAATGCTTTTTTCGGCTTTAATTTCCAGGCAGGATTACGCGGAGAATACCTTGATAGACTATTAAATCAAAACACCCTCAACAGCAGTTATAAGTATGATAAAATGGATTTGTTTCCTTCTTTCAGTATAAGCAGAAAGATAGAAGACCATCAATTGCAGTTCAGTTACAGCCGGAGAGTAGATAGACCACACGAGAGTTTACTAAATCCGTATCCTTTTTATTCTGATTCATATCTTACTACTTACGGTAATCCTCAGCTTTTACCTGAATACATAAATTCGTACGAATTGAATTATCAGAAAATGTTTGGAAATATTTTTACATCGGTTCAAACTTACTTAAGGAACTCGGAAAACTCGGTACTTCAAGTTCATACAGTAGATAACAACGGGAAATTATACGCTACATTCGGAAACTTTGCGAAAACTTTGTCTGCCGGAGTTGAATTATCTTCGAGCCTGCCCCTATTGCAGTGGTTGAGAATTGACCCGGGTGTAAACCTTTTTCATTATGAACTTGACGGCGATTTATCGGGAAGAAAAGTTGAAACAAAATCATTTAGCTGGACAGCAAGACTGAACACAACTTTAACAGTAATGGAAGATACCCGGTTACAGGTATCCGCTAATTACTACGGGAAACAGATTGACGCACAAGCTGAGTTTCATCCTGTTTTCTTCCTAAATATGTCCTTGAGAAAAGATTTCTTCGAAAGGAGATTTTCAGTTACTTTACAGGCACAAAACATTCTTACAACTTCATACTGGAATGTAATGGCTTCGGGACAGAATTACCTGAATTACATTTCAGGGAAACAGGAGGTTCCGGTAATCAACCTCCTATTCTCTTATAATTTCAATAACTTCAAGCGGTCAACACGCGGTAATGATAACGTTGATGTCAATACAGGCTTTTAACTGTAATTAACAAGGGGATGCTAATCTCATCCATTAGCCGGGATACTTCACTCGTGTAGAAGTATCCCGTTTTGTTTTTTTCTAAAAAGTGTGCTTAGAATACATTTGCCAACAGATTCAAAATTTCTTTTTCAATTGAAGAGAATTTACCGAATATAGATATCTCCAATTAAATAAAGCCTGGCGTGCCCTGCAATCTTAATCCTTTCTCCGCATTCGGTACAGTAGAGAGAGCCTCCCCTATCGGAAAGCTGTTCAGCTTTCAATTCTTTTTTTCCTAATTTTTTTGACCAGTAAGGAGTAAGCGAGGTATGAGCCGAACCGGTAACAGGGTCTTCATTAATTCCAAGTTGCGGAGTGAAAAATCGGGATACGAAATCAACTTTTTCTCCCTGTGCTGTTATTATCAATCCACGGCTGTTCAGTTTGGACACCTTACTAAAATCCGGTTTAATATTTTTAATCTCTGTTTCAGTATTGAAGACAGCGAGATAATCGCTAATACCTTTAAATGTTTCGATGGGTTCAATTCCTACGCAATTAAGAATTTCATCTTCAATTTTAACCGGGGTCAAATTATCAGCCGGGAAATTAAGCTCCAACAAATCATCGATCTTTTTTACTTTGAGTATTCCGCTTTTTGAATTGAATACGATTTCTTCTTTTTTATAGCCGATGAAATTAAAAATAACAAAAGCCGACGCAAGTGTTGCATGCCCGCATAAATCAACTTCAACTTTAGGTGTAAACCATCTGATTTCAAATTCATTTTCTTTGGGAACAACAAAAGCAGTCTCGGCAAGATTATTCTCACTGCTTATATTTTGCATTAATTGATCATCAACCCATTCATCAAGCAGACAAACTGCTGCAGGGTTTCCGTGGAAAATTTTTTCTGTAAAAGCGTCAACCTGGTATAGTTTTAGGTTTTTCATAATAGTTCCTAATAGTTAATCGTAAAAGAGAACACAAATATAAAAAAAGGAAGCACGTATTCCTTTTATCCGGATATAATGGATAATAAATTCATACGTGCTTCCTTAAAACAAGAAAGGAATAACTAAATTACTTTTTCTTTAATACTTTTTTCAGTATGGTTTCTTTTTCGATTTTCTTTGTACAGAAGAACCAATCTTTACATTCTAATCCTTCTTCTTTTCCTTCCATTCTATCCTGTGCACTGTTACATGAACCTGCGGGCGAAATAATTACATCATCGCCGGGGCGCCAATCAGCAGGAGTAGCGATACCGAATTCATCCGCTGCCTGTAGAGCAATTAAAGCTCTGTATAACTCATCGAAGTTTCTACCGAGACTTAACGGATAATAGATAATTGTACGGATTATTCCTTTGGGATCAATATAAAATACTGCTCTTACAGCTTTTGTATTGCTTTCACCCGGCTGGATCATACCGTATTTTTTTGCTACTTCCATTGTAATATCTTCAATTAAGGGGAATTTTACTTCCACATTTTTCATCCCCTTATATTCAATTTTTTCTTTGATTGTACGCAACCATGCAATATGGCTATAAAGTCCGTCAACCGACAAGCCGACAAGTTTGCAATTAGCTTCAGCGAATTGTTTTTCCATTGTAGCGAATGTCATAAACTCGGAAGTACAAACCGGTGTAAAGTCTGCCGGGTGGCTGAATAAAATAACCCAGCTTCCTTTATAATCGGTTGGGAAATTAATGTTACCTTGTGTTGTAACTGCGGTAAACTCCGGTGCGGGTTCACCAATACGTGGTAGAGATATTTGTTGTGTTTCCATTTAGAACTCCTTCAATCTGTTTCTGATATGATTATTTATTTGAACTGTTGTTTTAATATAAAAATTTATTTACTCAAATTCCATTTTATGCTTAATCGGTTTTAAGTTTGATTCAACTTATGTTTGAACAACCATAACTAACCAGGTCCTTTTCCATCTTGTTGTCGGCAAGATTAATAAATGCACATTTTTGTTCGGCAACAGCGCAGATACCTTTACCGCTGCTAATAACAATTTTGAATGTAATAATACCATGGTTAAATGATACAAACTCCAATGAGCCTATAAGTTCATCAAAAAGTTTAACCTGGCATTTATAATTTATTGATGTTGCAACAACAGCAAGGTATAAACCATCGTGGATTATTTTAGGCAGATTGAAATTAGCTTCAGAAAAACGTGTCCGTAAGTCTTCAATCCACCTAATATAAACGATGTTATTTACATGTCCTGCAGCATCAATGTCGTACGGTTTAACTTCAAACTGCATCCGGATGCATTTAACCGGAAAAATCGATAGCATTCTTTATCCTTGTTAAGGAAGCAAAATTGCTGCTGAAATAACAGTTGTCCATAAACCGTTTTTATCACCTTCGGCAGTTTGAGTAACGTTAAATGTTTTTACGATTTTACCGGATAGTTTGAATACCTGCTCTCTTTCATTCCAATCAACTTCCGGGTCAAATTCCAAACCGAGAGTAGTTGCAAGCATCTGCGCAGCAAGGTCTTCTGCATAATCGCCTGCGATTTTTTCTTTTACTCCAAACGGATGATATTCCGATAGATAACCGTATTGAGAATTATCACCTGGGATTGCCACACCCACCGAAGATGCAATCAAACGGTTCGGTTCATTAGTAGAATTTCTTGCCATTACAGCAAAGGTAATTTGTCCGGGCAATAATTCTTTCAAGCCTTCTTCTTTACTTATCCTTTTGCATCCGGGAGGGAAAATGCTGCTAACTGTAACGAGATTACAAATTTCAATTCCAGCGCTTCTGAGTGCAAGCTCGAATGAGCTTAAGTAGTCTTTATGCCTTCCTACTCCTTTTGTAAAAAATATTCTTGTTGGTACGTACATCAAAAATCTCCTTTTTAGTTTTTGTTTAAGAATGCTGTAACGGCGTCTTTTACTTTCATGTTTTCAGTAAACCCATTCACAATTTTAATATTGGCTTTTTTCAAAACAGCTTCTGCTTTGTCGCCGACATGCCCGGTTAATAAAACTTCAGCTCCTTTGTTCAGAATTAGTTCTGCTGCTTTCGGTCCGGCTCCGCTTTCCATTTGTCCGCCTAAGTTGGATACTGCTTCAAACTTCATTGTTTCCGGGTCAATAATTAAAAAGTACGGACAGCGTCCGAATCTTTCGCTAACCAAAGCCTCTAACGAACCTCCGGTTGATGTAACTGCTATTTTCATTTTGAATCCTTTATTTTATTCTATATGTTTTTAATTTTTTTTAATCTGCTTTTCGCTTACTATAAAACCGGTATTAAGTTCTGTATTGATTGTAGAAACGTTTTTATAGTTTTCAAGTAAAACGGATTTGATTTCGGATAGAGTAATCGTTCCCCTTGAATGCAGACGGTTATATCTAACCGAGTGAAGTCTATCCATTATATCAAAACCTGTTTGGTTAAAATCTGCTATTAACATTTTCCCGTTTTTAGAGTGAACGCGAATTATTTCTTTCAAACATACATCCGGTTTTTCCAATTCGTGCAAAGTGTTGATACATACTATGTTGTTCACCGAGTTATCCGGATACGGGATGTTTTCAAGATTAAATTGCTGAAATTTTAACCGCTTAAGTAGTTCAGGATTTACTCTTCTCTCAACTTCCGGCTTTTTTGAAAAATCTAAATCGGCTGTTGTTACTTCATAATTCATCCTTGTCAGAATTGAAACCGCTCTGCCAGTTCCGGTAGCAACATCAAGCAGAAAACCGCCGTTAAAGTTTGCTTCTTTTATCATTGTGTAATACTCAGAGAGCAAATTATATCCCCATGTTTCAAGAAGCATATCGCTTTCTGACTTCGGTATTGAGTCTATAATTTTCATTAATAACCCAGCATATAAAAAAGCAGACCGATAATAACTCCGAATCCCAAATTGAATACTTTTACTTTTATCGAATCCTTTACAGAATATGAAAGAAGCGGCAGCATACCATGACCATCCTGAACTATCGAACTTGTAAGTAAAACAGAAAATGGAATTAACCCTTGCGCAAACATTGTAACGAAAATAATATGAGGTCCCGATTCCGGGATTAAACCAATTACTGCGCTTGCCAATAAAAGTAAAAGAACATACTCTGAAGTAATAGCTTCAATGTCCCAAAATTTCAACCCGAATTCTAAAACAAGCAATGCCCCAAATACCCAAAGGAAAGTTTTCCAGATATGTTTTTTAATTATATGCTTCCAGATATGTTCTTTGAAATAATGAAGAAACCCCGATTCGTTTTTATGAAACTGAATAGCTTCACAATCCGTACAAATAGTAATACGATACTTCTTTACAATAAAATCAGTTATTACTCCTGTGAATATTCCGACAACAAACAGTATCCCGAAAATTAGGAGTGCTGTTTCAGGGAACATTGCAAGCATTATAAACTGAGCATCACCTGCTGTAGCCACCATCATACCTGTTAAAGCACCGAAGCTGAGCATGCCGTGAACATAGAGCGAAACACCTGCAAATGCTCCAAAACAGCCCGGAGTTGCGCCTAAAAAAGAAGCAACAATATACTGCTTCCATCTCCTTCCTTTCTGAAGAAGTATGGATAATTTCCCCTGCGTCCAAACGTTCAGCAAGTCCACAAGTATCATCATTACTAAAACAAAAGCCGTAATTTTTACGGATTCAAGAAACGGTGTTAAAATTGATTCTGTCATTTATTTAATAATAGATTTCTCTAATCCCTTTTTCAGTGTTGAAATAGCAAGCTCAATGCAATCATGCTTTGAATCGGGAACACCTTCAAGATAATTGAAAATATCCCTGAACTCGACATGTAAAGCATTTTCGATTGTCATATTTTTTATCAATTCGGTTAATGCGGAAGCTGCAACCTGTAAACCCATGCAGCCTATATATTCGTAAGTTGCAGCAATAATTGTATTATCCTGAACTTTGAGATAAAGAATTAATATATCTCCGCAATCGGATTGATGCTTTGCTACAATATCCGGTTTACTCATCTTGCCGAAATTTAATTTCATAAAGCAAATCATAATTGCTTTATCGGAATAACCGATTTTTCTTAATATCTCTACCGTGGTTTCTTCTTGTTCTTTTTTATTCATTGATTTATTACGTTTGTTCATCTAATTAGTTTTGAAGTCGTTAAAGACTAAATTCAGTTCTTAAAATAAAGACGAAAGCATTATTAATATCCTTTACTGCACCGGGATTGATTATATACTGCAAGTCCGGTTGAACCACAAAATACTCCAATAAATTGAAGCGATAAGTTACTTCAAAAACAGCTTCGTAGTTTGCTGCTGTAAAACCGTCATAAGCTAATAATTTTTTAAACTTATCCCCGGATTTGATTATTGCCGTTGATATACCGAATTGATCATCATTGTCTGTAAAAATATTCGATAAAGTAATACCGGCACCTATGTAGTAATGATTACAGTTAATATTGGGATTAGCAATTCCGAATCTTGCAAATGTTCCTAATGCAGTATTATTACTACCGCCAATAGGGTGTATGTATTCCATTGACGTATAAAAACCTAAATTATCTTCATATTTTTTGCAGTCTGACAAAATAGAAGCTTCATAAATATCATCAAACTCGGAGGTATAAAACCAACTGCCGATTTTTACCGATAAATTACGATCACCTGAAAGGTTTTGAGTAATTGAATTATCTATGCTCCTTCCGTGCATTCTCCTTCTATTGCAAAATCTTCTTTTTCTCGGTCTGTTAAAAATTGTCTCACTTGCTCTTCGTTTTTCGAGATTAAAAGTAAGTGCTAATTCAGTTGCAATAAAAAAACCTTTGTCCGAGCCGAATAGATTCGGCTGCCAGTTGTCAATTTCAAAACTGCCGGGAATTCCTTCTAATGCTATTGCTTTAACTGTGATGTTATCAGCAGGTTTGCCAATAAATTCAACTCCGAATGCAGTATATGGATAAGTTGATGGACCGAGTTCACCGGTTTGCGCAAGCTCTCCGCCTAAACCATGTGAGCTATTAATAAACAATCCGGCTGTATTAATTACATCGAATTCCGAGTTCAAATCTCTAATACCTATCAATACACTTAAATCTTCGTTAAAGAAATTATGTTTGTACCATCCTTCATAAAGGCGAATCATGTTCGGAGCTTCTATGTTACTTATACTCTGCATTACTCCGACAAGACTACTCGGTTCTCCGCCACGGGTTGCAATAAATTCTGCATAGAAGTTCCCCCCGTTCAGGTTGATAAGTTTTTTAAGGTCGAAGTCGAATGACAATTCAAAAAGGCTGGAATAGTCCGGACCTTTTTTTAAGCCGCCTGCAAAGTTATTTGCATAATCGAAGTAAAGTGAAGGCTCAATCTTAAAGCCTGAATAATTAGAGCCGGTTATGTTCATACCATTCTGTTCATTCTTCCATGAAGAATTTTCCTGGGGACTTATTATTGATATACAAAAGAGAAAGATCAAAGTGATTTTTATTTTATTCATTGCTCCATCAGTTTTTGTTTTTTGGATTCAGCTAAGTAATTCTCTAACCGGTTCAGAACATTTTCCGAAACAATTTTGTATTCCTTATTAATTTCAGTAACCGGGATTTTTTTCTTTATTGATTCCGCTATCCTTTTATCAAACGGATATTTCCCCAGTAATGGTAATTTTTCATTTTGAAGATAAAGTTCTATTTCCGATGTTAAACCCGGGTTTAAATCGTGCTTATTTATTATTACCCCGAACTTCAAATTGAACCGCTGCAATAGTTGAATCAATCGTTTCAAATCGTGCACACCGGATAAAGACGGCTCTGTTACTAATACTACAAAATCGGTTTCGGCAATTGATGCATTAACCGGGCATCCTATTCCCGGTGGACCATCAATAAAGACATACTTAACAGATCCGTTGATCGATTCCTTCGCCTTCTTCTTTATTTCAGATACAAGTTTCCCTGAATTCCCTTCACCCGGAAAAAGTCTTGCATAATAGAAACCTGTTTTATCATCTAACCGGCAATCAAAATAAGAACCGGAAATATTTTTTTCAAACAAAATTGCTTCGGAAGGACATGCTCTTGCACAAAACCCACAACCTTCGCAATTAAGAAAGTCAACAGTGAAGTTTTTAATAGCCCCGAACCTGCAAAGAGTTTCGCATAAACCACATTCATTACATTTCTCTTTCTGAATAAATGCTTTTTTTCCGCCTGAAAATTGGTATTCTCTTTGACTAACCGGGTCAACCAGAAGGTATAAATTTGCAGCATCAACATCACAATCAATTAACACTTTATCTTTTATTAAAGACGATACTGCAAATGCCATCGTCGTTTTGCCGGTTCCACCTTTACCGCTAAGGAATACAATTTGTTTATAGTTGTTACCCGGCATTTATACCCGTACTTTCTACTTCAACCCGGATTTCATTTAGAACCGACAGAAATTCTTCTTTCAGTTTTTCGCTCAGTTCAACCGGTAAAATACCTTTTGAATAATTCTCCGCAATTTCCCGGTCGAAAGGAATTTTTAATAATAGTCTAATATTCTCTTCTTTCAAGTATTTTTCGGTGTCCGGAAAATTTTCACTATACTTGTTAATTATAACTCCGAAAGGAATATTAATTGTTTTTAAAACTCCCACTGCAAGTTTAAGATCACTCAACCCGAAAGGAGAAGACTCGGTAACCAATACACAGTAATCGGAATCTTTAACGGTCTCTACCATTGAACAGGAAGTCCCCGGCGGAGAATCAATAATTGTGATATTCTTTGTACTTGTTTTTTCTTTAACTTTCTTAATAAGCGGAACCGCAGATACTTCTCCTACTCTTAGCAGTCCGTCAAAGAAAAACGAATTCCCGTTGAACATACCCGAACGAACTACCCCTATTTCTTTTTCAACTTCCGTAATTGCTTTTCCGGGACAAAAATAACTACAAGCACCGCAGCTATGACAAAGTTCTTCAATAATTACAATCTCGAACTTTATATTAATCAGAGCGTTGAATTCACAAACATCAACACACCTACCGCATAAGTTACACTTATTGTAATCAATTTTAGGAAGTAGTTTGTAAACAGTTTCTTCATTTTTAAACTCCGGTTTAAGCATTAAATGCCCGTTTGGTTCTTCCACGTCGCAATCAATATAAACCGAACAATTTAAAACCGAAGCCATACTTGCAGCTACAGTTGTTTTACCGGTTCCACCTTTACCCGAAGCAATTGAAATAATCACGATACTATTCTTCTAACATTCATGTTCGTGACCGGCGCACTCCTGGTATCCGGCAAGTTTTCCGTTTTTGAAAAGTTCAAAAGCTTCGTTTAGCTCTAAACCGGGAGCGGTTATAACATCAATATTGAATCCGTGAAAGTTCTCAACTGCTTTTCTTCCCATTCCCCCGGCAATAATTGTATTTACATTAAACTGTTGAATATAACCGGGGAGTTGACAATTTCCCGTATGATGCCCATTTAGGGGGTTAAAGTATTGTTCTGTTTTAACAATATCTTTATTTTCATCCATTTCGTATACAAGGAATTTGGAACATCTTCCGAAATGCTCTGCTACTTTTTCTTTTGAGTCAGCCGACTCTTCTATTGCTATTGCTAATCTATGATTCATTTTTTTCTCCATAATTATTACGATTTCTGTATCTTCTTCTTTTTCGATTCCCGAATTGAAAATCGAAATTTATTTCAATTAATTTAAGACGTTGTTGCTGTAAAAGACTTATTGAATCGAGTGCATTCAACTGGTCTGATTTATAAACTTTTATTCCTGCTGCGGTTAAAAAGCGGAGTGCATTTTCGCTTATTCTGGTTGTTACAACTGCATCCACATTGTTTTCGATAATAATCTGGGCAGCTTGAATACAAGAGCCGCCCAGAATATTAACAAACGGGTTACGGATAATAATCTCATTTTCAGTATCTGTATCATAAATAAAAAAATACTCGCTTTTACCGAAAGATTCAGATATTGGAGAAGATTTATCCGGTTTGGTTAATGCCGCAGCAATTTTCACTTAACGTCCGGCTCTTCTACCGTTACCGAAGCCGCGTTTTCTTCTACCGCCTACAAAGCAATTACCCCGTCCTCCGCCATAAGGGCGTCCGCCTCTGCCGACACCGTAGAGAACTTCCTTCTCTGAAGATGATTGAGTTGAGGACTGTTCCTTAGTTTCTTTAACTTCCTCCCGGCACATTCCTCTTTTTCTTCCCGTCATTGGTCCTTGACCTTCAGGACCTGTTTTATCGAATCCAGGCATAATGCCTCCTTGTTTTGTTGTTGTTTAATTTTGTTTTATAGTGTTTCAGTTTTGTCTCATTAAAATCTACGTTCAAGATTACAAACATTAATTTTACATCCTCTTATTTCATGCAGACTTAGTAATCAGTTATCAAATTTCAATTTTTCCGAACCTGCAAATACTTCTTCAGCTTTAAATACTGCCACAGCTCTACCCGGCAGCCTGGCAGGGTTCATTTTCTTCATGTAATCAAAAATTTCACCCGATTCATAATACTCAAGGCTTCCTTTTATCTGGTAAGATTTTTTTTCTTCCGTTATAAAAAGGATTGCTCCTTTGCTGCCGGAGGAAATATTTTTTCTTGTTTTGTCGAAGAAATTGTCTGCAATTATTATTGTACCCGGATCATAAATCCATGTACATGTTGCATAAATTGAGTTAGGTATTCCATCCTTATCAGCAGTTGAAAAAACAATCGGGTCTTTCCGGGCTTCCCAGGCTTTTAATACTATTTCAGGTAATTTTCCCATTCCTTGTTTCCTTAATTAATTACTATTATAGTTCTACTAAAATCAATCATACTTTAATCTGATTTCCGTATTTGTTAATGTCGGTTTAATAAACTCTTTCCACTCCGGTGTATTCCATGTTTTTAACTGTGTATGGGTAAGGTAATATTTCTCCGGTATGGGGTGGGTACCGACTACAACTCGCAACCCGAATTTAACTTCAATAAATTTTTTGAAGTAGTTAATCCTTGGACAAGGTGGATAACCGACAACCATACCGGTTGCAAAGTGAATTACTTCTGCTCCATTTTTTTTCATTTCCTCTGGTGCATATTCAATATTTCCGCCGGGGCAGCCTGCGCAAGTAGTATAACCGACAACTTCTACATCTTTTTCTTTGTAGATGTCGAATGCTCCTTCTCTTTCTTTCAAAGCACGAAAGCATTTTCCTCCGGCACAACCGGAGTACCTGTTACAAATAATAATACCGATTTTTACATTCTTTTGCATGTTACTTCTCTTATACTTTTTACTTGAATCTTTCATCAGATTTTATTTTTTTTGATAGAGTCTCATTTCCACTTAGCCAGCCATTTTTTTCATTTACAACATTATCAAAAAAACTGGCGTACGGTTTAATATCTAAAAGAGGCGTTCCATCAATAATATCGACATTCTCAATGTAAATTCTATTTTGTTCTACTTTTTTCACTTTAACTACAGACATCCCGATTGAATTCGGTCTGTTCGGTGCGCGAGTAGCGAAAACTCCGTGAGACTTTTTATCCAGAAAAGGAATCACCTCTAATTGAAATCCATTTGCCAAATGGAAATGATAAATCAAAATAATATGAGAGAAACCATCAAGGCTTTTCAGCCCGTCATAGAATTCATCAAAAACCTCGACAACACCGCCAATACCTTCGGCACCGGATGGTTGAATCGGAACTCCTACTACAGAAGTAAACTGCGAATGAATAATTCCAATAGGTTTATAAATTAATTCTTTCTCTCTCACATTAATCAATTGTTTTGACCCGGGTTAATCATATATTTTGAGTTAATCACGTTTGCAATACCTTTGAATGCAGATGTAACTTCACAATCCGGTTTTTCAAGGACTATCGGCTTCCCTTTATCGCTTAAAATACGTGCATCAATATCTATCGGAATAGAGCCGAGAAACTGAACATTGAGCGAAGTTGCAAGTTCTTTACCGCCGCCTTCACCGAATATATTCAACACTGCACTACAATGCGGACAAACAAAACCGGACATATTTTCCACAATTCCGATAAAAGGGATTTCGAGTTTCTTTGCCATATTAACGGCTCTTTCTGCATCAAGCACCGATACTTCTTGCGGTGTAGTAACAACTACAGCAATATCCGGTTTCATTTCCTGCCCGATAGTTAGAATTTCATCCCCGGTTCCGGGAGGCAAATCTGCAATTAAATAATCCAATTCGCCCCAATCGACATCAGCTAAAAACTGGTTAATAACTTTTGAACGCATCGGTCCCCGCCAGATTAAAGGTTGTCCGTTTTTAATCAGGCTTGCAATTGAAATCATCTTTGCGCCATACTTTTCAAACGGAACTATCTTTTCATTCAAATAAATAATATCTTCATTCACATTCAACATTTTCGGAACATTAGGACCTGTAATATCGGCATCAAGCAGCCCTGTAGCATAACCTTCCATTAGAAGCGCATATGCTAAATTAACTCCGACTGTTGTTTTACCGACACCGCCTTTACCGCTGAAAACGGCAATGCGATGCTTAATTTTAGATACTGTTTCGGATATTCTCTTTTGTTCTTCTTCGTATTTTTTGTTTTGTTCTATATCGTGCACTTATTCACCTTTAATTTTATAATTTTTATTTGTACCACTTTTTAATAGCGTCTACTGTTGCAGTTATAACCGGATAAACAACAGGTGAAGCTGTCAGCAATGGATGTGTTCCGATTTGCAATGTATCAATATCCATGTCGGTCATTTTGTTTAAGATCATTACCGACATCATATTAATAAGTTCACCTACAGAATCTCCTCCCATTATCTGAGCTCCTAATAGATGATGCGAGTAGGTTGAAAATAGAAGTTTTATGGTTACTTCCGAAGCCCCCGGAAGCTTACCCGGATGTCTATCTATAGCTTTGGCTACTCCGACAACATATTCAAGTCCGTGTGCTTTTGCACGTTTTTCCGTTATACCGCTAACTGCAAATGATGTCTTACCTATCTTAGTAGCAAAAGAACCGAGTACACCCTGATACTTCCTAATTACTTTAATGGAATACAGATTGGTTCCGACAAGTCTTCCTTCAGCCATTGCAGTTGATGCAAGCATTATGTTAGATGATTCTCCCGTAAAGAAATCATATTTGGCAGCACAGTCTCCTATCGCAAAAATATCTTTATCTGAAGTCCTCAAATAATCATCAACTAAAATCCCTTTCCCTTCTTCAAATACTAAACCGAAGTTTTTCGCCAGTTCAAGATTCGGTTTATATCCGCATGAAACAATAACAAGATCGCAATTGATAATTACACCGTCATTTAATTCAACTCCTGTAACCGTTTTATTCCCCAATATTCTCTTTACACTTTTACCTGTAATTGTCTTACCACCATTTTCTTCAATTATTGATTTGATTTTTTCACCAAACTCTTCATCCATTGTCGGTAATAGCGTGTTCATCATTTCGATAACAGTTACATCTTTCCCTCCTTTTAAGAGCTCATCCGCAACTTCAATTCCGATATAACCACCTCCCAATATTACAACTTTCTGTATCTTGTTGATTTTAGACTTCATTTCTTCAAGGTAGTCCTTGTCTTTTCTAACAAGAAAAACACCTTCTTTATCGGCTCCTTCAATAGGGGGCATAACAGCTTTTGAACCGACTGCAAGAACGAGTTTCTCAAATTCCAATTCGGAATTATCTGCTAATAGTAGTTTATGATCCGTTCTACCAACTACTTCTTCAGTAATTATTTCAATTTTGTTCGCTGCAAGCGGGGCATCGGGTAAAATGTTATCGTTTACTTCCTTTAATGTACTGAACACATATGGTATCCCGCAGGGAATCATCGGTGTAGTTTCTTTTCTTACTAGTGCAATCTTTTTGTCGGGATAAGTATTTTTTGCCGATATTCCGCATGAAACTCCGGCAGGTCCACCGCCAACAATTATTATATCATATTTTTTCATCTTCATTCCATCATGTATTAGTTAATAAATAAAAATTCTTCATCTTCAAATGCACATCATACTTCATATAGTTGGTTTTCTTAATTTTCATTTTCATAAGGTTTTCCCGCTTCGTAAGAATAGTTGTAAAACGAATACAAAGCTATCAACCGAAACAATGGGTTTACTTTTTTAAAATCATTGCTCTTCATTAAAAAGTAGTATTAATGATTATTACTCATAAAGAATCGTTCACCATTGTAGATGTATTCTTTTAACAATCCACGGTTCAGCATATCGCTAATCTGATCCATCGATCCGCCGATACTGCTTATGAAACTTTTTACCGCTGCTTCCCGCATCGGATGTACCGATACAATTCCAAGCATTTCGTTTTCAATATCAAAACTTGCATGAAAGTCATTACTTTCAGGGCAGCATAACATATCAACATCGGAAAGGTTACTTTTAATGAATTCAGAAATTTCTTTCAGTTTCTCCTTTGACGGAGCTACGCCGTAATTTTCAATTGGAGGGCGAATAGGTATAGCAAAGTAAGAAAGTTTTCTTTTCAATGTTTTAAGGAAATTACATGTTTTCTCAACATCTTCAAGATCATCATTCATATCTTTTACAAGCATAGTTTCAGTAGTTAGAACACCGTTATAGGATTGTGAAAATTGATAAACACCGTTCAATACTTTTTCGATATCCAGGCGGCGGTGGGGACGGTTAATCTTTAACCATTTTTCTTCATCTGTCGTGTCCACTTTTACAGATACATAATCGGCGAAATAAAGGTTTTCTTTTACGTTGTCATTCCATAACAGAGAACTGTTCGTAAATACAGCTATTTTGTAACCGAATTCGCGGACAAGCATTATTGACTTCCCGAGATTTACATCAAGAGTAGGCTCACCATTAGGGACAAAAGAGATATAATCGAAATGCACCTTGTTTTTTTCGAGCTCTTCCACTTTCTTTTTTAAATAAAGATATAACTCATGAGGTGAAAGACAATAGTCAACACAGGTTGAACAGCATTCCGTATCACCTGCCTGGCAGTATACACAGTTATAACAGCATGTATTCGGCTTGATATTATTTACACCAAGACTAATCCCCAGTCTTCTTGAAGGAACCGGTCCATATGTAATTTTACATGCACATGCTTTATTCGAGATAATACTATTTTCAAGTTTATTGATAACTTTATCAGCTTGACGTTTTGCGACCCTCTTTATATTTTCTCTTAGTTTTGACATTTTTTTACTTTTTGTTTTTTTTGTATTAATTCGTCTAATTCTGTGCCATCAAAAAAACTGTGTTTTCAGACCAAATTGCAATCCGAAACATTGCATAATTGCAGAATTGCAATTATATTGCAATTGCGTTGCACGATTGCAATTGCAATAAATTCAATTAGCGTAGGATTTTTATGGAAGTATTAGGGATTATTGATAAAAACAAAGAAGCGATGATTATCCCGGACGGAATATCTGTAATCGGGAGGGATGAAAAGATAATAGTCTTTAATGAAGCCGCCTCAAGAATTACCGAGTTTGAAGAGGATGATATTGTAGGGGAATCATGTAGAATTTTATTCACTGAAGAGGACTTTCATTTTGTAGCGGATTCTTTAACTGAAAACCGCGCTTTTACAAATCTTGCCCTTAATATTATTGATAAAAGAGGGAACAATAAAAGCGTTCTCGCTTCAATAACACCGATTGTCAAAGATAATTCTGTTTTAAGTGTTGTTCTTGTTTTTAGGGATACAAACGAAATGCTTAAAATGGCTGAGGATGTTGAAGCAAAGACACAGGAATTGATAGACCAAAAAAACAAACTGGATGCAATTTTCAACAGCAATATTGAAGGAACGTTTACAATAGACTACGATTGGAATATTACCTCGTTCAACCTTTCCGCAGAAAAAATTACAGGCTACAAAAAAAACGAAGCTATCGGAATGAAATGCTGGGATGTTTTCAAATCATCTTTATGCAGAAACGGCTGCCATATGGAGCAGACTATTCATAAAGGGAAATCAACAATCGGTAATGAACTTGAAATTCAAAATAAATCCGGGATGAAAGTGCCGATTAAAGTAAACTCCGGGATTCTCCTAAACAATAAAAACGAGAAGATCGGGGCGGTTGAAACATTCATTGATATTTCGGAAATAAAAAACCTTTCCGCACACTTGAAAAAAGAATTCGGCTACGCCAATATAATCGGTAAAAATAAAGAACTTGATAAGATTTATAGAATTCTTGAAAGTGTTTCGGGAACCGATAGTTCTGTTTTAATTACTGGTGAAAGCGGAACCGGTAAAGAACTGGCAGCAAGAGCAATTCATATTTATAGCGAAAGAAAGTCGGGTCCTTTTATTGCTGTTAATTGCAGCGCCTTTGTTGAGAACTTAATCGAAAGCGAACTTTTCGGACATGAAAAAGGTGCGTTTACAGGTGCTATACAAAGCAGACCCGGAAGATTTGAATTGGCACAGGGAGGCACTTTGTTTCTTGACGAAATCGGCGACCTTTCTTTGACAATTCAAACTAAACTATTACGGGTTCTTGAAACGCGAACATTTGAAAGAGTGGGTGGAAACAAAAGTATTAAAATGAATTCAAGAATTATTGCCGCTACAAATAAAGACTTGTTGATTGAGATAAAAGAAGGAAGATTTAGAGAAGACCTTTTTTATAGAATCAATGTTATCAACATCCATCTACCTCCTTTACGCGAAAGGATGGATGATTTCCCATTGCTCGTAAACCATTTTATTAAGCAGTTTAATGAAAGATTTTCAAAATCTATTACACATTTTTCGCCTGCTGCTTACGATTGCCTTGAAAGATATTCATGGAAGGGAAATATCCGGGAACTTGAAAATGTAATTGAACACTGTTTTGTCCTTTGCAGAAGCGAAGTAATAATGCCGGAGCATCTCCCTGATAGAATACGCTGCCTAACCACTCCGCTGATTAATAAAATCGATCTCGGTATTGAAGAAACGGAAAAGAGAATGATTTTAAATACGCTGAATGCAAATAAAGGAAATAGATTAAAAACTGCCGAAGCCTTGAGAATCAATCCTTCAACTTTATGGCGGAAAATGAAGAAGTACAAAATTGAGTTTAAAACTCATTAAAGTATTTTAATTCTTTTTCGATAATAAAGTATATACATGGAGGTATTATGTCAATTTCAATTAATATGGATGTTCCGTTTTCGTACGGTATTAAATCTTCTCTACTGCAAAACGAACCCGAGCAAGTGGAGCAGAGCAGTAGACAAAGTATTAAAAATGATACTGTTGAATTCAACCCGGTCTTAAAGAATCTTGCTCTGCTTGATTTTTCAAACTCGTCTATAAGCGGCGAAGGGCAATTCAGCAATTTCAACTTTTTTTTCAAGTCGGTAAAAAACGAAAAACTCTCCTTAGATGGATACTATTCGGAGAAAGAGAATATTTTCAACTTTTCACTAAAATATCGTTTCATTAAAGAAGTGAATGATTCGGGCGTAAAGTCAATGAAAACATTTGAAGCTACACTTGATTTTAATTCCAGTTACAAAGATATTCTGTCGATTAACAAAGGGGAACAGAAAGAAGACATTTTGAGTTTTGTCGGAAGGATTATCAATACCATTATTAAATCTGCCGGCGACGATAAAAAAGTTATTAGCGGAATAGTTTTTAAGGATGAAGACTTAAAAGAGATTACTGAAATCGGGGATAAAAAGATACTCTCTGAAATTTTCAACCTTATTCAAACCATTTATTCTAATCAAAAAATTAAGGAGCAGTTACAAAACTCAAAAAAGAAGGAAGAGGTGATATTAAAACCTGAAAGAGAGAAATCCGAAACGATTGATATTACGAAAGAATCAAAGAAAAACAACTCGGTTTCGCTAAGTATAAAAGAAGTGGAAGAGCAATCTCCAACTGAAAACCAAAACGAGAGAAAAGTTTAGTCTTTGTTTTTAAATTTGAAGTTTATGTCTATTTTTGATTAAATAACCATAAGCTAACTCGTTTCTAAAACTGACTGTTTCCATGCTTTGAATCAGCCATACTATCTAATAATCAACCTGGTTTCAAAATCTGAATTATTTGTTTTTACCTTAATAAAAGCATTTTTTTTGTTTCGATAAAATCACCTGCAGCTAAACGATAAAAATATACACCCGACGTTAAATTAGAAGCGTCCCATTTGACCTCATAAACACCCGGTTCTTTTTCATCGTTTACGAGTATAGCTATTTCCCGACCGAGCATATCATATACAATAAGTTTTACACTTAATATTTGATTCTCAACATTCACCGGGATTACATACTTAATTGAAGTAACCGGATTAAAGGGATTCGGGTAATTCTGCGTAAGCTGAAATCCGGTTGCAGTTATATTCTCCGCATCCTCAAGACCTGTTGTTCCCGGAAATTTAATCCGGAGATTATCAAAATAAATCGTACCTGTATAATACTGCCCGGCAACTTGTGAGCTACCCATCGGTATTGCAATTGTCTTTAGTTTTATCGGATAAATAACGCTTGATGATTTTGGAAGGTATCCTTTAATTGCCTCCCACTCATTCGGTTTATTTGCAAGTTTATGCCCGGTAACTCTATACAAAGCTCCTGCTTGGTCTTCGATATCAAAGAACACCCTATGATTTGCCCCGCTGGAGTATACATCAACAATGATAGAATCTGGGATACCATATACGTCTATGCTTTTATTCAGATAAGCCCAGTTGTACTCACCTGTATTATAAGTAAATGCATAATCCAACTTCAACGAATTATTCCCAAGACTTGCAACTTCGTTCGACAAACTGATTGTTGTTGCTATACTGTCGGCATTTACAGTTGTTAAAACCCAATCGTTAATCGACTCAAGGGAATCGATTATCATAAATCCCGTAGTTACTTCAACTTTTACAATAGCTGTATCTTTGAAACCGCTGTATGATACTATTACCATTGCATTACCGGCTTTTCTTCCCTGGAATTGCCCGAAAACATCTATTACTCCAACTGTCGTATCGGTTGAAACCCACGAAAAACTTTGCGGAGGAATTTCCTGTTCCATCCCGTCTGTATCGTAGATATGACCTTTAAATAAAAGAATACGATTTAAATCCGTTGAAGCAATTTTAGGATGTATTTCTAATCTATTTATCCCTTTGATTACTATAAAAACAGAATCTTTTATTCCCTGGTACGATGCGATTACAAAACCGCTGTCCTGCTGCATTCCTGCCGTAAATAATCCGTTGGCGTTTATATTACCGAGCGATTGTTTACTTAAAGAAAACTGGATTGATGCCGGATTCAATGTTATCGGATTAAAATAAATATCGGTTCCGTCAACTGTAAACTGCACTGTTTTCCCTATGAATACTCTTTCATTTTGAGGTTTAATATTTAATTTGGAAAGCGGTCCTGAAGGTGCAGTTGAAACAACAAGTAAAGCGTTTGAAACCGTTCGTTCACCTTCGGGGTCAGAAGGAGAATTAACGACTTCATTACGTACAACCATAGTAGTAGAGCCTCCCCCGTCGAAGTTCATTGCGTTATGGGCTCCAATATCAATCATTAAATCCGCAAGCTCGTATAAATCCATTCCCCTGCTATACAGTACCTGTCTACCGTCAACAGTAACAAGATACATAATGGTACTGTCTGCAGAGAATCCTATTGCTGTTCTCGGGTGTCTTGTTGTTACAAACGGATCGGCGGCATTCAGATCAGCCGGCGCACCATTTACTACTACAATCGGATGCCCGCCGAGCATTTCAACAGCACGGTTGATACCGGGTAAAACCTCAACCAGAATTTTTACAGTGTCATTTTTTTGAAGATTAGTATTAAGAAAACTAACCGGGTCTCCTTCAGCCGAAAGAATTAACGCTCCTGCCGGTAATCCTGTGTTACCCGAATTTATCCTAACCGAATCAACAAGTGCATAAATTGTATCATTTACAATCCACTGATTCACCGGGTAAAGTATAAATTCCGAACCTGAATCGTTTGTTCCGGTTGTTGCACCGAAATATGAATTATAAAGTGCAACCTGCCCGCTTCCCCTTCCTTCGTTAATCAAGTTGATCGGAACTGTTGTACCGTCAACAAACAGGTTCATGGTTAAAGCGGGTGATGTAATTGAGTAATTGCTTGATGAATCAAATCCTACTACAGGGCGACCGGGATTAACACTTCTTAAAATTTCACCGTTAACAACCTGAATGTTTGTCGGTGCACCGGTAGCCAATACGAAAAAGTCTGCGTTGATTGCCCCAACCGACCAGTGCCCTACAGCATCTTTCCTTATTGACATAGCACTTGTTTTTTCTCTTCCCGCAGCTAACTTATCAAGCGATTTAACAGTTTCAACTTTTATATAAGGATTTGACAAATCAACTTTAAGTATATCTATTTTCCATGGAACGGAAGGAACATCAAGTTTGATGTATGAAACACCGGGACCAACAATTTTATTTTCAAGCGTATCGTATTGTACCTGTGAATAAACGGTACATGAGAAAGCAATCATTAACAATAAGACTACTTTATTAAAGTAATCAGTTTTTCCTGCAAACAGGAACAAATTAGTAAAAAGATTCATAACATTTTCTTTCTAATAAATTATTAAAGTAAGAGAGTGTATGTAACAACGTTACATTGTTTTGGCAAAACCTTTTTTCACCATCAAATCGTTGATGTTTACTTGCTTTGAGCCGGACTCAATCCATATTTCACCAAGATACCTGCCGTATTTTTCTTTTTTATCTTTTATCGTTTGAAGCAACACTTCTTTATTAAGAATTAGTTCACGCAAATAATCTCTTGATTCCAATCCTTTCTCCTTTTCACTACCGCGTAGTTCGGGAGCGTTTATTCGTGCCAGCCTGATTTTTTCATTCTTAACCCAGCAATGTAAACCGAGATCTATATCTACTGTGCATGTATCACCATCGTAAACGGATGTAACGAATGCTTTATAGTTATACAAATTGTTTTTCATAAATCACCTTTTATTTTGTTGTCGGATGAATTATTTTTAATAAAGCCGTTATAAAATTAAACAAAAATCGGAATAAAAACACCGGGTAGTCAGATGATAAATTTTTGTCGCAATATTTTTTTAATAACAATCTTCTTTTTTTCAGTTTCATTTAGCCAGGTTAAATTAGAAGGTTTTTGTGCCGGGCTGGGAACCGGTATGATAAAAGGAAACTTTCCCGCTGTGTTTACTTATTCATTCAACATCGGAATCGACACGAAACTCTTTTCAGTTGAAGACCCTTCATTCCGATTAAACTTTCTTTTCACAAGAGATTTTAGTTCTGTTCTTCCCGGAGAAAGAGCTAACCGCTATTATGCTTACCTGCAAGGGATTTCATTATCAGCAGTAAGGACAATCCACTTCTATAAAAAAGCATACGTCGAAGAATCGGCTGGTATTGTAGTTTTAAATGATAGAACATTCAGTGATATTGACTTGATGAGCTATGGAGCCGTTGTTTCACTCGGTGTGAAAATACCCCTTTTTGACCCCGCACAACAAACGAGCGGTTTTCTATTTGGATTGGAAGCTTCTTACGGAATAACATTTACAAACAATACACCTCAATACTTCACATTCAGTTTGATCGGCAGATACCAGTTATAAACCCTGGTTTTATTGATATAATAGTTTTTACGTCTGTTTTCCATAATTGGCTTTTTTTTTCAATATTTGAGAAAAAAGGGCTTTTTTCCTGGAAATTAGTTAGATTTAGTTACCAAATATTTGGAATAATATTTGCAATAGTTAAGTTCATAAAATTATAAAAAGTAACAAAATAAAAATCGAGACAGAGATGCAAGAAGAAACATTTAATATTGAAGAGATAGTCCGCCGCTCAAAATTAAACAACGACGTTGGGGCTATTAATTCTGTTGCAATTATTGGAGCCGGAGTAATGGGGCAGGGTATTGCTCAAACAATATCATCTGCCGGGCTTGAAGTTCTAATGATTGAAAAAGATAACGAAGCACTTGAACATGCAAAAGCCAATCTTTCGGAAACGATTGACCGTGAAATAAAAAGATGGGCAATGACTTCATCGGAGAAAAAAGCTATTTTGTCGAGAATCAACTGGTCGGTTTCTTTAAAGGATACAAAGGAAAGCGATTTAATTATTGAAGCTGTAGATGAAGACTTCCAGTTAAAGACAAGTATACTTAGAGAGCTGGACAAAATTGCTAAACATGAAACTATTTTCGTTTCAAATACCTCTACTCTTAGCCTTACGAAAATTGCAGAATCAACAAAGCGCAGAGATAGAATTATCGGGATGCACTTCCTTAACCCGGTTCCGAAAGTACCGTTGGTTGAGCTTGTTAAAGGATTTGAAACTTCAAATAAAACAGTAAAGGTAGTTAAAGAATTCGCTTCAAAAATAGGGAAAACCGCAATCGAAGTATTCGAATACCCGGGTTTTGTAACAACAAGAACTATCGTGCCCCTATTGAATGAAGCAATGCATATTTATCTTGAAGGATTAGCATCCGCAAAAGATATTGATACTGCAATGAAACTCGGCTACAGCTTTCAATACGGTCCTCTTGAAATGGCCGATATGATGGGACTTGATGAAGTATTAGCATGGATGGATACTTTGTGGAACACATTAGGTGAACCTCGTTACAGGCCATGTCCGCTTCTCAGAAAATTGGTTAGAGAAAGAAAACTCGGAAGAAAAACTTCTGAAGGTTTTTATAAATACGACTCTAACGGTAAAATAATTAGTTAATTCAAAAAACAGCAAGAGAAATTAAATGAAAGTTTTAGTATTAAATTCAGGCAGTTCGTCAATTAAATATCAGTTCTTCGATACGGTAGAACAAATAGCCCTTGCAAAAGGTATGGTTGAACGTATCGGAATGGCGGGTGCGGTTCTTTCTCACTCAAGGCATGACGGAGATTCAGTCCGAATCGTGGCAGAAATATTAGACCATGCCATGGCAATCGAATATGTGCTGGCAGTTATGCTCAGTAAAAATCATGGTGTAATTGAAGATAAAGCAGACATTGAAGCCGTAGGGCATCGTGTTGTTCACGGTGGCGAAACATTCTCCGGTTCCGTACTTATTACGGATGAAGTAACACGCGTACTTCAAGAGAATGTTGAATTGGCTCCGCTTCATAATCCGCCTAACATAAAAGGCATTCAAGCAGTATCGAGGATTATGCCCGATACGCCCCAGTGCGGTGTGTTCGATACATCTTTCCACGTAAAAATGCCTCCGCACGCATTTTTATACGGTATCCCGTATGAACTTTATAAAAGATATAAAATCAGAAGGTACGGTTTCCATGGAACTTCCCATAGATATGTTTCAGCACAAGCAGCCGAATTAATGGGAAAAGATATTAGTGAATTAAAGATTGTAACCGCTCACCTTGGAAACGGCTGTAGTATGGCTGCCGTTGATAAAGGTCTCTCTGTCGATACAACTATGGGATTCACGCCTCTTGAAGGTTTGTTGATGGGAACAAGAGCCGGAGATATTGATCCTTCGGTTATCCTTTATGTAATGGGAAAAGAAGGACTATCCCTTTCCGAAGCAGGTACTCTGCTCAACAAACACAGCGGTTTGATCGGTATCAGCGGTGAAAGCAGCGATATGCGCGAAATCATTGCAGCAGTTAATGACGGTAATAAAAGAGCAAAATACGCTTTCGATATTTTCTGTTACAGAATTAAAAAGTATATCGGTGCTTATGCTGCCGCTATGGGTGGTATTGATGCTCTCGTATTTACAGGCGGTATCGGTGAAAATGCAACTGAAGTCCGAACTCAAGTTTGCAAGGATCTGAAATTCCTCGGTATTGAACTGGATGACAAAAAGAACAGTGCAAAAGAAGTGGTTATCTCCAAAGAGAAAGCAAAAACAAAAGTCTTCAGAATTCCAACGAATGAAGAACTTGTTATTGCACTGGATACTGCAGAAATAGTATCCGGTTTGTAAACTGTATAAACAAATATCAATTACTTAAAAACGGCTCATACGAGCCGTTTTTTTTGTTCATGGTTTTATTCCCTATTTTTCACTTACAAATTTTTCAATTAATATAAAAGTAAAATGGAATTAGGAATCAAAAACAAATCAGTGCTTATTACAGCCGCAAGCAAAGGTATAGGGAAAGCCATTGCAGAATGTTTCCTCTCGGAAGGATGCAAGGTTATAATCTCATCCGGGAATAAAGATAATTTAAACAAAACAGCAAACGAACTTTCGGTTAAATACAAAACGAAAGTAGAGTGGATGAAATGCGACTTAAATAATTTCGAAGAGTTAAAAGAGTTACATGCTTTTGTTCAAACAAAATTCGATGGACCGGATATACTTGTAAACAATTGCGGCGGACCAATTGCGGGTTATTTCGATGTTCTTGATGAAAGCAACTGGGAATACGCATATAACCAGGTTCTAATGAGCGCAGTTAGACTTATTAAACTTTCGGTACCGAGAATGAAAGAAAAAAAATGGGGAAGAATTATTAACATCACTTCTTTAACAGTTAAACAACCGATTGACCATCTGCTTTTATCAAATACATTCAGAGCAGGTTTAACTGCGGTTAGTAAATCTTTGAGCAACCAACTTGCAAAGTTTAACATTACAGTAAATAATCTTGCTCCCGGTTACACTCTTACAGACCGTGTAGATCATCTGATAAAAATTAAAGCAGAAGAAACAAAAAGCAGCATTGATGATGTAATGCTTTCGTTTACGAAGGATATTCCGGCACAGCGAATGGCAAACCCGATGGAAATAGGTTCTGTTGCTGTTTTCCTCGCTTCTGAAAAAGCTTCATATATAAACGGAACGACTATCCAGGTAGACGGCGGCTCAATTAAAGGATTACTATAACCTGTAACAAAATGGAAACACTTAAAAATATTTTGATAGTTTTTACCGGTGGTACTTTTTCAATGAAGATTGATGAAGATACCGGCGGTGCAGTACCTCATTTTTCGGGAAGCGATTTAATTGAATTAATCCCCGGCATTAATGAGAATGTAAATGTCAGCATTTACGATTTCGGTAAATATCCCGGACCTCATATGACACCGCAGCTTATGCTTGAGCTATCACAACGCATAAAAAACTTTATTTCAACCGGGAATTATGATGGAGTTATTGTTACTCACGGCACAGACACGCTTGAAGAAACGGCTTACATGCTTGATTTAACTATCTCAACCCCCATACCGATTGTTGTTACAGGCTCAATGAAAAATAGTTCGGAACCGGATTGGGATGGACCTAAAAACATTATTGATTCGATAAGCATCTGCCTAAACCCGAATTGCAAGGATATCGGCGTACTCGTATGTTTGAGTGGAGAAATCAATGCTGCAAGTGAGGTAACAAAAACACACACAGAAGACCTTGAAACATTTACAAGCCTCGATTTCGGTTCACTCGGGTTTGTTGATAAAGGAAGAGTCATCCTCAATCGGCTGCCGCGCAAACTTGAAGCAATTGATACAGACGCCATTAATCCAAACGTTGACCTGATTAAATGTTATGCCGGCATGGATGAAAAATTCTTTGTTTTTTCTGCCGACAGCGGAGTTGATGGAATTGTTGTTGAAGCTATGGGAGTTGGAAATGTTCCCCCAAAAGCCTTCGGCGGAATTCAGTATGCAGTAGACAAAGGAATCCCGGTTGTTCTTGTATCAAGATGCCCTGCCGGAGAAACTCTTGATGTGTACGGTTACCCGGGCGCAGGTAAATGGTTAAGAAATATCGGGGTGATTTTTGCGGAATACTTGAACGGACAGAAAGCAAGGATTAAATTAATGCTTGCACTTACCGTATCCAACGACACTGAAAAACTAAGAGAAATATTCGAGTAGCTGTTCGCTCCGTTCAAATGGTAATTATACCGCTGCTTTATAAAAACATAATTTGTTTGTTGATAGGGTAACCTTTTTTATTTTGCGTTAGTCTAAACCGATAAAACTAATGGAGTTCACATGTACGAAAATTTAAAACTACAGAAAAGGGATTACATAGTAGTAATTCTCGCAATTATCGGGTTAATCTATTTGTTTTCACCTGCAATTTACGGGCAGGATCTGAAACTGCTACACGAAAAGACTTTTCAAACCTCGCCCGGTAAAAAACTAACCGTTGAAGGCTCATCGGGAGATATAATTATTACAACATGGGATAAATCGGAAGCCTTTGTAAAAATCTCCTGCAACGACAATGCGCTTGAAAAAATGCAATTCAAAATGGAATTGGTGGATGATGGTATTCTTGTAAAGGGAGAAAGGAAATCCACAGATTGGTTCTCAAATATACGCGTAAAGTATGAAGTAATTATTCCTTCCAAATATTCAGTTTATGCAAAAACATCCGGTGGCGATATAAATATTAAAAACGTTGATGGAAAAATTGAACTCAATACTTCCGGCGGCGATATTGATGTTCAATCATCAGTGGGTAAGCTCAACGGTAAAACTTCCGGCGGCGATATAGATATCAAAAACCAAAACGGTGATGTTGATGTAAAAACATCCGGGGGAGATATTACGCTTATAGGTATAAAAGGTGATGTTAATTGTAAAACATCTGGTGGCGATATAGATATTACGTCCAACTTTGGAAAAATTAACGGCTCTACTTCCGGCGGCGATATTACTCTCGACTATTCAGGTCCAAACAAAGGTGTTGAGTTATCTACTTCAGGCGGAGACATCAAGATTTTAGTACCTTCCGATTTCGGTGCAAAAGCAGAACTTAAAACTTCTGGGGGTAAGGTAAGCTGCAATTTGAATACTTCCAATGTAGTAGAGATTAAATCAACAAAATTTGAAGCCGATCTGAATAACGGTGGAGCACCGCTTATTTGTAAAACTTCCGGCGGTAGTATTTTAGTGAAGAAAAAATAAAGTTTCTTCTCTTCTCCCTAAAAAAGCGGCTTCAAATGCCGCTTTTTTATTACTTCCTTTTTATAAAAATAAAATAGGGAGACAGAAACCCACCTCCCTATTAAAAACAATTCAATTAAAAATCGTTTACCGGATAAGCATCATCTTTTTAGTCTCAACAAAGCTGCCTGCAATAATCCGATAATAATAGACACCCGAAGCAAGCGTTTTTGCTTCGAAGTTAATATTATGTTTTCCTGCCGGCATCTCTTCCTCCACAAGCGATGCAACTTTATGCCCGAGTGCATCATATACAGCTAAAGATACAAAACCTTTTTCTTTAACAGTAAAACTAATTGTAGTTGAAGGATTAAAGGGATTCGGGTAGTTCTGTACCAATTCATATGAAAGAACAGAAGTAAAATCAACAGCAACCGGGTCATATATTTTAGATGTACCGTCAAGGTCAACCTGCTTAATTCTATAATAAGCTAATGAATTAATAGGAGTGTTATCAAAGAATAAATAACTATTCAGAGCAGTTGATGTACCATGCCCGTTGATAAAGCCTATTCTATCCCAGTTACTCAAATCAGCCGAGCGTTGAATTTCAAAACCGAGATTGTTCAATTCTGAAGCGGTTGTCCATAAAAGTTTAACACCGTTTTCATTTGCTTCGGCAGTGAATGTAGTCAGTTCAACGGGAACTATACTATAAGTTCTTAGCGATACATTATCAATATACCAGCCGTCTTTTTGAATATAATTATCCGACCTGAATAAAAATCTCAGCTTAACCTGTTTATTTATATAATTAGATAAATCAATCATTTCTTTTACCCAGGTGGATTGCATACCGTCATACAGAGGCTCGCCGGTTGGTTGATATGAACCAGTTCCGGGATTTGTATAAAGTCCGGTTAATGCAGTCCATGTAGTTCCGTTATTTGTTGAAATCTGAACCTGCCCGTAATCGTAGTTTGTTTCAATATCCCATTGTGTTTCAAACTCAAGCATTGCTCCCAAAGTATTGGAAAGATCAATAGATGTATTAAGTGTAAAAGTGGAATTCACATTAGTTGTATAATTGCCACCCGGTGAATCTGTAAAGGATGATGGAGCTGAAACATACTTACTCGTTGTAATTCCCCATGTACCTGTTGCTGTCCAGTTATTTATATTGGTTGCCTCATCATAAAATGCAAAGGTAGAATTTGCAACATAAAATTGATGGAATGTTGGAGGCGGAGTTGAACCGGGCGGGTTTGTTCCGCTGCCGCCTGCCGGTGAAGTTGAGACAAGATTTCCATCAACATCCTGGGCAGCAATATAGTATTGAACTACTGTCCCTAAATTCTGTCCCGGGATAATAAAATTATAAACACTGCTCTTCTGCGAGGTTCCAACAACTTCATAGAATTGCGAGTAACCGCTTCCTTGATTTGTTCTATAATACAAACGGGGTGCTGATGAACCGCTTGCAATAGCTAAACCGGTTAAAACATTTGCCGTAATTGTAATTGGAGTAACCTGGTTGGTAGAAACAATCGGAGTGTGCTCTATCTCCATATTTAGATTTAATGCCAACGTAGCAAGCGCCCCAATAGTTAGTTTTGATAACTTGTGAAAATACGGAATGTTAAAAGTACTGAACAAATCCCCGACCGTATGATACGCCGGATGAAAATCGTCATTATCTTCAATAATAAGAACTGCTCCACACCCTTTATCCCAGAAAGAGGCATGATCACTATAGGTACTTCCGGGATTTTTAATAATCGGGACAACACCAATACTGTAATTAGTATTCACATCAAGAAGTTTATCTTTCAATTGAATTGAAGAACCGACACTTCTTGTATGTATTTCAAACTTACCGTCGTTGTTGCCGTCATATGCAATCATATCCATATTCAAAACACCGAGGATTGAATCACCGGCTAATGCTGCTTGTGTTGCATAATAATCACTTCCGATTAAACCCTGCTCTTCTTCATCCCATAAAGCGTATACAATTGTAAACGGGAAAGAAAAATTTCTAAAGATTCTGGCTGCTTCCAATACTGCTGCTGTTCCGCTTCCGTTATCATCTGCTCCGGGAGCAGTTGTCCCGCTCGGCATATCGTCAAAGTGGGCACAAATCATATATTTCCTATTGGGAAACTCGGTTCCCGGTTGAACTGCATACACATTCTTCCCGGTTGTACTGAATGTTTGAATAGTTGTTGTTAAACCGTAACTCTGCAATTTCTCCTGGATGTATTGCATTGCTTTATCGTTACCCGGTTGATTTTTATGCCTGGAAACGATTGTATACGGCTGTCCCCCGATAGTAGTCGGTATATTGCCGGACAATTCTTTAACGAAGTGACATAGCGTATCGATATTAACCTGGTTAATAATATTTTGAACCGTTACACTCTGCTGTGATAATACAAGCTGTTGAGAAAAAAGAATCAACAACAAAGCAGTAATTAACGAGTAAGACTTTTTCATTTATTCTCCGAAAAATTACAATAAACATTTATAATAGTGCTTCAAACTTAAGGAATTTATCAATAAAAAAAGAACCGCAGCAGAACCAAATCTCATCGCTTCCCTTCCTGGAGATATTCATTGTATAACAAGCACCTTAAAGAGATTTTAATGAATAAAGCCCCGGAATAGTTATATTTACAATTATTTTATATCAATTTAAATCAGAAATCAAGCATGAATATAGTTGAACTAATACGTAAAAAAAGGAATAAAGAAGCCTTAACTAAAGATGAAATCAATTACCTTGTAACTAATTATGTGAACGGTAGAATACCCGATTACCAGTTCTCAGCCTTTCTTATGGCGGTTTATCTAAATGGAATGAATGTGGAAGAAACCGCAGCATTAACGGGTACAATGCTGAATAGCGGTAAAGTGGTTGACTTAAGTTCAATTAAAGGAGTAAAAGTAGACAAACACTCTACCGGTGGCGTTGGTGATAAAACCTCTTTAATTATTGCCCCGATAGTTGCAGCAGCCGGGTTGTACGTTCCTATGATTTCCGGGAGAGGATTGGGACATACAGGCGGAACTCTCGATAAACTTGATTCGATAAGCGGATTTAATACAAATCTGACTCTAAATGAGTACAAAAGAATTCTTAAAAAAGTCGGAACTGTATTAGCCGGGCAGACAAAAGAGATTGCCCCGGCAGACAAACTAATGTATGCCCTAAGAGATGTAACTGCAACTGTTGAATCTATTCCGCTTATAACTTCAAGCATTATGAGTAAAAAACTTGCCGAAGGAATAGACGCACTTGTACTTGACGTGAAAACAGGCAGCGGTGCTTTTATGCGGGATTATAAACACTCGAAAGCACTTGCCGAATCTCTTGTTAATACGGCAAAATCATTCGATAAAAAAGTTATCGCCTTTATTACGGATATGAATCAACCGGTTGGAAATTATATAGGGAACTGGTTTGAAATCTATGAATCAATGATTGTCTTGCAGGGTGAATGGGTTGAAGACCTTTGCAGTTTAAGTTTCACTCTTTCCGGTGCAATGCTGTATATGGGAGGAAAAGCTGATTCAATAAATGAAGGATTCGAGTTATCAAAAGAAATTGTAAAAAGCGGCAAAGCTTTTGACAAATGGATTGAAATGGTTAAATCTCAAGGCGGTAGTGATAAGTATATTTTAAACCCCGGTAAATACCCGCCGTCGAAATTTAAAGAAACAGTGTTTGCCTCTAAAAGCGGATACGTTTCGGAAATTGATACTTACGAAATCGGGATGGCAGCACTTGGTCTGGGTGCGGGAAGATTGAAAAAAGAGGACCGCATTGATCCGAAAGCCGGAATTGTTTTTTATCCTAAAATTGGTGATAAAATATCACAGGGCGGTATTATTGCTGATTTTTATACCGACAGAAAAGGTTCTATTGACGAATGTAAAGAGAGAATTCGCAATGCCGTTTCCATATCTCCGGAAAGTTGTAAAGCACCGAAACTGATAAAGAAAGTTTTGTATTAACAGATAAAGACAACCAGTGAATCTACCTATTAATGTAGAAAAATATCTTCGTAATAAATCTGCCGGAACATGGAAATTAGAACCTAATAATTTTACCGGGATTACAGCTGCAATTGTTATCCCGGTAATCGCAGAATCAAAAAATATCCTCATGTTACTGAACTCCTTGAACAGGAACAATCCATCTTACTTAAAAAGAACCGCAATAATTTTTATCGTGAACAATACTTCTTCTTCACAGGATGAAGTAAAAATTGATAACCTTGCAAGCCTGCTTTTTATCCGTAATGCAATTGATAATAATGAATATCCGCAATTGAATCTCTGCTTAATTGATGCTTCATCAAGAGGGAATGAATTACCTGAACGGGATGGCGGGGTAGGACTTGCAAGAAAAATCGGGATGGATTTAGCTCTTACTATATTCGACTATTCTTCTAATGAGAAAAAAATCCTTATTTGTCTTGATGCCGATTGTAATGTGTCTACCAACTACATTGAAACTATAATTTCAGGGTTCAACAAACGTAATCTGAAAGCAGCATCTATTCATTTTGAACATAATGTTGAACAAGCTGAAAATCCCGAAGCTATTACCTGTTACGAAATATTCTTGCGTTATTATGTTCTGGGATTAAAGTATGCCCGTTCCCCATTCGCTTTTCATACAATAGGTTCATCTATGGCTTGCGATTTTGAAAGCTATATTAACATCGGCGGAATGAATAAAAAGAAAGCTGCCGAGGATTTTTATTTCCTTGAAAAACTCGGTAAAGTAGTAACGGTTGAATCAATTGATTCCGCAGTTGTTTATCCTTCTTCAAGAGGTTCATGGCGTGTCCCTTTCGGTACTGGACAGCGTGTAAACCGTTTTATTGCCCGGACTCACGATGAGTATTCTTTATATTCACCGGAATCTTTTTTTGTATTGAAGGAGTGGCTTGTTTTTTTCAATTCTACTAACGATGCTTCTTCTATTATTCTATCGGAAGCAAAAAAAATCCATTCATCACTTTATAGCTTTTTAATCGAGCAAAAATTTGAACAACAGTGGGATAGTATTCTCTCCAATGCAAAAACAGAAGGACAATTATCAATTCAAAAAAAACTATGGTTTGACGGATTTAAGACTCTGAAGTTGATCCATTACTTAAGGGATAACGCACATCCGAATATAAACATGTTCGATGCGTGTGATAAACTATTTGAATTGCTCAAGATTGGTCGCAAAATTGAAAGAGATGAAAGCATTCCACCGCTTGTCGTTCAAAAAAATTACCTGGAGTTTCTGCGAAAAATAAATTATAACTAAACTATCTATAGGAAACCAAGATGAAATCATTAATGTTCATAATCGTTTTAGTTGTTGTGTTAAATACCGGGTTAGTAAAAGGTCAGGGAACAAATGAAATAAGTACGGCTGAATCATATTTCAATGAACTTAATTCGTTGTGCAATCTTGATAACGGAAGTTTGTGGGGAATCAATTTATCCGGTGCAACTATGTTTGTGTTTCCCGACTCAAGAATTATAATAGCAAATGAACCTGACAATAACGGGGTACTCGTAAAAAAAGAAAATTTGTACATTGGAAAGTTGCCGGAAGATTTTAATATTGCCAACACTTCATTCCAATGGAACGGCAAAAATTGGACGATGATAAATTGGGATGCTATTCCCCAAACAGATAAATATTCAAGAGGGAAACTGCTCATCCATGAAAGCTGGCACAGGAACCAAAAAGAAATTGGAATTTTGCCTGTAATGACTGCTAATACCCACCTTGACGAATTGCAGGGAAGTATTTTGCTGAAACTGGAATTCATAGCTTTGAGCCATGCTCTTAAAGCAGAAGAGGAAGCAGATAAAACAAATCATTTATACAATGCATTGATAATCAGACAGTATAGGCACTCTTTATTCCCCGGTAACAATGAAGATTTATTTGAGTTGCATGAAGGGATGGCTGAATATACCGGGCTTAAATTATGCGGAATAGATAAAAAACTTTTACCCGCAGTTGCAGCAAAGCAATTGGAAATGGCTATGGATAAAGAAGGATTTGCAAATTCATTTGCGTATTTAACCGGACCAGCATACGGAGTACTTTTTGATGAACTGACCGACTCGTGGATTAACAATGTAAAAACCGGTACAGTACTTCCGGTAATAGGCAGTCAAATTGTAAATAAAAACATTTCCCGCGACACATCGCAACTCAAAGATAATGTTGCAAACCTAATAACTCAATACGAAGCGGAAGAATTAATTAAAAAAGAAACCGGGAAATTCGAAAACCAAAAACAGCTTGCCGATTTTTATAGTAACAGATTTCTTAAAGAGGATGTTCTAATCATCAAAAACAACAACATACAATTCAGTTTTAACCCGCAAGAAAAGTTAATCCCGGTTGAAAATGGTGTAGTTTACAGAACTATGCGGCTTGTCGGAGAGTGGGGTATTGCTGAAATTAAAAACGGGATTTTTCGTTCAAACGATTGGCAGATTTTTCTACTTCCCGCTCCCGTATCCGGTATGGAAGGCTCAACAATCAATGAAGAAGATTATACTCTTTACCTTAATGATGGATGGAAAGTAATAAAAATAAAAGACGAGAAATTTACATTAATTAAGAATTAGGTTTTTAGGCTAAAACCGAACAGTTAATCTCCATCAACATATAATTAATTGCTTTCGGAATTCAGGTAATAAATTCCGGCAATCCGTTGATCGCTTCCGGTATTAAGTTGATTCGTTCCGGCAATCAGTTAATCACTTTCGGCATTAAGTTGATCCTCCCCGCCATTAAGTTAATCGCTTCCGCCATTAAGTTGATCGTCTCCGGCATTAAGTTAATCACTTTCGCTATAGTTTGTGGTCAGCCAAGCGAAATTTAGTCTTATTATCTGCCAGAATTGTCTCCAAATTCAGATTCATTGAATTATTGGTTTTTAGGTACATAACATCATTTAACAAGGAATAATTAGGTCTTAAGCAAAAATTGTATTGTTTCCCTCCATTCACTTTTAATTTTTCTTCGTAGGATTTGGCTAATCAAATGCGGTTCTTTCACACAAATAATAAAGAATTGTTTCAGTAATTTTGTTAAAACTAAAATTTTGTCTAATTTTTAATTGATAACAATTCACCGTTTGGTTGCTATTATTTGAATCAACGCTGCTATATCATGGTTATTAATTTTTTTAGAGATAAACACTAGGATAATTATGGCTCAGAACATAGTGTATAAGGACTTATATGAAGAATTAGTCGCTCTTATTGAAAAGACTAAAATCCAAGTTATAAATCACGCCAATAGTTCTATGACTACCTTATTCTGGCATATTGGCAATAGTATTACGAAACACACTTTGAATAATGAAAGGGCTGAATATGGAAAACAGATTGTCGTTACATTGTCACGACAATTACAAGAAAAATATGGGCGTAGTTATGAAGAGAAAAACTTGAGAAGAATGATACAGTTTTCTGAGATATTTCCTGATTTAAACAATGTCGTTACACTATCGCGACATTTATCATGGTCTCATTTTCTTACCTTAATCCCAATAAAAGAGTGGAAAGCTCGAGATTTTTATGCACAATTAACTTTCGAAAAGTTGTTTAGTGTTAGAGAATTAAGAATTTTAATTAATAAAAAAGTTTATGAAAGAATTGAAAATGCAAACACGCAACTATCTGAAAGCACTGATATAGAAAAAGGTATATTTAAAGACCCATATTTACTAGATTTTTTAGAACTCAAGGAGGGATATTTAGAAAATGACTTAGAATCAGCAATTTTAAAGGAACTTGAGTTATTCATTCTTGAATTAGGAAATGGCTTTACCTTTGTTGAGAGACAAAAAAGAATGGTTATTGATGGTGATGATTACTATTTGGACTTGTTATTTTATCATCGAAAATTAAAAAGACTAATTGCAATTGAATTAAAAATTGATAAGTTTTCAGCAAAACACAAAGGACAAATGGAACTCTACCTTAAGTGGTTGAATAAGTATGAAAGACAGGAGGGAGAACAATCTCCAATTGGACTGATATTATGTGCAGTTGCTAGTAAAGAGCAAATTGAACTGCTTGAAATGCATAAAGATGGTATAATGGTTGCCGAGTATTTAACAGAGTTGCCACCGAAGGAAGTTTTAGAGGCAAAACTTCATAAAGCATTAATTGAAGCAAGAGAAAGAATAGAGCGAAAGAAGCTAATATAAAAGAATTTCCGCGCCCCCCTACTCAACCACCTCGTGCGTTAGGCAGTGAATTGTGCCGAGTCCCCAAACAAGATCAACTGCGTGAATGCCGGTTACAACTTTATCAGGGAAAAGCTCTGTTAAAATTCCGAGAGCCGTTCCGTCGTTTTTATCGTTAAATGTAGGGACTAATACAACCCCGTTACCGATATAAAAATTTGCGTAACTTGCGGGAAGTCTCATCTTTTCGAAAATTAATGGTTCCGGCATGGGTAATTCAACTGCTTGAACTGCGGAACCGTCTTCAAGTTTCGCATCCTTTATCCGTTCCCAATTCTCTTCAAGATTGAAATAGTTTTCATCTTTCGGATTTTTCTCCCTGCACATTACTACCGTGTTTTTATTAACAAACCTGCAAAGGTCATCAACGTGCCCGTGAGTATCATCCCCGGCAATCCCTTTTCCAAGCCAAATAACATTCGTTATTCCGAGGTATTGATTGAACATCTCTTCGTAATCTTTTTTTGTAAAACCGGGATTACGAACCTGAATGTTTTCATCCATTAAACACTCTTCGGTAGTTAAAAGAGTACCCGCACAATTGGAGTCAATTGCTCCACCTTCAAGTACGACAGGCTCATCGTTCCATACTGCTTCAGATAATTTGTAACCGAGTTTTTCAGTAATGAATGCGGGAAGTTTTGCATCCTTCTTCCAGTTATCGTACTTAGCCCAACCGTTAAATCTAAACTTGATTGCTTCAACTTCCGAATTTTCATTCTTTACAAAAGCGGGACACGAATCACGCATCCAGCCTCTATTCGTTGTAAGTTTGAATATTTTTATTTGCTTCAGATTAACGCCAGCTTTTGACAACATTTTACGAATACGGTTCTCGCTCTGCTTCGAGTTTACAATAATAAATACTTTTTCATCAATCGAAAGCTTTCTAACAATCTCAACATAAACCCACGGTATAGGATGAAATTTACCGGGCCAATCTTCGCGGTTATGAGGCCATGCAACAATTGTCCCCCTATGTTTTTCCCATTCGGCGGGCAGTCTGTAATTCATATTCATTCTTTTATTAATCGATAAATCTTTTTGTTATTTCGCCGTACGCATCTATTCTTCTATCCCTTAAAAAAGGCCAGTTCCTTCTTACATCTTCAAGGTGTGCAAGGTCAATTTCAGCAAGAATGATTTCTTCTTTATCTGTTGATGCTTCTGCGAGTATTACTCCCTGCGGGTCGCAAATAAAGGATGAACCCCAAAACTCAACACCCGCTTGTTCAGGTACAGGTTTCTCAAATCCTGTACGGTTGCATGAGGCGACATAAACACCATTGGCAATAGCATGGCTTCTTTGAATTGTTATCCATGAATCGCGTTGTGCTTTACCGTATTGTTCCTTCTCGTACGGATGCCACCCAATTGCGGTAGGATAAAATAATACAGATGCGCCTTGAAGTGCGGTCAATCTTGCACCTTCCGGGTACCATTGATCCCAGCAGATCAGCGTTCCGACTTTTCCCGCTTTCAGGTCAAAAGATTTGAAACCGAGATCACCGGGTGCGAAATAAAATTTTTCATAGTAAGCTGGGTCATCAGGGATGTGCATTTTACGGTACACTCCCGCGATACTCCCATCCGAATCTATAACTACAACGCTATTGTGATAAACTCCGGCAGCTCTTTTTTCAAATATAGGAACTATAACGGCAGCTTTATTTTTCTTTGCAGCTTTTTGAAAGGCTTCAGTTGAAGGACCGGGAATAGTCTCGGCTAAATCGAAAAGAGCGACATCTTCTTTTTGGCAGAAGTATTGACTTCTATAAAGTTCCGGTAGACAAATCACTTCCCCACCCATCTTAGCTGCTTTTTCAAACCAGCTTACTGCTTTCTTCAGATTTTTATTTAAATCAGTAGAGACTGAGAACTGCGTCAATCCGACTACAAAGTTACCTTTTTTTGAATTCAACTTTTTCATTATTCAATCTGCTTTATTAAAACTGTTTTTCAGAAACTAATTTTCCATCAGCAGAATACTCTTTGCTGCTCCTGATTTCACCGTTATCATAATTCTCAATGTACCAGAGAGAAGAGTCGTCCCTATAGATTTTCACTTCGCCGTGTAAACGGTCGTCTTTATAATTTTGTACCGTCCAGAGTTTCCCGTTTTCATAATACGATTTCGATTCTCCAACGCGCCATCCGTCTCTGTAGCTTTCTTCGCTTTTTAGTTTTCCCGACTCGTAGTAGTTTTTAAAAATACCTTCCTTTTTTCCGAAGATAAAACTCTTTTCGGACATAATGTTTTTGTTGTCGTGATATTCTTTTATAAGTCCGTTCAGGTGCCCGGAATCGTAATTATAATCACCTTTAAGATTACCGCTTTCGTAATACCAGCGAGTTAAACCCTGTTGTGTATCGCTAATAAAATTAGACTCAGCCGCAACTTTTCCGGTTTTATGATACTCGTAGCAAATACCGTTTCTTTTCCCATCCGAAAAAAAGTATCTTCCTTTTACTTCACCGGTTTCATAATAGTATATTACTTCTCCTTCAAGAAGCCCGTTCCTATAATACCCCTTCTCCTTTATTGTACCGCTTTTGAAGTAACCCGTATAAGGACCATCCAACCTATTATTTTTGTATGGAAGGATTTCACTTAAAACACCGGTATCAAAATAGACATATACGTTACCGTCAAGTTTTCCCTGTTTGTAATTTTTAATCGATACAATTACGCCAAGCGGATTATAGTAGGAACTTTGTCCTTCAAGAATCCCTTCCGAGTAACTAAGAACTTCTTTAAGAACACCGTTATCGTAATAGTTTTTTACTTCTCCGGTTTGGGAATAAACTGATACACAAGACGCAATTACAATAAAACAAAACAAAACTAACTTTTTTAACATGTTATCTCCAATCTTTTAGTCGTAACCGAAAGTACTTAAAATATTTCCATCTTCGCTAAAGAGTTTACTTCTTACAAGCGTGTTTGATTGATAGAACTCTTCTCTTTTAATACTACCGTTTTCGTAAAATTCTTTAACCCAGCCTTCAAGTTCACCGTTATAGTACAAAGCTCTTTTCATCGGTTTACCGTTTCTGTAGAACCATTTTTTCTCACCGCTTAATTCGCCGTTACGGTATTCTTCTTCATATTCAAGGAACCCGTTGTCGTAAAACTTTTTGTAGTAACCTTCAAGAACATCATTAACATAATTTGCTGATGACTCGATTCCTCCGTTTATATAATAAATAATTTTTATACCATTCAACCGGTTATCCGCATAAATGCTGCTTGATTTCAATTCGCCTGTTTCATAAAAGCGGTTTTCTATTCCTCTTTTAATACCGTTAATATAATCGGATTCCGATTCCATTATCCCGTTTTCATAAAATGTGAA
>ERZ795056.598-NODE-598-length-45000-cov-9.377128_pt1 | contig 45000 bp, 42 predicted proteins | sample MGYA00375140_ERZ795056 | MGnify/ENA primary metagenome ERZ795056 (study PRJEB30185, sample SAMN05720227) | activated sludge metagenome | isolation source: Anaerobic digester | place: USA | collected 2015-03-09 ...
ACCAGACCGATGATGTGCAACGGAAGCCCCAGTTCTGAAACCGATTTGATCACGCCCAGTACCGTTGCAGCACCGGCCATATCGCATTTCATGGCTTCCATTCCGCCACTGGTTTTCAGGCTGTGTCCACCTGTATCATATACTACGCCTTTTCCAACAAGGATGATGGGCTTGGAGTTGGTGTATTCTTTTGGCTTGTATTCCAGAATGTTAAAGGTCGGCGGCAAATCGCTTCCCTGGTTCACACCCAACAGGCCACCCATTTTAAGGGCCTGGATCTTATTTTCTTCCAGCACTTCCACTTCAAAGCCGGATTCCTTTCCTGTCTGTACAAAAATGTCGGAAAGCAATTTTGCAGTCAGCACACTGGCCGGTTCATTCACCAGATCGCGAACCAGCGACACGGCATTCACCACTACAGAAAGTTCCTTTAAGTCTTTGTTGATAACCGACGAAGAAATGACGGTTACGCTTTCAAGTCCGGTTGCTTTTTCGGTTTTGTATTTGTCGAAACGGTACGAAGCCAGTGCGACGCCTTCGGCAAAAGCCAGTACATCAGCCTTCGACAAACCTGTCTCTGCCACCACCGCCGATGTTGTTTTTGCTTTTCCAAGGACAGAAACCACTTCGGCTCCCTGCTTACGGACCTTTTCCAGTGAGGCAGAATCCGTGGAGGCCGTCACCTGCACCACCACAACCTGACCGTCAGCTGTGGTCAAAACCTGAACCGGCATTTTATCTTCCCAGGCTTTCTTAAGCCATTTGGGCTGCGCACCCAGTTCGGCATCAGGCCAGGAAGAAGTAGACGAAATGAGCCAGACATTGGCCTGAGAAACCTGATTCGGATTGCCGTAAAGAAGCGTTGCAGTATTTGTTGACATAATTTCTGGAATGGAGCTCAAAGGAAAGTCTTTCACCCGGATTATTCAATTCGCTTTTAACGCCTTGATTCACACCTGAAAAATACCCTTCGGGGTTTGGGGCCGTAATAGAATCGGAATCAAGGCGTTGCGAAGCAATTAGCTTTTAGGTAAAGAATCCGGGTTTCACCGACAAAGCACAACGATCAAATCAAAAATTACTGCGCAAAGGCAACCCTGCATTGATTTTCTTTGCCGACCGGAATTCAGACGGCGCACATTCAAATGGATTATCTCTACGTAAAATCGCTCCACATCATTTTCGTGATCACCTGGTTCAGCGGAATGTTTTACCAGTGCCGTCTGTTTATCTACAACCGCGAGGCGCAGGATAAACCCGAGCCCGAAAAAAGCATCCTCAAGAATCAGTTTGACATCATGATCAGCCGGTTGCTGTTTGGTATCTGCTGGCCCTCAACCGTGCTTACCCTCATTTTCGGAACCTGGATGCTGTCCTTTTATCCGGAGATTCCGACCTGGCTCTGGATCAAAATCGGGATGGTGTTGTGCTTGTTTGCTTATCAGTTTTCACTTCATCAACTGTACCGTCAGCAAAAAAGCGGTGTCTTTTCCTACACCGGTAATCAACTCCGGATGTGGAACGAAGTGCCCACCGTTTTTCTCGTGGCCATCGTGATGCTGGTGGTGGTGAAACAAAACATCAGTCTGGTATATGGACTGGGCGGACTGGTGGCCTTTGTGTTTTTGCTTATGTCGGCCATCCGCATTTACAAATCACTTCGGGAGAAAAAGGCGTGAGTGTCGGGCATCGTTTTTCAAGGACGGAATCCCCAGTTTTTTGTTCCTTTAGTTCAAGACTTTGATCTCGATTACCGTAGCCAGACTCAGTGCTTTCTGTTTGATTTGATTGGCGTTTTCACCTTCAAACAGTTCGTCCACCGTTTCGTTGAACAGCTTCAGCCAATGCTGAAAATGTTCTGGTTGCAACGGACTTAGGGCATGAATTCCTTTGTGTTTCTCGATGATGTTTCCGGTATAGCCGCCCGTATAGAAAACCGCATTTTCCCAGAACACATACATTTTGGGGAGGTGATGTTCCCAATGCACCTTCGCTACTTCGGTGAAAAAACGCCCGATGGTGTTGTCGGTTTTTACCTTGTCGTAAAACGTGTTCACGATTGTTTCAATGTCGGTGCGGTTGGACAGGTCTGGTTTCATGGTTGGTTTCAGTTGTCCAAAGATAAGGCCATCCGGCTTGCGGGTCAGGATGAATTTTTCTTAAACCGAAATAGCTTGAGTGTAATGTGCAAACATCCGGTTCACCTTTCCTTCTTCATTGAAAAACATCACCTCAATGGCCTTTTTGTTCATCACCGATTTGTAGTAAAGAGCAACAGAACCAACGCCTTCTGTGACATCATACAGCTCAAAATGAAGGTCCGGAATCCGGTTCAAAGCGATCTGCCAGTAATTCCGGACGGCTTCTTTTCCTTTCAGTGTACCGGAGTCGATGCCGGCAGCAGCTTTGATCATCGGTGTGGTGATTTCGATGTCGTCGGAATAATGCACCATGATCACATCCAGATTGTGTGAATTCCAGGACGAAATCCAGTCCTGCGCAAATTGCAGTGCGTTCATTTTTTGTTTTGGTTGAAGATGAATTCCGGAAGTCATTACCCGATTGCATCCAGTTTAGCAAATCAACAAAAGGTCCCGGATTTTCTCCGAATGAAACCATGATCAGCGGACGAAAAACCAAGCGTATGGAAATGCGGGGATTGAAGTCCGTATACTTGCACCCAAATTACCATTGCAGATGAGCGTTCGGCCAAAGAAAAACCTGGGGCAGCATTTTCTCAAGGACCAGGGAATTGCCAGAGACATTGTGGACCTGTTCACGGGTTTCGGGCAACCGGAAATCCTGATTGAAATTGGACCGGGAACGGGCGTTCTTACGCAGCATTTGCTGGAACCCAAGCCCTGGAAATTCCGGGCTTCGGATGTGGATGGCGAATCGATTGAATACCTGAAACGGCATTTTCCGCTGCATCAGGAAAAGTTCATCTTAGAAGATTTCCTTCGGATGGATCCCAAAGCGATGGGTTTTTCGCGGCTGGCCGTGATCGGGAATTTCCCTTACAACATTTCCTCCCAGATCTTTTTTCACATCCTGGAAATGGAATCGGAAGTCACCGAAGTGGTATGCATGCTTCAGAAAGAAGTCGCCCAACGCATTGCGTCCGGACCGGGCAGCAAGGAATACGGCATTCTGTCGGTTCTGCTGCAAAGTTTGTACACCATCAAATACGCCTTTACGGTCGGTGCGCATGTATTCGATCCGCCTCCGAAAGTGCAGTCCGGTGTAATTCGTCTCGAGTTGATTGAAGGAAAGGTACTTCCCTGTCGTTTCAGTAATCTGCAGAAGTTGGTGAAGCAGGCATTCAACATGCGGCGAAAAACCCTCCGCAATGCGCTCAAGCCCATGGGCATCCCGGAATCTCTTGCGCAGCACCCCTGGATGGACAAGAGGGCCGAGCAACTCAGCGTCTCCGAATTCGAAGAAATGACGGCGATCTATGAGGCGGAAGGAAAGCTTAGGAAATGAGGAATGAGGAATTAAGAATTAGGAATGGGTTAGGGGTTATTAGTGAGTGGTTATGGATTAAATAAAAGACGCATAAAGCTGATCTGGATTTCGGGAATCAAACAGTTGGCTTGTCCATTCAAGTAAACCGACGGCCTGCTCTTTTGTGACGGTAGGAAATTGATCCAGAAACTCATCGAGGGAAACCCCTGATTCTAAGTGATCAAATAATGTTTCAATGGGTACCCTGGTATTTCTGAACACCGTTTGCCCTCCCATTATTTCGGCGTCAGCCATTATGATTTCGCGAATGTCCATAGCACAAAAATAGAGCGTACTCTAATTTGAACTGCGGGATTTTTTGCCATTCCTCCTTCGGAGGTTAGGGGGCTTTCTTCGGCCCATGATAAAAACGGAAAAACACTTGCTACCTCCGTTTTTCATGATGAATTTGCAACCGAATTCATCACCTCCTTTTTTTCATCTTTCATGCCTCTGGAATCCGGAATAGAACCGAGCGCCGAGCACATCGAACTGCTCGAAGCCGCCGTGGAACGGAAGGACGCCACATGGATTGTGGAGGAAATCGGTGATCTACACCCTGCCGATATTACACAGCTGCTGTACGACTTTGACAGTCCGGCCTGTAAATACATCATTTCACTTTTGCCCTACGATGTGGGCGCCGAAATTCTCACCAACCTCGATTCTGAAACCCGGAAGAAGTTCCTGAAGGTGTACGATTCCACCGAGTTCGTGGAATTTATCCCTTACATGGATTCGGATGATGCGGTGGATATTCTCACCGAAACACCCGTTCGTTTCCGGGAGGAAGTCATCGCACGGATGACGGATGTAGAAATGGCCAGCCACATTGTGGAGCTTCTCCGGTACGACGAAGATTGCGCCGGCGGGCTGATGGCCAAAGAGATCATCAAAGCGAATGTGAACTGGACCATCGTCCGGACCATCGAAGAAATCCGGCGGCAGGCGGAAAATGTGGAGAAGATTTACTCGGTGTACGTGGTGGACGACAACGACATCCTTCTTGGCCGGGTATCGCTCAAAAAGATCATTCTGGCCAAGAGCCATACCCTCATCAAAGACATTTATGAGGAAGAAATCGTATTCATCGAAACCTACCGTGACCAGAACGAAGTAGCCGAAATCATGCAGCGCTACGATCTGGAATCGGTGCCGGTGGTGAACATTCAGGGGAAATTGCTGGGGAGAATTACGATCGATGACGTGGTGGATGTGATCACCGAACAGGCGGAGGAAGAAATCAACCTCATGTCCGGTATCTCCGAAACGGTGGAAGAAGATGAATCGATCTGGCTCTCGGCCAAAGCCCGATTGCCCTGGCTTCTGATCGGAATGACGGGTGGCCTTCTGGGTGCCAAGTTTGCAGGTCTGTTCGAATGGCAGATCCGGCTGGTTCCGGCGATGGCGTTTTTCATTCCCCTCATTACGGCAACCGGCGGAAATGTGGGCATCCAGAGCAGTACCGTCATGGTGCAAAGTCTGGGAAGCAAAACAATCAATTCACTTTCCTTCCTACAGAAACTGGGCAAAACACTGCTCATTGCACTGGTCAACGCCACCGTCATTTGTCTGGCAGTTTTGAGTCTGACGTTTTTACTTGGTGATCCCATCCCTCTGGCGTTGACAGTATCTGTCGCTATTTTTTCAGTGGTCATTCTGGCTTCGGTTATGGGAACGGTCACTCCCTTTCTTCTCGACAAAGCTGGCGTCAATCCGGCTCTGGCCAGCGGACCTTTCATCACCACAGCCAACGATCTGCTTGGACTTGCCGTCTACTTTGGCGTGGCCTGGTGGATGTTGTAAAGATTCGGATTACTCGGATTTTCACCTTCTCTCTGTTGTACTTTTCCCATTTTCGGCTTCCGTTCTTAGTTCGTTCTTCTCTCGTCTGAGGCCCGTCTGAAGCCTATTCAACCTCTTTCGCAACAGATTGGATTATTTCTGGAAATTGTCATCTTATCTTATGGACAGAATCGCACCTGATTTCAATAATGCCTGTTGCATTTATCAGACATAAAAAAGCCACCCGATTATGAGTGGCTTTTTCTATAAGAAGATTCCTGATTCCAGAATCCCGTCTCTTCTCTACAAATTATCTTTGAAGTAGTTCGTCATCTTTTTCATCAGGTGGATCCGGTCTTTTCCACCCACGCCATGTCCGTGACCAGGATAGATGAAATAATCCAGCTGCACGCCCGATTCGATGGCTTTCTTGAGGAAGGCCTGTGTATTCTGCCAGACCACCACATCATCAGATGTTCCGTGGATGAGCATGAATTTCCCTTTCACATTCTGTGCATGGTTCACCAGATTGGCGGTTTCGTAACCTTGCGGATTTTCTTTCGGCGTGTCCATGTAGCGTTCGGTGTACATGATTTCATACATGGCCCAGTCGATCACCGGTGCACCAGCAATGCCCACTTTGAAGGTTCCAGGTGCTCTGCTCATCATGGTGGTGGTCATAAATCCGCCATAGCTCCAGCCGTGAATGCCCAGACGGGTTCCATCCACATAGGGCAATGATTTCAGATACTTAACACCAGCCAACTGATCCTCCATTTCGGGCGTTCCCATGTTTCGGTAAGGTGCCTGCTCGAAGCCAACACCCCGGTTGTAGCTGCCCCGATTGTCGATGGTAAACACGACAAAACCATCTGCCGCCCAGGCTGCCATATACACGTTTGCAGCCGCCAGCCAGGAATTGGTCACCATCTGTGCATGCGGACCGCCGTACAAGTACACAATCACCGGATACTTTTTGTTCGGATCGAAATTGGTTGGTTTGATCAATCTGGCATGCAAGGTCTGGCCATCGGAACTTTTCAGACTCAACGTATCAATGGACGGAAAATCATAGTCAGTAAATGGATTGGCAAATGTTTTCAGCATTTTCGGAGCTTTTCCCGTCACGTCAATCAGGTCGATTTGCTTAGGTTTTTTCAAATTCGACCAAACGTCCAGCAAACGGGTTTTGCCTTCGCACCACATCGCATTGTGCACACCGGAAGTGGGAGTAAGAGATTTCACTTTTCCGGATTTCAGATCTACTGATTTCACGATCCGGTCCATTCCCTGACCTCCTGTTTGAATAAACAAAAGATTCTGTCCTTTGTCATCGGTTCCCAACACGTCGGTTACTTTTTCATCACCGCTGCTCAGTTGCTTTTTCAGTTTTCCATCCCAGCCATAGAGATACAAATGGTTGAATCCGTTTCGCTCCGACTGCCACACAAAGTCAAGAGCCGCATTCACAAAAAGCGGACCTTCCTGCGGATCAAGATATCGGTCTGATTTTTCATCAAAAAGCGTTTTTACCAGTTTGCCGGTGTTGGCATCGTAGGCATTGAGCTGGAAATGATTGGTTTCCCGGTTCAGAAGTGTGATGGTGATGTATTTCGAATCGGTGGTCCAGGTGATACCGGTGAGGTACTGGTCTTTCGGACCGGTCACATCAAGAAATGTCGTTTTCTGGTTGGCCAGATTGTACACACCCAGTGTCACTTCATGGCTGGTTTGTCCGGCCATCGGGTATTTGATGTTGCGCACTTTGGCGGGCTTTTCGGTGATTTCCACAATCGGGTAATCGGTCACCATCCGCTGGTCCATGCGGTAAAAAGCCAGTTGGTTCCCGTCCGGAGACCAGAACGTTCCTTTGTTGATGCCGTATTCATTGCGGTGTACCGATTGTCCGCAGACGATGTTTTTATCCGTTTCATTCGTCACCTGAATGGCCTGCGTTCCTTTCTGGATAAACAGATTCTGCTCTTTCGTGAAGGCGACAAACAGATTTTTTTCTTCCACATCCTGGTTTTCGGCTTCTTCGGGAAGAGTGGCGACGAGGGCCGCTTTTTTCGTTTCCAGGTTGTACGTCGAAAGCTCGCTTCCCATCATTCCATACAGAAACTGACTGCTTTTCCAGTTCAGACGAGGGAAATTCTTTTTCCCGTTTTGCCAGGCCGAGGCAAAAAGGAGGGTATCGGTTTTGTCGTTAAGCCGTTTCACCAGCACATCTCCTTTTCCGGGAACTGTCACCACTTCGGCATAGGCACCGTCCTGAAATCCATGCAGTTGCCGGATGGACATACCAAACGCTGGGTTGGTGAGTGATTCTTCCAGACTCAGTTTTTTCTTTTGAGCCAGAACAGATCCCGTCAGAAACGGAGTCAGTAAAAGGACGGTAACAAGCTTTTTCAACGGTGTTGGTGTTTTGAATGAGGGCTGCAAAAATGCAAAAGCTGCTCAAACTACCGACAGCCTTTTTACAGACGGAGCCATAACCGGATGGCCTTGCTTCTGACGCTTGTGAATCTTTGAACGGAATCCGAATAGGAGAGTGCCTTAGTAATCGTAAAGGCTGTCCAGATTGGAGTCCATCGATTCAAAGACGGAGTCGACTTTGGCAATAAAACCCGGATCCGCGAGAAAGTCATCGATGTCGCTTTGTCCGGCCACATCGGTTTCCGGGATTTTGTATGTTTGTTCCAGATTCCCTTTTTCGAGTTTGAGGATGTATTTTCCATTCCAGCCAAAGAGTGTGGCATTAATCGAATTGGTGAGTGCTATTTCTTTGATGACCCGCATGGAGAGAATTCAGGAGGAGATAATTTTTTTTAGAACCAGGATATCCTGTTGATCGGTGAGGCCTTTGACACCTGTTCTGTTGAGGGCCAGTTTGTTTTGAAGTAAATCCCGGATGTCGATCACCTTAATCTGAATATCCTCCACTGAAACAATAGTGGCCTTTTCAAAAGCCGTTTCAATATCAACGCCAACAATGTAGTTCATCAGATCCACCGCTTCCGGCATCATTCCAAACGTCAGGACCAGATTCTGGTTGAAATCTTCAGGCAGCAAATCATCGGTATTTAAAGCTAAAGAAGAAAAAGCTGCCAGAATTTTGATCCCGTTTTCAGTTCCTGGTTTGATGAGAATGTCGATGTCGGAGGTTGTTCGTTCAACCCCATAATAAATGGCCGCATGACCACCCACCAACATGTATTCAACCTTGTGTTGACGGAATGATCGCAGTAACCGGATATGACTTTCTTCCAGTTTCATTCTTCTTCAAAACTTCGCCTGATCTTCACCTTCTGTCCTTCGAGTGGCTTGCTTTCCCATTCCCCATAAATCCGCCGGAGCATGTGGTAATGCATCTCCAGACGTTCCGATCCGGTGAGAGCCAGCCATGCTTTCGATTTGGCCTCGGCTTCTTCTTCAAAGGTAGTTTTGTGGATTTTCAAATTTTAGAGGTTTTTAAACCAGAGGGATTTTCAACCGATTGTTTTCACACCAAATCTATGGGAAAACCCTCGTCTGAAGAACAATACGTTTTGCTGGAATGATATGCCTTATATTTTGGGAAGCCCAATTTTCTTCAACATTTCATTTGCTTTTTCCAACTTCTCTGGGAACAAAATGACATCATCAAATTTGTTCAATGACTTGTCAATTTTTACGATTGGAATTTTCCTTTTCTTTAATTCTGTTGCAACCTTCATAATACAACTTCTTAGATGGTTAAAAGTACTATTTTTTTCGTTTCCGTTTCACCAAAAATCCTTCGTATTCAATATTTTTATTGAATGATTCCCAATCATCATTTTTTTCTCCAAAAACATCAAAATCATCCGTCACTTCAGAAAGAAATTTTGAAATCCCGATTCGGTAAAGTCGGGTTCTTGCTTTCGTGCTTCCAGTGGCATATATCCATGAATCAGGATACTTATCTGTAAATGCATAAATTGAAGACACAACAGAAGCAAGTACTTTTTCGCTGTCTCCATTGTTTGAGATGATGGTATCATCAATTTCTCCACTTTTTAAATCCTTATCACCAAAGGCTAAATTATACACATCTTTTAAATTGGTTGGTTGATAACGTACAAGTTTGTGAATCAACCCCTTCGGACCCTCGCTAATGAATTCAAAGGTGAATAATCTGTCACTTGATGCTAATGGGTACTTCGGTAATTTCATTTGGGTACTTTTCAAAAGAGCAGCGAAAATAAAGAATCATCACAAATTCAAATTTCCCGCATTGGATTTTTCAGTTCAAGAATCTAAAAAGTGGATCCAAACAAGAATTCTTCTACAATTCCCGGTACACCCCATGAATGGTTTCCACCAGAACCTTCAGATCAAAGCGTTTCGACTCCGTCTGTCCGGCTGTTTCCAGCGATCGTTTCAGTTCGGCATCGGTGGACAATCGTAACAGTTGTTGCGCCATTTCTTCCGGACGGGTCGGATCAGCATACAATGCAGCCTGACCGGCAATTTCCTGAAAACAGGAACCCGTCGATGACACAATCGCTTTTCCTCTACGCATCGACTCCAGAAGAGGAATTCCAAATCCTTCAAAAACAGATGGATAGGCTGTGTACGAGGCTCCGTCATAGAGATTCACCAGATCATCGGTTTCCACATTTCCCAGCCAGCGGAGGCGGCCTTCGTAGTCGCCGAGATGTTCCAGAATTTCGTCACCCGTATCGCCTCGTCCTCCCACCAGAACCAGATCTTCGGGAATCTGCGACATCACCGAACGGAAGGCTTCGAGCAGGACCTTGTGGTTTTTTCGCTTCTCCAGCTTGCTCACACAAAGAATGTAGGGCCTTTCCACAATGTCGAACTTGTACAGGATTTTGGCCACCGCTTCGGTTCGTTTCCGGTAATGAAAGGCGGGATCTGTATCCTGATACACCACCTGAATCCGGCCCCGGCTGTCCGGATAATATTCTTCCAGATCAGACTTAGTCTGAAGACTTGTTGCCAGAATGATGTCCGCTTTTTTGCATGCAAACTGCGTTTTCCGGTTGTAAAACCAACGGTCCAGTCCTTTGTATGCTTCCGGATACCGTTTGAAAATCACGTCGTGAATCGTCACCACACTTTTTGTTGATCCTGGTTTCCAGTCAAGTGGAATTTCATTGCTTAGTCCGTGGTACACATCCAATTTAAGCGACCTGGCTTTCGAGCCCCAGCCGTATGAACGCGAGTGTTTTCCAAACATACCACCCGATTCGTATTTCCAGTTGGCGCCACTGTCGTTGAGCTGCCGGTTGAAATAGGGTAGGTCCATGGGATTGCCGGTATCCATCAGGAGGTATTCATTTTCCGGATGCTGTTTCAACATCCCGCCGATCAGTGTCCGGCTGTAATTGCCGAGTCCGGTCGGGTTGTGGTACGCACGTTTGGCATCGTAGCCTATTTTCATTTATTCTTTTCTTTAACCGGCTTTTTTTCAAAGATTTAGAAAATCATTCCGGGGTCGACTTTAATTTATTTTACCGTGTAACGTTTGTTACAAACCGAAAAGGCAAATGTTCCACTTTTCTATGGGATCATCTGTTATTTTTGGCGGTCCAAAATAGGTCTTCCTGCATGCGGAGTTCAAAATCAATCTTCTTTATTTTTCTTCTTTTGTTCACAACCACACTGTCTGGCAGTGTGTTGGCTCAGAGAACTCTCAGTGTTCAATCCCCGGATCCAAGGCTGAAAATCGCTTTCGATTTAATGGAGAGGCACAATTATCAGGCAGCCATGGCTGAATTCCAGTCCTTTTCTCAGGAAACGGGTGCTTCAGCTGACCTGGCGATGACGGCACGATACTATGCCGCTCACTGCGCACTCAAACTTTATCACCCCGATGCCGAAGAACAATTGCTGGCCTTCAACCAGCGGAATCCAGGCAGCGTGTATGAATCCCGTGTCTGGTTCGATCTGGCCAATTACTATTTCCGGATTAAGAAATGGGAAACCGCTGTTCAGTATTACACCCGAATTCCGGCGGACGGCCTTGAAGAAGAAAGTCAGATCGAAGCCGATTTCAAAACCGGAGTTTCCTGTTTCCAATTGCAGCAGTTCGACCGGGCCAAATCCTATTTTCAGAAACTCCGCCGGAAAGATCATCCCTACAAAGGGTCAGCGGCTTATTACACGGCTTACCTCAATTTTAAAGACGGTCTCCTCGATGATGCCCTGGCCGATCTGGATGTTGCCAAAACATCACCTGAATACAAGTCCAGCATTCCGGTTCTGAAAGCCAGTATTTTATACAAAAAGAAAGAATACAAAGAGGTAATTGATCTGGGAGAAGAAACCTTCAAAGACACGGCAAGAATCGCCAATCCCGAAGAGCTGCATCTGTTGGTTGGGGAATCCTATTTCAACCAGAAAGAATACACCAAAGCCGCAGGGCATTTCGAAACCTACAGCAAGGGCGTACGGGGAAATCTGCCAAGAGGTTTACAGTTCCGTGTGGCGTTTACCTATTTTAAAACGGACCAGACCGATAAAGCCATAGCGGGATTCCGTCAGGTAGCGGCCCGGCTCGATACAACAAAGGGCAAGCAGGATTCACTCGGCCAGTATGGTTCATATTATCTGGGAATCTGTTACCTCAAAAAGGATCAGAAACAGTTCGCCTACAACGCCTTTGATCTGGCCAGCGAAATGAAAGCCGATCCGCACATTCAGGAAGTGGCCTGGTTCAATGCCGGAAAACTGGCGTACGACCTGGAGAAATACTCTGATGCGGTGGACATCCTTAAGGATTTTGTTGACAACTATCCGAAAAGCTCTCACGTGGTGGAAGCCAATGAACTGATCGGGGAAGGTTTGCTTAACAGCAACGATTTTGAGGCGGCACTTGCGTACATGGAGAATGCCCGTGTTAAAACGGACCGTCTCAGTCTTGCCTACCAGAGGGCAGCCTATCAAAGAGGAACTACCTTGTTCAATGACGGAAACACGGTGAAGGCCGCAGAGTTGTTTAACCAATCATTAAAATACCCGAGCGACAAGGAAACACAGGCGGCTGCTCATTTCTGGCTGGCCGAAAGTTATAATCAGGACAGGCTCTACGCCAAAGCAGCAGCCGAATACGCGGCCTGCCTCAAAGTGGAAGGTGTTTCGGGAATGCCGTATTATTCCAAAGCCAAGTTCGGACTCGGGTATGCCAATTTCAATCTGAAGGATTATTCCAAAGCACTGGGTTATTTCAAAGATTACCTGGGTGATGTGGAGAAATTACAACAGAAACCAAACTATGCCGATGCATTGCTACGGTATGCCGATTGCCTGTATGCCACTAAGGATTATCCCTCTGCTCTTCGTTCCTACGATAAAGCCATGGATGCACGGACAGCTGATATGGACTATGCCTTTTACCAGAAAGGTGTTGTGTATGCCGTCCTGAAGGATTTCGAAAATGCCCGAACCAACTTTTCGGTGGTCGTTGAGAAATATTCAAAATCCCGACTTTATGATCAGGCTTTGTTCCAGAAGGCGCAGATGGATTTTGAATCCACCAATTATCAGGCGGCCATTCGTGGGTACAGCAACATCATCGAAACTATGCCAGGCAGTCCGGTTTTGCCTTTCTGCTACCTGAACCGGGGGATTTCAGCCTCCAACCTGAAGGAATACCCGGCAGCGGTGAAGGATTTCAAACAGATTCTGGATGACTATCCGGCTCATTCAGCCGCAAATTCCGCAATTCTTGGATTGCAGGAAGCCTTGGTGCAAACAGGCGATGTGGATCAGCTCAATGAATACATAGGCAAGTACAAGAAAGCCAATCCAGAATCAGATGCACTGGAAAGCATTGAGTTTGAGACCTGCAAAGCCTTGTACAACAACCAGAAATATGAGAAGGCCATCGCTGGTTTCCAGGAGTATCTGAAAAATTACGGGAGCTCAACATTTGCTCCGGAGGCAAGGTTCTTCCTTGCTGAATCCCAGTATCGCAGTGGTAACAAAGGAGAGGCCTTGCAGATGTATAAGAACATAGTGTCTCAGGGAAAAAGCAACTGGTATATCCGCTCTACCTTCCGGATCGGGGAACTGGAGTATGCTGCCGGAAATTTCCAGTCTTCCGCCAGCCAGTATGCTACCCTAGTAAACGGTGTCGCCAAATCAGCCAAAGATGTGAACAACGCCACACTTGGACTTCTCGAAAGTCTCTACCAACTTGGCCGCTATGATTCAGTGGCCACCTTGAGTGCCGAGTTGCTTAAGAAAGAAAATCTTGCTCAGGATGTTGCCAATAAAGCATCCCTCTATGCAGCCAAAGTGTACGTAGGCAAAGGCGAATACGAAAAGGCCATTGATGAATTGCTCAACACGGTGAACAATGCTCAGGACATCAACGGTGCTGAAGCTCAGTATCTGGTGGGAGAGGTGTTCTTCAAACAGAAAAAATACAACGAGTCCCTTGCGGCTTTATTCGATCTCAAAAGTCGCTTTGCGGCTTATCCGAAATGGTATAACAAAGGATTTTTGCTGATGTCGGATAATTATGTGGGTCAGAAAGAATACTTCCAGGCCCAGGCTACCCTCAATTCCATCATTGAAAATGCCAAAGACAAAGAAACCATCGCCGGTGCCAAATCAAGACTAACCTCTTTGAAAGCCGAGATGGGAGATGATCAGAAACCGTAAATGGTGAGAGGTTAGTGGTGCGTGGTTCGTGATGAATTATGAGTTATGAATGATGAATAAGTTCAATATTTTAACTCTTAATTATTAACCACTAACCACTAATCAATAACCACTAACTCATAACGAATTAGTTAAATGCCAATAGACGTACTATTAGGTCTCCAGTGGGGAGATGAAGGAAAAGGAAAGGTTGTAGATTTTATCGCTCCGTCGTATCAGGTGGTGGCCCGTTTTCAGGGTGGGCCCAATGCTGGGCATACACTGGTGATGAATGGTGAGAAGCATGTTCTGCATCAGATTCCGTCGGGTATTTTCCGGCCTGATACCGTCAATGTGATTGGAAATGGTGTGGTTCTTGATCCAGCTGTTTTTTACAAGGAGGTGGTAGCCCTCGAAGCGAAAGGAGTGGAGGTGAAGCAGAATCTTTTTCTGTCGAACCGCACTCAGATCATCGTTCCAACACATAAGCTGCTCGACCGGGCGAGTGAAGCATCGAAAGGCGATCAGAAAATCGGATCCACACTGAAAGGAATTGGCCCGAGTTACCAGGACAAATACGCCCGCCAGGGTTTGCGTTTGGGCGATATCCTGAGCCGCGATTTTGAAGGACGGTACCAGGAACTTCGGAATAAGCACCTCGAATTGTTGGAGAAAGGTGGCTGGGACAGCGACGAACTGGCCGACATGGAAAGTCTGTTCTTCGAATCCCTGGATAAAATCAGACGGTTCCAGATCGTCAATACCGAATACTTACTGAATGACTGCCTCACAAAAGGTCAGTCGATTCTGGCGGAAGGAGCACAGGGTGCCATGCTCGACATCGATTTTGGCAGTTATCCGTTTGTGACCTCCAGCTCGACCACAGCTGCCGGCGCCTGTACCGGTCTGGGCATTGCACCCCGCCACATCCGTAAGGTGATTGGTATCACGAAAGCCTATTGTACAAGGGTGGGATCGGGTCCGTTTCCGACAGAGCTTCATGAAGAAACCGGTGAGAAAATCCGTCAGGCTGGTCATGAATTTGGCTCCACGACAGGCCGTCCGCGAAGAACCGGCTGGCTGGATTTGCCCGCTTTACGGTTTGCCAACATGGTGAACGGAACCACAGAAATGCTGATTATGAAAGGCGATGTGCTTGATTGTTTTGACGACATCAAGGTTTGCACAGCCTACCACGACAACGACGGAAACGTCAGCTCTGAATTGCCATACGATATGGTCCGCAGCGAGGTGCATCCTGTCTACCACACACTCGAAGGCTGGCCGACTGGTCTGCATGAAGCCAATTCCTGGGATTCACTTCCCGATTCCTTCCGCCGCTACTGCAAATTCATCGAAGACCAGACCGGCGTTCCGATCCGGATCGTATCCACAGGACCGGGCAGGGAGCAGACGATTGAGCGGTAAGAGTTCCTTGTAACTTTCGATTTCCAGGATTGTTGAAACCAAAGGAGTTTGGAGGATTCCGTCCTTGAGAAAGGTCGGCGTATTTTTCAATTCGGTTTGGAGAAGTGGCGTAACCCGTTGTATATATGCAACATACTTCGTCGTTTCATAAACCGTATTTCCCATGCGATTTTCTCTTCTCAGCCTAATTTTCCTGTTTTTTGTTTGCCTGACAGCCGTTTCGCAATCCTTCAGTCCGCAAATTCTTTCAACCTACAGCCCCTCTAAACCTACAATTTCCTGGGTGGATGTAGATGTGGATGGAAAGAAAGATATGGTTTTGGCTTATTCAAATTCAGGCAGATTCAGCTGGATCCGGAATCTGGGGAATTCCTATTTTGGACCAGCAATTCCCATCCAAATCCCGGATACGGTGAACCTGGCGCATGGATGTTTCGCTGATATGGATCAGGATGGCAAAATGGATATTGTTTCCGTACGAATCACAGATGAGTTTCCTATTTGGGTTTTTCCTTTTATAAGAAATGGCACTGAATTGGTCTGGCAAAAGAATCTGGGGTCAGGGTTGTTTGGTTCAGTTCAGCATTTATGCACAATTGAAGCTGGTTCAAACCGGACTTTTTTGAATCGTGTTGTAGCAAAGGATTTGAATGAAGATGGAAAGCCGGACTTTATTGTTGCCACAACCTCTCCAGGTGCTCCTTGTATCATTCCATATTTTTATGCATTTGTCTACAGTACTGGTTCCATATATGAGTTACTACCTGACGCAATGACCTATTATTCCGACAATACATATGAGGGATCGATTGAGCCATTCAAACAAGGACCAGGTAATGATTGGTTTTACCTTCGTATTTCGGATTCTAACTTCAACAACGGAGTTTTTTATCAGAGTTCAACTCAGTTTGAAAATTTATTGGTCCAGGCTCAGTCACTTATTTTAGGAACAGGGGTATCCTATAGCTATGAAACAAAAGGCCAGATCGGAGATTTAACTGGCGATACAAGTGTTGAAATACTATGTTCTATCAAGACCAGTTACAGCAATCCGGCGTACAAACTGGGCTTTTACACCCATCCGGGTTTACCCAATGCAGAGTATCATCTGATCGATTCAGGTGCCGGGATAATTTCTTCTTTCCAGATTGTTGATTTTGATAAGGACGGCCGTGCAGATATTGTGGCGTCCAAAGAGAATAACATTATCTGGTATCAAAACGTAGGACAGGGTTTGTTTGCTGCTCCTCTGGTACTTTATGAATTCAATACCTCGTTTGCTTCGATTTCCGTAACGGATGCCGATATGGATTCCGATCCCGATATTGTAGGGTATAGCGAAACTGAAGATAAACTGTACTATTTTGAAAACGGAGGGTATCCAAAGCTTTGTGTTTCCGGGAAAATTTATTTTGACAAGGATTTGGATTGTCACAACAACCAATATTTCATCCTCCCGAATTTGAGTATTCTCAAATTTTCACCGGGTGACTATTTAACTGCAACGATGGGGAAAAATGCCTTTTATCAATACCTCCCTGCCGGAAACTATACCACTCAACTGGTCACCAAAACACCCGGTATTGTAGCCGATACCATTTGCGGAGATCCATCTCTGGAATTCAGCCTCGATTCAACTCATAGTTTTCATAATGTGGATGTGGGGATTCAAGGAAGCGGATGTGCACAACTTGGCCTTATTGGAAGTGCCAGTCCACGTGTTCCCTGCCGGAAAACGTCAACCAATATTACCTTCATTAATCAGGGATTTGGTCCGGCAGACCAGGTTGTTGTTCGGTTAACACTACCACCAACTGCTATATTCAGAGAATACTCAAGTAATTATTATCCGACCCACACATTTGATTCTCAGACAGGGGAACATGTTTTCAGTATTAATTCTGTAGCTGGACTTAGCAATGGGTATATTTCCATTGTTGACTCCAACCAATGTGTTTTTAGTACTACAGGAAATTTCAATTGTACACTTGCCAAAGTTCAGTATGGTGGTAAATGTCTGCCCAATGCCCCGAACTGGGACCATTCCGACATGGCAGTTACAGGAGAGTGCGATGGAAATGGTGCTGCTGTTTTTCAGATCCGTAACAATGGAACCGGCACCATGGCTGATAGCAATACATACAGAATTTATACCGCTGCTGGCATAACCAACACCGGAAAATTTAAACTTCTCGCTGGAGAATCAATGTGGATCTCAGTTCCGTCAGCTAATAAAGTCTTTCATTTGGCAGCCGACCAATCGCCTAATCACCCATTTGGTGGATTTGCAACAGGTACAATTCTCCCTTGTTTTCAGCCAGCAACTATGCCTGCACCAGGTGAAAATTTTGTGTACACTGGAACGAATTCTGATATTGAACAATTGAGTATTTGTGCCAGAGTACTTGGCTCCATGGACCCCAACGACAAGCAAGTGTATCCCGAAGGATGGGGAATCCAGGGAAATGTGCAGAGTCAGACACGGTTTCAATATCGGATCCGGTTTCAGAATACCGGGACAGCAGAAGCACATTATGTGCAAATCCGCGACACTCTTTCCGAGCATCTCGATATCACCACCCTCACCGGTATCGACGGATCATTTCCGTACAACCGCCGTTTCGAACTGAGTGGAACACTGGAAAAGCCCATTCTCATTTTTACATTTGAAAACATTGTGCTCCCCGACAGCAACACCAACAAAGCCGGAAGCGAAGGTTTTGTCACCTTTTCCATAGCGGCCAAACCCGGTTTAAGTCAGCAAACTCAAATCCGGAATGAGGCAACCATCTATTTCGACATCAACCCGGGCGTGCGAACCAATACAGTTATCAACACCATCAATGATTCCATCCCTCACACCAATCCGGTGATTTTGGCCGTAAGCCGGCCGCTGATCCAAACCGATTTTCAGGTGGTGCCCAATCCGACATCAGGACAAAGTAAGGTCCTCTTCAGCCGCCCGGTTTCAGGACGGTTACAGGTGTTCGACCTTCAGGGAAAATGCTGGATGTACAGCCAACTGTCAGGAAGTCAGACGGAGCCTCTTTTGATTCCGTCCGTGAAGAAAGGATTGTTTGTGGTTCGTTTTCTGTCGGAGGACGGTGCCCAGAGTCAGCAAAAGCTGGTGGTGGAATAATCTGCTATTTTTTTACCCTACCCAACGGGCCCAGGCTATAAACACGGCCTGAAAAGCGAGCCTCGCCCAAACAGCAGCAAGCGGAAGCGAGAAGTCGGTCGTCACTTTTCCACCATTCAAGATGTGGGGGATGTGCACGGCCAGAAACGAAAGAAGCAAGGCCACGATCAGCCAGGAAGCCCGGTTTCTCCATTTGGGAATCAACAAGCCAATTCCACCTGCTAGTTCCAGTACCCCACTGATGAGCACGCAAGCCAATGGGAAGGGAATAAAATCCGACATCACTTTCACATACGTATCCGGAAGAATAAAATGCATGAATCCACTTCCAATGAAGATGAGGGCAAGGAGGTAACGGAAAATGGTTTTGGTCATGGGTGGAATAATTGGATGCAAATCAACATGTATTAATGGATCGTTGAATAGGGCTGGGTAAATAGAAACAAAAAACGGATTGCATTTCGCAATCCGTTTTGATAAAACTGTTATCACAGAATATTGACTCCAGTAACCAGAATGAACTTATTACAAAACCGGATACGTAGAACCGGGCTTTGCTGTTTTGCCTTCTGAGACCTTTTGAGCCAGGATTGATACACTCAAACCAAATGATTTCTGAAAGTGAGGATCATCCTTAAAACGCCATTCACCTCCCCATTCCCAACCGCGTCGTTTGGCAATGTCTACAATTTCCATCCAGTCAGCTCTTCCATCTCCATCAATATCCACATTGGTTTCCCAACTCGCAGTTTCAAAGGTGCCGTTTTTATCCAGATCCCGGAGGAGTACGATGTCAAATGCCAAACCGAAATTGTGGTAACTCTGGCCACCTTTTGCATTGGTCACTTTCCTGCCAGGTTTTGTTCGGCCAATTGCATACAGGGCATCCTGTTCCGCATAGCTTCGGTATGTATAGGCAAAGCGGCAGATTGCTCTGCCAGATAAGGCAGCAGCAATTTCATCATACAATGCATTTGTTTCAGCCACAAGAGAAGGATGCATCTGTTTGATCCTTTCAAGGGTAATCGGGTCTTTTGTCATATTGCTATTTATTTTTGGTTTCAATCTGTTGATGGATTATGAATCCTGTTTCGGCTTGATTACACTACGGATATTGGCAAGTTTGCCTAAAACATCAAACCAGAATGGCCCACCAAGACATAAAGCAAAAATGGTGATCATCCAGCCACCCAATTTTTTAGGCCAGTTTGATGAGAAAGAGTTCAGTTCTGCCTTTGTCCAGCCTATGGGCAATTCTGCATTTAAGGTGTTGGCGGCTAATTTGAGTTTCTGGTGTTGTGACTCAATTTCCTTGACCAAAGAATCCGCTGAAGTCGATGCCTTTCCGGATATGGGATGACGCCTGACTAATTTTTGATATGTACTGTCTTCCACACTGCCATAAGCCTGACTTGCCCATTTGGCTCTTTCGTTCGGGTGTGTGTAAAGATAAGATGCCAGTGAAATTGTATCGACGTTAAGTGCAAGTGTGATCAGTATGGATATGCCAACTGTCCACTTAAAAATGTTGTTTTTAAATCGGCTGCCAATTCGCTCCATGATAGAATCAAACCATTCAGAAACCTTCAGTTCAAAAGCTTCTACCGGGTTGAAAACTTCTTTATCAATTTCCAGCCTTCGAATGATTTTGTCAATTTCAAACTGGAATGTTGCTTTGAGTGTATCCGGAAGCAGGCTGGAGCTTTGGACAGCCTCTTTCAGTTTGCCGATGTCAAGATTTGAATTGGTTTCGCCAAACTTCTTAAACCATAAAATCTGAACGAGTGCGGATGAAAAATTTTTGGAGTTGAAGTAAGAGGTTGACTTCCCTTTTGCGCTCAGTCCTGTGAGTAAAGGATGATCCATAATCTCTTCAGCTAGAGTCTTGTCTCCACCTCCTTTCGCTGAAAAGGTGAGAATCAACCATTGTTCAAGCAACTTCGAACGTAACTTCAGGAAGGATGAAATGATTTCAATGATGGAATTGTTGATTACCGACAAAAGGAAAAACACAAAGATAATTCCGGCTACCAGATCGAGAATTGGGAGTGGTGACATATTTTTATTTAGACATGGTGCGTCAAATCTGAGTGTTACAGTGTTCTGGTGGTATCACCCTTAGGAAGTTTATTTTAGGGTAAATTGAAAGTCCTGATTGCCTTTTTTTGAAATGGAGGAGGATCAGACCATTTCGAGTATTCAAACTACACTCTGAACATCACCCTTTGGGGTATTCAATGTTTGTGGGGTCCTGGAATTTTTCAGGTTTCTTAGTTGTAAGCCTGATCGTAATGCGGTTCTGAATTCAATTTTATTTTCAAACCAATACTTGCATAGTTCAAACCAAAATCTACATTTGCCTCAAACAACATCATTAATATTTTATTTATCTCTATGACCATAAATATTAATGGCCCACTTCAACACGTCTGTTTTTGGCGAGCTGGCTAAAATTGATCTGGTTCGGGAACAAAGCTATCTTGACTTTAAAAAGTCTATGCATATGCCTGAGTTTGTTGCTCACATTGGTGGGATTGCATTCTGTATCCTGGGGCTTCGTCCGAATCATATTCTTTACACCAGTGAGCAGTACAGAGAATTTTGTGGTTTAGAATTGGAACAGGGATCTATCCTGCCGTTGTCAGTTTGGCTCGAAAGTCTTCAATCCTGCTCCGGTGTCCCTTTGGGAAATGTAGTGGCTCCATTTCTGGACGAATTGTCACGGTTTCCAGAGTCAGGCACACAGGATGAAGCTTTGTTGGTATTTGATTATTGTCGCAGGGGACCTGAAGATCGCATTCATCACCTTCAGGTCCAGATCTCTCCCTTGAACCTGAAGCAAAGCAATCCGAATGTTCTTTTGCTATGCTCGGTGCGTAGACTTGAATTTCTTCCCCGCCGGTTTTCGCATGAAGTCAGACTTATGCACAGGGGTGAGGTGATCAGAAAAGAGCGTGTGGCCCCACCCATCAATCAGCATCCTTTGTTAAAAGACCTAAGCTTTACAGAACATAAAGTGATCGCACGATTGTACAAAGAAGGAAGCCACTCCAGATTGCCCCAAATGCTAAATATGGCTCATGATACACTGAAAACTCACCGGAAACACATTCTTAAAAAAACAGGATTCTCCCACACTGAAGCGCTTCTGGCGGTGCTGAAATGGGACTTAGGCGAACACATCTGAGCCTGCAAAAACAATAAGCAAATCATTCTTCAACATATTTTATTAAACAGATTTAACAATGTCTCTTATCAAACTCGAACGTTTCAAATTTTCGCCCGACTGGACACTCGGCAGACTCCTGATCAATGGTAAACTTGATGGATTTACTGTAGAGGATGAAATCCGCAACGTGAAGATTCACGGAGAAACGGCTATTCCAGCCGGGTCATATCCATTGAAACTCCGGCAAAGTCCGAAATTCAGCAGCACCTTTCTTTGGAGTGAGTCAGCCCAAAAACTCATAGATGCGAAAGACCTCGCTTCTTTTCCAGCTATAAAAGATTTTAAACAACATGATCTCATCTGGCTGGACCCGGTTCCGGGTTTTCAGTATGTTCTCATGCATTGGGGCAATACAGACCTCGATACAGAAGGTTGCCTGATTGTAGGTTCGGCGATCGAAGTAGTGAAAGGAAGAGAAGGGGTGGTGAGCAGTCGTGTTTACTATAAAAAGTTTTACGAAAAGGTTTTTCCGTTGATCAGGAAAGGGGGGCAGGTGATTGAAGTAGGGTAGGGGTTTCAGAGCTGACCTGCTTACAATGGATGTTTCCTATTCGAAACAGACCTATGAAAAATATAAGGAAACCGGGTTGCTTTGAAACAAATCCGGCAGCGATAACCCTGAAAAGCTGGGATAGAGTAAGGAAAAAGACAATGGCAGAATTTGGAAATATTTTAAGTGTATTTGGTAGTCCTGACGGTGCGACGATGGCCAAAGTAATCAATGCAGTCACCTCAAAAAGTCTGAAGTTTATTCAGATTGAACAAACATTTTACCTGCAAACAGACAGCCCGGGAAATGCCCGGTTGCTGGCGGATGCCATCCGGGCAATGGGTGTGAAATTTACATTGTATTATAATTTCATTCCAGACTCGTCTTTTGTGAAGAGGGGGCAAATTGAAGATGCCGTTTTTTCAGAAATCGAACATATCCTACTAGACTAGAATGAAAAGGTTTGATTTAGAAACTGTTGGATATTGTCTGTTCGCTTTGTTTTTTGTTTTCGAGGCAGAAGTCTTGGGATCAGATACATGTCGTATTTGCAAGAGGAAAAATGAACTCGATTTAACAAAATCGTTCAGGGAGATATATCCATTTACTCAGACCCAGAATATGGGATACATGTCAAGCTACCGTAAGGATGACCCCATTCTGTTTGAAGCGAATCCAAGAGTTCGATTTAGTTTTTACAACGATATGTATTCGCATCTCATAAATACACCGAATCAAAGCGGGAAGGCAAATAAGCCAGAAGTTGGTAAGGCTATATATGCTGGTTTTAATTCTCAGCTAAGGATGTACCAGAACAATTCGCTTCCAGTGCAGATGCCCAGTTATCAGATTGTGATCGGAGGCCAGTTCGGGAAATTGACCAAGGGCCAAAGCCATGATTTCAAACGACTGTATACGATGAGTATTGAAAGTGGTCATTACTCAAACGGGCAGGCAGGCTGTGCTTTTGCCCATGGAATCGCAGATGAATCTCCGGCATGTGATTCTGTTTACAAAACGATTTCTGACAAATCCAATCTCTCAGAAAGGCTCAACCGGATTGATGGAAATTTTTCTACGAATCTGACCAGAATAGGGCTGGGATACCGAAGTTTTAAGAAGGACAGTATGAGTTGTCATATGATCCGAAGTTGGAATTTTCAACTGGAATACACTTTGTACCATGATCGGTTTTGGGGTGTTTTGCCTTTTGGAGGATACACTGACCAGGATATTGAAATTTACGGAGCCCATCGCCTGAGCGCTAAGGTAGAGTGGTCAAGGGTTTTCTGTAACCGCATCACCCTGGTTGCTTCAAATGAATTCGAATATATTTTTGGAAGTCATCCCTGGGTAAATCCTGCACGGAATGAGACCAGAATTTCAGTATTTCCGTTTCCAGTGGTTCCCATGGTTGGCATTTTTGTTGGGCTGTACACCGGCCATGATAACTACAATTTTCGGTTTGTCGACAAGGGGACCGTTTTCAATGCGGGCATTTGCTGGAGCGCCTTTCAGCCATTAAAGCTGACGAATTGTGATTGAGTGTATTCTTATCGGTCTACCTCGAATTTCAAAAAAGAGCCAAGCTTTTGCTTGATAACGACACCAGATTTAAGTTTTTGAATGGAGAGGTGGATTGGGCCATCTGGCAATTTGCTGGTGCTGAAAATTTTAAGGCCGTACTTGAAAGGTTTGAAAACGAGCTGACCAGACGAGCTTTGATGAAAAAAGGAAAGTGGATCTTTTTTCAGGATGAGGGTTTCGGTTGACAATGTAAATTGAACCTAACCGGAAATCCTGGATCAGGCAAGAATTATTTGCGGTAAAACGGAGTCAGAATATTCGGCTTTAAGGCAGTATAAGTCCTTTTAAACCAAAAAAACCTCTGCTTTTGCGAAAGGTTTCTCTGATAAGTCAGTAAGTAGTTATTGTAGTTGTATGGACACTGATCGGGTCCTGTCAGGTTTAATTTTCGTTCTTCATAGTAGTGAAAAAAGGTGAACATGGATCCGGTCCGGCAGGCGGTTCGGATCCATGTTTTTCCTTTCCGTAAAAAATCAGGGTGTTTGCGCAGAGTTCAAAACTTTTGGTTACCAGAACCGTTATTTAGAGACTGTCGTAAGCACGATATTTTTTACGTTTCCAGAACTGATAATGAAAGCAAAATCTTCTTCCAAAACAGAAACTGATCTTAGGCTAAAGATAAAAGAAGCCTATCTGGATTATGTCCTGACAGAAGGGAAAAACCCTACCTCTGTGTACCATTTCGCGAAAAACGCAGGTTTTCAGGAATCGGAATTCTACCAATGGTTCAATACCTTCGACGCAGTGGCCCAGGACATCTGGGAAACCACCATCAGTCAGGTTTTGGAATCCCTCAACACAAGTGAGGAATACAGCCAATTCACCGTTCGGGAGAGGATATTATCGTTTTACTTCACTCTGGTGCAGGAGCTGAAGAAGAATCGGAGCTATGTTTCGTACTCTGCAGCCAAATGGGTGATCCCGGGACGCAAACAAACCGTCCGCTCGGCCGTGGAAAAACTGGTGCAGGACTACTTCGAAAAGCAGGTGCAGGATGGATTTGATTCCGGCGAATTGCTCAACCGAAGCAAAGTGGGCGACTACTACAGCAAAGCTATGGTGATCCAGTTCTGGCTGGTGCTCGATTTCTGGATCAAAGACAGCAGCCGCGATTTTGAAGACACCGATGCCTTCATTGAAAAAACCGTTCACCTGGGTTTCGGTATGATGCAGGAAAGTACGCTCGACAAAGCCATCGACCTTGTCCGTTTTCTGGCAGGTCGGGTGTCTCTTGTTTAATCAATACTTTATGTCATTTCGAACTGGCTTTTTGGGAAATGCCTCTGAATTCAGGAACCACAGTATCTATCCCGATTTTACATCGGGAGTGAAAAGAGATTTTTCGCAGAGGTTCGCAGAGAAGACTATTGTACTTGTCACTCTGTGTCTCTCCTTTTTCCTCCTTTACTCTGCGGTAAACATCCAGCTCAAGCGATGTAATCATCCACCTAATGACAATAAATCCTTAAATCAATCTCTCTTAAAATCGTACTCTATATCAAAATAAATCTCCCCAAAATGAAAGAACAGAATTCCATACCCGTCACTAAAGTTCAACGAGCGACGGAGTTTTTAAAGACAGGTGCCCAGATCGGCAGCAACTATCTGAAGCACTATGCCCGGAAAGTCGTCAATCCGGAAACAACCAAAGAAGAACTCCATGCCGACAATGCTGGCGACATTTATAAATCACTCAGCAAACTCAAGGGTTCTGCCCTCAAGGTGGCCCAGATGATGAGCATGGACCGTTCGGTTTTGCCCAAGGCTTATTCCGAGCAGTTTCAGATGAGCCAATATTCGGCACCGCCCTTGTCCTCCCCGCTGATTATCCGCACGTTTCAGAAGTATTTTGGAAAAAGTCCTTCGCAGATGTACGATTCATTCAACCTCAATGCCTCCAATGCGGCGTCCATCGGACAGGTGCACGAAGCATTTAAAGATGGCAAACGGCTGGCGGTAAAGGTGCAGTATCCGGGTGTCGCCGACAGCATCAGCAGTGACCTTCGGATGGTGAAGCCATTTGCCGTAAGGTTGATGGGACTTAATGCAGCCGATGTGGACCGATACATGGGTGAAGTGGAAACCAAATTGCTCGAAGAAACCGACTACATTCTGGAAGTGGAGCGTTCGATCGAAATCTCGGAGGCCTGCAGCGTCCTTGCGAATGTGACGTTTCCAAAGTATTACAAAGAAATGAGCAGTTCCCGGATCATTACCATGGACTGGTTGCCAGGTCGCCACCTGAAGGAATTTCTCGAAACCAATCCGTCTCAGGAAATCCGGAATCAGCTTGGTCAGGCTCTGTGGGATTTTTATGAGTTTCAAATCCACGAAATGCGCCAGATTCATGCAGACCCGCATCCGGGCAATTTCCTGATGCAGGAAAACGGCACATTGGGCATCATCGATTTTGGCTGTGTGAAAGTGATTCCACAGGATTTTTACTACAACTATTTCTCCCTCATCAACCCCGACAACATTGCCGATGATGAACGGATTCTGAAACTGTTTTTCGCCCTCGAGTTTTTGTACCCGACGGACACAGCCAAAGACCTGGAGTTTTATGTGCCTTTGTTCCGGAAGATGATCGAAATGCTGGGGGTTCCGTTCCAAAACGAAACCTTTGATTTCGGGAACGACCAGTATTTTGACGGAATCTATCAGTTCGCAGAAGATTTGGGCAATATGAAAGAACTGAGAGAGTCGAAAGTAGCCCGTGGCAGCAAAGATGGTTTGTACGTGAACCGCACCTATTTCGGATTGTACTCACTTCTCAATCAACTGAAAGCCAATATCCATACCCATTCCGTTTTCAAAACCATGGTGGTGGATTTGTAGAACTGATTCACATCAAAAAATGATTTGGAATTCTTTGTACAGGATTCTTCTCACATAAAAATTGCGAATCAATTTTAGCCGGATTTCCCACAATTTTTGCAAAGGACTTTAAGTCTAAAGTTTTATTAAGGTGAAAACTATGAATTTGAATTGCGGGCTGGCCCGTCCATCCAGCGGGGTGTGGGTTGGAATGTGGGAGGGAGCTTTGGATGGACTAGAGTTTTTCCTGCCCACGGCCTGGCTCAAAAACTCTCGTTTTTGCCCTTTTTTGGGGCAATGTTTACAATCAAGCTTTAGCATGACCAAAAAGAACATATAGCTCAGGCTCGAACGACAGGTAGATGTAAGGGGAGTTTTAAGGTAAGCTAGGTTTGAATTATCCCTTAATTGGCAAAGAAATGGCATAAAAAAAGCCACGATTTCGTCGTGGCTTTTTTTTTCGTATCGGTACCGTCTTTTAAGACTTCGCTTCTTCGCTTTTCACGACGGTAATTTTCAATTCGTCTTTGCCTTCTTCGTGGTCGGCCATGATGGTGTCATCCTGTGAGACTTCGCCTTTGAGTATCTCTTCGGCTACCAGGTCTTCCAGGTATTTCTGGATGGCACGGTTCAATGGACGGGCACCGTATTGCTGGTCGTATCCTTTGTTGGCTAAGAAATCTTTGGCTTTTTCGGTCAGAGACACTTTGTAACCCAGTGTGTTGATTCGCTCAAACACTTTGGCCAGTGATAGATCGATGATGCGATGGATGTCGGTTCTTTCGAGAGAATTGAAGATGATCACATCGTCGAGACGATTGAGGAATTCCGGAGAGAATGCCTTCCGCAAAGCGCTTTGAATGGTGCTCTTCATCTGCTCATCCGCATTTTCCTTACGGGCAGCGGTGTTGAAACCAATTCCGGTTCCGAAATCCTTCAGATCGCGAACTCCAATGTTGGAGGTCATGATGATGATGGTGTTCCGGAAATCGACCCGGCGACCAAGTCCGTCGGTGAGGATACCGTCATCCAAAACCTGCAGCAGAATGTTGAACACATCCGGATGCGCTTTTTCGATTTCATCCAATAACACAACGGCATACGGTTTGCGACGGATTTTTTCTGTCAGCTGTCCACCTTCTTCATAACCCACGTATCCCGGAGGCGCTCCCACGAGCCGAGACACAGAGAATTTCTCCATATACTCACTCATGTCGATCCGGATGAGGGAATCGTCTTTGTCAAATAGATAGGTCGAAAGCACTTTGGCCAGCTCTGTCTTTCCAACTCCTGTTGGTCCGAGGAAGATAAATGAGCCGATTGGTTTTTTCGGATCTTTCAAACCGACCCGGGTCCGCTGAATGGCCTTGGTCAGTTTGACAATGGCCTCGTCCTGTCCGATAACCTTTTTCTTCAGGTCGTCGCCCATGGTGAGGAGTTTCTGGCTTTCGGATTTTACAATCCGATTCACCGGAATGCCTGTCATCTGCCCGATCACCTCGGCGATGTTGGCTTCCTCAACATTGTAACGCTTGGTTTTGGTTTCTTCTTCCCAGCGCACTTTGGCTTGTTCCAGTTGATCCAGGAGTTTTTTCTCCTTGTCACGAAGAAGGGCGGCTTCTTCGTATTTCTGGCTTTTCACTACCCGGTTTTTGTCTTTCTTAATGTTCTCAATAGATTCTTCCAGAATGAGAATTTCTTGAGGAACATTGATGTTGTTGATGTGGACTCTCGCTCCGGCCTCATCCATTACGTCAATGGCTTTGTCAGGAAGGAAGCGATCGGAAATATAACGTTCCGACAATTTCACACAGGCAGAAATGGCTTCCGGCGTGTAGTTCACATGGTGGTGACTTTCGTATTTTTCTTTGATGTTATCCAGGATCTGGATGGTTTCTTCCACAGTTGTAGCGTCCACCATCACCATCTGGAAACGACGGGCGAGGGCACCGTCCTTCTCAATGTACTGTCTGTATTCATCCAGAGTCGTGGCTCCGATACATTGAATGTCTCCACGGGCCAGAGCCGGTTTGAACATGTTGCTGGCATCCAGTGATCCGGAGGCGCCACCGGCTCCCACAATGGTGTGGATTTCATCGATGAAGAGAATCACTTCAGGAGATTTTTCCAGTTCGCTCATCACCGCTTTCATGCGTTCTTCAAACTGGCCACGGTATTTGGTGCCGGCCACCAGAGACGCAAGGTCGAGGGTTACCACCCTTTTGTTGAACAATACGCGGGATACTTTTTTCTGGATGATCCGAAGGGCGAGACCTTCTGCAATGGCGGTTTTACCGACACCCGGCTCCCCGATCAGAATCGGATTGTTTTTCTTCCGGCGGGAAAGAATCTGGGCTACACGCTCAATTTCCTTCTCCCGGCCTACAATCGGATCAAGTTTATTTTCTTCCGCCATCTTGGTGAGATCGCGACCGAAATTGTCAAGCACCGGAGTTCTGGATTTTTCCGCTCCCGGTTTGTTTGCCTCTTTGCCTGGACCGGCACCGTAGCCAGGTCCACGTTCTTCATCGCCGTCGTCGGTATCCGAGGAGGCTTTTGGTGTTTCGGTTGTACCTGGAGTAGAAGTTGAATGGTACTCGAGGGTTTCTTTTACAAGTTCGTAATTCACGTCAAAGCGGTTTAGAATTTGTGTAGCGAGGTTGTCATTATCACGTAGGATGGAAAGGAGAAGATGCTCGGTTCCGATGAGTTCGGACTTGGAAATTCTCGCTTCCAGATACGTGATTTTCAGTACTTTCTCTGCCTGTTTGGTCAGAGGAATGTTGGAAAGGTTTTTCACATTTCCTGTAGCTGTGCTTTTGGTTGCTCTCTCAATGGTTACTTTAAGTTCATCCATTGACACGCCCAGTTTCTGGAGGATGGTAATAGCAATGCCTTCCCCTTCACGGATCATGCCGAGAAGCAAATGCTCTGCACCTATGTATTCGTGGCCCAGTCTCAGGGCTTCTTCTCGGGAGAGGGAAATCACTTCCTTGACCCGGTTCGAAAACTTTGCATCTGCCTTCATTTAATAAATTGGTTTCGTGAGTAAAAGAGAAAAAAAATGATTCTCCAAAACATGACGGTTTTGAAGCATCATTTCAAAGGTAATAAACGTGCGAAAGATTGTATCAGTTTTGCAAATTCCAAAATTTTGTGCCTTCACAAAACAAATGGTCCAACGCTCCCAGACCGGGTACAAATTCCTCTCCAAAAACCTGGTTATAGGAAAAGTCCTTTCCGGATGCGGGTTTATCCTCTTTCCAGCTTAAAAGTAACGGTTCAGTGGGTTCAAAGGTTTCCAACTGATGTGCCAAAATGACGGAAATATTTATCCTGGGGTGGTATTGTGTAAGGATCCATATCATCAGAACCGAGGTGAAGTCCACCAGTTTCTCCGGTGTTCGGGTATATATTTCCTCCAGTTCTGCCTTGTAGTATTCAAAATAAGGGGATTTGCCGTAGCCACTTTGGATGGACCGCCAGTGCTGACTTTGCCACTTCTGTATATAGTCGATCCGGATCTCGGAAGCGGGAGTTCCTTTTGTATGTTTTTTCACCGGAATGCTCAAAAGGATGGGGCCATTCGCACCCAGAATTTTCATTCGGTTGAAACCAGTTGATTTTTCAAAAATAAAATCGGTGCGAATCCTCACTTCTTCCGTTTCGGCAAGTGATGGTATGGCATGAGCCGGGAAACCATACAAAGAAGGAATGGTGATGGCAGATGGCATAATGATTAGTTCTGATTGAACGAAAAGTGATTTTTCAAGATATCAGAAAACAGCTGCATAGGTGATGCGGAACTGTACTTCGGTTACGGAATCTTTCGCCACCATTACTTCGTGTATTTCTCCGTTGCCACCAAGTGAATTGGCATACCATTCTCCTTTTTCTCTGACAAACATGGAATACCGGCCTGGTTTTAAACGGACAGCAAAGCAGCCATCTTTTCCGGAATGGGTTCGTTTGATGAGTCTGGTTTTCAGTTTTTTATAGAATCCGGCATCCTGTCCTTCTTCCGCCTGGTCGGTTCGTGTGAGTTCGAAAAATCCGATTTCTCTTGCTACACCGGCCGGCGATCCAGTGACTTTACCCGGAGAGGGCATGTGGTTGCCTTTCAGAAAAAGGACGGTACCTTTCACACCTGTGGAGATTTTTTTTCCGCAAAGTGAAGTCGAGAGAGATGATCCGGTTTTCTTTTTACCTGCCACCACAGAACCTGCTGCGATGCAGACAATCAGCCCGAAGCTAAGAACGGTTAAAGAGCGAAGCCACGAATTCATGCCGGTCAAAAATCTGAAGGTCGTCAATCTTTTCACCCACCCCAATGTATTTCACCGGAACATTTAGCTGATCCGAAATCCCGATCACGACTCCACCTTTGGCGGTTCCGTCCAACTTGGTGATGGCCAGTGCGGTTACGTCGGTTACCCGTGTAAATTCCTCGGCTTGTTTGAGTGCATTCTGTCCGGTTGAGCCATCGAGAACGAGCAATACTTCCTGCGGAGCATCGGGCAGTACTTTCTGCATCACCCGCTTGATTTTGCCCAGTTCGTTCATGAGGTTCACTTTGTTGTGAAGTCGCCCTGCGGTATCAATAATCACCACATCGGCATTCTGGTCGACTGCCGTTTTCACTGCATCATAGGCGACAGATGCCGGGTCGGTATTCATGCCATGTTCAATGACAGGAACGCCGGAACGGGTTCCCCACTGTTTGAGTTGTTCCACTGCGGCGGCACGGAAGGTATCGGCTGCTCCCAAAACCACTTTGTGTCCGTAGGAATGAAACTGAGATGCCAGTTTTCCGATGGTGGTGGTTTTGCCCACTCCGTTTACACCGACGACCATAATGACATACGGTTTGGTCGGAAGATCACGGAAAAAGTGTTTGACGGGGTCCTGATTTTTATCCAGCAGCCTGGCCACTTCCTCGCGAAGGATTCGGTCGAGTTCAGAGGTGGATGAGTATTTATCCTGTTTTACCCGTTCCTGGATTTGCTTGATGATTTTGATGGTGGTTGGCGTTCCCACATCGGCACCGATGAGAATTTCTTCCAGCTCATCGAGTACATCGTCATCGATTTCGGATTTACCGACGATGGCTTTGGTGAGGCGATCAAAGAAGGTGTCCTTGGTTTTTTCAAGGCCCTTGTCAAGCGATTCTTTTAGCTCTTCTTTTTTCTTTCCGGTAAAAAAATCAAAAAATCCCATGGAGTGGATACAGTTTGGATTGGATCTGCCGGAAATAAAAATAAACCTCTCCGGCAGAGAGGTTGCAAATATGAGGGCAAAAAAAATCCCCTTCACAGGGGATGATCATGAAATCAGTTATTTTTCAACCAATCCTGAACCTGATCATTGGGAACGATTTCCTCTTTGAACGTATAGGCTCCTGTTTTGGGAGATTTAACTGCTTTGATTACTTTGGTAAACGCTTTGCCCTCGCCGGTTTTGAGGGTCGCTACTACTTTCTTTGCCATGTTTACTTAATTTCTTTGTGAACAGTAACTTTTTTCAGAATCGGATTGTATTTCTTCAATTCCATTCTTTGGGTTGTGTTTTTCCTGTTTTTCGTCGTTATATAACGAGAAGTTCCTGGCATGCCACTGTTCTTGTGTTCAGTGCATTCCATAATTACCTGGATGCGATTACCTTTCTTTGCCATGTCTTTTTCCGAAAATGGAGCGCAAAAGTAGTGTTATTTTTAATTCCTGAAATCAATTCCTGAAAAAAAGTTTTAAAAATCTTTTACTGGTTTGAATCTCAATTGTTTGGTGGCGGAAAGGTCCTTACCTTTGACCACCGGATTTCACCCATCCGGACCTTTATGGTTATGGCAACACAAACTGAATTTAAATTCTGGGATTTTAATATCTGGCAAAATATCTCTGCTACAGGCCTCATCGTTTCAGCCATGTCGCAGGCAGGGTTGTTTTTTACCGGGCGGCAGATCGAGGATTTCAACAATCTCTACTGGGTCTGGGCTGCCGTTTTCGCGGCCGGAACCGTGCTGAAATACTACTACTTTAGAAACGGAATCGAGCCAGGCCACCATCATCACCACGATTAGGTAGGTATTGAAGGTTTTCGCTTTTCTGAACTATTTTGATATGAGGATTTACAAATTTAAAACACAATGCATTCACAACCGTACCCCGACAAGAGGCCGGGTATTCTGCAATGGGCAGAAGAAGACCGGCCGAGAGAAAAACTACTATTAAAAGGCCGAAGCAGCCTCACCGACGCCGAATTACTGGCCATCCTGATTGGAACCGGCAGCCGCAATGAAACCGCGGTGGATCTGGCCAAGCGCATTCTCAAAGAAGCATCCCATGATCTGAACCGGCTTGCCCGGATGTCAGTCAAAGACCTTTGCCGCATCAAAGGAATCGGTGAAGCCAAGGCCATCACCATCCTGGCCGCCATCGAACTCAGCAGGCGACGAAATGAATCCGACTCAATATTGGAAGTTCCGCTCAATAGTTCCAAAACGATCTATGCCTACATGAGGGCCGATCTGCTCGATTTACCGGTGGAGCAATTCTGGATCATTCTGCTGAACCAATCGCTCAGGCCCATCCGCAAAATAAAGATCTGCGAAGGAGGAATTGCACATGTTGTGGTGGATGTGAGAGTGTTGTTCAAAGAAGCCCTCGGTGAACTGGCTACCAGCATTGTTCTTGCACACAACCATCCTTCCGGGAAACTCACGCCTAGTCAGGAAGACATTTCTCTTACCCGAAGAATTGTATCAGCCGGAGAACTTCTCCAGATTCGCGTTTTGGATCACCTGATTTTTACCAACAACGGTTACTACAGTTTCTCCGACGAAGGCGCATTATGAAAATAAAACCGGCTCTCATATTTGCTGTATTGGCAGTCCTGATCATACTGATCACCTTTTTTTCTATCCTCACCTTTGGTCCGGAAACGGAGGAATTCAAAGCAGGAGATGTGCTGGATTTCAGGCATTTGAAAAATCGCCTGTTGTCGCAGAAAGTAGGTGCTCCGTTTTATCAGGTGGCAGGATTTGATTCTCTGGTGTATTATCTGCCCAATCCTGGAGAACGGTTTCTGGCAGAAGTAATCCCGGTGAAGGACGGTGAAGAACTGGACCTGATGCCCGATCGGCCAGGTTATCCTTCTCACCGGGTGACGGGATACGCCGTCATTAAAAAAGACATCTGGACCGACACTCTTTTCATTCTGAAAGACCTGGAAGAAACTTCGGATACCTTGTTTTTTGTCCCGTTTTCAGATCCGGGAAACGGCAGACAAAGCTACGGTGGCGGTCGGTATCTCGATCTTATAATAAAGCCAGGGAAGCCGGTTCAGATTGACTTTAACTATGCCTACAATCCGTATTGTGCGTACAACGCCTCATTTGTCTGCGCCAGGATTCCTGGGTTTAACCGCCTGAGCCGCGAAATTGAAGCTGGAGAAAAGGATTACCCCCATGCCGATTCTTCAGCTGTCGCTTTTCCTCATTAATTCCGGATGATCACCGGATATTTTTCTGGTGGCTGTTCTTTCCTTTTTACTTTTGGGGCTTGAAAGCAAGCCTAAGAATGGAATTACTGGAAAAATTATGCTCGGTTCCGGGAACGAGTGGTGATGAAAGCCTCATCCGGGATTTCATTCTGGAATTTGTTCAGCATGAAAAGCATACCTGGCACAACCAACCGGAAATCTGGTCGGGAGATGGGTTTCAGGACAATCTGGTTCTGGTATTCGGAAAGCCTAAGGTTGCGTTTTATGCGCATCTTGACACCGTCGGTTTTACAGTTCGGTACGATAACTACGTTGTTCAGGTGGGAGGAATTGACGGGGCGACTGGCGACCAACTCGTTTTCAGCCGGAATGGGAAAACGGAATTCACCAGGCTTATTGTTGAAGAGGACAACGAACTGGTGATGGTGGATGCTATGCAACCGATTGAGCCCGGAACCACTTTAACGTATGCTCCGTCTTTTTCAGTGGAAGATGATTTTGTTCGATCGCCGTATCTGGATGACCGGTTGGGTGTCTGGGCACTTCTTCAGCTCGCACCCTGGGCGAACAATTTGGCATTGGTTTTCACTACCTATGAGGAGCATGGTGGGGGCGGTGCAGGTTTTCTGTCCCGGCTTTTATTTGAGAAATACCAGGTGAATAATGCCATAATCGCTGATGTTACCTGGTCGACAAATGGTGTGTTTCCTGGTAAAGGTCCTGTCATTTCATTGCGGGACAGCCGTATCCCCCGCAAAGTATTTGTGAATCAGCTGCGGGAGATTGCCACGCGTTCCGGCGTTCCTTTTCAGTTGGAGGTAGAATCTCATGGAGGCAGTGATGGGAAAGAAATTCAGAATCTGCCGTTGCCTGTAGACTGGTGTTTCATCGGGCCTCCGTCTGAAAACCCGCATTCCTGTCTGGAATCAGTTCATAAAGCCGATGTGGAGAATTTTGTCAGCCTGTTAGCTGTGCTGGCAAGGGAGCTGGCTCATTAGTACAAAGGTTTCATATGAGATTCCTGGATTCAGTGTCCACGAAGGAGGTCCTTTCCTTGTAAATCAGGATTTTGCGGTTCGGAATTTCTTCGTTTCTTTGGCCCCCCTAAAAAATGGGTTTGCCCATGACAAGACACCAGATTTCGATATCGTATTCGAGTTACTCCACTGAAAATGAACTACCTGAAGGAAGTTTTAGCTTGTTGAAGACAGCCCTTGAAAATATGAATCATGCATACGCACCGTATTCACATTTTCAGGTTTCAGCCGCCATCCGGTTGTCGAATGGCCAGGTTATCACTGGCTCCAATCAGGAAAATGCAGCCTACCCTTCCGGAATGTGTGCGGAACGATCTGCCATTTACTACGCAGGGGCCCGTTTTCCTCATGATAAAATCGAGGAAATTCTGGTCATCGCACGAAGGGAGGGTGAGTCAGAACTGGTTCCTGCCTGCCCTTGTGGCTCCTGCAGGCAAGCCATGCTCGAATATGAAGAAAGACAATCCAGTCCGATCCGATTGGTTTTTAAGCAGAGTGATGCTGGTTTTATTGGACTGGATTCGGTTTCCGACAGTCTTCCTTTTAAGTTTGGAGCTGAGTCACTCGGATCCTGAGAATACGATACCGGTTCCGGCTCTCTGATTTTCCTGCATGGATATTTACAGCAACCGTTCCACGTACAAACTGATCATCATCCTGTTTGCCCTGGTGATAGGTGGTTTGTCGGTTGTGTACACCAATGACCTTGTCAATAAACTGGCCGACCGGGAGCGGAAACTGATTGATTTGTCAGCCAAAGGGTATAAAGAAATTGCCAGTGCTGAGTTCTCCGAAAGTCAGGGATTTTTATTCAAAGAAATCATAGAAGCAAATACCTCAGTGCCGGTTATTCTGGCAGACGAGGAAGGCAACTACATCAGTCACCGGAATTTTGAAGCGCCTAAAAGACTGAGTCCCGAAAAAGAAGCAGACTATTTCAAGGCTCAGATTGCCGAGATGAAAAAGCAGTATCCTCCCATACTGATTGAAATCGCCGGGCTGAAGCAATACATTTATTACCGGAATTCGGATCTGATTAATCAGTTACGATACTACCCGTTTATTCAGTTGGCAGTAATTGGCCTGTTTGTAATCATGGGTTATCTGGCATTTAGTTTGAGTAAAAATGCCGAGCAAAACCGGGTTTGGGTGGGTCTGGCCAAAGAGACCGCTCACCAGCTGGGTACACCAATATCGAGTCTCATCGCCTGGGCAGAATACCTGAAAACAAAGCCGGAAATCGAAGAAGAAGGAATTGTTGAGGAAATGGACAAAGACATCCAGCGACTCCAGATGATCACAGCCCGTTTCAGCAGCATTGGATCAGAACAGAAACTACAGCTTGAGGATCTGGGCGAAATGGTGGAAGGGGCGATATCCTATCTTCGGAGCCGTGTAAGTCAACGGGTATCGATCCAGGTGAAAATCCAACCTGAAGGGTCGCAGGTTATGGCTTTTATCAACCGGCCATTGCTGGAGTGGGTGGTGGAAAACATCACGAAAAATGCGGTGGATGCCATGGCTGGGGAAGGAAAGCTGACTCTGGAAATCACCGAATTAACAGAAGGAAATGTCCAGATGGACATTACAGATACAGGAAAGGGAATTCCTCGTAATCAATTTAAAAAGGTATTTGAGCCGGGGTTCACCACTAAAAAACGAGGTTGGGGTCTTGGCCTTACACTTGCCCGGCGGATTGTGGAGCAGTACCACAAGGGACGGATTTTTGTGAAGAGTTCAGAGCCGGGAAAAGGGACGACGTTTCGGATCCTCCTTCGGAACCGGATGTGAGGTCTTGTCAGGCAGACTTTCTGGACACCACTTCTTCCAGTTTGCTCACCAGTTGATCGAGCAACACGATTTTCTCAATTTCATCAGCCAACCGCATCACGGAGACCCGTAATTTCCCAATCGCCAGGTTTGTGTTGGCCTGTTGCTTTTCAAGGGATCAAGTCGTTTGTTGGTGGATTCCATTCGGTTATCCATTGATTCTAGCCTTACATTCGTCTGCCTCTGCTCGTCGAGCATTTCGGTCATCAGTTCAATTAATCCTGGGTTTCCCTCCATCGTATTTCAGTTTCAAAACAAATATTCTGAAATTCTATTTTTCATCAGAAATCCGAACCGATTCTATACGGAAAGAACCGGATAATATCGGCTGGAACGAATACGAGAATCTGTAATTCGTTTCTGTACTGAAGTTTGAGAAACAGTCCTTCATTGAACCTATCTTTGTGCCATGACCAGAATCCCGAAATTCCTTTGGGCAACGATTTTAATGTCTGCCGTTTTGGCGTTTCCTATCCAGGTGTATCCTCAACTGGTAGTAGACAGCCAGATCAGCATTGAGGATGCCATCACAAAACTGGTGGGTTCAGGCGTAAGAGTGACGAATATCCGTGTCAATTGTCCTTCAGGGAAAGGCCGACCCTATGGCTATTTTGTCGACAATACCGGAACCCTCGGAATGACGGATGGGCTTGTTATCACCACAGGGGCCGCAAAAAATGCAGTGGGTCCCAACAATTCGGCTTCCTTATCACAGGACAACAAGAATGAAAATCAGGACCCTGATCTGGCTTCTATCGTGCAGGGAAATGAAAAACAATACGATGCCTGTATTATTGAATTTGATGTAGAGGTGTTTGCCGACACTCTTACGTTTGATTATGTATTCGGATCGGAAGAGTACCTGGAATTTATTAAGGATTACCACGATGTATTCGGGTTTTTTATTTCAGGGCCCGGCATCAACGGTAAGCTAAATCTGGCAGTTCTGCCCGGTACACAACAAACCATCTCGGTTTCAAATGTGAACAACCGTCTCAATTCGAAGTTCTACGTTGACAATGGAACCGGTTCGACTCCGTTTGACAATCTATTCGTTCAGTATGACGGGTTTACAAAACGGCTCGAGTCAAAGGTGGCGGTGGTGCCTTGCGGAAAGTATTCGTTAAAACTGGCTATCTGTGACATCAAAGATGCCATATATGATGCCGGAATTTTTATTGCAGGGAAGAGTTTGAAAACCAAAGCACCGAAAATTGCGGTTCGGTATGAATTCCCGAAGTTTCCTTCTGCTATCGAAGGTTGCAATGGTGCATTTGTGAAAGTGGTGAGGCAATCAAGAATTCAGGACGGAATCACATTTCTGCTTCGCTATTCCGGAACTGCGACTCCTGATTTTGATTTCGGAGAAGTGCCCGACAGCCTTGTATTTCTTCCCGGGGAATCGGAAAAAGAGTTCTTTATTCCAGTTTATTCAGATGCAATTTCTGAGGGCGAAGAATTGATTAGAATTGATCTTCTCAATCCATGTCCAGGTCTGCCGCAGGTAGATTCGAAAAATGTCGTGATCCGGGAAAGTTTTGAATTCGACATGCCCGATGCCCGTTTGTGTGAGGGCGATTCTGTAAAATTAAATCCCAACCCCGCTGAAGGGTATGAATATACCTGGTCACCTGGCCAGTATCTGAGCTGCATATTATGCTCTCAGCCCTGGGCATCACCTCCTTCCAATCAGAAATGGTCAGTGGTAGTGCAGGATCCGGTAAGCCTTTGTAAGGCAGAAGACTCGGTCCTTGTTTCGGTCGACCCTCGTCCCATTGCAGGTTTTACGTTCACCGGAAAGCCGGACTACACCAGTCTTGATGTTTTTTTCAGGAACGAATCGACCAGTGCTGATGACTATTTCTGGACTTTTGGTGATGGCAACACCAGTAAATTACAGGACCCTTCGCATTTTTATCAGGCTGGTTTTAATACAGACAGTATCGATTTCCTGATAGTTCTGACAGCAAAAAATTCCCAACTGGGTTGCGAAGATTCGGCTTCAGCCTGGGTTCGGATTGGAAATCCATTGTTTATTCCAAACCTCATAAGTCCAAATGGCGATGGCCTCAATGATGGATTCAAAATAAAAGGCATTCTGCCATTGATCTGGAATCTTGAGGTGTTTGATCGTTGGGGTAAAAGAGTGTATACCTCATCGGCCTATGACCTGAATTGGAAAGGTGAATCACAGGTGCCAGGAGTGTACTTTTATGTATTGAAGAATCCGGATGGGAATCGTCGGTTTTCCGGCTGGATCGAAATTTCGAAGTAAGGGCTCAATCCTGTTGGCAGGAAATTATTCTGAAAAAATGATTCTGAGTTTGCATATTGGGAGGATGATTTTTCTCAGCGCCCATTGCCCCGGATGGTCATAATTCTGATACAGGTCAGCCATTTTTTACCGAATCCGTGATTTCTGTCAAAGTTTGGGAAAAGATCGGATGAATTTTTTCCAAGGATTTCAAACTTAAAGAACCAAATGTTGGATGAATACAATTTTGAACATATGTTTGTCAAAATTTAAACCGAAATGAAAAAAGTTTTCAGAAATCTTCTTGCTGCCGCAGTAGTGGTAGGCTCAATGTCATCTTGTTCTCTTACCCTTCCGGTTGCTGCTACCAGCAATCCAGTTGGTTCTAAAGTAGGAACTGCTAAAGGAACAGGCTTCTTGGGAGTTTTGTTTTTTGGTGCTGATGCAAGTATTAAGTCTGCTGCCAAAAATGGTGGTATCTCTAAAATCTCTACTGTAGACATTAAAATGTCTAACATCCTGAACCTTATTGTTTCTTACGAAACAATCGTAACAGGTGAGTAATTTTAGAAACTCAATAAAAAAGGGACGATTAACACGTCCCTTTTTTTATTTCATTCCGGTTCTTGTCCTGGCAATTATGGGAGTTTCCTGCTCGCAAAAAGACAAAAATGTACTTCAGTTTGGGTACGGACATTCGTTTAAACTTGTGAAAGGAGAGGCCAATGTGGCAGTAGATTCATTGTTTATTAAGGATTATGAAAGCCTGATTAATCACTATCCGAATCTTCAGATTCCGGTCAACAAACTTGTTCGATCGTCCCGATATGACCTGGTTCTGGCCATTTGTATTGATGGATCCATGAAAGATCTGAGAAAAAATATCAGTCTGGATTCGGCCTATAGAGTGTACGGCAACGGAAATTCCTGGATGGCGGGCCGGACAAGCGACCGGTTTATTCTCAAGTTTCTTCACGACAACGGAAATTTCCCACCTTATTGTATTTCGCTGGTTTCGAAGGACTCTCTCCTGGTTGATTCTGTGTCAACAGGAAAAAACAACATGCTTAAACGCTTTTCTTTTAATGAGTAAATTCAGCCGTCAGGCTTTAGTAATTTTGGGATGCATTGGCCTTGCTTCCTGCTTTGGAGTAAAGCCTCAAACCAAAAGGGGAATAAGCAAAGACATCGAAGAGTTTTTTGTGAAAGCGGGTGTGATGCAGTATTTCCTAAAACCGATGGCATTTGAAGGAGGTAACTCCCATATCATGATTGATTTCAGTTTTCGGGACTCTTCTGCTGTTTTCTCAAAAGTGAACACCAATTTCACCGTGTTTGACGGGGGGACATCTTTGAAAGTCGATTCTTTTTGGGTGGCCCCTTCAGAAACAGAAAAAGGCATTGCCACTGTTCCTGTATTGTTGTTTGTCGACAAGAAATCGAAGGAAGTCGCCTTCCGCCATTCGACTGTTATGAGCTACCAGGCGCTTTCCGATTTGATGAAAAATAAGTCAAAGCTTATTCTACGTGTAAACGGACGGAATCTCACTTATCTGCCTACCAGGAAAACCCGCAAAAAAGAAGCCCGGATTTGCCGGAGTTTGTTTGAAGGTTAAGCACAGGCTAAAACAAATTAAATTGTTGGAAGTCGAAGTTGAAAGACCAGATTTTCAAATCGAATCCAATAAAAAAGCCACGCTCAGTGCGTGGCTTTTTTATTGGATTCGACCCGGTTTTATATTTCCCGGATGGTCCTCACATAGTATTTGCCTTTGGCACCCAGGTTTCCGAAAATCGGATTAAAACTGTTGATGATAAAGATGGGCAAAATGAGGATGTCAGCAATCATAGCAATCGGGTTTTTATTCACTTTTGTAGTGGTGTTGAATACCATATTATTGTATTCAAGAGCCCCCTCCATACTGAATTTCCCTGAAACACTGCCAATCGCAGGGTTCTTTTCAACCGCCTTGTACAAACGTTCCATAGCAGGTGACTTCTCATTGATCACTGAAAATTCCAGTTTGCTGTCCAGCTTGCTGCTTTTGGTCACTTTAGGGACATTGTTTGATGGTTTATGTTCGTAGTCAAGGCAAGTGTTGTAAAAAAGGAGAAGATCATCCTTTGTGTGCATCGCAACCACATCGTCGACATACCATGAATAATAAGTACGGGCACGTATCTGGGATTTGGCAAAAACTACTTTGCCGGTTCCGTTTGTACGGATATAGCCAATTCCTTTTTTGTGGGAATAGTATGTAGTTGTACAGTTGTTGTATTTGTCACACCGCTGTATGGCGTACTGATATCGGCTGGTTACATACAGATCAAAACCGCCATCTTCCCTTCGATCATAATCCTCAATGTAAATTTCATATTTGTCCGTCATGTTGGACGCAGTTCCGCCAAATGATAAAAAGCCTTTCACTTCCAGATCCTCTGTGATCATATTGAACGGTTTTACAAAATCGTCTGAGACGGTGTCTGTTTTCAAATCAGTGAGTCTAAAGTTTTTATCTTCCAGACGGGCACTAAAGAATCCTTTCAGACGATCAGGATAAGCATAGTTGTTTTCATATATGGAATACAAGCCCATGATCCAAAGACCTTTGTCATCCACATTGAGCCTCACCGATTTCATGTTTTTACCGGGAATAAAAAGTTTCACATTCTCAACTGTCGCTGTTTTGGCATCCAGATGAGAAAGCATCATATTCTGATAGGATTCTCCTTTCTCCGCCTGTTTTTTCTCATCCTCTGACTTGGTTACCCAGTTGGTGAAGAAAATTTCATCTCCCTTGGCAATGAACGAAGGCCGGCTTATGGATGATCCACTGGTGGTTACATACGGGAGTTCAAACTTGCCTGCATTGTACGATCGAAGATCATCTTTCAACATTTTGTAATCCACATATGGGCTTGATCCTTTTCCTGCAGAAGGAAACTCAGTTCCCAGAAATACACTTTCCTCATCATAATTCCGGAAAATGAAAAATTCAGCTCCCCGGGTACTTTTGTTCTCAGGAAATTCCATCACCACTTGTAATGGTTGTTTCATCACCATGTCCAGATCATACACTTTCGCAAAAAGCTGGTTCATCTTTTTAGAACTTCTTTCGAAAAAGAAAATAATTGAATTCTTCAAAAGAACCCGTTTTTTGAAAGTATGATTCGATTCTCCTTTTTCTCTGCCATAGTACTGTACATTTTTGAGCAGAGTATTATCCGATAGCTTAACCACATCCATGAACCGCTTTGTCGCTTCGCTTGTTCTTCCTTTGAAATAGTGCTTCCGGTCTACTTTATCAACGTACAGGTTGTTGTTTGCAAACATTTCACTTCCAGTGGGGAATCCGGTTTTACCAGAAAACTTGATGGGTTTTGAATAATCGATACGGATGTTTTGTGCAGAACCGAACAGACACACCATCCAGAGTGCCACGGAAGGGACTAGAAATTTGAACATAAAGTTTATGAAAATAGATTGTTAGAAACCAAAATGGTAGGCATAGCCAAGTAGAAAAGAAAAGTACACGGCGTTTATCTTTTCCGAACTGTAAGCAAAATCGCTGATAACGGCTTCATAGGTTATGGTGCTGGAATAGGTCGGCTTCAGCCTGTCGAGTCTGAAATGACGGATTCCGCCTCCAATGTAAATGTCATGCATTCCCCCTCCGCCACCTGAAAATGTTTTACCGGAAAGGAGCTGAAATCCCTGTGTTTTCATTGTAAGATTGAATGTCTTACCAATTTCAGATTTTTCATACAAATATGAATTGGAGTAGTTCCGGTAACTCACATCCAGGTAAACACTGTTTGTTACATCTTCATCGCTGTGAAAACGGGCACCTATTTCATAAAATGGGGAACTTTTACGAATAGGTGTCATATCCTGAATCATATAGGAAAACCATGGCTCATCTTTTGCTTCCGGACCCGGATCACCTGGATCTACATATTCGAAAGGAACAATGAGTGAATTGATCATGATTCTATCTGCATTATAGCAGGTCCCTACACTCAATCTCAGCATGGTGGTTGAACCAAGAATGCGCCCATATGATAATGAGGCGATATTCCGGAACAAAAGTGAAGGGTTGAATCCAATGAAGTTCTTATTGTCAGCACCTGAAGAAGAGGACCTGGATGTTTTTCCAAGCTTAGATTTAACATCAAAAATGCTTCCTGTGGCAGGACTGTATTTTGCATCCAACGGGTTGGATGGTAGGGTCTGAGAAAAAGATCCTACTGCCAAAGTCAGAAAGAATAAAAGGGAAAATGTTGATTTCATGAAAATTATCTGACTTTAATAAGTGTGACGTACTGGCGAAGTAATTTGATTTTATCTTCCAGACTCACATCTGCCGGGATGGGTCTTGCCGGTGGCGAAACAGGTTCGGTCAATAATTCCATCAGATTCACCAGGTAGGCTACCTTAATGGCGTAAGAAACGTTGTCGGCTTCCTTAATGATGGCATTGGCAATACCAATCACCTCTCCTTTGTCGTTGAACAATGGGCTGCCACTGTTTCCTGGTTGGATAGGCACAGTGGTTTGAAATGAATTGACTGCATTCTGATAGCCTGTTTTAGAGCTGATTTTTCCGTCAGAGAATTTGGCTTCGGTTCCCATCACATTGAAAAGCGGAAATCCAATGGAAAAGACACTGGCACCAGGATTGGCAAGGGCGCCCGTTTTAAAGCTGTATTTGATTGGTTCCAGTGGTTTGAACGAAGGATCATCAATTTTCAAAATGCTGAGATCATTGTCTTTGTCGCTAACCAGCACTTTTGCTTTTACTTTCTTCGGTTGTTCCTTTTCTGTAAAATTGATTTCAATTTCTTTGGCATCATCAATCACATGGTGGTTTGTGACGATCAATCCGGATTCATGAATAAAAAAGCCGGTTCCGGCACCTGTCCATTTCTCATTTGAGGACGATTGCTCTTTTTCTTCATTTAAAGAGTGGATATTGAGTTCTTTAAAGACCAGTTTGTCTATGGTGAGTTTTCCCTTCCCTCCAACAACTGGTCCGAAGTTGCGACCGGTAATTTTGCTGTAACTGCTGTTGAACTGAATTTCACCGTTAATTGAAAAAATCAGTTTCTCTCCGGTGCAAATCACCTTTAGAACAACGGATTCCGGACCTTTGCTTAGAGGTGCACAGAAAAATTCATTGGCTCGGGTTACTGTCACTCCTTCATGCACTTCACCGACAGAAAAATTGCCTTTCTGAAATGTGAAGAACCAATAGTTCTGCCAGTCTTTATGGCCAAAAGCCATCCCCTGCCGGCTGAGCCGGTAATCGGGTTTCAAAAACGTCATTTCGAAGGAAAATGAATTTCCTTCCAGAGGCATATTTAAGAAGCGGGAAGTGCCTGTTTTGGCAATTGATTCCAAAGTAAGAACACCATTGGCAATGGAGGAACTCGATTGATCGGATTGATACAAATCCCAATCCTGCCGGTTGTCACTAAAGTTTTCTTCAAAAACACGGTGTACAGTGCCGTTTTCGTCAAACTCTTCAAATGAACCGTTGGTTAATTGTCCATCCTTAAATCGTTCAATACGAGAGATGTTACCGGACTCAAAAAAGTATGTTGAAGTGCCTTCTTCTTTCCCCTGTTCAGTAAAATTCCGAACCTTTTGTTTTTTACCATTCTTGTAATACCAGGTGCAGGTTCCGGAATATTGGTTCAGATTTTCATCTGTTCCATGAGCCGATTTTATTTTTCCTTCAAAAAATGGTTTGCCGGAAATGTAGAA
>ERZ795056.601-NODE-601-length-44793-cov-23.813157_pt1 | contig 44793 bp, 28 predicted proteins | sample MGYA00375140_ERZ795056 | MGnify/ENA primary metagenome ERZ795056 (study PRJEB30185, sample SAMN05720227) | activated sludge metagenome | isolation source: Anaerobic digester | place: USA | collected 2015-03-09 ...
TACATAAGCCACCAGTATCGGGTGAATATTCAAACTGAGATAGCCGTCTTTTTCTTCTGTAACAGCTTCGGGAAAAACTTTTTGCACTTCCTGCGCTGAGAAGCCATAGGCCTGTGCATCGGTAGCCAGGTTTCTTGCATTGCCTTTTGCATAGTGATACATGATGGTATTCAGCTTCATGATATCCTTAAGACCTTTGGTATAATTTCCATCAATTGTTTTTAGCCGCATATCAGAGGTGATCGTCCAGGTACTGGTAGTTAATTTTGCTGCCTGGTCTGTAGATAAATGAAGCTGGTAGGTGGGATTAGTAACTCCAATCCCCATCCGCAGGTTTGTAAGGTCAACTGTTACGGCATTAACACCGCTTGCCACAAAGTGAAATTTATCACTGGCATCCTGGTATTGTAAACCCCAGTTTGGAAAACCTGGGCTATGTGCAAACAGCATCCGGTTGGCATTATTGTTTCCAGACTTAAACATATAGTTCATTATAGGCACACTGTTGTCAAACTGCACCGTACCACTGTTACCTACTGCAAATTTATTGGCCACAGAAAGTGCTGAATCGGGTGTTGTGGTACCAATACCGACCTTACTATCTGCAGTGGCGCCATTTACTCCATTGATGCTTCCTAATACCAGGCTGTTATTTTGTGCAACAAGTGCATTGGCACCAATAGCTGTGGCGTTGTTAAGATTAGCTGATGAAGTATTAGCCAGGTAACCAATACCTGTGTTGGTAGAACCTGTTGTGTTGGTTGACAAAGCGCTGTCACCTAATGCAACATTCCGGTGTCCATTGGTATTATTGAGTAAGGCAAAATTTCCGGTGGCAGTATTATATTCCCCGGTATTATTATTACGCATGGTAAAGGTTCCTACAGCCAGGTTGCCATGTGCATTGTTTGAAAACATGGCACTATCACCAACGGCTATGTTATAATTTCCGTTGGAGTAACCGAGTGCTCTTGTGCCAACTGCCACATTCCCGGTACCGGTAGTATTGGAATACAGGGAACCGATACCTAAAGTTGTATTGCTTTTACCGGTAGTATTGTAATACATGGTGTATGCGCCGATGCCGGTATTCTCAATGCCGGTGAGTGAATCGGCGCTGGCTCCATATCCTGCGCCGGTGCCTACAAACGTATTCCGTTCTCCCATGTTTTTATAACCGGCTGCATATCCAACAGAAGTGGTTTCATTTACATACAAACCGGAATTGGGAAAGCCCGTTTGTGCACCTGATGCATAAAAGCCAATGGCGGTATTAAATCTGCCACCTTTGCCCATCATAGCACTTCTGCCGATGGCAACATTATACATTGAAGAGTCCGTCAATTCCAATGCACCTACTCCAATTGCTGTATTTTGGTCGGGATTTTTGGCATAGCGCAGTGACCTCCAGCCCATGGCTGTATTGGCTTCACCAGCATCGTCGTAAAACATTGATTCGTACCCTACCGCTGTATTATTATTGTTCCGCCTGTGGCTGTACATCGCATGAACGCCAATCGCTGTGTTATTATATCCGGATGTGTCCAGCAGCATTGCTTCCGTACCAACTACCGTATTGTTATTGCCAGATTTATGATTGTACATGGCATTTACACCGAGGGCAACATTCCATGCTCCGGAAATATCGTTTCTTAAAGCACTTGTTCCCAGTGCTGTATTTGAATTTCCTCTTAAATGATTGTACATAGATAAAAACCCAACCGCTGTATTATAACGGCTGCCGGTGTCATTTCTCAAAGCGCCTGCACCAATAGCAGTTTGCCCACTATAACGGGCAAAACGCAAAGCATCATTTCCTACGGCTGTGTTATCATTCATATCGGCTGGATTCACAATATTCTCTGCTTCATACATAGCAGCATTACCGATGGCCGTATTGTTGTATCCAACTTTATTTTTTAACAAGCTCAGGTATCCCAGCGAAGTATTGGCACCACCAGTAGTATTACTATCCTGGCTCGAAAAACCGATGGCTGTATTGGGATAGGTGGAAATGGTATTTGCCAACGCCCTGCCACCAACCGCTACATGATAACTCGAATTATCGCTTTTTGAAAGTGCCTTGAAACCAATTGCTGTATTATCACTTCCATAAGAAGCAACCATTGCTGAATCTCCAATAGCTACATTTCTTTTATAGGCACTGTTATTCGGCTGATCACTGTTAAAAAATCCAATTCCAAGCAACGTATTATAGCCAATGGCTACGTTCTTACTCCCGGTATTTGCGTAGTAACCCGACTGGTAGCCCAGGTAGGTGTTTTCAACACCCTGCAGGTTGCTGGTTTGCAGGTAACCGTTTAAATAGCCGGACCTGAAACCAACCGCAACAATATTATTTTTATTGCTGTACAAAAGAGCATTGTAGCCAACCGCTACATTTCTTGATGAATCATTTAGATATAGCGCATCATGCCCTACCGCCGTATTGTAATTGGCACTGTCCGCAGTACGCAAGGCAGAAGTACCGATGGCCACATTTCCATCACCTCTTTTTGTTTCCAGCATGCTGTGGCTGCCGATAGCAACATTGTACAAACCCGATTGCAGGTTTTTGAGCGCCGATCCACCAACAGCCGTATTGTGGTTGCCCGTTTCAAAAGAGGAAAGGGTATTGTTACCAATTGCTGTATTCATGATGCCTGTAACAGGTCCGCTGCCACGCAATGCCCGGTAGCCAAAAGCGCTGTTTTCCACCCCCGTGGTATTGGTATGCAGGGCGCTGTCGCCAAAGGCCGTATTGTTGCTGCCCGAGGTATTAGCGCCTGCACCTCCACCAATAAAATAATTGTGTGTTCTTGTATTCAGCTGTCCCATGGGCAAATTATTCTGGCGGAGCATAATTGGCTTATCATCCGTGGTGCCTAAAAAATTGGTCGTGGTATCGGTACCGTTATTACCGGTTAATGACCAGGCAGTTTTTATATCAGCAGTTACCAGCCACAACCATTGGGTGCCATTGTAGTAATGGAAACCCACACTGTCCGGGGCTGTTTGAAAAACCAACAGGCCCGTTGCTGGTAAAGCAATGGCGTTTCTTTCGGTTTTTGTCATCCGGGGAGCAAGAAAACCCCTGGTAGTAGAACTAATGTCAAGCATAGCGCTTGTATCAGGCTGGCTGCCGCTTTCATTAATAGCTATGTTTTGTGATTGTACATTAAAGGATACTATCATTCCGAGGATCGCTGAAAGAATTTTCTTCATGGCTTTGATTTGTGCCGTAAAAATGAAAAGAACTGATGAGCGAAAAAATCTTAACAGGTTAACACGGGGTAATTTTAAAACGAAACGTATCTTTTTTAAGATGGAGTGCTTCTGAAAATATAAGCCCTGAGCGTTGCCGGGTTGAGCTGCAGCGCCTTGCAGGTATAGAATGACCAGCACTATCTATTGAGCAGAAAAAATTGTAGTAAGTAAAAGGGGTAATCTGTTTAGTAAACGGTACTTTCCGTATAAAGGAGTATTTGTTTTATTTCAGGGAGTCATACTCTTCGGGTGTATCAATATCAAATACGCCTGCTGGAAAAGCAACTTCAGCAGCATCATTTATATTTTGCTGTACAATCTTTTTAGCACCATATTGTCCATTCAACAGCAACAGTCTGTCAAAATATTGTTTATCAAATAATACCGGGGTGCCCTTGGTATTATTATAGGCGGAGGCAATAATGCCTTTGCCCGTTTTTTGTTTTGTCATTATCAATTCATTCAGCAAGGCAGCTGAAATATAGGGCTGATCGCAAACCAGGATGATGATGTTTTCCGTGGTGGGGTATCGTTGTAAAATATGGTTAACACCGCTTTGTATAGAAGTACCCATTCCTTCTTCCCAGTTCTTATTTTCAACCAAATCTATTTTTTGTAACCGTAGAATTTCTTTGAGTATTGAATGATAACAGCCTGTAACAACGGTTAAGTGCTCCGCATCCGAAGTTTTTATTTCATCAATAACATGCTGCAATAGTGTTTTGCCTTTGAAAGGCAGGAGCATTTTAGCAACAGTTTCCCGGTCGGTACCGTAGGTCAGACCGGTTTCTTGTTTGTCTGTCTGCTGGTCTGACCTGCGGTACCGACCAGTGTTCATTCTTGATGAACTGCCCGCTGCTAAGAGTAAACAGGTGGTCATGGAAGATTATGATTTTGCTGGAGTAAAATGATGTTCGTGAATAAAACCATCTTTATCCCTGAGTGTACCAGCATTCCTTTTAGCCAGAACAGCTTTTATTTCTGCAACGATGGAAAGGGCAATCTCTTCCGGGGTTTCTGCACCAATATCCAGGCCTGTTGGGCCATAAATTTTTTCACTATTGGCGATGCCAATTCCCTGCTTCGTTATTTCATGCAGCATTTTTTCCAGTTTTTTCTTTGGGCCAAGCACACCCACATAGTTGCTGCCGACGGGAATGAGCTCTTTCAGCATGGCAAGATCATAGTTGTAATTATGACTCATCAATATAAAAACCGTTTGCTCGTGTATGCTTACCTGTTGCAACGCTTCAGCAGGCCTGGCAACAATAATTTTTTTTACTGATGGAAAACGCTGTGCACTGGCGTGTGTTTTTCTGCCGTCCATGATGGTTACATGCCAGCCCAGCACATTGGCCATTTGTACCAATGGAAACGCATCATTACCTGCCCCTGCGATCATCAATTCTACCGGGGGCTTTACTAACTCAATAAATGCAGCGATATTTCCAGGTTGATATTGCTTAATAACGGAATGATTGTTCTCAAAGACCTGAGCTATGTCTTTCTCTAGTTCATTTTTTATTTCCTCTATGCCTGTTTCTCCCGTCCGGAAATCCTTCGCAACAAACAAACAGGTGCCAAATTGAGTTTGTAAGGCGTCTATATTAAACAGTGTTACCAGCACGCTGTTGGTTCTTTGTGCCGCAGCATTTTCTAATAATGTGATGGGGTTATTTTCTTTTGCCGGATCAATGGGTTCAAATAAAATATGTACAATGCCATTGCAGCCAAGCTGTATGCCGATGGTATTGTCGTCTTCATCCATACTGTCGTACGTAACCAGTTTGTTTTGTTGCTGGTTGATAGCCAGCAGTGCTTTTCTCAACGCATCGCCTTCTAAGCAGCCTCCACTGATAGCACCCGTGAGTTCACCATCTTCTGTTACCAGCATTCTTGCGCCGGGGCGGCGGTAGGAGGAGCCTTCCACATGCACTACAGTAGCCAGGGCTGTTTTTTTATGTTGCTGCTGTGCTTTCTTAAAGGCACGAATAATGTCTTCGGTTTCTTTCATAAATTATTTGTAGATATAACTTCCCCTTTCACCTGAATACAGTGAAACTACTTCAATTCTGTGAGTGTTGACACTAACAAGATTTGCAACAGGCTTCCCACTAATAAAAATGGTATCACCTTTTACATTCGAATCTCTCAGAATCAATACGTCACCGAGATGCAACCCCTGTTCGTATTTCCACCATCCTGTTTTGAGTTGATTATCTCCAGGGCTACAACTTAAAAATATCAGGTATACTAACGTAATACAAAATGAACTACCGGACTTCATTCGCATAATTTCTTTTCTTGTTTCTTGTGCAAATACAGTTCAGCACCAATCCCAAATTTAAACGGCTTTACGCATTTTTCAAGTGACAAAGGAAACAATGTGCTGCCTTCTTTGATTTTCTACCATGCCGAATACATATTTTGATGTGATAACGCCCTGCAGATTCCAGTTACTGTATAAGTAAAACAATTAAAGCTCAATAAAAAGAGTAACTCTTTTTCAAAGGGCAAACACAAGAGAGGATTTTAATACAATTCAATCATTGATAGCTTCAGTTCATTCATTCAATTGTTTAATACGGCAACTGACCCATCTACATTTGCTGCATCAAACTATAGCCATGAATAAAATAATTTTCCTGTTGTTGCTGCTTGTTGCACCAGCACTTACACAAGCACAGTTAGGCGGCTTTATGAATAAGGTAAAAAATAAAGTAAGCAGCAAGGCCAACCAGCGGCTGGATGCAAAGGTTGACAAAGCCATTGACAAGGGACTTGACGAAGCAGAAGGGAAGGGGAGTGGAACTGCAGTTGCGGAAAAAAACAGTAACAGTAATACCGCCTCTGAAGTAGAAGATAAACAACCGGAAACAACAGGCGTAAACGCATTCAGTAAGTACGATTTTATTCCCGGTAAAGAAATTGTGTACTACGATAATTTTGAACAGGATGCCCTGGCGGAATTACCTGCCGGCTGGAATACGAACGGCAGTGGTGAGGTGGTTACGCTGGATAAATTTCCAGGCAAGTGGCTGCGTATTCACAAAGGCTTTGTGTACCTCACCGCCAATGAAAAAGAGTTCAGCGAAAATTTTACAGCCGAGTTTGATGTGGTGATGCAGTTGAAAAACAATGGCTGGATGTTTCCCGTTTTTTCTGTGGGTTTATTTTCGGCAGGTACAGAGAGCACGACAGATAATTCATTTCTAAAAAACTACAACAGCAACAGTGCGGTAGCTGCACATATCTATCCCGGGAGTTATAATAACAGCAGGCTGGTGGTAGAATCTTATGATGATAACAAGCCCTATTTTAACAGTGATTCTAAAGAATACGCACCATTAGATAAATATTATGGCAAGCCTGTTCATATAGCGATACAGGTGCAAAAACAACGTTTCCGTATCTGGATCAATGAAACAAAAGCTTTTGATGTACCCAAGGGTGTACCTGCCGGGAAAATGATGAACCAGCTATTTTTTAAAGTGGGTTCCACCAATTATCCGGAAGAACAATACGGTATGTACATCAGCAATATTAAAGTTGCCAAAGGTGTGGAAGATACCCGGCACCGGTTAGTGGAAGAAGGGAAATTCAGTACCACAGCTATTTTGTTTGATGTAAATACAGCCACTTTAAAACCAGAATCATTTGGTGTGATCAAAGAAATTGCAGGGGTACTAAAAGAACATAGCAATATCAGGATCAGCATCACTGGTCATACAGACAGCGACGGAACTGATGCTGCCAATCTAACGCTCTCTCAAAAAAGGGCGGCAGCAGTTAAAGAGGTACTGGTAAAAGATTTTAGTATTGAGGAAACAAGGATTCAAACGGATGGCAAAGGTGAATCAATCCCAATGGCGGATAATAAAACCAAAGAAGGAAAAGCGGCGAACAGGAGGGTGGAATTTGTGAAGTTGTAGATTATTGCTTTGGATAATTTGCCCGCTGATTTTCTCCAGCCAATCTTACTGTTTCAGTAATCCGCTTCAATCTCGTTTCCGGTCTTTTAGCACTTGATATCCAATCCAGAATTCCTTTTTTTACAGAACGTGGAAATGCTTCAAAGTTTTTAGCGGCTTTTTTGTTTTTATCAAAGGCTTTTTCAAGATCTGGCGGTATGATGATTTGTTCTACCTCATCCAGGGCTGACCAGGCGCCATTCTGTTTGGCTGTTTCTATTACGGCCAGGCCGGCAGCGGTCATCAGGTCCTTCTGTATCAGTTCTTCAATTTTATCCTTGTTTATTTTGCTCCATTTACTTTTTGGATTGCGTTGGGCAAAATATTGATAATAGCTCTTGTCATCTCTTTTATTGGATTTACTGTCTATCCAGCCAAAGCAGAGCGCTTCTTCTACGGCTTCTTTATAATAGACACTGGGTGTACCGCATTTCATTTTGTACATGATCAGCCATACAGCTTTTTCTTTTGCATGGTTTTTCTGCAGCCATCTGCGCCATGCGGCACGGTTTTCGGCGTAGATTGTTTTGATGCCCTTATATTCTTTCTCTATGGAAAATTTGCTTGTCATGATAGTAATTGCCATTAACTTTTTTAAATGACTACAGATAGCAGAATGGAAATTACAGGATACGTTTTACAGTAGAATTGGTTGTTAAAGTGTTTTGCTCCAGGTGGTCAATTATAATTAAACCTGGGCTCTTCCCTTTTTCAAAACTACCCAGGTCGCCATCCAGTTGCAATGCCCTTGCACCATTGATGGTGGCCCATTGCAATAATGTTTCTGTTAACAAAGTTGGAAAATATTGCTGCAATGTTTTCATCTCTTCCAAAATGCTGAGCTGGTGATTAGAAGCAAGACTGTCGGTGCCAAGTACGATGTTCGTAATCCCATCAGCGGCTGTACTGAGCGTAGCCGAAGTAGCTGACGGCAGTTGCGTAAAGAGGCTTACATCAGGTAATGAGTCTGAGATGTAAAGGTTAGCACCAGGGCAAAGACAGTAAAAAACGGATGGCTGATGTATGATCCCTGATGTATGACTTTTTACAAAACTTATATCTGCTGCATTGGTAAAAACATTATGTACTAAAATAAGCGACTCGTATTTTTTTAAGTAAGGCAAATAGGTTTGCAGACTTGTTTTACCAGATGATTTAAAATTCGAAATATCAATGCCTAATTTTTCATACAACCTCAAAAAATCTCCTTTTCTGTTTTCAAACAATTCATTTTCTGCTGCAGTTTCCTGGTTATGAATGCTGAGTACTTTGTTTGAAGGATATGCATTGATCAATGAAAATAATTCAGGCGAAACTGAATAAGGTGCATGAGGCACAATTGAGTTATCCGGACACGGCAGGCTGTAGCGATTATACAGATCAAGGCTTCTTTGAAAGCGCAATTCTGCAATGGAGGAAGGAAACCCGCTGGCCTCAATAAAATTGTGATAACGCAGTTTAGTTGTTTGTTTTTGCGAAATGGTAAAAGCCGTATTACAAATATCACCAACCGCTACAATGCCCTGCAAATACATTTCCTGGTCTGCCATTTCAATAGCATTCAATATTTCTTCTTCACGAAAATGCCTTTCGCTGATCACTTTAATAACAAAGTCAACCAATCCTGTTCCCCCGGGGATGCGGCCCTTCATATGGCTAAGCTCTAAATGGCAATGGGCATTGATAAAGCCCGGGCTGAGAATGCCATTGAAATGCTGTACATCATCGCCGGCTTCCGCAACAGCAACGATATCAATAATTTTTCCACCATTATCTGTTATGAGCACATTTCCATTGTCCAGCAGTCCGTAGCCGGTAAAAAGCTGGTCTGCATTGAATTTTCTGTACAAAATGATTGGTTAAGATGATGTAAATTCGCCGCCGCTTCACTTCTAAGTGTTGCAGAGATTAGCGGTTTAGAAAACTGCATAAAGATATTTTATAAATAACAATAAACTCCCCTTCAGGGGTCAGGGATGTTAGACAAATTAGATGCAATAAAAGGAAAATTTGAAAACCTGGGTGTGGCATTGACCAACCCGGAGATTGTGGCCGATAATAAAAAATTTGCTGCCATCAGCAAAGAGTACCGCAGTCTTGAAAAAGTGGTGGTGGCCAGGGATGCGTACGTAAAACTGCTGGAAGATTTGGAGTTTAACAAAGAAGTGTTGAATAGTGATGATGCTGAAATGAGGGAGATGGCCAAACTGGAACTGCCGGAACTGGAAGCAAAAAAAGAGGAACTGGAAAAACATCTCCGGAACTTACTCATACCAAAAGATCCTTTTGATGAAAAGAATGCCATCCTGGAAATAAGGGCTGGTACCGGTGGAGATGAAGCTTCTTTATTTGCAGGCAACCTGCTGCGGATGTATATCAAGTATTGTGAAAAGAAAGGCTGGAAAACGGCCCTGTTGAGTGAAAGCGAAGGAACAGTTGGAGGCTATAAAGAAGTGCAATTGGAAGTGCAGGGGGATGATGTGTATGGGTTATTAAAATTTGAAAGTGGTGTACACCGGGTGCAGCGTGTTCCCGATACAGAATCGAGCGGAAGGGTGCATACCAGTGCCGCCACGGTAGCAGTAATGCCCGAAGCGGAAGAAGTAGATTTTGAATTGAAGGAAAGTGATGTGAAAATGGAAACAGCCCGGAGCGGTGGTGCCGGCGGACAGAACGTAAACAAAGTAGAAACAAAAGTTTTTTTAACGCATAAACCAACCGGGCTGGTGGTGGTTTGCCAAACTGAACGAAGCCAGCTGGGCAATAAATTAAAGGCGATGGAAATGCTGCGTACCAAACTATATGATGAGGAAGTACGCAAGGCAGAAGAGGAGATCAGTAAGAGGAGAAAAAGCCTGGTAAGTACCGGCGACCGGAGCGCAAAAATAAGAACCTATAACTATCCGCAAGGCAGGGTTACAGACCACCGCATTGGCCTAACCGTATACAATTTGGATGAAGTACTCAATGGGGGCGTACAGGAATTTATTGAGGCCTTACAGTTTGCTGAAAACGCTGAGAAGCTGGCCACACAGAATTAATCCGGCCACCGATCAACACAGAAAATTCAAATTGAAAAAGGACGTAATTATCATAACTGATTACAAACTGATTTTCTGTGTCAATCTGTGCAATCTGTGGCTTTTAAAATTGTGATATCAGGTGGAGATGTTTACGGAGGTCAGTCTCTTTCAACCAAAAACAAATACACTTCCTTAGGGCCATGCACGCCCGTTACCAGGGTTTTTTCTATATCGGCTGTACGGCTGGGCCCACTGGCAAAGCTGATAAAGGAAGGAATGTTTTCCCCGTATTTTTCTTTTAATTTTTGCAGAGCATCTTTTACATCATAAAGCAATTGATTCGTGTATGCGATGCAGATATGAACTGGTGCATAAACACTTACAGTACGGCCGCTTTTTTGGGCAGCACTCAACACAATGGTGCCGGTTCTGGCAACTAAATAATCACAACCCGTAATGGAGGCGTCGCAACTTTCCAATGCAATGGTAGTGCTGAAGGCTTCATTCCATTGCTCTTCGTTACAATAAATTTTTGTCCAGTCTTTGGCAGCAATGAGTTGCTGTACCTGCTGCGCCATTTCTTTTTCGTCAATACAATAAACAAATTTTCCCTGCAGTTTGGTAAAAGCTTCTGCAAATACCACTCCCAGTTCATCAGCAGGCGGGTGAAAAATATTATCATCATTTTCCGCTGCAGGAAAAGGCAAAGGCACTGGTGTAGCCAGTGCCTTTTTGATCTTATTAAGAATATTTTCTCTTGCGCTTGACAAATTACCTTTTTAAGAAAGCCGCAGATTCGCAGATCGATTCATCTTCAAATCTGTAGCAGTTTTTTTAAAACTTTGGTTCTGGCATTGAAGTGTCATCCGGTACATCAAGCGCTTTCTTTTCTTCAAAAGGCCTTTTACCAATCAATAATTCCACGTCGCTTTTAAATAATACCTCTTTCTTCAACAATTCTTTAGCCAATAATTCCACATCACCTTTCTTTTCAGTCAATAATTCTTTGGTTCTTACATAAGCCTTATCAATTAACTTTCTTACTTCCTCATCGATCATCTTACCGGTTTCCTCGCTAAATGGTTTTACAAAAGTATTTTCCTGCGTGGGATCGTAATAGCTCACGTTACCCACTTTATCATTCATGCCATACACGGTGATCATGCTGTAAGCGATTCGTGAAATCTGCTGCAGGTCATTGCTTGCACCAGTACTTATTTTACCAAAGAAAATATCTTCACTTGCCCTGCCACCCAGTGTCATACAAATTTGGTCCATCAGCTGGTCGGTATTATACAGATACTGTTCTTTCGGTGTGTATTGTGCATAGCCCAAAGCTGCCGAGCCCCTGGGCACCACGGTTACTTTTAATAACGGGTAGGCATGTTCTAAATACCAGCCGCAGATCGCATGGCCCGCTTCATGGTAGGCAATGATCTCTTTTTCTTCAGGAGAAATGATCTTGTTCTTCTTTTCCAATCCACCGATCACCCTGTCAATGGCATCCTGGAAATCACTCATATCAACAGCATCTTTATTTTTACGGGCAGCGATCAGTGCAGCTTCATTACAAACATTGGCAATATCAGCACCTGCAAAACCAGGTGTTTGTTCTGCCAGTTTGTGAATATCAAGTGTAGAAGAAATCTTTATTGGGCCAAGATGCACTTTAAAAATAGCTTCCCTTCCTACCAAATCGGGTTTGTCAATAGTGATCTGCCTGTCGAAACGACCCGGGCGGAGCAAAGCAGTATCCAATACATCCGGCCTGTTAGTGGCTGCAAGAATAATGATTCCAAGGTCGGTACCAAAACCATCCATTTCCACCAGCAACTGGTTCAATGTGTTTTCTCTTTCGTCATTGCTCATCATCACATTCTTACCCCTGGCCCTGCCGATAGCGTCTATTTCATCAATAAAAATGATACAAGGCGCTTTTTCCCTGGCCTGTTTAAACAAGTCCCTTACACGGCTGGCACCCACACCCACAAACATCTCTACAAAATCACTGCCGCTCAGGCTAAAGAAAGGCACTTGTGCTTCTCCGGCCACCGCCTTTGCCAAAAGCGTTTTACCGGTACCGGGAGGCCCGATCAGCAAGGCGCCTTTTGGGATTTTACCACCAAGGGCTGTATATTTTTTGGGATTTTTTAAGAAATCGACGATCTCCATCACTTCCACTTTCGCTTCATCCAGCCCGGCTACATCACCAAAATTGATATTTACTTTAGATGCTTTATCAAACAAAGTAGCTTTTGATTTACCGATATTGAAAATGCCACCCGGCCCTCCTCCGGAGCCTCCTGGTCCACCTACCTTCCGCATCATCATAATGAACAGTAAACCGATTAAAAGAATGGGAAGCAGTGTAGTCACCAGTTGTGCCAATACTTCACCTTCCTCTTTAGGAAAATCAGGCACTACTCTTACACCTGGATGCTCTTTGTAAAAATTATTGGCATTCATCAGCTCCGTAATGGTCTTGTCCTTAGATATACCAAAGGCTACCTGCGGCGGCGTAGTTTTTAAAAGAGCATCAAATTGGGCAGGTTCTTTAATTTCGAGCAGGGTTTTGTAATACTCGGGGTTGTTTTTGATAGAATCTTTGTATAAATGAACCCTTACGATACTTTTGTTGATGACAGTCTCTGTTTTTTCTACATGGCCCTTGAGCACCATTTCGTAAAAAGCTGTTTCAGATGTGTCTTTTCCTGCTCCGCTTACACCTCTTACCAGGTTCCAGCCAATGAGCGCTGCAAAAGCAATAGCATATATCCAATATATATTAAACCTGGGTTTTTTCTTCTGGCTGTCATCTCCCGGCTGGGGAATGTTATTTGGGCTGGGCTTCCTGTTCTTTTCCGTTGTGTTTTCTTCAGACATAAAATACGTTCTTACAAATGTGTGTTTAGTTGTTTGCTACGGTATATAACAAAATATTTGATTAATCGTTGTGTTCCATCATGGGAGCGTCACTCCACATTTCTTCCAATTGGTAAAATTTTCTTTGTTCTGTCATCATCACATGTACCACAATATTGACATAATCGATCAATACCCACTGAAGGCCCTGTCTTCCTTCGTGATGATACGGCTTTTCCCCGCAATGCGTTTTCACTTCATCATCCACATGGTCGGCGATAGCTTTTAACTGGGTGGTATTGCTTACTTCGCAGATCACAAAGAAATCTGCCACAGCCTCGGGTATTTTTCTAAGATCAAGGCTGACAATATTTTCACCTTTTTTTTCCTGGATGGCGTTTACGATGGCTTTAAAGAGTTTACTGTTCCTGGTGAGCCGTGATGCCGTATTTTTTTTGCGGCTTGATAAGACTGTAAGATTGTTCAAATGCTTTTGTTTTCTGTTAAAATGATGTTTGCTTTTACTGCCCGGTCTTCTTTTTTTTGTGCCGGGTAGCTTGTAGCTTGCAACAGGTTTCAAAAATACAATTTCTTTACCAACAATAAGCCTCCGGGGCAATTCAGGTAAGGTGAAAAGGAGAAACTTGCTTTTATGCCTTCAGCCGGTAACAAATTTATTATACTCGACAGCGTGGACAGCACCAACAACTATGCCATGGCACAAGCCCATGCGGCATTGGCAACACATGGCGATGCTATTTTTGCTTACCGGCAAACCGGTGGAAAGGGGCAAAGGGGCAAAACCTGGCTCACAGGTAACGGAGAAAATATAGCTATTAGTATTATCATCGAGCCAAATCAATTACAAGTGGCAGAACAATTCTGTTTATCGGCGGCCGTAGCACTGGGTTGCCATGATTTTTTTAGTAGTTATGCCGGGGAAGAGACTTTTATTAAATGGCCTAACGATATCTATTGGCGTGACAGAAAGGCAGGGGGAGTTCTAATAGAGAACGTGATAGGTAAACATAAGCAGGTTAATAACAATGAAACTTCCTGGAAATATGCTATTATCGGAATTGGTATAAATATAAACCAGGCCATTTTTGATCCAGGTTTGAAAAATGTAGTTTCACTAAAACAGATCACAGGTAAGTATTTTGAAGTGGCAGACCTGGCGAAAGAGCTGCATCAAAAGATTATAAAAAGAACCAATGCTCTTAACACTGGATATTTTGATCAATTAATGGAAGAATACAACGCTTTGTTATTTAAGAAAGATTGTGCGGTAAAACTGAGAAAGGGCAATATTGAGTTTGACACGGTGATAAAATCCGTCACTAAAAACGGACAATTGTACACCGTTGACAGGATTGACAATTTTTTTGATTTTGGCGAAGTGGAATGGATCATCTAGAAATGTAGAAGTGTAGAAATTTGAGAAGTAAAGATCAGGCAAAGCAGCAACTAAACTCCTCAACCACTAAACAGCCTAAACTTTTTAGGGTGCCAGCCTTTCGATCTTCCATACACCTGTTGACTGCAAAGTATATTGCAACCTGTCATGCAGCCTGCTGGGTCTTCCCTGCCAAAATTCTATTAATTGGGGTTTTAACCTGTAACCACCCCAATGTGTGGGCCTCACTATGGGAGACTGGCTGAATTTTTCCTCGTATGTTTTTACATTTCCTTCAATCAGATCCCTGTTTTCTATCACCCTGCTTTGTGGTGATGCCCAGGCGCCTACCTGGCTGCCGACAGGTCGGGAAAAAAAGTATTCATCACTTTCTGCTGCACTTATTTTTTCAATGCTGCCTTCAATGCGTATTTGCCGTTCCAGTTCCTTCCAGAAAAACACTATGCTGGCAACAGGGTTTTCAGCCAGTGTTTTTCCTTTGTTGCTTTCGTAATTGGTAAAAAAAACAAAACCACTGGCATCATATCCCTTTAATAAAACGATCCTTGCAGAAGGTTTGCCGTCTTTGGTGGCGGTAGCCAGTGTAAACGCATTTACCTCATCAATTTTGCTTGCTAAGGCATCATTCCACCAATGGGTAAATTGTGTTATGGCATCGGCAGCTGCATCTGCTTCTGTAAAACTTTTTAGCATATAATCTTTCCTGATAGCAGCTATTGAACTCATATCCTTGTATTTTGTGTGCAAAGTTGATGTAAAAGAGGAGAAGAAAAAATTTACATCCACTGATTTTTATCAGTCACCAGTAACGGGAGGGAACTTTAAGTGTTCTATTTCTTCTTCAGCATTGGCAAGCATGCTTTCCAGCTCTGCAATGCGGCTTACCTGCTGCTGCTGAATGATATGTTGTGTTTTTAATTCCTGCAGTCTTTCTCCAAGATCATCCAGTTGTACCTGCAGCAGGCTGTACTTGCTTTTTATTTCTTCCAGCTGGTAACCCGTGCTAACACCAAGGGATACCTGCTTTTCCAGGTCGGCTTCTCTTTCGGCAGCACCTTCTGCTTTTTGCATCAGTTCATTTACATAACTGCGTACATATTTTAATTCCTGGGTCTGCAGGTCGTAATAACTTTTTAATTCAGCGCCCGCTGAAGCTTTTTCTTCCAGTTCTTTTTGCTCCGTGTTTTTTGATACAGCGGCCTGCTGGTATTCCTGCAGTATGCCTTTGAGGGTGGCGTTTTCTGCCAGCAATTTCTCAGTGTCTGTATGGAGGTTTTCGTTCATGTGCTGGGTGCAAATGTAGCGAACGTGCTGGTATTATATGGAACCACCGGGTACAAGCACCGACTCTACGATCAGTTCTTTAGGAGCCTGGTCGCCGGCAATATTTTCCATCATGGTGGTAAATGCCAGCTTACCTAATTTATAACCGCTGGTTTCCACATAGGTAATATCGGGGTGATACAGTTTTGGAATAAATCCGTTGCTGATGGTGATCACAGCGATATCATCCGGTACTTTCAGCCCGGCTTCCAGCACTGCTTTCATCGCACCTGTTAAAATTTCATCACTCATGCAGAACAAGCTGTCCGGTTGTTGTTGAAGAGCAGCGGCAGTAACCGCTTTTGCTTCTTCCGGATTGTCTACATGATGAACCAGTACCTGCAGATTGTTCCCGGTTACCTCAAGAAAAGCTTTTTCTCTTTTTTTAGTGATAGAAAGCCCGGGATTTCCAAAAAGGGCCAGCAGTTTTTTCTTATTCTTTTCCACGATTGTACCGGCAGCAATAATAGCTGAGCCGGCGTCCGCCATACAAACTTTTATTTCTTCATTATCGTCGGGCACTTTATCAAAAAATATAACCGGCACTCCCGTGTTCTTTAATTTTTTATAGAGATCAATATTAGTATTACCTGATGTTAAACAGGTAAATACACCGGCCACCCTGTTCTGCCTGCACAGCTTTACGCTATCCTGTTCCGACCTGCTGTCATCCCCCGATTGCAGTATCAGTAATGTATACCCGCTTTTCCTGCATTCTTCCTCTACGGCAGCAATAAAAGAATCGTAAAAGAAATTGGCTACGGATGGAACAATGAGTCCAAAAAGATTGTTTTTACTGGTACGCAGGTGAATGGCGTTGGTGTTTGGTTCGTAGTCAAGTGCATCCGCAAGCTCCCTTACCCTTAGTTTGGTTTTATCCGAAATATCAGGATGATCTTTCAATGCCCTGGATACCGTTGAAATACTGATACCCAGCATTTCAGAGAGCTTTTTAAGTGTGGCGTTGTTCATATTGCAAATAAAGGTGAAAATAATCTTTTTAACAGCAAAGCGTTTCGCAAACAATTTCGCAAACGTTTGTTGTAAAAACAAACCTTTGCAATTAGTTGTTTAGGAAAATCCTTGCGGTAATTTATAAAATTGTTATACTTTTAGATTGTAATTGCTGCCAATCAATACCCCCCAAGGTACTCTTTTGCAGTACATTATATTCTTCTATTACCAAAACATAAAACTTACCGATTATGCATCTTGCTACGATGAAAAGATGTGCTATGCTCCTGATAGCCATCTTTGGGTTTACAGCTTTATCGCTTGCCCAAACAGTTACTGGAAAAGTAACTGACAAAAAAGGGGAACCACTTCCCGGCGTAACAGTAACCGTAAAGGGAACTAAGACCGCTACTTCCACAAACACTTCCGGCGTTTACACACTCAACAATGTTGGTGCTGATGCAGTACTTGTTTTTACTGGCGCAGGCATTGGCAGGCAGGAAATTCCTGTTGGTGGCCAGGCCGCCATTAACGCCGAACTCGAAACAACTGTTGGCAACCTGAACGAGGTTGTTGTGGTTGGTTACGGTACAGCAAGGCGTAAAGACCTTACCGGGTCGGTTGCCACAGTACAGGCAAAAGACTTTAACAAAGGTGTTTACACATCAGCTGACCAGTTAATACAGGGTAAAGTAGCTGGTGTACAAATGATCAACAACACGGGCGCACCAGGCGGTGCTTCTACAGTAAAAATCAGGGGTAACTCTACCGTTACAGGTAGTGGCCAACCTTTGTATGTTGTAGATGGTGTTGCTTTGGACGGCAGGTCCGTAGCTCCCGGTTTAGGAGATGTTGGTTTGGGGGGTAACAACCCCGGCGTAAATCCGTTGAACTTTATCAATCCCAATGATATCGCTTCTATGGACATCCTGAAAGATGCATCTGCAACTGCGGTGTATGGTTCAAGGGCGGCATATGGTGTGGTAATTATTACCACTAAAAAAGGCCAGGCAGGTGTTCCTAAAATTGAGTTCGGCGCATCTTATGGTGTTTCTAAAGTTTTCAAGAAATTGGAAGTGCTGGATGCAAATCAGTTTCGCCAGGCACTTACTTATTATGGATTGGGCAGTGCAAATGACAGGGGTTCAAGTGTAGATGCCTTTGACGCTATCAGTCAAACCGGCAAACTGCAAAATTATAACGTGGCCATTAGTGGCGGAACAGACGGTGCCAGGTACCGTTTTTCATTTGGTGCTTTAGACCAGGAGGGTATTATACGTAAAACAGGAATGAAAAAATACACTGCGAGCATGACAGGCAATTTCAAGTTCCTTGAAAGCAAGAATGTTGGCCTGGATGTAAGTATCATACCAAGTTTTTTTGAAAACCAGATAGCCCCTATTTCAAACAATGCCGGATCAAGAGGCAGTTTGATCGGTAATGCATTACAATGGAACCCCACTGAAAAAATGATCTTGCGTAACGCAGCTAACACTGCCGATTCTTTGAATGTTGTGCAGGGTGATCTTATTAATCCTTTGGCACTGCAGGAAGCCTGGGATGATAAAAGCAAGGTCACCACCGTTTTTGCGAGCATATCTCCATACGTAAAAATTGTAAAGTCTCTTGAATATCGTTTTTTATACAGTGTTAACTACGCTACTGGTAACAGGAGAACAACCATTCAGCCTTTTATGAACCTGCCAGATGTACGCGGCAGGGGAAGAGCGGTTATATCAAACAATGAGCTGTCTACAATTCAATTAACTCATACGCTTAATTTTAATGAAAAATTAAGTAGCAAGGTTAACTTGAATGCTTTGGTAGGCTATGAGTATATAAAATACACAAATAAAGGATCTTCAATGGGTGGTTTTGGCCAGGTGAATGGCGGATTTGGAAATTATGGCCTGGATTTCACTAATTATATCCAGTACTCAAATTCATCTAACAGGGCGATTAGCTCATTCAACGATCCAACATCTGAAATTCAGTCATATTTTGGACGTGCCACGCTGAATTTTGATGAAAAATACCTGCTGACTGCTACAGTAAGAAGAGATGGTTCAACTAAGTTTGGTACAAATAACAAATACGGTGTTTTCCCTTCATTCTCAGCAGCATGGAATGTTTCTAAAGAATCGTTCTTTAAAGTTAATTTCATTAACTCGTTAAAGATCCGTGCAGGTTGGGGCAGAACTGGTAACCAGGAGTTCCCTTCTGGTGCGGCCATAAGAAGATACTCTTTCTCAGGAGATGGAAGTGGTGCATTAAATCCTGTTAACAATGCTAATGAAGACCTGAAATGGCAGTCAGATAAGCAATATAATATTGGAGCAGATATCACTATTCTTAACAACAAAGTAAACATTACAATGGATTACTTTAACAAGAATACTTCTGATCTTTTGTTCCCAACTGAACCAATTCAACCAGCTGCACCAGGTGGAGCAATCACATGGAAAAATCTTCCTGGTAATATCGTGAACAAAGGTTTTGAATTTGCTGTTAATGCAACAATCGTGACTAGTAAAGATTTTACCTGGGATCTTGGTGTGAATGCAACTTTTATGACGAACAACGTTTCAGGTTTGTCAGGTTCTATCAACACTGGTGCGCTTGACGGACAAGGTATTACTGGTTCAACAGTTCAGGTAATCCGTAATGGTCTTCCTATCAATGCTTTTGTAACAAGACAGTTCCTTGGTTTTGATAAAACCACAGGATTGGCTCAATACACAGGAGATGGTGATTTGCTTTTCTATGCAGGAAGCCCTAACCCAAGTACTTTACTAGGTTTTACAACTTCGGTTTCTTTCAAGAAGCTAACTTTTACAGCAAATATGAACGGTGCTCTAGGTCAGTTGATCTACAACAATACGCTTAACAACGTAATTAATGTTGGCAGTATTAACAATGGTAAAAACATAGCGCTGTCAGTATATGAAAATCCAGTAAAAGAATCATTTGCAAATCCGGTAACAGCTTCTTCAAGGTTCCTTGAAAAAGGCGATTACTTTAAACTGGCAAACGCTACATTGGCTTATAACGTAGGTAATGTAGGAAAGATCTTTAAAGGAGTAAATGTGTATGTAACAGGTCAGAACCTTTTAGTATTTACAGGCTTTACAGGGTTTGATCCGGAAGTAAACGTTGATAAGAATGTAAACGGTGTTCCGTCAGTTGGTATAGAATATATCCCATATCCATCAGCCAGAACAGTAACATTCGGAGTAAACTTCTCTTTATAATACTATTTCAAAAACATTAAGTATATGAAACAAAAAATAATATTGATTGCAACTTCTCTAACGGTTGTTTTTGGAAGTTGTACCAAGCTGGATGAAAAATTAAACGGTGAGACCAGTCCTAGTGAAACAGGCGGTACTGCCAATGTTACAGCCCTTCTTACTGGAGCCTATAACAGCTTCAGAAGTATGTACCAGGACCAGGGAAACCTGCTTGCCTTGGGCGAAATGTCTACTGACGCCATGCTCGGGCCCACACGTGGTGGCGACTGGGATGATAATGGTGCCTGGAGAGTATTGCATACACATCGTTTTGATGGTGACAACGTTCACGTAAGAGACGTATTTTCTGGTCTTGGTGGTGTAAACTATGCCGCAACCGATATCCTGCGTTTTTCCCCAACTCCTCAGCAGGCTGCAGAGGCAAGGTTTTTAAGAGCACTGGCTCAATACCTGTTACTTGATCTTTTTGACCAGGTTCCTTACAGAGAACCAGGTGAGAGTGTTGTGTTGCCTTCACAGGTAAGAAAGGGCACAGCAGCGCTGGATTATATCATCGGAGAGTTAAATGCAATTATTCCGGATTTGCCCACTGCTCCTGTTACAAAAGCTAATAAAGATGCAGCAAGGTGTTTATTGATGAAATGTTATCTGAACAAAGGTGTGTATGCTAACAGGGAAGCGCCCACTTTTGATGCAGCAGATATGCAGCAGGTAATTACCCTGGCCGACCAGGTAATGGCAGGTCCTTATGCTTTTGCAGCTAACTACTTCGATAATTTTGCTCCAAACAATGGCACTATCGGAAGCGAAAATATTTTTACACAAGAAAATATTGGAGGTGTTTCTTCAGGAGGTCTTCGTTCACGCTGGTATATGACAATGCATTACAACCAGCAGCCTAGTGGCTGGAATGGTTTTACTTCATTATCTGATTTTTATAATAAATTTGAAGCATCGGATGTAAGGCGTGGCGTTGCATATAACTACGGTTCGTACCCTGTTAACGGGCATGTGAATCCCGCTAATGCGGTTAACGTAGGGTTCCTTATCGGTCAGCAGTACCACATGGTTACAGGCGCAGCATTGCAGGACAGAACAGGTGCACCGCTGGCATTTACACCAGATGTAAAGATTATCGAAAAAGGTACCAACCTGGAAGTAACGGGTATCCGTGCTTACAAAACGCCGATCGACTACCAGTTTACTGAAAACGGGAACGTAGATAATGACAATCCTATCTTCAGGTTGGCTGATGTAATGTTGATGAAAGCAGAAGCCCAATTGCGTACAAATAATGCAGCTGGCGGTTTGGCTATTGTTAACACCATCCGTGCTAACAGGGGTGCTTCTAACCTGGCTTCATTAACTGAAGAAACAATGCTTGACGAAAGAGCAAGGGAAATGTATTATGAAACATGGAGAAGGCAGGATCTTGTAAGGTTCGGCAAATTCCTGGATCCAATGCAGGAAAAATCTGAAACGAGCGATCCTAAATACCTGTTGTTTCCCATTCCAAACGGCCAGTTAGCAGCTAACCCAAATCTTGTTGCTAATCCTGGGTACTAATCAGGTTTTCGTAATCATACTTTTTTAAATATTACTAAAGGTCATTGTTTCAATGGCCTTTAGTTTTTTTATACCTTAATTCAGTTAATTTTGGTATACACGTATCTCTAACAATTCTCCATTAATGCGATCACTGTTTCTTTATTTTTTTGCCTGTGTAATTATCCTGTCCTGCAATGATAAACAGGTGGCTGATAACACACTTTTTACGCTTGCTCAAAACACTGGTATTGATTTCAATAATAAAGTGGTTGATCAGAAATACGAGAATAGTTTCTTTTACCGCAATTATTATAATGGCGGTGGTGTTGCCATTGCTGATATCAATAATGATGGACTCTGTGATGTATTGTTTACTTCCAACATGGGAGAAAATAAACTGTACCTGAATAAAGGTGGCCTTACATTCGAGGACATAACTGCTGCATCAGGAATGAAACAGGACAGCATGTGGAGCGCCGGTGCCACGTTTGCTGATGTGGATGGCGATGGCTGGCTCGATCTGTATGTATGCAATGCAGGCCATATGAAAAATGGTAACCGGAGGAATAAATTGTATATCAACAATCACAACCTTACTTTCACGGAATCTGCTGCTAAATATGGCCTTGCTATAAAAGCGTATACCACACACGCTTCTTTTTTTGATTATGACCTTGACGGCGATTTAGATTGTTTTATGATCAATAACAGCCCACTGCCATTGAACAACCTTGGTTATGAGAACAGGCGTAACCTTCCTGATTCAGCCTGGCCCGTGCCTGATATTTTAAAAGGAGGCGGCGATCATCTTTTTCAAAATGACAATGGCTATTTTAAAGAAGTAACCCTGCAGGCCGGTATTCACGGCAGCCTTTTGAGTTTTGGGCTAGGCGTTTCTGTTGGAGATATCAATAATGATGGTTACCCCGATGTGTATGTGGCAAATGATTCTTACGAAAGGGACTACCTCTATATCAATCAAAAAAATGGCAGCTTTAAAGACGAAGCAGAAAGCTGTTTTGAACAAATGAGTTTTTCTTCGATGGGTGCTGATATTGCTGATATTAATAACGATGGCTACAGTGATATTTTCACCACCGATATGCTGCCCGACAACGATTTCAGGCTAAAAACACTGGGCGCTTTTGACAATATTGATCTTTACAACAAACGTATACAGGTGGGCTTATACAGGCAGTTTATGAAAAACTGCCTGTTTGTAAATAACAGGAGCGGTGAGTTTATTGAGTCCGCCAATTTTAGTGGTGTGTCTGCAAGCGACTGGAGCTGGGGTGCCTTATTTTTTGATGCAGACAACGATGGACTCAACGATATTTTTGTTTGCAATGGCATTAACCATGATGTGACCAATCTTGATTTCATGGATTTTTTTGCCAATGAATTAATTCAAAACATGGCGTTGTCGGGTCAAAAGGAAAGTGTAGATTCTGTATTAATGCATATTCCCGTAACGGCTGTGCCCAATAAGATGTTTAAGAACAACGGTAATCTTTCTTTTAGCGATGCTGGTAATGACTGGGGTTTCTCCACACCCAGCTTTTCTAACGGGGCCGCCTATGCTGATCTTGATAATGACGGCGACCTTGACCTGGTGATCAACAATGAAAACCAGCCGGCATTTGTATATGAGAATCATTCAAAAAAGCAGAACAAACATAATTATATTGGAGTAACGTTGAAGGGTATTTCCAAAAATGCATTTGCCATTGGAAGCAAGATAAAAGTATATAAAGGCAACGAAATATTTACAAGGGAAGTCATTCCCAGCCGTGGCTTCCAGAGCAGTGTAGACTATAAACAAATTATCGGCGTTGGAAAAAATGAGTCAGTGGATTCCATGATCATCATCTGGCCAAACAGAACTTATACAAAAGTGGATAAACCAGCGCTCAATAAAGTTTTTACCATTCAGCAACCTGTATCTTCCCCTGTTTACCATTTTGATGAACCTGCTGTTTCCACTTTATTACAGGAAGTGCCGGTTAGTTTAGACAAACACAAAGAAGACGATTATATCGATTTTTATTACGAACGGAATTTACCTGAGCAGTTGAGTAAAGAAGGACCGAAGATCGCTGCAGGTGACATCAACGGCGACGGACTGGATGATATGTATATTGGAGGAGCTAAAGATCAAAGCGGGCAATTATATGTTCAAAAGGCAGATGGAGGATTTACAAAAGCAAATGCTTCCTTCTTTGAGAAATACAAAGACCTTGAAGATGCTGCTGTATTATTTTTTGATGCAGATAAAGATGGGGATCTTGATTTGTATATAGGCGCAGGTGGCAACAATGCAGAGCCCAACCAGCGTGCCACGCAGCACAGGTTATTTAAAAATGACGGCAAGGGTAATTTTACTTTTGATGCTTTGGCTTTTTCCCGTAACAATATGAATATAGCCGTTGCTGTTAATTATGATTATGACGGTGATGGCGACGAAGACCTTTTTGTTGGCGGCAGAAGTGTTCCATTTAATTATGGAGCGGCACCACAAAGTTATTTATTCAGGAATGATGGAAAGGGGCATTTTTTGGATGTGACGGCCGAGCTCAGTACGCTCATTAAGTACATAGGCATGGTAACCGGTGCTGTATGGGCTGATATAAACGGAGATGCTGACAAAGAACTTATTATCACAGGTCAGTGGATGGCAACCCGGATATTTTCTTATAACAAAACCTATAATAAGTTTGAAGAATTACGGAATACAAATCTGCATAACAAAGAAGGCTGGTGGCAGTCCATTGCCGCTGCTGATGTAAATGGAGACGGTACAACAGATTTGATACTGGGTAATATTGGCGAGAACTTTTACCTGCGGCCGGATTCTGTACAACCGGTAAAATTATGGATGCATGATTTTGACAACAATGGAACAGCCGAGCAGTTTTTAACAAGAACAATTGACAGCAGGGATATGCCGGTGTTTTTAAAAAGAGAGATTACCGACCAGTTCCCCGGACTTAAAAAGCAAAACTTAAAACACAAGGATTATGCTGTTAAATCCATCCAGGAACTCTTTGGAAAAGAAGTGACAGGTAAATCTGAAGTGAAGCTGTTCAATTATTGTAAAAGCATTGTGGCGCTGAATGATGGCAAAGGACATTTCACTATACAGGCTTTACCTCTAATGGCACAACTGTCAAGTATAAACGCCATCCTTGTCACCGATATCAATGCAGACGGAAAACCGGATATCATTGCAGGCGGCAACATGTTTGAGTTTCCGCCACAGTTTGGAAGACTGGATGGGAGTTATGGCCACGCATTGCTGAATGATGGCAAAGGGAATTTTACATGGATGGAGGCCAAACAATCGGGTGTACATGTTAAGGGTGCCATAAAAGATATAAAGGAGATCCAATCAAAACAGGGAAGAAGGATAATTGTGGCGAGAAATAATGATCAGCCTGTAGTATTGCAGTTAAAAAAGTAGGGGGTGCATTTATTTTGAAGAAGCAATTTTTTTTATATAATAATTTTTACAGCACAGCAGGCCTTGCTGTGATTTTTTACTGCCTGTGTTTTGCTGCCTGCAAGGAAAAAAAGCAAATGGAGCCCGCTTTGTTCCAGTTAGCAGACAGCACCGGCGTTAATTTTCAGAATACCGTTATAGACAGCAAAGAAGAAAACAGTTTTCTTTTCCGTAATTTTTATAACGGCGGCGGCGTTGCAACCGGCGATATCAATAATGATGGACTGGCTGACCTGTTGCTCACCTCCAACATGGGGGAAAATAAACTCTATCTTAACAAAGGCAACCTGAGATTTGAAGATATTACAGCAGCATCAGGCATGAAGCAGGATAGCATGTGGAGCACCGGTGTAACATTTGCAGATGTGAATAATGATGGCTGGCTGGATATATATATCTGTAATTCCGGTCATATTGCAACGGGTAACCGGATGAACAAATTGTACATCAACAAGCAGGATCTTTCTTTTAAAGAGTCTGCTGCCGAATATGGATTGAATCATTCCGGCTTTTGCACACAAGCCTCTTTTTTTGATTATGATATGGATGGTGATCTTGACTGTTTTATTATTAACAACAGCCCGCTGCCATTTACAACAGTGAATGCCGGCAACATGAGAGACAAAGATGTGAAGGACTGGACCGGTGACGAGAAAATAAAGGACGGCGGTAATCATTTATTTAAAAATGAAAATGGTTTTTATAAAGAAGTTACAAGGGAGGCCGGTTTGCATAGTGGAATTGTGAGTTATGGACTGGGGGTTTATACAGGTGATATCAACAATGATGGCTATCCTGATATTTATGTAGGGAATGACTTTATCGAAAAAGATTATTGCTATATCAATCAAAAGAACGGAACATTTAAAGATGAAATGGAACAGTGTATGCAGTCGATCAGCATGTCGTCTATGAGTACAGATGTGGCAGATATCAACAATGATGGTTACCCGGAAATATTCACTACGGATATGATTCCGGATGATGACTACAGGCTGAAAACGACCGGCACATTTGACAATTTTGAATTGTACAATACAAAACAAAAGCAGGGCTTGTATCACCAGTATGTAAAAAACTGTTTACAATTAAACAATGGCAATGGCACATTTTCGGAGATCAGCAATTTCACCGGCACGTTTGGAACCGACTGGAGCTGGGGCGCTGTTTTTCTTGACGCAGACAATGATGGACTAAACGATTTATTTGTTTGTAATGGTATTAATAAGGATGTTGGTGACCTGGACTACCTCGATTTTTTTTCTAATGATGTTTATGCCAGCATGCTTCAAACCGGTAAAAAACCGGAAATAAATGAGATACTACAACATATACCTGTTCATCCCTTGCCCAACAGGGTCTTTAGGAACAAAGGTAATTTGCAGTTTGAAGATGTTGGCAATAGCTGGGGTTTTTCAACTCCTGGTTTTTCTAATAGCGTGGCGTATGCAGATCTGGACAACGACGGCGACCTGGACATTGTCATCAATAATGAGAACCAACCGGCATCGGTTTACAAGAATAATTCGAGGGTGCAAAACAGGAATAACTATATCGGTATATCGTTGAAGGGTAGCCCAAAAAATAAGTTCGCTATAGGGGCAAAAATTAAAGTGTACAAGGGTAAAGAAATATTTACACGGGAAGTAATGCCCAGCCGTGGATTTCAAAGCAGCGTGGATCATAAGCAAATTATCGGGCTGGGTGTGATTCCGGCGGTGGATTCAATGATCATCATATGGCCCGACAGATCATACAGCAGGATTGATCAACCTGCATTAAACAAAGTTCATACTATACAATATTCACCAGCCCCTTTGTATGGTTTTGAAGAAAGAACAAACGCAAGCTTATTGGAGACGGTGAGTGCCAATATGGATAGGCATGCAGAAGATGACTATGTAGATTTTTATTATGAGCGAAATTTACCTGAGCAATTAAGCAAAGAGGGACCAAAGATTGCGGTTGGTGATGTTGATAGCGATGGGCTGGAGGATCTATATATTGGCGGAGCAAAAAATCAGCCCGGTCAGTTATATCTTCAAACAGGAGAGGGCGGTTTTGTAAAAAAGGAACAGCCTTTATTTAAGCAGTATGGCGACCTGGAAGATGTGGCAGTATTATTTTTTGACGCAGATAAAGATGGTGACCTGGATTTATTTATTGGTGCTGGTGGTAATAATATTGAACCCAATCAAAGAGAAATACAACACCGCTTGTATAAGAACGATGGCAAAGCGAATTTCTCCATTGATGGACGTGCTTTCCAGGGAAATAATATGAATATATCCGTAGCAGTAAATTACGACTACGATAATGACGGGGATGAAGATTTGTTTGTGGGCAGCAGGAGTATTCCTTTTAATTATGGCAGTTCGCCACAAAGTTATTTGTATCAAAATAACGGGCAGGGGCATTTCACGGATGTATCGCAACAATTAAACCCATTAATAGCCAATGCAGGCATGATCACTGGTGCGGTGTGGGCCAATGTGGCTGGAGATGACCGTAAAGAGTTAATCATTACCGGGCAATGGATGAGTACGAAAATATTCAGCTACAATAAAGCCGCCAATAAATTTGAAGAACTGCAAAACACAAACCTGCAGGATAAAGAAGGCTGGTGGCAAACTATTGCAGCCACTGATATTAATGGAGATGGAAAAACAGACCTGGTGATTGGGAATATTGGTGAGAATTTTTATTTGCGCCCCGCAAAAGACAACCCGGTAAAGCTCTGGCTGAATGATTTTGATGGGAACGGCACTTCGGAACAATTTATAACCAGGACAATAAAGGGAAAGGATATGCCGGTGTTTTTAAGAAGAGATATTACAGATCAGTTCCCCGGGTTAAAAAAAGAAAACCTGAAAAATAGTGACTATGCAGTAAAATCAATCCAGGAGTTGTTTAGTAAAGTGGTGATAGAACAATCGAAACAAAAGACTTTTAATTATTGCAAAAGTATTGTTGCTGTAAATGATGGTAATGGTCATTTTACATTGCAGGAATTACCAGTGATGGTGCAATTGTCAAGCGTGAATGCTGTTTGTGCAACAGACATCAATAAGGATGGCAAGCCCGATTTGATCATTGGCGGCAACCTGTTCGAATTTCCACCCCAGTTTGGAAGGCTGGATGCCAGCTATGGCCATATACTGCTGAATGATGGCAAAGGAAATTTCACCGGCACTCAACCCAGCTATTCAGGAATGAGTTTGAAGGGGGCAGTAAAAGATATCAGGTTGATAAAGACAAAACAGGCTGATGTGATATTGGTGGCGCAGAACAATCAAAAACCTGTTGTGTACAGGGTAAAAAGATGAGTATCATTAAAATAATAAATGGTGAAGGCCTTACAGGATAAAATAGTTTTGTTGTTGCTTGCTTCCCTTTTCCTTACTGCATGTGAGTCGAAAAAGGAAGTAAAGGATGCCCTGTTTGTTACCCTAAAAACGGAACAAACAGGAATCAGCTTTAGCAATGACCTTGCCTATGACAATAAATTCAATCTCTTCAAATACATGTACTTCTACAACGGAAGTGGTGTGGGCGCTGCTGATTTCAACAATGACGGGCTGACAGATTTGTTCTTCGGCAGCAACCAGCATAATAATAAACTGTTCCTGAATGATGGCGCAGGCATTCATTTTAAAGATGTAACCCAACAGGCAGGTATACCTGCTGACGGCGGGTGGACAAGCGGGATTTCTGTTGTTGACATCAACAATGATGGATTGATGGATATTTATGTTTGCCGCGTAGGTAAATATGAAGTGTTGCAAAGCAGGAACCTTTTACTGGTCAACCAGGGCATTGATAAAAATGGCATTCCTTCATTTATAGATAAAGCAACCGAATACGGACTTGATTTTTCTGGCTTTAGCACACAGGCGGCCTTTTTTGACTATGATCTGGATGGGGATCTTGATATGTTTTTGTTGAACCACTCTGTTCATGAAAATGGCACGTTCCGTCCACGAAAGGATTTTATCGGAACCTATCACGACCTGTCCGGTCATCGTTTTTACAGGAATGAAGGTAACAGGTTTGCAGATGTTACAAAAGAAAGTGGTATCAACAGTTCGGCTATTGGGTATGGGTTAGGTATTGCCGTTAGTGATATCAATTTAGACGGCTGGCCGGATATTTATATTGGCAACGATTTTCATGAAAATGATTATTTATACATCAACCAGCACAATGGCAGGTTTAAAGAAGAAGGCGGTCAGCGCATGATGCATACCAGCCAGTTCAGTATGGGCGTGGATGTGGCAGATGTCAATAACGATGCATTTCCAGAGATCATCTCTGTTGATATGCTTCCTGCTGATCCATATATTCTTAAGCGTTCTTTGGGAGAAGATGCGTATGATATTTTCAATTTTAAAATAAGTGCCGGTTATACTCATCAATACACCAGAAATAATTTCCAGTATAACCGGCGTAATAATTTATTCAGTGAGATAGGCTTATACAGCGGGATTGCTGCAACCGACTGGAGCTGGGCCCCGCTTTGGGTTGACTTTGACAACGATGGGCTGAAAGATTTATTTATTTCAAACGGTATTCCTAAACGGATGAACGATATTGATTACATCAATTTTGTTACACAGGGTGAAGTGCAGCAAATGATAAGAGACAATAATATGCAGGGGAAAGATCTTGCGTTGATCAATAAGTTCCCGGAAATAAAATTGCCGAATAAATTTTTTAAGAACAGCGGCGATCTTTCTTTTACTGATGAGGCAGCTATAATTGATGGGAATGAACCAACATTTTCTAACGGTGCGGTGTATGCAGACCTGGACAATGACGGCGATCTTGATATCGTGGTAAACAATATTGATGCGGCTGTACTGGTATATGAAAATAAAACAGCCGATAGTACCAAACCGGCATCCGTTACGCTCGAACTAAAGGGCGATAATAAAAATAGAAATGCAACCGGTGCCAGGGTAATAGTATATGCAGGAACTGACACAAGAACTTATGAAAAATACCCGGTAAAAGGATTTCTATCCAGCATGGAAATGCCTTTGCTGATCGGTACAAAAAATTCAACTATTGATTCTGTATTGTTAGTGTGGCCGGACAATAGTTTTGAAAAAATAACCTTGACTGGCTCAACACGGATGTCTTTTCGATATAAGAAAGGCCTGCCACAGTTTGATTATAGTAAGCTGACAAATAAAATGAATCAAACCGGGTTGGCAATGGAAGACATCACTGCTGCTGCTGGCATTGATTACCTGCACCAGGAAAATCACTTTGTGGAGTTTGACAGGGAGCCATTGATACCGCACATGAATTCAACAGAAGGGCCTGCTTTGGCAGTAGCGGATATTAATCATGATGGTCTGGAAGATTTCTTTATCGGTTCTGCAAGGGATAAAAAGCCTTCTTTGTTAATTCAACAGGTGCCTGGCAGGTTTGTAAAAAGCCATCAGCCTGTTTTGGATAAGGATAGTATGTACGAAAATACTGGTGCCTGCTTTGCAGATGTAAACAACGATGGGCATATTGATTTGCTGATTGCCAGTGGAGGTAATGAGTTTTTTGGAAAAGACTATCATACCAGGCCCAGGTTGTATTTGAATGACGGGAGGGCAAATTTTATAAAACAGGAAAATGCCTTTGGAGATCTGTTCATTACAGCATCTTGTATTGTTTCAACTGATTTTAACGGGGATGGTTTTGTTGACCTGTTTATTGGAGGCCGGGTAGTGCCATGGGAAAATGGACAAATACCGCAATCATACTTACTGCTCAATGATAAAACAGGAAAGTTTACAGATGCTACAAAGTCATTGGCACCTGGTCTTTCATTAGCTGGTTTTGTCACTAATGCTTTGTGGTTTGATATTGATAAGGATGGTGACAATGACCTGTTGTTATCCTTAGAGTGGGGAGGTTTGGATGCATATATGAACGCAAATGGAAAGTTCACCAAAAAGCAATTAACGGATAAAAAGGGCTGGTGGAATTTTGTACTGCCCTGTGATGTTGACAATGATGGTGACATTGATCTGGTAGCTGGTAATCTTGGATTGAACAGCCGGCTAAAGGCATCAATAAAAGAACCTTTGCGGCTTTACTTTAATGATTTTGATGGAAATGGGAAAAAGGAACAGGTACTTACTTACTACCTGGGGGGTAAAGAAATTCCTTTTGCCAATAAAGCGGAGCTGGAAAAGCAAATGCCTGTTTTGAAAAAGAAATTTTTGTATGCAGGCGATTTTGCAAAAGCAACATTGCAGGATCTGTTCACTAAAGAAAAATTAGATGCCGCCATTTTGCATACTGCTGACTATATGAGCAATGCCGTATTTATAAATAAGGGCAACCTGCAGTTTGATGCTGTGGCCTTACCTGCTGAAGCACAATTCTCTTCTATGAAGGATGCTGTACTGGTAAATGCAAATGACGATAACCTGCCGGATATATTGATAATGGGAAATTATTATGACCCCAATATTGAAATGGGCAGGTATGATGCTGATTATGGAACCATGCTGATCAATAAGGGCGCTGGAAAATTTACAGCGGAAACAATTAATGGGCTGGCGGTTAAAGGACAGGTGCGGCACATCCGGTCAATCACCCTTGGTAAACAAACTGCATACCTCTTAGCAAGAAACAGTGACAGCGCTGAATTGATAAAGTTTACCGGAAGGAAATAGCCAATCACCGTAACAGTAACACGTACCCTTTTTTGGTAAGCCGTTTCCCAGTAATACCTTCCATCTCCGTATAATAAAAATATGTACCAGTATCCAGTGGTTCGTTTTTATAAGTGCCATCCCAACCCACTGATCCATTGTTTGTTTGAAATACCAGTTGACCAGTACGGTTATAAATATTTAAGACGAGTAATTTATTCTTGTTCATAGGGGGTATCCTGAAAACATCATTCTTTCCATCCGCGTTTGGCGTAAAAGCTGTGGGTAAGTAGATGCTGTATTCGCAGGAATCAAAAACCTGTATTTCCACTTCTTTACTACCACAGGTATTGTTTACGCTTACAGCATATTTTCCAGGCTGCGTTACCGTGTAAAATGAACTTGTATCCGGTGACAAACGGTTCATCCAATAATATTTTTCATATCCGCTGGTAGCCCTGATGGTAATATTGCTTTGTGTACCAAGACAGGAATCTTTTCCCAATGATAATTGATTTACATTCTTGTCTGGTATAATGTGATAATATTTTACACTATCGCAGCCGAGGTAGCTTTTATAAGTTACATAGTACAACCCGGAATCCTGGATAACCGTACTGTCGGTCAGCATGTAAGATTGACCTTCACAAATATGAATCTCCGTAGCATTGGTAGTATCAATGATGTCATTGCAGCAGGCGATTGTCTGCAGGCAAACGGTTTCTTTTGCCAAAGAATATTCCGACCAGTTTTTTAATGGATGAGCATAATCATAGTATTCGTCAAACCGGTAGGATGGATCCGTACGCATACTGTCGTGGGTTATATCCAAAGAAGCAGCTGTAGCAATTATACCGGAGGGTTCACCGGCACAATCTATTATACCGGTATTGTCTGTTATTAATAATCCATACCGTTTTGTATTGTTATTACTGGTAAAAATATTAAAGCCGTTTCTGCCAGCGGAAAAACAATTAACCGGTAACGCATCCTGCCTGTTGTTGTAACCCTGTTGCCATACTATCTGCCCGGCATCATCCACATTTATTAATATTTTTTTGTCGTCATTATATAAAAGTAAAACCCGGTTACCTGTATTCCTGTCAATGGCTGCTTCCTTAACCTGGCAAGTACTTCCATCAGCAGGAGTGTAAGCAATCACATTTTGTATATTGCCACGGTTATCCGTAATAATATTTGCTCCCTGTTCAACATAACCGGCAGAGCCGTTGTGGTATAAAGTGCTTATAAAAGATAATTTTCCATCCGCCAGTTCTTTTACACTTACCACCTCGGGAACGTAAGTGTTGTACGGTGCGCCATATTCATGACTGGCCTCCCAGTTAATATTACCCGTTACATAATCCAATTCAAAAAAATGAAAATTGCCTTCTTTTATCTGGCCGTTCACGGCAACAGTTTTATGTGCCACATCACCAATAACAATATTGCCGCTGGCTGTTTGTGTAATAGCTCTTTTATTGTTTACTCCCAATCCCCCTGCATCAAAGAGAAAGGTGAAAAGGTAGGTTGACCATCTAACGGTACCGTCTGGCCCAATACGAAGCACCCTGTTGTAAGAATGATCGCCTGCTGATCTTTTGTAGCCATTGTCTGCAGCAAGATATGCGATGAGATCGCCGTCACTTGTTTTATAAATATTGGTAAAATTAAGATCACCGTTTGCCAGCAGTGTTTTATTCCAAAGCACTTTTCCAAACCTGTCCATCCTTGCAATAAGCCCCCATTTTTTTACTGGCGCATCCTGGCCGTATGGAGGCAATACCTGCTCGGCACAACCGGCCATTACAAAACCTCCGTCCGGCATACTCACCATATCTGATGTACCGGCAGCTGCAAAAAAAATAGATTTTACAAAATCAAAAAAATCGATCCTGTAGGTGTAGGACCAAAGCGGCGAACCTTTTTCTGAATATTTAGCAATATGTCCGGCATGATTAAAATCAAACAGCCTTCCGGCAGAAATAATTTCGCCATTGGCAGTTACAATACTTTTTGTAAAATTTTCATAAGTAGCCGTATTGAAATTAAGCTGTGAAAATTTGTTGACGCAGTTTTGTGCATGCAATTGTATGCCCGTTGCAAGAGAGAAAGCAAGTGCCGTTATGTATAAATAAATTGCAGGTGGCCGGACAATCATTGCGGAATAATTTATAGAAAAGCAACTTTGAAGTTACAATAAAATAAAGTGTCCGCAGCGTAAAGCAGTTTTTTACAATCAATCGTAGTAGTACATTACGGGATAATATATCCGTGTGATCCATTTTGTACTGTCTTTTTCAGCCAGCCGGTTAGTGATATATGAATAAAAAGGAATAGCAGGTGCTTTTAATTCATGATCCTCAACATAATTTTCTATAATGGCAAATGCACTGTCAATTGACTGTTGGCCACCCTTTACATCTGCCACCAGGATATTTCCTCCCGGAAGCATCCACCTGTATTCAATTTTTCCGTTAGAGGGTAATGGCCTGTTGGTAGGTAAGGCGACTTTCAGCTGGTAGTGATCTTTATCTGTAGTAAGCAGGTTTATCATGGGTGAATCTGTTACTACAGCATGCTGTATTTTTACATACTCTCTTAATGGGTGCACCAAAGCGTATATTTTTTCGGCACTGGGAAAGCCAATCGAAGAATCTAGTATAGAAACCACGGCAGAGTCTTTTACCAATTCCCTTCTGATATCAAGGGCATAAAGATTGGCTGTTGAACTTCCAAAATCACTCATGTTCTTTAACAGCTTTTCAATTTGTCCTGCTATTTTTTTAGCACTAAAATAAAACTGCAAACGTTTGATGGGGTTATTTGTTGCAGGAAAATTAGCAACCCAGTTAAGTTTTATTTCATTTTTTCCTCCCGGAATAAACGTAAATGATGAAGGAACAGTAAGTGATGTGTTGTGAATGTCAACAAATACAGAGCTGGCAGTTTTGTATTTTACCAGGTAGGTATTTCCATCGAGTATCAATCTTTTTTCAGTGGTTTTTTCGGGCCACCACTTAGGCCAGTTGCTGTTTTCAGAAAAACAACGGTAGGCAGAACGGAGATTGTTATTAACAATAACGGATTTATCAATTACAATAACAGGGGGAATAAAAAAATAACAGAGGCCTATCAAAGCAACAAGCGCTAACAGCAGTACAACAATCGTTTTTTTCATATTCTGTATTTAAAAGCAAAATTTCAGCAAATAAAACCAAATTCGATCATTAAATTGTAGTCTAAATGTTGTTTTATGAAACGATTGTTTGCTGCTTCCCTGTTATGCTTATTTTTTATAACTGCAGATGCCCAGGATCCGTGGAAGATCACCGCTCCAAAAATTGATCCTTCAAATTATTATGGCATTACCGTCGCCAATGGTCAGATTGGCATTGTCAGCAGCCCGGAAGTATTTAAGGTAAAGGATGTGGTGCTTGCCGGCGCTTATGACCTGTATGGCCGTGGCAGGGTAAGTAACTTTTTAAAGAGTTTTAACCTGCTGAATATGTATCTCGAAATTGATGGCAGGCGATTAAGCAATGCAGATGCCGGCAGCATGAAACAGGAACTGGATATGCAACGGGCCAGCTTTACCACTACTTTCGATTACAAAGATGTGGCAACAGTTTCTTACACCTACTATACACTCCGTCATTTGCCCTATTCGGTACTGATGGATATCAGCATTACGGCGAAAAAAAATATAACCATCGGTAGTGCCAGTGTGATGGAAGCACCGGATGCATTGAAAGATGTACAAAATTATTACAATGAAATCGACAGGCCGCATACCACAATCAGCTTATTGACTTCCTCTGCAAAAAGTCCGACCGGTAAATTGCTGATGTGTGCCAGCAACGCCTTTATTTTTAATGAGCATCATGGCAGCGAACCAAGGGTGATACATGAAATGTGGGATAACAATATGCACCTGGTAAAATTCAGTAAAAAAATAAATGCTGGTGACACCTACCGCTACTCAATAGTTGGCTCGTCTATCACTTCTGCACACCATGATGATCCGCTCAATGAAGCAGAACGCCTTACCATATTTGCAAAATTGCAGGGGCGAGACAGGCTGGTGGATATGCACAAAAAAGCATGGGACGAATTGTGGAAGAGTGATATAGTTATAGAAGGTGATTTGCAAAGCCAGCAGGATGTACATAGTATGATCTATCACCTCTATTCTTTCGTAAGGGAAGGCAATACCAACAGCCCTTCACCAATGGGATTGAGCGGACTGGGATACAATGGCCACGTGTTTTGGGATACAGAGTTGTGGATGTTTCCTGCACTGCTGCAGTTAAATCCTGCACTGGCAAAAGGCGTGATAGAATATCGATTTGAAAGACTGGAAGCTGCAAAGAGAAATGCCTATGGTAAAGGTTATAAAGGTGCTATGTATCCATGGGAAAGTGCCGGCAGCGGAGCAGAAGAAACGCCCGTGTGGGCATTGAGTGGTCCTTTTGAACACCACATTACAGCGGATGTGGCATTGGCAGCATGGAACTATTATTGCGTAACACAGGATAAGAACTGGTTGAGAGAAAAAGGATGGCCCATATTACAAGCAACGGCAGATTTTTGGGCAAGCAGGGTAGAACGAAATGGCCCGGGACAGTATGATATAAAAAATGTGGTGGCTGCAGATGAATGGGCAGAGAATGTTGACAACAACGCTTTTACTAACGCTGCCGCCAAAGCGAATTTGCAATACGCTACAGAAGCAGCTAAGCTATTAGGCATTGCACCCAATGCTGACTGGATGATTGTGTATGCTAATATTCCCATTCTGACGATGAAGGATGGCATTACAAAAGAGCATGCCACTTATAACGGAGAGGGAATTAAACAGGCTGATGTGAACCTGCTGGCTTATCCATTAAATGAAATTAAGGATGCGGCACAAATAAAAAAAGACCTTGATTATTATTCGGTAAGAGTGCCCAATGAAGGAACACCTGCAATGACGCAGGCTATTTTTGCATTGTTATACGCAAGGTTAGGTGATAAAGAAAAAGCGCTGCACTTTTTCAACGATTCATACAAACCTAATTTGTTGCCTCCATTTAACGTAATTGCAGAAACTAAGGGTGGCACCAATCCTTATTTTGCCACAGGGGCAGGCGGCATTTTACAAGCGGTTTTGAATGGTTTTGGTGGTTTAGAGATCACGCCTGCCGGGATTACGCAGGTAAAATCCGTATTGCCAAAAACATGGAAAAGTTTAACGCTGAAAGGTATTGGGATAGATAAGAAAACTTATACAGCGAAATAGATAAAGAAGAAGTCCTGCGGGCTTTTTCCGAAACTCCCTTATATAGCGCATAGCGATAATACACATCATGTGCTGTTTTTGATTTTATATGCTCAAAATATTATTCGCCAACTTGCCTATTTTTCACCCTAAGTTGGCGAATAATATTTACAAGCCCTTATCTTTACAGGAACACTGATTTGCCGGCGGGAATTTTTTTTATTGTAAGCTGGCAATTAATTTATCTATAATTCATTGTTATGCCTGTTGCCGGCCGTAAGGAAGAAATTCGATTGCTGGAAAAGCAAATGCAGTTGCCGCAATCAAGCTTTGTGGCTGTATATGGCCGCAGGCGGATTGGGAAAACTTATCTCGTGCGGCAGGTGTGCGCAAAGCAAATGCTGTTTGAATGCAGCGGCCTGCACGAAAAGAATACCAGCCAGCAACTTGAAAATTTTTATTTGACGCTGAATCATTTGTCCGGCAAGAATAAAAAGAACGGGCTGCCTGCAACATGGCTACAGGCATTTGATCAGTTGAAACAATATATCAGCAGTTTAAGAACGACTTCCAAAAAAGTAATCTTTCTTGATGAAATATCCTGGTTTGACACAGCAAAATCAGGCTTTAAAGCGGCACTGGATAATTTCTGGAACCAGTACGCCACTAAAAGAAATGACATTGTACTTGTTATTTGCGGTTCTGCAGCTTCCTGGATCATTAATAAAGTAATAAACGACAGGGGCGGGCTTCATAACCGGATCACCTGCAGCATAGCCATGCAGCCATTTACATTAAAAGAAACAGCCGAATTCCTGCAGTTGAAAAAAATTGACCTGGTATACAAAGATATTGTGCAGTTATACATGGTTACAGGCGGTGTGCCGTTTTACCTGAATGATGTGGAACGTGGTGAAAGTGTGCCACAAATAATACAGCGCCTTTTCTTTTCTAAAACGGCTCCTCTTAAAAATGAATTTGATAACCTGTATTCAGCGCTCTTTAAAAACAGCGGCGACCATATTGCAGTGATCAAGGCACTGGCGGCAAAAAACAAAGGACTTACCCGGAGTGAAATAATAAATCAAACAAAATTAGCCAGCGGCGGCGGTCTTACCAATACATTGCAGGAACTGGCTGCCTGCGGTTTTATACAAACCATACAGCCTATCAATAAGGCAAAGGAAGATTTACTCTACCGCCTGCTGGATGAATACAGCATTTTTTACCTTAAGTTTCTTGAAAGGGCTTCCGGTAGCCGGCGCTGGCTGGAAATGTATAACAACAATACATATAAAGTATGGTGTGGCTTTGCATTTGAAAATACCTGTCTGCGCCATACGGTTGCTATAAAAACTGCTTTGGGTATTGCTGGTATCAGCTCCTCAGAATACAGTTGGCAGCACAAAGGGAGTGTATCCGCCACCGGTGCCCAGGTTGATTTGCTGATTGACAGAACTGACAATTGTATTAATCTTTGTGAGGCCAAGTTTTATAACGGACCATTTGAAATCACTAAACAGTACGCAGATACCTTGCTAAAAAAGAAAACTGTTTTTGCCTCCCAGGTCAAGACAAAAAAAAACATTTTCGTCACGCTTATCACACCTTATGGCGCCACAGTAAACAGGTATTACAACAGTATCGTCACAAATCAATTAACAGCCGAAGATTTTTTCAGGTAACTGCTCAGGCATCCGATGTTAGAAATTATTCGCCAACTTGCCGTAAAAAAGGAATAAGTTGGCGAATAATTATTATCCTGGCTAGTGCATTATTTACCCGGCACTCCCTCAAAAACAGCCAGTGGCGCCATTCTTGCCCTTATCAACTGCAGTTTATTATCTTTAATAATATAGCTGTCTGCTTTTTCTAACAGTTGTAAAAAATCCCGTTCCAATGTCATTTTTGGGCATGCCATCATGGTGCTGCCCATTTTGGAAAATCGAATGCGGTAATTGTTGTTGATCTCGTACGTACCAAAAAAATTATTGCAGCCTGCATTGCCATTTACCCTGTTCTCTTTGCCGTTTATTTTCATGAATACCTCTTTACTGCTTTCATCACCCGTAATTGCTTTGCCCATCATTTGGGTCAGTTTCCAATATGTATCAGTAAGCGATACGGCCTCAACCCTTACAGCCACTTCCGCCATTGGCTGTTTTATCAATTGGTACAAGGCCGCAATATCCCCGGTTATTTTTTTGCCTTGCATATCAAGCTGCACCAGCATATTTTCTGCTACCTGGTATTGGTTGGGTGCGTTGGTAATACCATCCAGCCGGATAGCACCGCCTTCTTTGTTCCAGGTAAACGTTCCGGTTTTGGCAACTTCTGCAGAATTTTTTTTGCCAAGATATTTTGTTGTAAGGGTGTAAACAGAATCAATGCCGATGGTGATAGTTGTTTCAATGCCTTCACAATCTGCACAAGGCAGGGTGCCTTTATAAGTGCCTGGCCAGTCGAGCGAATTAGCACTGTTGTCGCCAATGGAGGGGGGTGTTGGTACTGTACTGTCTTTTTTTGCTGTGCTGTCAGGTATAGACTGGCCGATATTGGTGTCAGCAGTTTTAGTTTCGTTATTGCAGGATAAAAAAATGAGTGGCATAATGGGTACCAGCAGGAGAAAGGAGATTTTTTTCATGAAAGGCTAATTTAATTTGTTCATATATTCTGCCCAAGGTGCTGAAGGGGTGATTCATTTAAAATCGATAAGGCAGCAAAACCAGCAACCGGCGGGCCTGTAAGGTAATGCGCTTTATAAAATGTTGCAACCGTTTGCAGCATTATTATGGAAAAAAATGTCTTTTTCTATGTGCCGGATTCCCTTAAATCTGCTACATTGCATACCGCTAACGACATGAGAAAACTGGTTGCCATATTTATGCTTGCTGTTTTTACCTTCAATATTGCAGGGTACCAGTTAGTCTTTAACTATCTTTCTCATACAAACGATAGAAGCCTGGAACTGGCGCTGGATGCAGCTAATTACCGGGATGAAGAGCTGGTTATTATCAAGCAGCCAACTAATTTACCTTATTATAGTAACTCCAATGAATTTCAGCGTATAGACGGAGAAGTGATGATCGACGGCATTAAGTACAAGTATGTAAAATGCCGGGTGTACAATGGAAACCTAGAAATGCTTTGCATACCCAATAAAGGGAAAATGCAGATTGAGCAGAGCAAAAATGAGTATGCTAAAGGCGCCAATGATTTTCAGCAGGGTAGCACTGAAAAGAAAGATGGCTCACAAAAATCTTATCAAAAATCCATCAGCGAATACGAAGAACAGTCATTGATCACTATTGACTGCGGTTCACAACTGATCTCAACTTTTTATGTTTTGGTACAATCCGTATTTGAAGAGAACCATTATTTTACTACAGTAGAGCAGCCACCAGATGCTGCCCGGGCATAATTCTTCTTTTTTAAAACCAGGCTGTTCTTAACAGCCAATATTCCATTATTTACTTATGAAATTTTTATCTGCATTAGCAGCCATGTTGCTGTTCGTTGCCGGTTGCAAAGAGGCACCGGTTAAAAAAACATATTTCGGTGATAACACTTTTACCTATTGTAAAACGGTGAAACAATTAAATGAAGTGGTGAAGGAAAATAACTTTACTCCCATTGTTGCCGGCCGCAATTACACGTATGCCAACATAGCGGCTTATGAATGTATTGCTGGTGGTTTTCCCAATGAATATTATTCACTGGCAGGTCAGATCAATGATTTACACGAAATGCCTAAACCGGATACTTCAAAAAGAATAGACTACGAGTTTGCTTCGCTGCTGGCGTTTTGTAAAGTGGGCGAAGCGGTAACTTTTCCGGAGGGAAGCTTGAAAGATTATGTTGACAGCCTTAAAAAAGTGGCAAAGGATGCTGACATGCCGGACGATATGTTTAACAACACAGTAGCTTATGCTGATACGGTTAGTAAAACAATTTTGGCATGGAGTAAAAAAGATAAATATGCTCAAACACGGAGTTCTTCCCGCTATACAGTAATTGATACACCAGGCCGCTGGATACCGACACCACCAGCTTATGCAAGTGCCATTGAACCGCATTGGAATGAGATTCGCCCGATAGTAATGGATAGTGCATCACAGTTTACGCCACCACCACCTATTCCGTTCAATATGAAGGATAAAAACAGTGCGTATTACAAACAAGTACTGACGAGTAAACTGGCTGTTGACAGTCTTACAGAAGAACAAAAACACATCGCAGAATTCTGGGATGACCTGGGCGGTAAGCTGAATGTGGCCGGTCATGTAATGTTCATTACAAAAAAGTTTTCGCCTCCCGGTCACTGGATGAATATTGTGGGTATTGCTGCACAAAAATCAAAAGCCAGCTTTCATAAAACGGTTGCTGCCTATACCCTCACTTCTATAGCCATGTTTGATGCCTTTATACAGTGCTGGGATGAAAAATTCCGCAGCAATACGGTAAGACCCGAAACAGTGATCAATAAATACATGGATCCCGAATGGAGGCCTTATTTGCAAACACCGCCCTTTCCTGAATATACCTGCGGGCACAGCACAGTAAGTTCAGCTTCTGCAGAAGCATTGACTAAAGCCTTTGGCGACAACTTTGCGTATACAGATACCAGTGAGCTTGAGTTTGGTATAGCCAACAGGAGCTTTACCTCCTTCCGCCAGGCAGCAGATGAAAACAACTGGGCCAGGTTTTATGGAGGGATTCATTTTCACCCAAGCTGTTTGGTAAGTACTGAGTATGGTCAAAAAGTGGGCAATTATGTAGTGGGCAAGCTCAAGCTTGAAAAATAACAACACAATCGAACGTCATTAAACTAATTATTAAAATGAAAAAATTAACTATAGTCATCGTAACTATTTTGTTGCTTGATCAGTATGCCATATCACAGGGCTGTGTAGCAATCAAAGGCAGTGGTTCAAGCTGCATGATGTCACATCCCGACAGTATCAGCAAGCCCGGATGGCAGGCAGGTACAAGTATCCGTTACTTTAAATCTTTCCGTCATTTTTCGGGAACAAAGGAGAATAAAGAAAGACTGGAGCAAAATACAGAAGTGATCAACCACACTACCATATTTGATTTTACGCTTACAAGGATTATCAACGACAGGTGGTCTGTGATGATGGATATTCCCATCATTAATAACGCCCGTTCTTCTTTATATGAACACGGCCTGGTAAATGGATCTTACATTAAAAGAGAGCGCAATGCAATGCATTCATTTGGAGTAGGCGATATTAGGCTTGCAGCTTACTACTGGCTGTTTGATCCACAAAAAGTCAGGAAAGGAAATATTCAACTTGGCCTTGGCATCAAACTGCCTACTGGTGACTATGATTATAAAGATTATTGGTACAATGTGGGTGTTAATGGTACAAAAGAGCTGCGTACGGTGGATCAGTCTATCCAGCTGGGCGATGGAGGTACTGGCTTTACTGTAGAGTTAAATGCTGCATATAAGCTAACCCCAAAAATCGGCGTGTATGGAAATATGTATTACCTCATTAACCCAAGGGAACAAAATGGAGTAAGAACATACAGGGAAACACTTACGCCGGCCCTGGCAAATGAGGCCATTATGAGTGTGCCGGATCAGTATATGTACAGGGCGGGTTTTGTATATGCTGTAAAAAAATTATCTATAGCAGCAGGTGCCCGGCTGGAAGGTATTCCGGTGAAAGATATTATTGGCGGAAGCGGTGATTTTCGCCGCCCTGGTTGCATATGGTCTGTGGAGCCTTCTTTAAATTATGAGTTGAAGCATATCAACCTTTTTGCATCGGTACCGGTAGCGGTTGTACGCAATCGTACACAGAGCGTGACGGACAAAGAAAATTCCATAACAAGGGGAACCTTCGTTCGTGGTGATGCGGCTTTTGCAGATTACTCTGTGAATGTGGGTGCTACGTTTAAATTTTAATCCATCAGCAACGTCAAAACTAACTTTCATGAAAAAAATATTTATACACGGCATACTGCTGCTCAGCAGTGTGTGCAGTGGGGTGGTTGCATTTGCACAAACCGATCTTGATGCTATCATGATGGGCAAACGCCAGCTTTGTATTGGCCCCATGTACAGCTACAGCAGCTGGAATAACTATTGGGAAGGAACATTAAAAAGGGATAATGAAAACCTGGGTACGGTATCCACACAAATGTTTTCAGTGATGGGTGCCTATGGTGTAAGCGATAAACTCAATATTTTATTTGGTGCACCTTATGTTAAAACAAAAGCATCAGCAGGTACATTGCACAGTATGAACGGCATACAGGATCTAAACCTGTTTGTAAAATGGATGCCCATTGAAAAGCAACTTGGCCCCGGTACTTTTTCACTCTATACTATCGGCGGTGTGTCAATTCCGCTAACCAATTATGTGGCTGATTATCTCCCTTTATCAATAGGGCTAAGAAGTAAAACGGCTTCTGCAAGATTGATGCTTGATTACCAATGGAACAGCTTGTTTGCCACCGTGTCAGGCACCTATGTCGCAAGAGATAATATAGAAATTGACAGAACTTCCTACTATACAGATCATTTGATATTGAGCAATGAAGTAGACATGCCGGATGCATCCAATGTCAACATCCGTGCAGGCTACCGCAGTGCAAAGCTGATTGCTGAGGCAGTGGTAAATAAATGGACCACATTAGGTGGTTTTGATATAACGAGAAACAACATGCCTTTTCCAAGTAACCGCATGAATGCAACAGTGGCCGGCATAAATGTAAAATATGTGGTAACAAATGATCATGCACTTTCACTGGTATTTGGTGGTAATACTACAGTGGCCGGAAGAAACGTGGGACAAAGCTCCACTTACTACGGAAGTGTGTTTTATATTATTGAGTTTGGAAAAAAAGCATCAACAAAATCACCAGCTAAAAAATCATAGTCATGAAAAAGATATTTTTACTTTCAGCCATTACTGTTGGTGGTTTAATCGCCATCATCAGCTCCTGCAGTAAAGAAGTGGTGGGCAGAACAGACAACACCGCGGCACTCAACCCCGCAAAACTTGATACCAATGCAGGTACCTGGAAACCTATTTTGCTGACTGCACCCACAGATATTTTAGTGGCAGCTCCCATTGCAACCAATACGCCGGAATATATTGCCCAGGTTAATGAAATAAAAGCTTTCCAGGCCAATCTGTCTGACGAAGAAAAAAAGGCGGTAAAATACTGGAGTGCGGGTGCAGTATTAAGATGGAACGAAATTCTAAGGGAACTTGTGGCAAAGCGCAACCTGCCACCATTTCAAAATGCAGATGGTACTTACCCGTTCCCCAATGCTAATAACCCGCTGGCCTACCCGCTTTTTCCGTTTGCAAACCCACCCTATGCTGCCAGGGCATACGCTTACGTGAGTGCAGCACAATACGATGCATTGGTATCTGCCTATCATTACAAAATGGTATACAGGCGTAAAGCCCCATATAATGTGGATTCTACTTTAAAAGTGCTGATACCAAGGAATGACCTGCCGTCGTACCCATCAGAAGATGCAGTGGTAGCAGGTGCCGCAGTGGAAATGCTCAAACTGCTTTTTCCTGCCGACCAGGATTATATTCAGTTGAAAGCAGAGGAACATAAAAGAGCAAGGATCATTTCCGGTGCCAACGTTCGCAGCGATATTGAAGCAGGCGAAGCGCTGGGCAAAGCAGTGGCACAAAGATTTGTTACCAGGGCAAGAGGAGACAGGGCTGGTGCAGCAGCAGGCAACCAGGCATCATGG
>ERZ795056.602-NODE-602-length-44791-cov-16.348399_pt1 | contig 44791 bp, 45 predicted proteins | sample MGYA00375140_ERZ795056 | MGnify/ENA primary metagenome ERZ795056 (study PRJEB30185, sample SAMN05720227) | activated sludge metagenome | isolation source: Anaerobic digester | place: USA | collected 2015-03-09 ...
CCGCCTTGCTGGCCGAGTAGGGGCTGTTCGGCTCGTAGGTGTGGGTCTCGGTGAAAGCCGGGTCGCCCAGGCCCAGCGAGCCGTACACCTCGTCGGTCGACACGTGGTGGAAGCGAAATGCCGACTTCGCGTCGCCGGCCAGCGCCGACCAGTGCGCGCGCACCGCCTCGAGCAGCGTGTAGGTGCCTTCGATGTTGGTCTTGATGAAGGCGCCGGGGCCGTGGATGCTGCGGTCGACATGGCTCTCGGCCGCGAAGTGGATCACCGCACGCGGTCGGTGTTCGGCGAGCAGGCGGTCGAGCAGCGATCGGTCGCCGATGTCGCCCTTGATGAACACGTGGCGGGCATCGCCGGCCAGCGACTTCAGGCTCTCCAGGTTGCCGGCGTAGGTGAGCGCATCGAGGTTGAGCACCGGCTCGCCGGTGGCGGCGATCCAGTCGAGGACGAAGTTGGCGCCGATGAAGCCGGCGCCGCCGGTGACGAGGATCATTTCGCGGCAGCCTGGAATTGGAATGGTCAACAAATCATTCTAGGCGGGCTCACACGCCCATTGGCTCGGATGCTGCGCTGCGGCGATAATGGCAGGATGAGTGACCCTACCCCCGGCGACGCCATCAGCATCGCCACCCCCGAGGCCGCACCACCCGCGCCGGCCCGTTTCGACACCCTGCCGCTGGACGAGAAACTGCTTCGCGCAGTCGCCGACTCCGGCTACCAGACGATGACGCCCATCCAGGCGAAGGCCATCCCGATCGTGCTGGCGGGCCGCGATGTGATGGGTGCCGCGCAGACGGGCACCGGCAAGACGGCCGCGTTCTCGATCCCGCTGCTGCAGAAGATGCTCAGGCACGAGAACCCGAGCATGTCGCCGGCGCGCCACCCGGTGCGCGCCCTCGTGCTGGCGCCCACGCGCGAGCTGGCCGACCAGGTCGCCAACAACGTCAAGCAGTACTCCAAGTTCACCAAGCTGCGCGCCACCGTGGTGTTCGGCGGCATCGACATGAAGCCGCAGACGCTGGAGCTGAAGGCCGGCGTCGAGGTGCTGATCGCCACGCCGGGCCGTCTGCTCGACCACATCGAGGCGAAGAACTGCGTGCTCAACCAGGTCGAGTATGTCGTGCTCGACGAGGCCGACCGCATGCTCGACATCGGCTTCCTGCCGGATCTGCAGCGCATCCTGAGCTACCTGCCCAAGCAACGCCAGACGCTGCTGTTCTCGGCCACGTTCTCGCCGGAGATCAAGCGCCTGGCCGAGAGCTACCTGCAGGATCCGATCCTCGTCGAGGTCGCCCGGCCCAACGCCACCGCCACCAACGTGGAGCAGCGCTTCTTCAGCGTCGCGCCCGACGACAAGCGGCGCGCGGTGCTCAAGATGCTCAAGGACCGTGCGATCACCCAGGCGCTGGTGTTCGTCAATTCCAAGCTCGGCTGCGCCCGACTGGCGCGTTCGTTCGAACGCGACGGACTGCGCACCAATGCGCTGCATGGCGACAAGAGCCAGGACGAGCGGCTGAAGGCGCTCGACGCCTTCAAGCGCGGCGAGGTCGACGTGCTGGTGGCCACCGACGTGGCCGCGCGCGGGCTGGACATCGCCGACCTGCCGGCGGTGTTCAACTTCGACGTGCCGTTCAATGCCGAGGACTACGTGCACCGCATCGGCCGCACCGGCCGCGCCGGCGCGTCGGGCCTGGCCGTGACGCTGGTGTCGCGTGACGACATGCGCATGGTCGGCGACATCGAGAAGCTGATCAAGAAGAAGATCGAGATCGATCCCTTCGAGTTCGACGACGAGCCGCCGCGCCGCGAGAGCTTTCGCGACCGCACGCGGCGCGAGGGAGACGACGAGCGCCCAGCGCGTGCGGCGGCTCCGCGCGCCAGCGCGCCCGCACCGCGGCAGGCGTCGAGCGACCCCTTCTTTGATCAGCCCTACGTGGCCAGCGGCACCGAGTCGGAGGCTGCCTGGGAACAGAAGACGCCGCAGCCGTCGTCGCGCAGCGGCCTGTCGCCCTACATCAAGCCGAAGAAGAAGGTCGCGGCACTGTTTGGCGGCCAGAAGGCGGCCGACGAGGTGTCTTCGTCCTGACGCCTGAGGTCGGCGTCAGCCGGCCAGGAAGGCGAACACCACCGGCCGGTCTGCCGGGAGGGCCAAGGGGCGCGTCCGCCAGACCGAGACGCTATCGGTGCGCGTGAAGCCGCCGGGCGCCGTGAGGCCGCAACTCGCCGACAGGCGCGTGGCCGGCTGCAGATGCGACAGCAGCGCTTCCAGCAGAGCGACGTTGCGGTACGGCGTCTCGATGACGATCTGCGTCTGCTGCGCGCGGCGCGACAGCACCTCGAGCTCGCGGATGCGGGCGAGCCGCTCGGCGGCATCGACCGGCAGGTAGCCGACGAAGGCGAAGCACTGTCCGTTCAAGCCGCTGGCCGCCAGCGCCAGCAGCAGCGAGCTCGGCCCGGGCAGCGCAATCACCTCCAGCCCTTGCGCATGAGCCGCCTGTACGAGCGCCGCTCCCGGGTCGGCCACGGCCGGTAGCCCGGCTTCGGAGATCAGGCCCAGGTCGGCGCCGGCACGTGCCGCAGCCAGCAGGGGCGAGAGATCCGGCGTGGCGGCGGGCTTGCCGCCCTTGGTCGGGCGCGGCAACTCGACGATGTCGATCTGTTGGAGCGGCCGGGCCAGCGGCGCGATGCGGTCCACCCGCTTGAGAAAGGCCCGCGCGCTGCGTGCGTTCTCGGCCACCCAGTGCTCCAGCCGCGCGGCGATGCGGATCACGCCCAGCGGCAGGACTTCGTCCAGAGGCACTGCTTCTGAAGCGCCGTCGATGCCGAAGTCCAGCGCATTCGGGACGAGGTAAAGGCGGCCCAGCGGCGCGCTCATGGCTGCAGCGGATCGACGCCGGCCGCGCGCAGCAACTCGCAAGTGCGGATCAGCGGCAGGCCGACCAGCGCCGTGGGGTCATCGGACTCGATGGCCTGCAGCAGCGCGATGCCCAGCGTCTCGCACTTGGCGCTGCCGGCGCAGTCGTAGGGTTGTTCGGCGCGAAGGTAGTGTTCGATCTCGGCGTCCGACAGCATCCGGAAGTGCACCGTGACCGGCGCCAGGGCCTCGGCGGCATAGCCGCCGTTCACGTGCTGGACCGCCACGGCGGTGTGGAACACCACGCTGCGGCCCCGCATCGAGCGCAGTTGCTGGACGGCACGTTCGTGGGTGCCGGGTTTGCCGATCGGTTGCCCGTCGAGCTCGGCGACCTGGTCTGAGCCGATCACCACGGCGTGCGGGTGCAGGGTAGCCACCGCCGCCGCCTTGGCGCGTGCGAGTCGCGCGGCCAGTTCGGCCGGCATCTCGCCGGGCTGGGGCGTCTCGTCCACCTCAGGCGACACGACTTCGAACGGCAGGCGCAGGCGCTCGAGCAACTCGCGGCGGTAGCGCGAGGTGGAGGCGAGGATCAGCGGCGGGCGTGCGGTCATCGCCGGATTGTCCCATCGCCGACCGTACACTCGCCGCCATGAGTGCGCGTTCAAGAGAGCCCTCGCGGCTGGATGTCGAGCCCTTCGCCAGGGAAGCGGGCGAGCTGGAAGGCCAGTGGCCGCTGCGGCAATTGCGGCGCTTGGCCGAGAGCACGCACGCCGAGGCGCGGCCGGCAGAGTCGGACGTGGTTTCTTGGCAGGCCCGTGGCGAGCTCCGGCCAGTGCGAGGCGCGCCGCCGCAGCCCTGGCTGCACCTGAGCGCGCAGACCTCGCTGAACCTCGAATGCCAGCGCTGCCTGCAGCCGATGGCAGTGTCGCTCCAGGTGTCGCGCAGCTTCTGTTTCGTGCATGGCGAGGCGGCGGCGGCCACGCTCGATGCCGAAAGTGAAGACGATGTGTTGGCGCTCACTCGCGCGCTGGATCTTCGCGAGCTGGTGGAGGACGAGCTTCTGCTGTCTCTTCCGTTGGTGCCGCGCCACGATTCGTGTGCGCCGCCGATGCCGCTGGCGGCCAGCGAGCCCGAGCCCGCCGAAGAGCGCCCGAACCCGTTCGCGGCCCTCGCAGCACTGAAACGCCCGGAGCGCCACTGACTGACCCGAGCTGCCGGCCAGGGAGCACGTGATAGAATCGCGGGCTTTTCATCGGACGCCTACCCGGCTGCGCGAGCGGCCAGGGCGGGTGTCGGTTGGGGCGCCAGGGCGCGGGACCGCTCGAGAGTTCGAGTCGGTCCGGGTCGCGAACTCTGGGGCCTGCCCCGCTACACAGGAGAATTCCATGGCCGTCCAGCAGAACAAGAAGTCGCCCTCGAAGCGCGGCATGCATCGCTCGCACAATGCCGTCGCCGCGCCAGGCACGGCCATCGAGCCGACCACCGGCGAGACGCACCTGCGCCATCACATCAGCCCGACCGGCTTCTACCGTGGCCGCAAGGTCCTGAAGACCAAGGCCGACGCCTGATCGCGTTGTCCGTGGCGCGGCCCGTCCGCCCATCGGTCTGAGATGAACACAGCCGCCTCGTTTGCCGGGGCCGCCGAAGCCCGCGTCACGCTCGCCGTCGACTGCATGGGCGGAGACCACGGCCCGTCGGTCACGCTGCCCGCCTGCCGGGCCTTTCTCGACGCGCACCCGCAGGCCCACCTGATCCTGGTCGGCAAGGCCGAAGCGCTCGCCGTTGCCTCGGCATGGCCGCGCTGCACCCTCGTCGCGGCCAGCGAGGTCGTGGAAATGGACGATCCCATCGAAGTGGCGCTGCGCCGCAAGAAGGATTCGTCGATGCGCGTCGCCGTCTCGCAGGTGAAGGCCGGCGAAGTCGGCCAGGCCGCGGCGCAGGCCTGCGTGTCCGCCGGCAACACCGGCGCACTGATGGCGGTCTCGCGCTACGTGCTCAAGACGCTCGAGGGCATCGACCGCCCGGCCATCGCCTCGGTGATGCCCAACGAGCGCGACGGCTACACGACCGTGCTCGACCTCGGCGCGAACGTCGACTGCAGCGCCGAACACCTGCTCCAGTTCGCCGTCATGGGCAGTGCGCTGGTCGCCGCGGTGGAGGGCAAGGAGAACCCCAGCGTGGGCCTGCTCAACATCGGCGAAGAGGCCATCAAGGGCAGCGAGACCATCAAGCAGGCCGGCGAACTGCTGCGCGCCGCCGCCGCCGCCGGGCACATCAACTTCCACGGCAACGTGGAAGGCAACGACATCTTCAAGGGCACCACCGATCTCGTCGTCTGCGACGGGTTCGTCGGCAACGTGGCGCTGAAGACGGCCGAAGGGCTGGCCTCGATGCTGTCGAACTTCATCCGCCAGGAATTCACCCGCAACGTCTTCACGAAGCTGGCGGCTATCGTGGCGCTGCCGGTGCTCAAGCACTTCAAGGCGCGTGTCGACCACCGCCGCTACAACGGCGCGGCGCTGCTCGGTCTGCGCGGGCTGGTCTTCAAGAGCCACGGCTCGGCCGATGCCTTCGCGTTCCAGCAGGCGCTGAACCGGGCTTATGATGCAGCGCGCAATCGACTTCTCGACCGCGTGCACGACCGCATCCTCGAGACGCTGGCGGCGATGCCGGCCTCGGCTGCGGAGCTTCAGACCGATCCGCCGGCGCTGGCCGCATCACGATGAGCTCGATCACACCTCGCTATTCCCGCATCGCCGGCACCGGCAGCTACTTGCCGCCGAACCGCGTATCGAACGAGGCGCTCGCGGCGCAACTGGCCCGCGACGGCGTCGAGACCTCCGACGAGTGGATCGTCGAGCGCACTGGCATCCGCGCGCGCTACTTCGCCGCACCCGACGTCACCAGCAGCGAACTCGCCGTCCATGCTGCGCGCCACGCCCTGGAGGCAGCCGGCCGCACGGCCGCCGACATCGACCTGATCATCGTCGCCACCTCGACGCCGGACATGGTTTTTCCGTCCACGGCGTGCATCCTGCAGAACAAGCTCGGAGCCTTCGGCGCCGCGGCGTTCGACGTGCAGGCGGTCTGCTCCGGCTTCGTCTATGGGCTGACCATCGCGGATTCGATGATCCGCAGTGGCGCGGCCACCCGCGCGCTGGTGATCGGCGCGGAAGTGTTCTCGCGCATCCTCGACTTCAAGGACCGCACGACCTGCGTGCTGTTCGGCGACGGCGCAGGCGCCGTGGTGCTCGAAGCCAGCGAGCAACCCGGCATCCTGGCCACCGACCTGCATGCGGACGGCCGCCATGTAGAGATCCTGTGCGTGCCCGGCAACGTCTCCGGCGGGCAGGTGCTCGGCGACCCGCTGCTGAAGATGGATGGCCAGGCCGTGTTCAAGCTCGCCGTTGGCGTGCTTGAAAGCGCCGCCCGTGCCGTGCTGCTCAAGGCTGGCCGAAGCGAGGCCGACATCGACTGGCTGATCCCGCACCAGGCCAACATCCGCATCATGCAGAGCACGGCGCGCAAGCTGAAGTTGCCGATGGACAAGGTGGTGGTCACTGTCGCCGAACACGGCAACACTTCCGCCGCATCGATCCCGCTGGCGCTGGACGTCGCGGTGCGACGTGGCCAAGTCAAGCGTGGCGACACCGTGATGCTCGAAGGCGTGGGCGGCGGCTTCACCTGGGGCGCGGTGCTGCTCGATTTCTGATCGAATTCACAGAATCAGGCCCGGCGACGGGCCGAGACGACAAGAGCGAGACAACAGTCGATGACGACCTTCGCATTCGTGTTCCCCGGGCAGGGGTCGCAGACGGTGGGCATGCTCGACGCGTGGGGTGACCACCCGGCCGTGCGCGACACGTTGGCAGAGGCCTCCGACGCGCTCGGCACCGACATCGGCCGGCTGATCCACGAAGGCCCGAAGGAACAACTCGACCTCACCACCAACACGCAGCCGGTGATGCTGGCCGCTGCGGTGGCCTGCTACCGCGCCTGGATGGCCGAGACCGGCCTGGCGCCGGCGCTGGTCGCCGGCCACTCGCTGGGCGAGTACAGCGCGCTGGTCGCGGCAGGCTCGCTGACGCTGGCCGATGCCCTGCCGCTGGTGCGCTTTCGTGCACAGGCGATGCAGGAGGCGGTGCCCGTCGGCGTGGGCGCGATGGCGGCCATCCTCGGGCTCGATTCCGAGGTCGTGCGTGTCACCTGTGCCGAAGTGGCCGCCGCAGTGGGTGAACCGGTCGAGGCAGCGAACTTCAACGACCCGAAGCAGATCGTCATCGCCGGCACCAAGGGCGCGGTGGACCAGGCTTGCGAGGCATTGAAGGGCCGCGGAGCGAAGCGCGCCTTGCCGCTGGCCGTGTCGGCGCCGTTCCATTCAAGCTTGATGAAGCCGGCGGCCGAACGCCTGCAGGAGCGCTTGCTTTCCGTGACGCTGCGCGCGCCGGCGATCCCGCTGGTCAACAACATCGACGTGGCGGTGCAGACCGATCCCGATGCCATCCGCGAGGCACTGTACCGGCAGGCCTTCGGCCCGGTGCGCTGGGTCGAGGTGGTGCAGGCCATCCGCGCGCGCGGTGCCACTCACCTGTTCGAATGCGGCCCGGGCAAGGTGCTCGCCGGCCTGGCCAGGCGCATCGATGCGAGCCTGGTCGTGGGCAACGTGCTCGACCCGGCGACGCTGGCCGAAGCGAAGGGGCTGCTGCAATGAGCGAAGTAAGGACTCAAGGCCAGGTGGCGCTGGTGACCGGCGCGTCGCGCGGCATCGGCCGGGCGATCGCGATGGCGCTGGCAGCCCAGGGCATGAAGGTCATCGGCACGGCGACCAGCGAGGCCGGCGCCGCCGCCATCGGCGAGGCGCTCGGCGCACTTGGCGGCAGCGGGCTGAAGCTCGACGTCACCGATGGGGCGGCGCTGGACGCGGCGATCGACGGCATCGTCAAACAGCATGGTGGCCTGCAGGTGCTGGTCAACAACGCCGGCATCACGCGCGACACACTGTCAATGCGCATGAAAGACGAAGACTGGGACGCGGTGCTCGACACCAACCTCAAGGCGGTGTTCCGCGCCAGCCGGGCAGCGATCAGGCCGATGATGAAGCAGCGTTACGGCCGCATCGTCAACATCACCTCGGTGGTGGGTGCCAGCGGCAACCCCGGCCAGGCGAACTACGCCGCGGCCAAGGCCGGAGTGGCCGGCATGACGCGGTCGCTCGCCCGCGAACTGGGCAGCCGCGGCATCACCGTCAACTGCGTGGCACCGGGCTTCATCGACACCGACATGACGCACTCGCTGCCCGAGGCGCAGAAGGCTGCACTGCTGGCGCAGATCCCGGTCGGCCGGCTCGGCCAGGCCGCGGAGATCGCCCACGCGGTGGCCTTTCTCGCCTCGCCGCTGGCCGGCTACGTCACCGGCACCGAACTGCACGTCAATGGCGGCATGTACATGGCCTGAAGCCGGCTTCGCGGGCCCCACGCGGCCCGGATCGGCCAAGCCTTAGAATCCCGCCCTGTTTCTGTAAACACTCCCGGAGGAGTCATGAGCGACATCGAAGCACGAGTCAAGAAGATCATCGCCGAACAATTGGGTGTTCCCGAGGCCGATGTGTCCAACGAGAAAGCATTCGTGGCCGACCTCGGCGCCGATTCGCTCGACACGGTGGAACTGGTCATGGCCCTCGAAGACGAGTTCGGCATCGAGATTCCCGACGAGGAAGCCGAGAAGATCACGACCGTGCAGCTGGCGATCGACTACGCCGTGAAGCACCAGAAGGCCGCCTGAGCGCGCGCCGTCGTTCGTTCCCTTTTGCATCCGCATAGCGCATGAGCCGTCGCCGCGTCGTCGTCACCGGGCTCGGTCTGATCAGTCCCGTGGGCAACACGGTGGCCGAGGGCTGGGCCAACCTGATCGCCGGGCGCTCCGGCATCGCCAACGTCACGCGCTTCGATGCGTCGGCGTTCGCGTGCAGGTTCGCCGGCGAGGTGAAGGGCTTCCAGATCGAGGATTACATCCCCGCCAAGGAAGCGCGTCACATGGACACCTTCATCCACTACGGGTTGGCGGCGTCGATCCAGGCGGTGCGCGACGCCGGTTTGCCGACCAACGATGCACTGGGTGAAGAGGCGGCCGAGCGCGTTGGCTGCCTGGTCGGTTCGGGCATCGGCGGCCTGCCGCTGATCGAGGAAACGCAGGCCGAGTACGCGAGCCGCGGCCCCCGTCGCATCTCGCCGTTCTTCGTGCCGGCATCGATCATCAACATGATCTCCGGCCACGTGTCGATCCACTTCGGCTTCCAGGGGCCGAATCTCGCCATCGTGACCGCCTGCACCACCGGGCTGCACTGCATCGGCGAAGCGGGGCGGCTGATCGAGTACGGCGATGCCGACGTCATGGTCGCCGGCGGCGCCGAATCGACGGTGTCGCCGCTGGGCATCGGCGGCTTCGCGGCAGCGCGTGCGCTGTCCACGCGCAACGACGATCCCGCCACCGCGTCGCGCCCCTGGGACAAGGACCGCGACGGATTCGTGCTCGGCGAGGGCGCGGGCGTGGTCGTGCTCGAGGAGTACGAACATGCGAAGCGGCGCGGCGCGAAGATCTATGCCGAGCTGACCGGCTACGGCATGGGCGCCGACGCGTACCACATGACCGCGCCCAACGTCGACGGACCGAAGCGTTCGATGCGCGCGGCGCTGCGCAATGCCGGCCTCAACGCCGACCAGGTGCACTACCTGAACGCCCACGGCACGTCCACGCCGCTGGGCGACGTGAACGAGACCAACGCCATCAAGCTCGCCTTCGGCGACCACGCGAAGAAGCTGGTGGTGAACTCGACCAAGTCGATGACTGGGCATCTGCTCGGCGGCGCTGGCGGCATCGAGTCGGTCTTCACCGTGCTCGCGCTGCACCACCAGGTATCGCCGCCGACCATCAACATCTTTAACCAGGACCCGGAGTGCGACCTGGATTACTGCGCCAACGAGGCGCGGCAGATGAAGATCGAGTACGCCGTGAAGAACAACTTCGGCTTCGGCGGCACCAACGGCACGCTGGTGTTCCGTCGCGCCTGACGGCGCGCGGGCGCACGCGCTGCCATGCCCGGCCCCGCAGCGCTCTGCATTGAGATCCGGACTGCCGGCATGTGGCGGCTCGGGTCTGCGGCAGTGACCTTGGCAGCAGCGTTCGGCCTGGTCTGGTGGAGCCTGACCGCCTTCGAGCGAGGCGCGCCGGGCCTGACCTTGCTGGCCTTGCCGGCCTGGCTGGCTCTCGCGGCCGCGGCAACGATGCGCTGGATCTGCGGCGGGTGTCTGCGCTGGGACGGTGAGGTCTGGCGTCTGGATGGGGCCGAACAGGCAGGCACCCTGGCCGTTGCGCTGGATGGCGGCCACTGGATGCTCCTGCGCTTGCGCTCGATAGAGGGCCCAGCGTGGCGCCGCGTGCGCTGGCTGGCGTTGAGCCGTCGCGACCTCGGCGGTCAATGGCACGCCCTGCGCTGTGCGGTATATTCGCCGCGACCCGAACCGGCCGGCCGCTCGGCGCAGGCTCCTGCCGCCCCTTCCGCATGAATCCCAACGACGCCGACGCACCGCTGATCGAACGCGTCAAACAAGGCGACGTCAAGGCCTTCGAGATGCTGGTGGTCAAGTACCAGCGGCGCATCGAACGGCTGATCGGCCGGATGGTGCGCGATGTCGACCTGGTGCCCGACATCGCCCAGGAGACCTTTATCCGTGCCTACCGGGCGGTCGGGCAATTCCGCGGCGACAGCGCGTTCTACACCTGGCTTTACCGCATCGCGGTGAACACTGCCAAGAAGGCCCTGGTCGACTTGAAGCGCGACCCGATCGTGACGGAATCCGCACTCGCCTCGCGTGACGAGGACGAGGAAACTTCGCGCGTCGAAAATGAACTAACCGACGGCGAAACCCCCGAGGCGGTGCTGGCGAGCAAGGAAATCGCGGCGGCGGTGAACTCCGCGATCGAAGCGTTGTCCGAAGACCTTCGACAGGCGATCACGCTGCGCGAGATCGAGGGGCTGAGCTACGAAGAGATTGCCGAATTGATGAACTGCCCGATCGGAACGGTGCGATCGCGCATCTTCCGGGCCCGCGAAGCGATCGCGTTGCGGCTGCGGCCGTTGCTCGACACGCGCGAAGGCGAACGGTGGTGAGGGGGCGGGAGATGTTTGGAGTCGAAGATGTCCAGTGAACAGTCAGTCGGTTCGAACGGCGCGGAAGAGTTCTCTGCGCTGGTCGATGGGGAACTCGGCCCCGATGGCTTGGTGCGCGCCTGCGCGAGCTGGCGCAGCGACGCCCGATCGCGACAGACCTGGCACGCGTACCACCTGATCGGAGACGTGCTGCGTTCCGACGATCTGGCTTCGCACCCTGATCGCGACGTGGACTTCCTGAATCGGCTGCGCGAGCGCCTTGCCGATGAGCCCGTGGTGCTGGCGCCGCCGGCAGTCCCTGCCGTGCCGGCGATCGCTGGCCGCCGCGCGCTGCGGCACTGGCGAGCCGGTGCTGCCGTCGCCGCCGGCTTCGTTGCAGTGGCGGGCGTGCTGGTCGTCATGCGTTCGCCGGTGCCGCAGGCTGCGCCTGAGCTGGCGCGCGCGCCGGTGGTCTCGCCTGTGGTGCCAGTCGCGGCAGATGCCGGCGTCGAGCAGGCAGCCTATGTCACCGACGGGCGGGTCATGCGCGACGCACGCCTGGATCGCTACCTCGCGGCCCACCAGCAGTTCGCGGGTGCGTCGGCGCTGGGCGTGCCTTCGGCATTCCTGCGCAGTGCGACCACCGATGCATCGAAGCGCTGACTTCCGCGAACGGCCTGTCTCCCACATGTTCATCCGTCCGATCTTTGCGCTGACCCTGCTCGGCGCCTTCTGCGGTTTTGTGTCCGCGGCGGGCGGCGGGGCCATGTCCTCTGACGCCGAAGCTCGCGAGGTGCGCGTCTGGCTGACGCGCATCCACGAGGCGGCGGGCAAGCAGAACTTCCAGGGCACGTTCGTGGTGAGCGGCGGCGGCGCGGTATCCAGTGCCCGAATTGCCCACTACTGCGAAGGCAGCAACCAGTACGAGCGCATCGAGTCGCTCGACGGGCAGGCGCGCCACGTCTTCCGTCTCAACGATGTGGTCCACACGGTGTGGCCGGCCAGCCGTGTCGCCTTGGTCGAGCAGGCGCAGTCGATGACGAGTTTTCCCGCGCTGCTGCAAGGAGGCGTCGACCGGCTGGCCGAGTTCTACGAGGTCAATCCGCAGGGCAGCGAGCGTGTGGCCGGCCGCGAGGCCAACGTGCTGATGGTGCAGCCGCGCGATGCGAACCGCTTCGGCTACCGGCTCTGGTCAGACAAGGCCTCGGGCCTGCTGCTGCGCGCCGACGTGGTCAATGACCGAAACGAGGTGCTCGAGACCTCGGCTTTTTCCGAGGTGACGATCGGAGTGAAGCCGCAACTCGACAGCGTGACCGTGCCGATGCGCAAGCTCGACGGTTACCGCGTGATCCGTCCCGCGCTGACTGCCACGCGGTTGGACGCCGAAGGCTGGTCTATGCGTCAGTTGGTGCCCGGGTTCCGCGAAGTCAGCTGCGTCAAGCGGCCGATGGAGTCGCCTACCTCGAACAGCCAGGAGGCTTCGGCCGAGCCGGTGCTGCAGACGATCTTCTCCGACGGGCTGACCTACGTGTCGCTGTTCATCGAGCCATTCAATGCGCAGCGCCACCAGCGTTCCATGCGCACTGCTGTCGGAGCGACGCAGACCCTGATGCGCCGGCATGGCGATTGGTGGGTCACTGTCGTCGGCGACGTTCCGCCCGCCACGCTGCTGATGTTCGCCAACGGGCTTGAACGCAAGAAATGAATCGCCAACTGGCTCGGTTTCCTGTTTGAGGCCTTCACCCATGACCCAGATGTACTCCTCCGTCCCGCACGCGGCACGCCGCAGCCTCGTCGCCGCGTTGTTCGGCTTCGTCCTGGCCGCGGCAGGCGGTTTGATCAGCCAGCCGGCACAGGCCCAGGCGCTGCCGGAGTTCGCCGACCTCGCCGAGCGCGTCGGTCCGGCGGTTGTCAACATCCGCACCACCGAGCGGCGCGCTGCGCGCAGCAGCGGCGGGCCGGAGATCGACGAGGACATGCTGGAGTTCTTCAAGCGCTTCGGCCTGCCCATCCCCAACCAGCCGACACCTCGCGGCCAGCGACCCGCTCCGGACGGCGAGCCGCAGCAGCGCGGCGTGGGATCCGGGTTCATTCTGAGCGCCGACGGCTACGTGATGACCAACGCGCATGTGGTCGAAGGTGCCGACGAAGTCTTCGTCACGCTGACCGACAAGCGCGAGCTGAAGGCCCGCATCATTGGTGCTGACCGTCGTTCCGACGTCGCGCTGGTGAAGATCGACGCAGCCGGGCTGCCGACCGTGCGCATCGGGGACGTCGGTCGCCTGCGCGTGGGCGAGTGGGTGATCGCCATCGGCTCGCCCTTCGGACTGGAGAACACCGTCACCGCCGGCATCGTGAGCGCGAAGTCGCGCGATACCGGCGAGTTTCTGCCGCTCATCCAGACCGACGTGGCCATCAACCCCGGCAATTCGGGTGGTCCGCTGATCAACATGCGTGGCGAGGTGGTGGGCATCAACTCGCAGATCTACAGCCGCTCGGGCGGCTACATGGGCATCTCGTTCGCGATCCCGATCGACGAGGCCAGCCGCGTGGCCGAACAGCTCAAGTCGACCGGGCGTGTCAGCCGCGGCCGCATCGGCGTGAGCATCGATCAGGTCACCAAGGACGTGGCCGAGTCCATCGGCCTGGGCAAGCCCACAGGCGCCCTGGTGAGGAGTGTCGAATCCGGCGGCCCGGCCGAGAAGGCCGGCATCGAGGCGGGCGACATCATCACTCGCTTCGACGGCCGCGTCGTCGAGAAGTCCGGCGACCTGCCGCGCATCGTCGGCGGAGTGAAGCCGGGCAGCAAGTCGACCGTGCAGGTGTTCCGCCGCGGCGCCTACAAGGACCTCAGTGTGGTGGTGGCCGAGATCGAGCCTGACAAGGTCAAGCGCACCGCGGAGGCGGAGACCAAGCCGCAGGCCACCGTCTCGACGATGGGCATTGCCGTGTCCGACCTGAACGAGGCGCAGAAGCGCGAACTCAAGCTGAAGAACGGCGTGCGTGTCGAGGTGGCCGATGGCGCTGCGGCGCGCGCCGGCCTGCGCGAGGGTGACGTGATCCTGTCGCTGGACAACACCGAGATCACCAGCGCCAAGCAGTTCGAGGCCGTGGTCTCGAAGCTGGACAAGTCGCGCGCCGTCACCGCGCTCGTGCGGCGTGGCGACACGGTGAACTTTCTGATCATCCGCCCAGTGCGCTGAATGCTGCGGCGGGCCCGTTCGGGGAGCCCGGCATTGACGCCGGGCGTCCTACTGCCGAGGCGGGTCTTTCCATGATCCGGGATGTGAGGCGGGGTGATGACACCCGGGAAGCCAAGCTGCAGTCCGGCTTTTCGAGTCGCGAAAAGTCAGTCGTCACTAACACTGACCCCAGAGCAGGGATTGCTCTGGCTGAACGCTAGAATCGAGGTCTGCGACGGCCCCGTTTCGCTGATTCAATCAACAAAACAGGACGTTCGAAACTATCCCCAACTGATCCACAAGGCTTTGTGGATAAGCTGTTGATGGATTCTCCTGTTGGCACCCTGCAACGACGACAAATCGAGGATTGGCGCGGTTTCCAGCCGGGTGCTTTTGGCTACAATGAAGGCCCAACAAGCAGTTGCCATACGTTTTGTTGGAAGGCGCGTCAATCTTTCGACGTGCCTTTTTTTTGTGTTCGGCACAGCCCTTCGGGCCTTCACATCGCTTCGCGATATGAGCCTCCCACGCCACGGCTTCGCCGTTGTGGCATCAACCTGAGGCTCGCGATCCGCAGTTCATGGACCACATCCGCAATTTCTCCATCATTGCCCACATCGACCACGGCAAGAGCACGCTGGCCGATCGGCTGATCCAGCGCTGCGGCGGTCTGTCCGACCGCGAAATGGAAGCGCAGGTGCTCGACTCGATGGACATCGAGCGCGAGCGCGGCATCACGATCAAGGCGCAGACCGCAGCGCTGACCTACACCGCCCGCGACGGCCAGAAGTACACGTTGAACCTGATCGACACGCCGGGGCATGTCGATTTCTCCTACGAAGTCAGCCGGTCACTCTCGGCCTGCGAAGGCGCGCTGCTGGTGGTCGACGCCAGCCAGGGCGTCGAGGCGCAGACGGTGGCCAACTGCTACACCGCACTGGAGCTGGGTGTCGAAGTTGTGCCGGTGCTCAACAAGATGGACCTGCCGCAAGCCGATCCGCAGCGCGCCAAGGAAGAGATCGAGGACGTGATCGGCATCGACGCGACCGACGCCATCCCGTGCAGCGCCAAGACCGGCGAGGGCATCGACGACATCCTGGAAGCGGTGATCACGCGCATGCCGGCGCCGCGCGGCAAGGCCGATGCGCCTCTGCGCGCCATGATCATCGACTCCTGGTTCGACAACTACGTGGGCGTGGTGATGCTGGTGCGCGTGGTCGACGGCTCGCTGTCCAAGGGCGAGCGCATCCGGCTGATGGCCAGCGACGCGGTCTATGGCGCCGAACAGCTCGGCGTGTTCACGCCGAAGTCGGTGCCGCGCGACACGCTGAACGCCGGCGAAGTGGGCTTCGTGATCGCCGGCATCAAGGAACTGCAGGCTGCCAAGGTCGGCGACACCATCACGCTCGAGAAGAAGCTGCCCAACAACCAGGGAGTGGCCACCGAGGCGCTGCCCGGTTTCAAGGAGATCCAGCCGCAGGTCTTCGCCGGGCTGTACCCGACCGAGGCGAGCGAGTACGACCAGCTGCGCGACGCGCTCGAGAAGCTCAAGCTCAACGACTCCTCGCTGCGCTACGAGCCGGAAGTCAGCCAGGCGCTCGGCTTCGGCTTCCGCTGCGGCTTCCTTGGCCTGCTGCACATGGAGATCGTGCAGGAGCGGCTGGAGCGCGAGTTCGACCAGGACCTGATCACCACCGCTCCCAGCGTGGTCTACGAGGTCGAACTCAACGACGGCACCCTGCTGCGGGTCGAGAACCCTTCAAAGATGCCGGATCTCGGCCGCATCAAGGAGATTCGCGAGCCGATCGTCACTGTGCACCTCTACATGCCGCAGGACTACGTCGGCCCGGTCATGACGCTGGCAAACCTCAAGCGCGGCAACCAGATCAACATGGCCTACCACGGCCGTCAGGTCATGCTGACCTACGAGATGCCGCTGGCCGAGATCGTTCTCGACTTCTTCGACAAGCTCAAGAGCGTGTCGCGCGGCTATGCGTCGATGGACTACGAGTTCAAGGAGTACCGGGCGGCCGACGTGGTGAAGGTCGACATCCTGCTCAACGGCGAGAAGGTCGATGCACTGTCGATCATCGTGCACCGCAGCCAGAGCGTGTACCGCAGCCGGGCGGTGGTCACGAAGATGCGTGAGCTGATTTCACGCCAGATGTACGACGTGGCGGTGCAGGCCGCCATCGGCGCCAACATCATTGCGCGTGAGACAATCAAGGCGCTGCGCAAGAACGTGCTGGCCAAGTGCTACGGCGGTGACATCACCCGCAAGCGCAAGCTGCTCGAAAAACAAAAGGCCGGCAAGAAGCGCATGAAGCAGATCGGCTCCGTCGAGGTGCCGCAGGAAGCGTTTCTGGCCATCCTGCAAGTGGACGACTGATGGGTTATCTGACCGGTGTGCTCTACGGCGTGCTCGCCTTCTACCTCGGGGGCTGGTACCTCGGGAAGTGGACAGGCAACTTCTCGCTGCTGCTGTTCATTCTCAGCGTCGTAACCCTGGCCTACTGGCTGGCAGAACGCTTCCACTTTGCACCGCGGCGCCTCGTGGCCGCCCGTGCACTGGAAGAACAGGACACCGCCCGTCGCACCCAGCTCGCCGCGCAGGGCATCTCCAAGGTCGACGGCGATCTGGCACCGGCGCGCGAAAGACTGCTGATGCAGCCTTGGTGGCTGGACTGGACGGCCGGCCTGTTCCCGGTGATCCTGGCGGTCTTCCTGCTGCGATCGTTCTTGTTCGAGCCGTTCAAGATCCCTTCGGGGTCGATGATTCCGACGCTGCTCGTCGGCGACCTGATTCTCGTCAACAAGTACCACTATGGTGTGCGCCTGCCGGTGATCAACAAGAAGATCATCCCGAACAACGACCCGAAGCGCGGCGACGTGATGGTGTTCCGCTTCCCGCGCGATCCCAGCATCGACTACATCAAGCGAGTGGTCGGCCTGCCGGGCGACGAGGTGAGCTTCCGCAACCAGAAGCTCTCGATCAACGGCCAGGAAGTCCCCCTGGAGGCGACGCCTGCTCCGGGCTTCTACGACGAGGACTCGCTGCGCTACTTCCCCGAGTTCAAGGAGAAGCTCGGCGACGTCGAGCACCGCATCCTCGTGAACCCACAGGCACAGCGGCCGTTCGGCGCCGATGGTGCCTACACGTTTCCCTTCCGGGAGAACTGCCGCTACAGTGCCGAGGGCGTGAGCTGCAAGGTGCCCGAGGGACACTATTTCATGATGGGCGACAACCGCGACAATTCCGAGGACTCGCGTTACTGGGGCTTCGTGCCCGACGAGAACATCGTCGGCCGGGCCTTTTTCGTGTGGATGAACTTCGGCAACCCGAAGCGCATCGGTTCGTTCCACTGACGCGCCGGGGCACGAGGTTCACGACGGGAGCATGAAAGCATGACTGCACAGCCTGTATCGAGCCGCCGCCAGCGCGGGGTCACTCTCTTCGGCCTGATGTTCTGGGCCGTGCTGATCGGTTTCGGCGCGCTCGTCACGATGCGCGTACTACCGACCATCAACGAGTACTACACCATCCAGCGTGCGGTCGAGAAGATCGCCAAGGAAGGGGGCACCACCGTGCCCGAGATCCGCAATGCCTTCGAGAAGCAGAAGCAGATCGAGTACTCGATCAACTCGATCGAAGGCAAGGACCTCAAGATCACCAAGGAAAACGAGAAGGTCGTGGTGAGTTTCGCCTACGACAAGGAGATCGAGCTGATGGCGCCGGTCTACCTGCTCATCAAGTACGAGGGGCGCTCCAAGTAGCGCAGCGGGGACAATCCGGGTGCGAGGGCACCTGACCGCGACCAACCCGATGGACGAACGACTCGACGAACTTCAACAACGGATCGGTCACCGATTCCGCCAGGCGGACCTGCTGCCGCGTGCGCTCACGCACCGCAGCTTCGGCGCCGATCACAACGAACGGCTCGAGTTCCTCGGCGATGCCGTGCTCAGCCTGGCCGTGTCCAGCCTGCTGTTCGACCGCTTTGCAGGTTCCGACGAAGGTGACCTGACGCGTGTGCGCGCCCACCTGGTTCGCGAGGAGAGCCTGCACCGCGTCGCCTTGCAGGTCGGCCTGCCCGAGGTGCTGCGCCTGTCGGAGGGCGAAGCCCGGGGCGGCGGCGCGCAGCGCGCGTCCATCCTCGCCGATGCGCTGGAGGCGGTGATCGGCGCGGTGTTCCTCGACAGCGGCTTCGACTCGGCGCGCGCGCTGGTGCAGCGCCTGTTCGGCGAGGTCATCTCCGGTACCGACATCGGCGGCTGGGCCAAGGATGCCAAGACCGAACTGCAGGAATGGCTGCAGGCGCGGCGCCTGCCGGTGCCGACCTATCGCATCAGCGGCACACGTGGGCAGGCCCATGCGCAGACCTTCGAGGTCGAATGCGAGGTGCCGGCCCTGGGCCTGACGCAGGCCGGCGAGGGCAAGTCCCGCCGGCAGGCCGAACAGGAAGCGGCGCGCCGCATGATCGACCTGCTCAAGGCCAGCGACCGCCCCGGCGGCCCGCTCCGCTCATGACCACCACCCCTTCTGCCGAAGAACCTCCCGCGGCCCAGCGCTGCGGCCTGATCGCCATCGTCGGCCGGCCCAACGTCGGCAAGTCGACCCTGCTGAACGCATTGGTCGGCCAGAAGATCAGCATCACCTCGGCGAAGGCACAGACCACCCGCCACCGCATCACCGGCATCCGCACGGTGGGCGATTCGCAGTTCGTCTTCGTCGACACGCCGGGTTTCCAGACGCGCCACGGCGCGGCGCTGAATCGCACGCTCAACCGCACGGTGCAGGGCGTTCTGACCGATGTCGACGTCGTGCTGTTTGTCGTCGAGGCCGGCCGCTTCGGGCTCGACGACGCCAAGGTGCTCGCGCTCATCCAGGGCGAGGGCATGAAGGGCAAGCCGGTGTTCCTGATCGCCAACAAGCTCGACGCCGTGCAGCGCCGCGCCGAGCTGGCGCCCTGGCTGAAGAGCATGCAGGATCGCCACGCCTTCGCCGAATTCGTGCCGCTGTCGGCCAAGAAGGCCGCCGACGTCGAGCGCCTGCTGGGCATCGTGCGGCCCTACCTGCCCGAGCAGCCCTGGTTCCACGAGGAAGACGCGCTCACCGACCGCAGCGACCGATTCCTGGCCAGCGAACTGATCCGCGAGAAGCTGTTCCGCCTGACCGGCGACGAACTGCCCTACACCTCGACGGTGGTGATCGACAAGTTCGAGGAAGAGGGCAACCTGCGGCGCATCGCCGCCTCCATCGTCGTCGAGCGCGACGCGCACAAGGGCATGATCATCGGTGCGGGCGGCGAGCGGCTCAAGCGCATCGGTTCCGAGGCGCGCCAGGAGCTCGAGACGCTGCTGGATGCGAAGGTGTTCCTCGAGCTGTTCGTCAAGGTGCGATCCGGCTGGGCGGCCGACGAAGACCACCTGCGCAGCTACGGCTACGAATAACGATGGCCACGGCGCGCGGCGTGGCCCCGCTGGCGGCCTTCGTGCTGCACCGCTACGACTGGAGCGAATCCAGCCTGATCGTCGATCTGTTCACGCGCAGCCAGGGTCGCGTGGCCGTGGCGGCGCGTGGCGCCAAGAAGCCGCACTCCAACCTGCGCGCCGTGCTGCTGCACTTTCAGCGGATCAACGTCTCGCTGGGCCGGCTGCCCGAAGGTGAGGGGGCCGGCGAGGTGCAGACCTTGCGCCAGGCCGAGTGGGGCGGTGGCGCGTCCATGCTCACCGGCGCGGCGCTGTTCAGTGGCTTCTACCTGAACGAGCTGCTGATGAAGCTGCTTGCACGGCACGATCCGCACCCGGCACTCTTCGATTCCTATGCGCATACCCTGCCGCTGCTCGGCCCCGGCGAGGATGCCCGCACGCAGGCCGCGCTGCGCGCCTTCGAGCTGACGCTGCTGCAGGAGATCGGCCTGCTGCCCGACCTGAGCGTGGCGACGCAGACGCAGCAACCCTTGCGGCCCGCCGCCCTGTACGCGCTTCGGCCGGAGGCCGGCGTCATCGAGGCGCGCGGCGACGAGTCCGGGCTGTCCGGCGCGACGCTGGTCGGCGTGCAGGCGGCGCTCGAGCACGGCAGCCTCGAGGCCCTGCAACAGGCCTGCGCCGGCGCGCTGCCCGCGCTGAAGGCGCAACTGCGCGCGCTGCTTCACTATCATCTCGGCTCCGCCCCATTGCGCACCCGCCAGGTGATGCTGGACGTGCAAGACCTCGCCCCATGAACCCTCTGCTGACCACCGGACTCGACGCCCACCGCGGCATGACCGCACTGTCGGTCAACCTCAACAAGGTGGCCCTGCTGCGCAACACGCGCGCGCTGGGCATCCCGAGCGTGACGCGCGCGGCCACGCTGGCACTGGAGGCCGGCTGCCAGGGCATCACCGTGCACCCGCGGCCCGACGAGCGGCACATCCGTGCGCACGATGTGGTCGATCTCGGCGAACTGCTGAAGGCCTGGCCGCAGGCCGAATACAACATCGAAGGCAACCCTTTCCACAACCTGATGGACTGCGTGCGCGACCTCGTGAAGCGCGGCCTGCCGGTGCACCAGGTCACCTTCGTACCCGACAGCGTCGACCAGCCGACCTCCGACCACGGCTGGCGCTTTCCGCAGGATCTCGAGCGCCTGGCGCCGCTGGTTGCCGAGTGCCGGGCGATGGGCCTGCGCGTGAGCCTGTTCATGGACCCGGAGCCGGCGCAGATGCGCGGTGCGCGCGTAGCAGGCGCCGACCGCGTCGAGCTCTACACCGAGACCTACGCACGCGCGCACGGCACGCCGCAGCAGGCTGCGGTACTGGCCGGCTTCACCGCGTCAGCACAGGCCGCGCTGGCCGAAGGCCTGGGACTGAACGCCGGCCACGACCTGAACCGCGACAACCTCACCGATTTCCTGCGTGCCGTGCCCGGCATCCAGGAGGTGTCGATCGGCCATGCCTTGATCGCCGATGCCCTGGAGCTCGGCATCGCCGAGACGGTTCGCGACTACCTGCGCTGCATCCATCGCGCACAGGCTTGAGCTGCGCATGATCTTCGGCATCGGCACGGACATCTGCGACATCCGCCGCATGCGCGAGACCTACGCGCGGCGCGGCGAGCGTTTCGCGGCCAAGGTGCTCGGCCCGCACGAGATCGAGGTGTTCCGCCAGCGCCTGGCCAAGGTCGAGTCGCGCGGCATCAGCTACCTGGCCACGCGCTTCTCGGCCAAGGAGGCCTTCTCCAAGGCCATCGGCATGGGCATGCGCATGCCGATGACCTGGCGCGACTGCGAAGTCGTCAAGGCACCCAGCGGCAAGCCCGAGATCCGCCTGCACGGCGCGCTGGCCGAGTGGTTCGAGGCGCGCGGCCTGCGCGCCCACGTCAGCGTGACCGACGAAACCGACTACGCGGCGAGCTTCGTCGTCGTCGAAACCCGAGAGCACCGATGAGCCCCCATTGCCCCGTCATCCTGGACATCGCCGGCCTGAGCTTGTCCGCCGACGACCGCCGCCGCCTGCAGCACCCGCTGACTGGCGGGCTGATCCTGTTCGCGCGCAACTGGTCGGATCGCCGCCAGCTCGTCGAGCTGACCGCCGAGATCAAGTCGATCCGCGCCGACCTGCTGGTCTGCGTCGACCACGAAGGCGGGCGCGTGCAGCGTTTCCGCACCGATGGATTCACGCACCTGCCGCCGATGCGTGCGCTGGGCGAGCTGTGGATGCGAGACGCGCTCACCGCCACCGACGCCGCCACCGCCGCCGGCCAGGTGCTGGGCATGGAACTGCGCGCCTGCGGCGTCGACCTCAGCTTCACGCCGGTGCTCGACCTCGACCACGGCGGCAGCAGCGTCATCGGCGACCGCGCCTTCCACCGCGATGCGCGCGTGGCCACGCTGCTGGCCAAGAGCCTGATGCACGGCCTGCTGCTCGCCGGCATGGCCAACTGCGGCAAGCACTTCCCGGGGCACGGTTTCGTGAAGGCCGACAGCCACACCGAGGTGCCGGTCGACAAGCGCAGCCTGAAAGCCATCCTCGCCGACGACGCGAAGCCCTACGAGTGGCTGTCCACCAGCCTGGCCAGCGTGATGCCGGCGCACGTGGTCTACCCGAAGGTCGATGCGCACCCGGCCGGCTTCTCGCCGCGCTGGCTGAAGGAGATCCTGCGCCAGCAGCTCGGCTTCACGGGCGCCGTATTCAGCGACGACCTGAGCATGGAAGGGGCACGCCGCGTGGGTGGCGTCGAGGTCAGTTATGCCGAGGCCGCCGCCATCGCGCTCTCGGCCGGCTGCGATCTCGTGCTGCTGTGCAACCAGTCGGTGGATGGCGGCGCTGCCGTCGACGCGCTGCTCGACGGCCTGGAGGCGCAGCATGCGCAGGGCCACTGGGAACGCGACCCCGACAGCGAGGCGCGCCGCCAGCGCCTGCTGCCGCAGACGGCGCCGCTGGCCTGGGACGACCTGATGCACGACCCGCTGTACCAGCGCGCGCTGGAACGGCTGCCCTAGAAACGACAACGCCGCCGGGCGAAAGCCGCGGCGGCGTGTCGCGCAGCGCGGTGCCTGCTTACTGCGGTGCGCGCGGCTCCTGCGCAGCCTGGTCGAAGGGCAGGGTGATCTGCGAGAGATCCTTGCGCGTCTCGACCAGCACCAGCGGGCCTTCGTCGGCCACCACCACCGGCTTGCGCTCGCGCGGCACGTGCACGGGCTTCGGCTCGTTGGCCATCGCTTCCTGCACGGCGCGGATCTTGTCGGCGTCGGAGTTCACCCACTGCAGACCAGCGGATTGCGCGACCTCGGCCAGCTGACCGGCGGGCAGCACGAAGGGTTCGACCTTCGCGGCCACCGGCGCCGCCACGGGAGCGGCAACCGCTGCGGCAACAGGCGCCGTGACCGGCACCGGCGCTGCGAACGGCGCGACAAAGGCTTCGGCCAACGGCTCGGCGATGGGTTCGACCACCGGCACCGGTTCGGCCGCAGCCACCGGCGCAGAGTCGGCGATCGCCTCCGGCGCGGCACTCGGCTCGGCCAGGGCTGTCGCCTCGTCGGCCAGCGGCGCTTCGCTGCCCGGCACGGCTTCGTCACGCCGCTCGCGGCGCTGACGATCGCGTCCACCCCGACCACCACGACGGCGGCTGTCGCGCTCCTCGCCGCCCTCGGTCGCCTGCGGTGCGGCCTCGACGGCCTCGCCACTGCTCACGATGTCGGCGGCGACTTCGCCTTCCGCGCTCACCGGCGTTTCGCCGGCGCCGCCTTCTGCACCACGCGACTCGTCACGGTCACGACCACCGCGTCCGCGGCGGTTGCGACGGCGGCCGTTGCGTTCGGCCTGGGCCTCGCCGCCCTCGGCGGCACCCTCGGCCACCGGGATGGTGTCGACGAAGGCCTGCTGCACGGGAGTCGCCTCTGCGCTGGCCGCTTCGGGTGCCGGGCGGCGCTCGCTGCGCTCGGCACGATCACCGCGCTCACCACGCTCGCCACGGCCACCGCGGCGGCCTTCGCCACGTCCCTCGCCGCGTGTTTCCACGCCGGCCTCGGTGCGCACGGTGGCTTCTTCGCCTTCCGGGCGCTCGCTGCGCTCGCCACGTTCGTTGCGCGGGCCGCGCCCGTCGCGGCCGCCACCTTCGCCGCGTCCATCGCGGCCACCGCGGCCACCGCGGCCGTCGGCACGCGCTTCGCCGCCACGCTCGCTGCGCTCACCACGCTCTCCACGTTCACCGCGCTTGGCGTCGCGGCCACCGCGGCCGCCCCGCTCGCCGCGGCCTTCACGGCGCGGCTCGCCGCTGGCGGGAGCGGCCGGCTTCGCCGCCGGGGCCGGCGCTGCGGCCGGTGTGCTCGGCTCGGCCGAGAACAGGCGCTTGACCCAGCCGAAGAAGCCCGTGCCGGCCGCAGCCGCCACAGGCGCAGCTGACACTGGCGCCGGCGCGGCCACCGGGGCCGCCGCGACGGGTTCGGGCTTGGGCACCGGCTGCGGCGCGGGCGTCTCGGGCATGATCCCCTTGATCACCGGCTCCTGCTTCGGCTTGGCCTTCTCGCGACGCGTGATGCCGACTTCCTCGTCCATCTCGTCGATCATCGTGTAGCTGGCTTGCAGGTTCTCCAGACGCGGGTCGTCGTGGCGCAGGCGCTCGAGCCGGTAGTTCGGCGTGTCGAGGTTCTTGTTCGGCACCAGCAGCACGGTGACGCGCTGCTTCAGTTCGATCTTGGTGATCTCGGTGCGCTTCTCGTTGAGCAGGAACGACACCACTTCCACCGGCACCTGCACATGCACGGCGGCGGTGTTCTCTTTCATCGACTCCTCCTGCACCATGCGCAGGATCTGCAGCGCGGAGCTCTCGGTGTCGCGGATGTGGCCGGTGCCGTTGCAGCGCGGGCAGGTGATGTGGCTGCCTTCGCTCAGGGCCGGGCGCAGGCGCTGGCGGCTGAGTTCGAGCAGGCCGAACTTGCTGATCGAGCTGAACTGCACGCGGGCGCGGTCTTGCCGAAGCGCGTCGCGCAGCCGGGTCTCGACCTCGCGGCGGTTCTTCGACTCTTCCATGTCGATGAAGTCGACGACGATCAGTCCGCCGAGGTCGCGAAGCCGCATCTGGCGGGCGATCTCGTCGGCGGCTTCGAGGTTGGTCCGCGTCGCGGTCTCCTCGATGTCGCTGCCGCGCGTGCTGCGCGCCGAGTTCACGTCCACCGAGACCAGCGCCTCGGTGTGGTCGATCACGATCGCGCCGCCCGAAGGCAGGTTCACCGTGCGCGAGAACGCGGTCTCGATCTGGTGCTCGATCTGGAAGCGGCTGAACAGCGGTGCGTCGTCACGGTAGCGCTTGACCTTGTGTGCCGTCTCGGGCATCACGTGGGTCATGAACTGCAGCGCCTGGTCGTAGATGTCGTCGGTGTCGATCAGGATCTCGCCGATGTCCGCGGTGAAGTAGTCGCGGATCGCACGGATCACCAGGCTCGACTCCTGATAGATCAGGAACGCGCCCTTGCCGCCCTTGGAGGCGCCGTCGATGGCCTCCCAGAGCTTGAGCATGTAGTTCAGGTCCCACTGCAGCTCGGCGGCCGAGCGGCCGATGCCGGCGGTGCGGGCGATCAGGCTCATGCCCTTGGGGTACTCGAGCTGGTCGAGGTTCTCCTTCAGCTCCTCGCGATCCTCGCCCTCGATGCGCCGGCTCACGCCGCCGCCGCGCGGGTTGTTGGGCATCAGCACGAGGTAGCGGCCGGCCAGCGACACGAAGGTCGTCAGCGCCGCGCCCTTGTTGCCGCGCTCTTCCTTCTCGACCTGGACCAGCAGTTCCTGGCCATTCGAGATGACGTCCTGGATCTTCGCGTCGCGCACGCTGGCGCCTTCGCGAAAGTAGTTCTTGGAGATTTCCTTGAACGGCAGGAAGCCGTGGCGGTCTTCGCCGTAGTCGACGAAGCAGGCTTCCAGCGACGGCTCGACGCGCGTCACCACGGCCTTGTAGATGTTGCCCTTGCGCTGTTCGCGCCCTTCGATCTCGGTCTCGAAGTCGAGCAGCTTCTGCCCGTCGACGATCGCCAGGCGACGCTCTTCCTGCTGCGTCGCATTGATCAGCATGCGTTTCATGTGCACTCCTTCCGCGCCGCCACGAGGGCCGGCGCACTGCCATCAGTCACCGCCTGCAGGTGCAGGTGGCGACGCTTCGATGCACGAGAAACGCGTGGGAACCGGAAGGAATCGCCCTGGACTGCCTGGTTGCGGTGTCGATCAGAAGATCGGCCGCAGGGGCAGCGTTGGCGCGTGCGTGGCAGTGGTGGGGGCGGCTGGCAGTGCGCGCTGGGGCCTCGTGGGCCGGCCGCGCGCTGCGTGAAAGTCCTGGGTCCTGGGCCACCGGGAACCCGGGAGCGACGGCGCAGCGCAGGAGCATGTCCTGTCAGGCGCACGCTCGCAGCGCGGGGGGTGGGGGACCGGGAACAACATCCGCTGGATCACTGGACGCAGACGGGAGACGTCGACTTTCGCGGGGCTTGTGCCCTCACGCTCGGCCGCGGGTGTCTCCTGTCCGAAAACCTTGTTGGGTGGTTCGTTCTTCGTTTGCTCTGCCGCTCCGTGACCAGGGCCGCGGCGTCACTTGGGAACGCCGCCCGCCCGGGCAACGTTGCGTTGCATCACCGGGGTGGCCGCTCTCCTGAGCGGCCCGTCACGCTGGCCTGCGAGGCTAAACTCCGTGGAATCAAGCACTTAGAGCACAACGTGAACGCGCCGATTATAGGGGCCAAACCGAAGCCGGCCGCACCGGCTGCCAACGCCCCGAGCGTGCTGCGCCTCACGGTCGACGAGGGCTCGCAAGGCCAGCGGCTGGACAACTTCCTGATCCGGCTGCTCAAGGGCGTGCCCAAGACGCATGTCTACCGCGTCATCCGCTCGGGCGAAGTGCGCGTCAACAAGGGCCGCGCCGCCGCCGACACCCGGCTGGAAATCGGCGACGTGGTGCGCGTGCCGCCGGTGCGCGTGGCCGACCGGTCTGCCGAACCGGCCGCGCCGGCGCGCGAATTCCCGGTGGTCTACGAAGACGAGCACCTGATCGCCGTCGACAAGCCCGCCGGCGTGGCCGTGCATGGCGGCAGCGGCGTGAGCTTCGGCGTCATCGAGCAGTTGCGCCAGGCGCGGCCGGGGGCGAAGTTCCTCGAACTCGTGCACCGGCTCGACAAGGAGACCTCGGGCCTGCTGCTGATCGCCAAGAAGCGCTCCGCCCTGGTGGCGCTGCAGGACCAGCTGCGCGAGCGCGAGACGGGCAAGACCTACGCCGCGCTGGTGATCGGCGCCTGGCCCGCGAGCAGAAAGGTCATCGACGTGCCGCTGCACAAGTTCCTCACCGGCGAGGGCGAGCGCCGCGTGCGTGCCGTCGAGCCCGGCCACGACGAGGCCAAGCGCTCGATCACGCTGGTCAAGGTGGCGCATCGCTACCGCGACTTCACGCTGCTGGACGTGACCATCAAGACCGGCCGCACGCACCAGATCCGCGTCCACCTGACCCACGAGGGCCACCCCATCGTCGGCGACGCCAAGTACGGCGACTTCGCGCTCAACAAGTCGCTCTCGCGCGGCGCGGCGCATTTCGAGCGCATGTTCCTGCACGCGCGGCGGCTGCGTTTCCAGCACCCCGCCAGCGGCGAGGTGATCGAGCTCGAATCGCCGCTGCCGGCAGAATGCGAGGCTTTCCTCGCCACACTCCCGACATGAGCCGCCCGCGTCAGTTCGACCTCATCGCCTTCGACTGGGACGGCACGCTGTTCGATTCCACCGCGCTGATTGCGCGCTGCATCCAGGCCGCCTGCGCAGACCTGGGCGTGCCGGTGCCCAGCGACAAGGACGCCAGCTATGTCATCGGCATGGGCCTGATCGAGGCCTTGCAGCACGCCGCGCCCGACCTGCCGCGCGAGCGCTACAAGGAGCTCGGCGAGCGTTATCGCCACCATTACTTCGCGAAGCAGCACGAGATCGTTCTGTTCGAGGGCACTTTGCCGATGCTGCAGGCGCTGAAGGCGCGCAACCACTGGCTGGGCGTGGCCACCGGCAAGTCGCGCCGCGGGCTGGACGAAGCGCTGCAGACGGTGCAGTTGCAGGGCCTGTTCGACGCCACCCGCACGGCCGACGAGACTGCGTCCAAGCCGGATCCACAGATGCTGCTCGAGCTGATGAGCGAGTTCGGCGTGGAGCCCGAGCGCACCTTGATGATCGGCGACACCACGCACGACCTGCAGCTCGCCGCCAACGCCGGTGCCGCGGCCATCGGCGTGAGCTACGGCGCGCATGCACACGAGAGCTTCTCCGGCTTCGACACGCGCCACGTGGCGCACTCCACCGCCGACCTGCACGACTGGCTGATGCGCCATGCCTGAGGCGACCGGGCGCGGTGAAGCGCAGCACCTGTGCGCCTCCGAGCAACTCGCCGAGCGGGGCGACGCACTGGTGTTCGACGTGCTGCAGTACCGCCAGCCGGCGCGTGCCTTCGCGCTGCGCTTCGATGGCCGCGTGGTCGCCTATCTGAACCGATGCGCGCACCTGCCCGCGGAGATGGACTGGCAGCCCGGCCAGTTCCTCGACAGCGAGCGAGCCTTCATCCTGTGCTCGATCCACGGCGCGGCCTACGAGCCATCCAGCGGCCGCTGCGTCGCCGGCCCCTGTGGCCGTGGTCGCCTGGTCGTCATCGACGTCGAGGAACGTGACGGCCAGGTGTATTGGTATCCTTCCCGAGACACCCAACCCGCCTTTGCCGACTGAGACGTCGGCCGGGGCCGAAAGCCTTCCCATGAGCACACCCGACGAACCCAGCAAGCAAGGGCGAGTGGAACCCGCCTTCGGCAGCGCGCCGCCGCCGGCATCCGCCCCGCCGTCCAGCGCCGCGGCACGCCCGGCGACGCTGGAGACCTCCGGCCTGGAGCAGGTCGCACGCGACTTCCTGCGCGAGCGGCGCAGCGAACGCCGCTGGCGCGTCTTCTTCCGCCTGGCCTGGCTGCTGCTGCTCTTCTTCATCGTGTCGCTGACCTTCTCGTCGCGCATGGGCCCGACGGCGCCGAGCACGCCGCACACGGCCCTGGTCGAGGTGCGCGGCGAGATCGCCGCCGACACCGAGGCCAGCGCCGAGAACCTCGTCGCGGCACTGAAGTCGGCCTTCGAGGACGCCGGCGCGCAGGCCGTGGTGCTGCGCATCAACTCGCCCGGCGGCAGCCCGGTGCAGGCCGGCATCGTCAACGACGAGATCCGCCGCCTCAAGGCGCTGCACAAGAAGCCGGTCTACGCGGTGGTCGAGGAGATGTGTGCCTCGGGCGCCTACTACATCGCGGTGGCCGCGGACGAGATCTACGTCGACAAGGCCAGCCTGGTGGGCAGCATCGGCGTGCTGATGGACGGCTTCGGCTTCACCGGCACGATGGAGAAGCTCGGCGTCGAGCGCCGCCTGCTGACCGCCGGCGCCAACAAGGGCATGCTCGACCCGTTCTCGCCGCAGAACGAGCAGCACCGCGCCTTCGCCAAGGCCATGATCGACCAGATCCACCAGCAGTTCATCGCCGTGGTCAAGCAGGGCCGCGGCAAGCGACTGAAGGAGACGCCGGAGACCTTCTCGGGCCTGTTCTGGAACGGCGAGGAGGCCATCAAGCTCGGCCTGGCCGACAAGACCGGCAACCTCGACTTCGTGGCGCGCGAGGTGATCCGCGCCGAAGAGGTGATCGACTACACGCCCAAGGAAAACGTGGCCGAGCGGCTGGCCAAGCGTTTCGGCGCGTCGATCGGCAGCGGCGCCGTGCGTGCGCTGCGCGAGATGGCGCCGCCGCTGCGCTGATCGAAGGGCGGGCCTTGTCTAGGGCTCGCCCTCCCAGTAGTCCAGGCTGTCGGCCGGCCGCTGGATGATGCGCAGGCCGCGCGTGTAGCCGGCCACCTTGCCGGAATCCGGGTATTCGCACAGCTCCGGACGCTCCTGCGTGCTGATGCTCAGGTAGCGCATCGGCGCGGCCGAGGTGTTGATGAACTGGTGCGGGTACTGTGGGCCGGGCGGGATGAACACCACGTCGCCGGCGCGCACCGGCACCATTTCGCCAGCCACGCGCAGCGTTCCTTCGCCCTCGAGGATGACGAACATCTCCTCCTGCGCGTGGTGGAAGTGGTACGGGCAGCTGCGCTTGCCCGGCGCGAGGATGTCGAAGCCGGCGCCGAGCTTGACGGCCGCCGTGCCGTCGGAGAGGCTACCGCACCGAGTGTCGTACAGCGGCTCGCGCTGCTGCCGCTCGAGTGGCAACTCCGCCAGGTTGCGCACCAGCGTGGCGCGCAAATCGTCGGCCCGGCTCATTTCAGCAGGCCCTTCGTCTCGATGAACTCGACCACCTGCTGGAGGCCGGCCTTCGTCTTCAGGTTGGTCATCACGTAGGGCCGCGTCGGGCGCATGCGCTTTGTGTCGGCCTCCATCACGGCCAGGTCGGCGCCGACGTAGGGCGCGAGGTCGGTCTTGTTGATGACGAACAGGTCGCTCTTGGTGATGCCAGGGCCGCCCTTGCGCGGGATCTTCTCGCCAGCGGCGACGTCGATCACGTAGATCGTCAGGTCCGAGAGCTCAGGGCTGAAGGTGGCGGCCAGGTTGTCGCCGCCCGACTCGATGAACACGATGTCGGCGTTCGGGAACTTGCCCAGCATGCGGTCCACCGCCTCGAGGTTGATCGAGGCGTCTTCGCGGATCGCCGTGTGCGGGCAGCCGCCGGTCTCCACGCCCATGATGCGCTCGGGCTCCAGCGCGCCGGCCACGGTGAGCAGGCGCTGGTCTTCCTTGGTGTAGATGTCGTTGGTGACGACGACGAGGTCGTAGCGCTCGCGCATCGTCTTGCACAGCATCTCGACGAGGGTCGTCTTGCCGGAGCCGACGGGGCCGCCGACGCCCACGCGCAGCGGCGGCAGTTTCCTGGTGCGCGAGGGAATGTGATGCAGGCTGCTCATGGCGCCGATGATAGGCGCCGCAAGCCGCGCCTGCTCATGCGGAAATGCCGACCTGCAGGGTGGCGGCGTAGCCGTTCGTCACGTCGCCGGTGACGGTGGCCAACTGGTACGCTGCGCTGTCGTTGGAGAACACGTTGTCGCTGGCCAGCGAGATCGCGGCGAAGTTGTTGACGCTGGTGCTGTAGCCGCTGGCCGTGCCGTAGACCTGGTTGCAGGCCGCCGCCGGCAGGGCCAGCTGCGAGGTCTTCACGTCGTTGTTGCCGCTGGTGGCGCTGGACAGGCTGGGGTAGATCTCGAAATGAATGTGCGGCCATCGTCCGCTGTAGCAGCCGGGGAAGATGGTCGTGAACGTCACCTGGCCGTTGCTGTCGCTGACCTGCACGCCGCGCAGGTAGTTTTCGTCGAGTACGCTGCTCGAGTAGAGCGAGTAGTTGCCGTCGCGCGTGCAGTGCCACAGGTACACCGCATAGCCGGCCAGGCTGGCGCAGCTCGCGCTGGTGTTCACCAGCGTCAGCGTCACCGTCATCGGCACGCCGGCAGCGGTGCCGCTGGCGCCGGCCACGCTGGTGCGGATGTCGCTGCGCACGATGCCCGACAGCGTCAGCGCATTGACGATGCCGCTGCTGTTGGTGTTGGTGCCGTCGCCGGGGTAGGGCCCGGCCGTCTCGCTCGGGATGACCGAGCAGTTGCCCGACGAGGAGGAGCCGCCGGTGGATCCGCTCGAATCGCCGCCTGTCGTCGTCGTGCCGGCGTCGCTGCCGCCACCGCCGCAGGCGGCCAGCAGGCCCAGCGGCGCGCTGCCGGCCGCCGCCAGCCAGCGCAGGGCGCGCCGGCGCTCGGCCGCGCGGCGGTTCATCGTGTCGAGGTCATGGCGCAGGCCGTGGTCGTGCATGGTGTCGTTCCGTGTGGTCATGCAACGGATGTTCGCCGCGCGCTGTTTCGCGAACACTGACGCCGGGTATCGGCGCCGACACAATCGTTTCAGGCGGCCGGCAGATGCAGCGTGGCGCGCAGCCCGCCCGCCGGGCGATTCGCCAGGGTGAGGCGGCCGCCGTCGCGCTCGGCCAGGTCGCGGGCGATCGCCAGGCCCAGCCCGTGCCCGGTGCGCTCGTGCGTGCCCGTCAGGCGAACCCAGGGCTCGAAGACCTGCTCCAGCCGGTCCGCCGGGATGCCCGGCCCGTCGTCGTCGACGGTGACTTCCACCATGTTGCCGCTGCGCGCCAGCCCGATGCGGGCGCGTTCGCCGTAGCGCAGCGCATTGCCCACCAGGTTGCCGACGACGCGGCGCACCGCCGCGGGGTGGGCCCGCGCCCGCATGGCACCGGCATCGCCTGCCAGCACCACGTCGTGTCCCTGTTCGGCGAGGTCGTCCGCCACGGCCTGCAGCAACGAGGCCATGTCCACCGGCGCCGAGGGTTGCGCGTCGCGTTGCTCGCGCAGTACCGCCAACGTCATGTCGATCATCTCGTCCATCTCGCGCACGTCGTTGGCAGCCGATTGCGCGGCGGCGTCCGGAAGTTGCTCGAGGCGCAGACGAAGCCGCGTCAGCGGCGTGCGCAGGTCGTGCGACAGCGCCGCCATGTGCAGGCCGCGGGCGTCGAACTGCTCCTGCAGGCGGGTCGCCATGCCGTTGAACACCTGGGCGGCCTCGCGCACCTCGCGCGTGCCGCGCGTCACGTCGAGCACCGGGGCCGCCTTGCCGCGGCCGAAGCCGCGCGACAACTCGCCGGCCGCGCGCGACAGGCGCCGCATCGGGCTGGCCAGCCAGCGTGCGCCGAGTGCGGCGCCCAAGGCGATGACGATCATGCGCAGGGCGTAGTCGGCCCACAGCGCGCCGCGAGGCAGCGCCAACGAGCCTGTCGGACCGCCCGCCCCCGGCGGTCCGCCTGCTGGAGGCCGCCCGCCGCGCTCGACCTCGTCGGCCGTGAACGGATTGCCCGGCGGCAGCGAGGGCAAGGTGGGCCACTGCGCGGCGCCCGGGTGACCACCTTGCGGAGCCGGCCCGCGCGGCCCGGCCATCGGGCCCACGGCCAGGAAGGCGACCCCGTGGCTGAGCACCAGCGTCACCCACATCAGCACGAACAGGCGCAGGAACAGCGTGTCGAATCGGCGCCAGTTCATGTGTCCACCTTCACGTCGAAGAGATAGCCCTCGCCGCGCAGCGTGCGGATCAGCGGCTGGCCGCTGCGCGCCTCGCCGAGCTTGGCGCGCAGCCGCGAGACGGCGAGGTCGACGCTGCGCCCGCCCACTTCTGCGTCGCCGCTGCGCGTGAGCTCGATGAGTCGATCGCGCGCCAGCACCTTGCCGGCGTGATCCACGAAGGCCGACAGCAGCCGGAATTCCGCCGCGGACAGTGCCAGCACCGTGCCGTCGCCCTCGCGCAGTTCGCGGCGCAGGCGGTCGAAGATCCAACCTTCGAAGCGCACGTCCGCCGCCGACGCGGTCGGCAGGGCGGCCGCGGCACCCCGCCGCAGCACGGCCTTGATGCGCGCCACCAGCTCGCGCGGCTCGAAGGGCTTGGGCAGGTAATCGTCGGCGCCGAGTTCGAGGCCGAGCACGCGCGACATCGGGTCGCCCTGCGCGGTGAGCATGATCACCGGCAGCGCCGGGCGCGTCTGCTTGACCCACTGGCACAGCGCCAGGCCGTCCTCATCGGGCAGCATCAGGTCGAGCAGCAGCACGTCGGGCATCGAGGCGGCCAGCGCGCGGCGCAGCGTACGGCCGTCGGGCACGGCTTGCACGGTGAAGCCGAAGCCCTTCAGGTAGTCCAGCAGCAGATGGCGGATCTCGGGGTCGTCATCGACGAGCAGGCAGTGCGTCATGGACGGCGTTGCGCTCAGGAGCGAAACAGGCGCGAGTACTGCGTCTCGTGCTGCGACGACAGGATGGCCAGCATCGGCGAGAAGGCCTGCCGCTCGCTGTCGGCCAGGCGTTCTGCCTGCTCGGCCGCGGCGGGAATGGCAGCGACCAGCGCGGCGAGGATGCGCTGCCCCGCGCTCTGGCCCAGCGGCACCGACTTCAGCGCCGCCTGCACCATGTTCTCCGCCCAGCCGAAGGCGAAGCTGAGCAGCGCCTCGCGCAGCGGTGCACCGGTCTGCGCGGCGGCCAGCGCGAAGGCCACCGGCCAGGTGGGCGCCGGCGGAAACGCGGCGAGCACTGCCACGCGCTCGTCGACCACGCCGCGGTTCTTCAGCCACTCGACGAGCGAGCGGCCCATCTGCTCGGCCTGCGCGCGCAGTTCGCGCGTCTCGCGCGTGGCCAGCACCCAGTCATTGAGCTCGCGCAGATGGGTGGCGTCGCCGCGCTGCCAGGCGCCGAAGGCCTTGGCGACCACGGCGAGCTCGCTGCGCGCCAGGCCGAGCTGCAACTGGTCGCACAACCAGCGCGCGGCGTCGGCTTCATTGACGACATGGCCCGACTCGACCGCGGCCTCCAGTGCCTCGGAGTAGCTGAAGCCGCCCACCGGCAGGGCGGGCGACGCCAGCCACATCAGCTGCAGCAGCGCGCCCGGGGCGAGGGTCGGTGCGGCGGTACGGACGCGCGGCACGTCGATTCAGTGATCGTGACCGTGACCGCCGTGACCATGGCCGTGCACGTGCTCATGCGCATGGTCGTGGCCGTGATCGTGCGCATGTCCCGCAGCGTGGCCGTGATCGTGAGCCTTCTCGTGCCCATGGGCATGCGCGCCCGGCGCATAGGCGCCCGACTCCGGCTCGAAGGGCTCCTGCACTTCCTTCACGATCATGTGCATCTGGTTCAGCAGCTCGGCCAGCACGTGGTCGGGCTCCAGCTTCAGGTGGTCGGGCTTGAGCTCCAGCTGCACGTGGCGGTTGCCCAGGTGGTAGGCGGCGCGCAGCAGGTCGTAGGGGCTGCCGTGCTGGCTGCAGTGCGTCACGCGCAGCACCGGCTGCGGCGCGGCCAGCACGCGCACCAGCGAGCCGTCTTCGGCCACCAGCACGTCGCCGCCGCGCACCACGCTGCCGCGTGGCAGGAACACGCCGAGCGCGCGGCCCTGCGAGTCGGTGGCGTCGAATCGGCTCTTCTGGCGCACGTCCCAGTCGAGCTCGACGGTGGCGGCGCGCTTGAGCAGCACGGCGGCCAGGCCGCGCCCGCCGGGGATGATCTTGTTGAGTGTCAGCATGCCGCGGATTGTGCCGCTCAGCGCCGCCGCTGGGCATACCCCTGGCCATCGAGCCAGATCGCGCCGGTCGGATCCTTCGGGTCGGTGATGATCAAGCGCGACTCCTCGCTGCCGTCGTCGTAGCGGATGTTCAGCATCACGCCCTCGATGCGGTAGCGCCCCTGCTGGCCGGCGGCCTGGCTGCCCGTCACCACCGAGCCGCCGGTGCTCTCGGCGCGCGCGCCGGCGCCGCCGCCGCGGCTGACCCGGCCATCGGGCGTGAAGCGGTACTCGTTCCACGCCGCCACCGTCGCGGTGCCGCCCATCGCCACGTTGCCCGTGCCGCCCAGGCGCCGGAACAGCCCGTCGAGGCGGAAGTCCTTGGGCAACTGCCTGAACGTCGACTGGAACTCCAATTTCTCCCAGCCCTTCTCGCCGGCGATCTGCAGTTCGCCGCCCTGGCGCCGCCAGCGTGTCCAGTCCTTCGGATGGGCCGCCTGGTGCGCGGCCATGCCGCCCGCGAACATCAGCCCTTCCACGTCGGTCAGCAGCCGGCCGTCGCGGAACAGCACCACCGGGTAGATGTCGGTGGTGATGAAGCCTCCGATGCCCATCGCCGGGCGCGTGTCGAAGCCGAAGGAGTCGATCTGCGCCAGCAGCGCGGCATCGGGCCTGACCGATGCCACGGGGGGCGGAGCCGGGGGTGCCGGCTTCGCCGCCGGCGCGGCGCTGCCAGCCTCGGAGAGCAGCTGCGGCGCCACGGCAGCGAACTGCGCATCGCGCGTGCGGCTGGCCGTCACGGCGGCCAGGCAGGGCTCCACGCCCTTGGCGTCGATCTGCCGCACGATGGTGCTCACGCCACGCTCGAGATGCTGCTTCTGCGCGGGGTCGCTGTCGATCGCCTGTGCCTTGGTGCGGATCTGCGCGACGCCATGGTCGCGCTCCCAGGCCTTCACGCTGGAGGCGTCGGCGGGCTTGAAGCCGCCGCGCTGCTGGCAAGCGGCGGCGAAATGGTCGAAGGTGCGCACGACCAGCGCGGCCTTCAGCAACGCCTCGTCGGCCGCGGGCGCAGCCAGCACGGCGGCCGGCAGCGCGCCGGCCAGCCCGCAGATCCATTCACGCAGTCGTCGCACGCCAGCCTCCCTGTGTCATGCCGCCGAGGCCGCAGCATAGGGGCGGCAGGCCGTGCGACCGGCCGCCGGAACAAGGAGTTACCGCCGGAAGGCCCGAGCCGGGTGCGCCGCCTCAGAACGGCAGGCCGACGTAGTTCTCCGCCAGCGAGCGCTGCGCAGCCTCCGACGAGAAGAGGTAGGCCAGGTCGGTCTGCTGCAGCTTCCCGTCGTACGCGATGCTGTCCGGGAAGGTGTGCAGCAGGGTCGTCATCCACCACGAGAAGCGCTGCGCCTTCCACACGCGCGCCAGCGCCTTCGCGGAGTAGTTGTCCAGGCCGGAGCTGTCGCCGTTCTGGTAGTGCGCGAGCATCGCGTGGTAGAGGTAGTAGATGTCCGAGGCCGCGCTGTTCAGGCCGCGCGCGCCGGTGGGCGGCACGATGTGCGCCGCGTCGCCGGCGAGGAACAGGTTGCCGTAGCGCATCGGCTCGGCCACGAAGGAGCGCAGCGGGGCGATCGACTTCTCGATCGACGCGCCGGTGACCATGCGAGCGGCCACCTCGGCCGGCAGGCGGCGCTTGAGTTCGGCCCAGAAGACCTCGTCGGACCAGTCCTCGACCTTGTCGCTCAGCGGCACCTGGATGTAGTAGCGGCTGAGCACCTGCGAGCGCAGCGAGCACAGCGCGAAGCCGCGCTCGTGCTTGGCGTAGATCAGCTCGGGCGAGACCGGCTTGGTGCGCGACAGCACGCCGAGCCAGCCGAACGGGTAGAGCTTCTCGTACTCCTTGAGCACCGTCTTCGGGATCGACTTGCGGCTCACGCCGTGGAAGCCGTCGGCGCCGATGACGAAGTCGCAGTCGATGCGCACGGTCTCGTCGCCGGCCCGGTAGGTGACGAAGGGCTTGCCGCTCTTCAGGTCGTGCGGCTGCACGTCCTCGGCGTTGTGGATCACGACGCCCTTCATGCGGTCGCGGGCCTCGTAGAGGTCGCGCGTGAGTTCGGTCTGGCCGTAGACGACGACGGAGTTGCCGCCGCTGTACTTGTGCAGGTCGACGCGGTCCATCCTGCCGTCGTGGGCGATGAAGAAGCCCTCGTGGATCTCGCCCTCGCGGTCCATGCGTTCGCCGCACTGCGCCTCGCGCATCAGCTTGGCGAAGCCGTGTTCGAGCACGCCGGCGCGGATGCGGCTGAGCACGTACTCGCGGCTCTGTTTCTCGAGCACGACGTTGTCGATGCCCTTGAGGTGCAGGAGCTGGGACAGCATCAGGCCGGAGGGGCCGCCGCCGATGATGCACACACGGGTTTGCATGGTCTTGTCTCCTTCAGAGGGGTTGCGCCAGATGCTGTTCTGGCCAGCCCGAAAGGTAGCCATCCCGAGCCCCGGAAGGAATGACCGGATGCGTCCAATACTTGTACGATTCGAACATGGCCCGGTCGCGCGAACGCATCCTCTCCTTCAGCCTGTTCGGCGAGTCGGCGCACCTGCCCGACGTGATGCACTGCGAGACCATCGCCGAGCGCTCCGTGCTGCACGACTGGGAATTCGAGCCTCACCGGCATGCCCGGCTGCACCAGGTGCTGCTGATCGAGTCCGGCGGAGGCACGGCGCAGCTCGAAGGCCGCGTGCTGCCGCTGCGGCCGATGTCGCTGGTCAACGTGCCGCCCGGCCACGTGCACGGGTTCTCGTTCGCCCCCGGCACGCAAGGCTATGTGGCCACGCTGGCCGATGAGTTGCGCGACGAGGTGCTCGCCCAGGCCGGTGATGCGCGGCGCACCTTGGCGCACTCGTGCATCCTCGTCGCCGACGAGCCGATCGTCGCGGCGATGCGGCAGATCGGGCTCGAGTTCAGCGGCCGCGATCCGGCGCGTGCGCTGGTGCTGCGCGGCCTGTGCGCGATGCTGCTGGGGCTGACCGCACGCGCGGTGGCCCGCACGGATGCCGTCGAGGAGCCGCTGGCCGAGCCGGAGCTGCTGCGCCGCTTCGAAAGCGCGCTGGAGTTGCACTATCTCGAGCACTGGAAGGTGGCGGACTACGCCCGCGCACTGGCGGTCACGCCCACGCACCTGACGCGCGTGGCCCGCGCGGCCACCGGCGAGCCGGTGTCGCGCCTGATCGATGCGCGCGTCATGCGCGAGGCGCGGCGCAACCTGGCCTACACGAGCATGAGCATCGCCACGATCGCCTACACGCTGGGCTTCTCGGACCCGGCCTACTTCAGCCGCGTGTTCACAAGATCGCTGGGCGTGTCGCCCCGCGCCTTCCGCGAGCGCATGGCGGGTTGAGAAGGTGTGAACGAACCCATCATGGCCGCTCATCCCGCCCAGGCAGCCCCACTCGGCGTTGCAAATGCTCGCCGTAGCCCGAGCTACGTCTGCGCTTTGCGCCTTGATTGGGTCCCCCTGCGCGGTCTGCTCGGCCACGCAGGGTTCATTCACACCTTCTGAGCCCGCGCAGCCCTCTCAGAACAGGAAGTAGCGCTGCGCCATCGGCAGCACCTTGGCCGGCTCGCAGGTGAGCAGCACGCCGTCGGCGCGCACCTCGTAGGTCTGCGCGTCGACTTCCATCTTCGGCGTCAGGCCGTTGTGCACCATGTGCTGCTTGCGTACGCCGCGGCAGCCCTTCACCGCGGCGGTGCGCTTGTGCAGGCCGAGCTGCTCGGGGATGCCGCCTTCCAGCGCCGCGCGGCTCAGGAAGGTCAGCGAACCCTGGTGCAGCGCGCCGCCGAAGGCGCCGAACATCGGCCGGTAGTGCACCGGCTGCGGTGTCGGGATCGACGCGTTCGGGTCGCCCATCGCTGCCGCGGCGATGAAACCGCCCTTCAGGATCAGCGCCGGCTTGACGCCGAAGAAGGCCGGCTTCCACAGCACCAGGTCGGCCCACTTGCCGACCTCGATGCTGCCGATCTCGTGCGCCATGCCGTGCGCCAGCGCCGGGTTGATGGTGAGCTTGGCGATGTAGCGCTTCACGCGCGTGTTGTCGTTGCGCGCCGAGTCGCCCGGCAGCGCGCCGCGCTGCAGCTTCATCTTGTGCGCCGTCTGCCAGGTGCGGATGACGACTTCGCCGACGCGGCCCATGGCCTGGCTGTCGCTGCTCATCATGCTGATCGCGCCGAGGTCGTGCAGCATGTCCTCCGCGGCGATGGTCTCGCGGCGGATGCGGCTCTCGGCGAAGGCGAGGTCTTCGGCGATGCCGGCGTCGAGGTGGTGGCACACCATCAGCATGTCGACGTGTTCGTCGAGCGTGTTGACGGTATAGGGCATGGTCGGGTTGGTGGAGGAGGGCAGGAAGTTCTCCTCGCCCACCACGCGCAGGATGTCCGGCGCATGGCCGCCGCCCGCACCTTCGGTGTGGAAGGCGCACAGCGTGCGTCCCTTGGTCGCCGCGATGGTGTTCTCGACGAAGCCCGATTCGTTCAGCGTGTCGCTGTGGATGGCGACCTGCGTGTCGGTCTCCTCGGCCACCGACAGGCAGCAGTCGATCGCCGCTGGCGTGGTGCCCCAGTCCTCGTGCAGCTTCAGGCCGATGGCGCCGGACATCACCTGCTGGCGCAGCGCCTCGGGCAGGCTCGCATTGCCTTTGCCGAGGAAGCCCAGGTTCATCGGGAAGGCATCGGCCGCCTGCAGCATGCGCGCCATGTTGGCCGGCCCCGGCGTGCAGGTGGTGGCGAAGGTGCCGGTGGCCGGGCCGGTGCCGCCGCCGAGCATGGTGGTCACGCCGGAAGACAGCGCCTCCTCGATCTGCTGCGGGCAGATGAAGTGGATGTGCGAATCGATCGCGCCGGCGGTGACGATCATGCCCTCGCCGGCGATGATCTCGGTGCCCGGGCCGATGACGATGTCCACGCCCGGCTGCACGTCGGGGTTGCCGGCCTTGCCGATGGCCACGATGCGATGGCGCTTGATGCCGATGTCGGCCTTGACGATGCCCCAGTGGTCGATGATCAGCGCGTTGGTGATGACGCAGTCCACCGCCTCTTCGCGGCCGGGGCCGTTGACGCGCTGGCTCTGGCCCATGCCGTCGCGGATCACCTTGCCGCCGCCGAACTTCACTTCTTCGCCGTAGCCCCCGGCGGCCAGGGTGTAGTCCTTCTCGACTTCGACGATGAGCTCGGTGTCGGCCAGGCGAACCCGGTCGCCGACGGTGGGGCCGAACATCTCGGCGTAGGCGCGTTTGCCGATGGTGGCCATTCAGGTCTCCCGCCGGGCCGTCCCAAGGGAGGCCTGCGCCCCCTCGGGGGGCAGCGAACAAAGTGAGCGTGGGGGCAGCATGTTCAAAGTTTTCCTTGCACGAGGCCGCGGAAGCCGTAGACCTCGCGGTCGCCGGCGAAGTCGACCAGTTCGACCGTGCGCTGCTGCCCTGGTTCGAAGCGCACCGCCGTGCCCGAGGCGATGTTCAGCCGCATGCCGCGCGCGGCGCCGCGGTCGAACTTGAGCGCGCCGTTGGTCTCGGCGAAGTGGTAGTGCGAGCCGACCTGGATCGGCCGGTCGGCGCCGTTCTCGACCACCAGCGTGATCGTGCGGCGGCCGGGGTTGAGCGCCAGATCGCCGGCATCGACGAGCAGTTCGCCGGGGGTGAAGGCCGTCACTTGCGGCCCCGCCACCACACCATGCCGGCACCGGCGGCCACCGCGAGTGCCAGGCCGAACAGGTCGCTGGCGTGCCAGTGCGGGCCTGCGAAGCCGTGGCCTTCGTGGGCGGCGGCCCAGCCACTGGCCAGCAGCAGCGCGGCGACGATCAGGGTTCGGTTCATGGGTGTCGCCCTCGGAGTCTTGTTCATGCCGTCTCTCATGCGATAGGTTGGTGCACGGTCACCAATTTGGTGCCATCGGGGAACGAGGCTTCGACCTGGATATCCGGGATCATCTCCGCCACGCCGTCCATCACGTCGGCCTTGGTGAGCACTGTCTTGCCCTCGCTCATCAGCGCGGCCACGCTCTTGCCGTCGCGTGCACCCTCCATGATCGCGGCGCTGATCAGGGCCACCGCCTCGGGGTAGTTGAGCTTCAGGCCGCGCGCCTTGCGCCGTTCCGCCAGCAATGCGGCGGTGAAGATGAGCAGCTTGTCCTTCTCGCGGGGCGTGAGTTCCATGGGGTCGGCTTCAGCAGGAGACGTGCCAGATGCTACGAGGGTTCACCCCGTTGGCACAGGCCTTGCCCCAAGAAGGCGCATGAGTGCGAACCCGGCCCTGCCCCAGGAGAATCCGCCCATCGGGCCGGGGATCGCCACGCCTGCAAGCACCAAGGCAGTGCAGCGCGTCATCAAGGTCCGGCGCGACTACAACAGCTGGGTCGCCAAGGAGACGATGGAGGACTACGCGCTGCGCTTCACGCCGCGCTCGTTCCGCAAGTGGTCGTCGCTGCGCGTGGCCAACACCGCCTTCGGCGCAGCCTCGTTCCTGGTGCTCGAGGCCGTGGGCGGCACGCTGCTCGTGGACTATGGCTTCGTCAATGCCTTCTGGGCCATCCTCGCCACCGGGCTGATCATCTTCTTGGCCGGCTGGCCGATCAGCGTGTATGCCGCGCGCCATGGTGTCGACATGGACCTGCTCACGCGCGGTGCCGGCTTCGGCTACATCGGCTCCACCATCACCTCGCTGATCTACGCGAGCTTCACCTTCATCTTCTTCGCGCTCGAGGCGGCCATCATGGCCTACGCGATCGAGCTCGCCTTCGACATCCCGCCGGCCTGGGGCTACCTGCTGTGCTCGCTGCTGGTGATCCCGCTGGTCACCCACGGCGTGACGACGATCAGCCGGCTGCAGGTGTGGACGCAGCCGCTGTGGCTGGCCATGCTGATCGTGCCGCTGGCCTACGTGCTGCAGCAGCACCCGACGGTGCTGACGGACATCTGGCATTTCGGCGGCATCGTCTCCGGCGCCTCGGGCACCGACGAGCTGCAACCGGCCGGCTTCGACCTGATGAAGTTCGGTGCCGCCATGACGGTGGGCATCGCACTCATCACGCAGATGGGCGAGCAGGCCGACTACCTGCGCTTCATGCCTGAAAGGCAGCGCAGCAACCGCTTCGCCTGGTGGGCCGGCGTGATGATCGGCGGCCCCGGCTGGGTCATCCCCGGCGTGCTGAAGATGCTCGCCGGCTGCCTGCTCGCCTACCTGGCGATCGGCTACGCGGTGCCGGTGGCGCGCGCAGTCGACCCGACCCAGATGTACCTGATCGCCTACGGCGCGGTGACCTCGAACTACGGCTGGGCAGTGGCGGCCACCGCGGTGTTCGTGATCGTCTCGCAACTCAAGATCAACGTCACCAACGCCTACGCCGGCTCGCTGGCCTGGTCGAACTTCTTCGCGCGGCTCACGCACAGCCACCCGGGGCGCGTGGTGTGGATGGTGTTCAACACGCTGATCGCGCTGATGCTGATGGAGCTGAACGTCTTCCAGGCGCTCGGCAAGGTGCTCGGCCTGTACTCGAACATCGCGATCAGCTGGATGATGGCGGTGGTGGCCGACCTGGTGATCAACAAGCCGATGGGCTGGTCGCCCAAAGGCATCGAGTTCAAGCGCGCCCACCTGTTCGACGTCAACCCGGTCGGCGTCGGGGCGATGGGCATCGCCTCCCTCGTTTCCATCGTCGCCTACCTCGGTGTGCTCGGGCCGATGGCGCAGGCCTTCTCGGCCGTGATCGCGCTGGTCACCGCGTTCGTCTGCTCGCCGCTGATCGCCTGGTGGACGAAAGGCCGCTACTACCTCGCGCGGCAGCCCGACGCGGCGCCGCAGGAACAAGGCAGCTACAAGCGCCTGACGCGATGCACGATCTGCGAGCGCGACTACGAGCACGACGACATGGCGCACTGCCCGGCCTACGGCGGCGCGATCTGCTCGCTGTGCTGCTCGCTCGACGCGCGTTGCCACGACCTGTGCAAGCCCGACGCGCGGCTGTCGGTGCAATGGCGCTCGGCCATGTCGGGCATCGTGCCGCCGGGCCTGTGGCAGCGGCTGGACACCGAGCTCGGCCACTACCTGATGCTGATGGCGCTGGCCATGCCGGCGCTGGCCGCGCTGTTCGCCACTGTGTACACGCAGGAGCGGCGTGCGCTGGGTGGGATGGCGCCCGAGGCCGAGGCGGCACTGCAGATGGGCTTCGTGAAGGTGTATGCGGCCTTGCTCGTGACCAGCGCGGTGGTCGCCTGGTGGCTGGTGCTCAAGCACAAGAGCGCGCAGGTGGCGCAGGAGGAATCGAACCGCCAGACGCTGCTGCTGGTGCAGGAGATCGAGTCGCACCGCCGCACCGACGAGGCACTGCAGCAGGCCAAGCAGGTGGCGGACTCGGCCAACCAGGCGAAGAGCCGCTACATCTCCGCCATCAGCCACGAGCTGCGCACGCCCTTGAACAGCATCCTCGGCTACGCGCAATTGCTCGACGATGACCCGTCCATCCCCGAGGCGCGCCGCCAGGCGGTGCGCGTCATCAAGCGCGGCGGCGACCACCTGTTGTCGCTGATCGAAGGCACGCTGGACATGGCGCGCATCGAGGGCGGCAAGCTCACGCTGGAGCCTGCACCGCTGCGCCTGCGCGAGAGCCTGCAGCAAATCGCGCGCATGTTCGAGCTGCAGGCGCAGTCCAAGGGCATCGGCTTCGTCGCCGAGATCGACGCGCAGGCGCCGGAGCTGGTGCGTGCCGACGAGAAGCGGCTGCGCCAGATCCTCATCAACCTGCTGGGCAACGCGGTGAAGTTCACGCGCAGCGGCCGGGTCGTGTTCCGCCTGCGCTACGCCCGCGAGATCGCGCACTTCGAGATCGAGGACACCGGCCCGGGCATGCCGCCCGACGAAGTGGCGCGCGTCTTCGAGCCCTTCGCGCGCGGCTCGGCGGCGGGGCAGGGCGGCACCGACGGCACGGGCCTGGGCCTGACCATCGCGAAGATGCTCACCGAGCTGATGGGCGGCGAGATGACGGTGGACAGCCAGCCCGGCCGCGGCTCGGTGTTTCGCGTGCGCCTGTTCCTGCCCGAGCTGCACTCCGATGCGCTGCCGGCGCCGAAGGCGGCGGCGCGCGTCGGTTATGCGGGCGAGCGGCGGCGCGTCCTCGTCGTAGACAACGAGGAGGCCGACCGCGGCCTGCTCGTCAGCGTGCTCGAGCCGCTGGGCTTCGATCTGCGCACCGCGGCCTCGGGCGAGCAGTGCCTGGCGATGCTGCGCGAAGGCCGGGCGCAGCCCGATGGCTGGCGGCCCGATGCGATCTTCATGGACCTGGCCATGCCCGGCATCGATGGATGGGAGACGTTGCGCCGCATCCGCCACGAGGCCATCGGCCCGGCGGCGCTGGCGATCGTCTCGGCCAACGCCTTCGACCAGGGGCTGGACAACGACGTGGGCATCACGCCGCGCGACTTCATCACCAAGCCGGTGCGTGTGGGCGAGCTGCTCGACTGGCTGGGGCGAGCGATGGCGCTGCAGTGGCTCACGGCCGATGTGGCCGTGGCGGCGGCGAGCCCACCTGCCGTGGCCACCGAGAGCCTGGCCCTGCCGGCCGAGCCGCACCTGCGGGCGCTGCAGGAGCTGGTCAACATCGGCTACGTGCGCGGGATCGTCAAGCGGCTCGATCAGATCGAGACCGAGTCGCCGGCTTGCGCGGCTTTCGTCGAGCGCATGCGGGCGATGGCGCGGGGGTTCCAGCTCGACGAGATGAATGGGGTGTTGACGCGGGCTTTGGAGTCGTGATGTTGAGATTGGTGCTTTCTGGGGCAGCCCGCCGGTCGCGCCCGGCCGGCGGTAACTTTCATTTGCTGGCCCAAATGAAAGTCACCAAAGCAAAGGGCCTGAATACGATCTGGCCGCTGCACGTGGCAGCAGACCCGAGGCGGCTGGTGTCGCGCCTTGCCGACCTGAAACACCGAGCGCGTGTTGGACGAGCCTGCGGTTCGATGGATCTCTCCGGCCGGGCGAGACCGGCGGGCTCCCGGCGGACCGCCAGATGAACCTCGACCGCCACAACTCCGACGTCGTGCTCATCGT